>OFHG01000894.1_pt1 | contig 11163 bp, 8 predicted proteins | sample 1521931 | NCBI WGS metagenome assembly OFHG01 (sample SAMEA2468438, study PRJEB22500) | soil metagenome | biome: Glassland; feature: Farmland; material: Clay | place: Australia | collected 2013-01-31 | depth 0.55 m
CTCGTGGAGGATGGCAGCAGGAAAAGCCAGGGCAAGGAACCCGGCACCAATCAGGATGCCGGTTCCTGTCACAATCAGCCACATCTCCCAGTCGCGCTTTTCCAGCGCCGTCAACTGCTGGCTGACTTTGGCCAGAACGCTGTCCGACTGAATTTCCTTATGCATTCAACTTCTCCTCAATCTTCGTACGGCGGCGGGTGGCGTTCCCGAATTCAGCCCTTGCATCAGAATGGTCTAAGCCCAGGCAGGCTGGCGCCTGCCATTATACTTATCGCCGAATCTTTGGCAAGAAATGAATAATCCTTGTTTGCCTAACTGCCATAATAATTTCGGTAAATGTATTCAGACTTGTCCATTAAACACTTCGACAGCGCCCTTCATCGGTGCCCCTGCAGGCTTGGCGTGCCCATCATCGAGCGGTGGCCCCTGCGTTCAACTCGGGCGCGCCGCCGCGGGTTCGGCCTGGGGCGCGGCCCGACGGTACATCTCGTCAATCCTCTCGCGATACCGGTGCTGAACCACTTCGCGCTTGACCTTGTGAGTGGGGGAAAGCTCCCCCGAAGCGATGCTGAATTCGCACGCAAGAAGGGCGATCTGCTTGATCTTCTCGTGGCGCGCCAGCCAGCGGCAAAGCTCGTCCACGTGACTCTGCACGAAACTGAGGATTTCCGGCCGTGCGACGAGTTCCTCGTGGTTGCTGAATTCGATGCCGTGCTCTCGTGCGTATTTTTCCAGCCGGGAAAAATGGGGGACCAGAAGCGCGCTGACGAAGGGGCGCCCTTCTCCCAAAACCACAACTTGGCAAACGTAGGAACTTCCCTGAAAGAGGTTTTCCAACTTTTCCGGCGAGATAAACTTCCCGCCCGAGGTTTTCATCAGGTTTTTCTTCCGCCCGGTGATACTGAGGAATCCCTGCTCGTCGAGCGCGCCCAGGTCGCCCGTGTGGAACCAGCCGCCCTCAAACGCCTTGCCGTTTTCTTCGCCGGGGTGATAGTAACCGGGCGTGACGTTCGGCCCGCGCACCAGGATTTCTCTTCCCGAGCCGTCGCCCGTGATACTCGTTTCCTCCTCGCCGAGCTTCACTTCTACGCCCGGAATCACGCGGCCCACCGTCCCCAGCTTGACCGAGCCGGGACAGTTGACCGAGATGACGGGCGAGGTCTCCGTCAGACCGTAGCCTTCGTAAACGGGCAGCCCGGCGGCGAAGAAAAACTCGGCAAGGTCTTTCCCCAGCGGCGCCGCGCCTGAAATCAGCACCTTCATCCTTCCCCCCAGCCGCTCGCGCACCTTGGAAAAAACAGCACGGTCCGCAATCCCATACATCAGGCGGAGGAAAAGGGGCGCGGATCGCCCTTCCAGTCCGAAAGGAAAATACTCGCGGCCGGTCTCAACCGCCCACCGGAAAAGCCTCTGCCGGGACGGCGGAGCCGTGCGGACCACTTCCATCACCCGGTCGTGAATCTTTTCCAGCACGCGCGGCACCACGCCCATGACGGTGGGGCGCACCTCAAGAATGTTCTGAGGCATAGCCTCAAAACTTTCCGCGTACGCAATCGAAACGCCGAGCCACATATACTGGTAATCGAGCGTCCGCTCGAAGACGTGCGAGAGCGGAAGCAGCGACATGGCCACGTCCTGCTTTCCGAAGGTGAACAGTTCCTGCGTGGCCCAGACGTTGGAGCCAAAATTGGTGTGCGTGAGGATGACGCCCTTGGGCTGGCCGGTGGTTCCTGAGGTGTAAAGAATGCTCACCATGTCCTCGGGCGTGCTTTCCAGAGCGCGCGCCCGGAAAAATCCGACGTTGTCACCGGCCGCTTCCTTCCCCGCGCGAATCGCGTCTTCCCAATCAGCCACTCCCTTGCGACACTTCGACAGGGGATCCATGCACAGGACGTAGCTGATTTCAGGCAACCGGGGCCAGACGTTCAGGACTTTCTGAAGTTGTGCGTCCGTTGAAACCACGACCGCCTTGGCGCCCGAATCGAGCAGGATGAATTCCAGGTCAGGCTCGAACAAGGTGGGATAAATGGGAACGGTTGCCGCACCCAGTCCCAGCACCGCATAGTCGGTCAGCGCCCATTCCAAGCGATTCTCAGCCAGGAGGGCCACGCGATCGCCGCGCCGAATCCCGCGGCGGTCCAATTCCCGGGCGAGTGCGGCGACGGTCTCCAGCGCCTGTTGCGACGAGATACCGCGGTACTGGCCGCCGGACTTGCAGAAAAAAGCGTCCGGCTTGGCGTGGCGTTCAACCGCTTTCAGGAATAGTTCGTTGATGGTGCGGAATTCGCTGCCTGCCATGAATTCAGTCGCTTGCCCTTCGGAAAGTCAATCAATAGTAACACAAAATAATTGGGCCCCCGGCCGCGAATCCGTGGCTGCTGACGGTTCCGCGCGCCGCCCTTCCGGTTTGCCCGGCCTTGGGCTAAGATTCTCTGGGGGGAGATTATGACGCCTTCACACAGCAGTGCGACTCAGCAAAAAACCGAAACTCAATATCAGCCGGTACGCGCGCCGCGCGGCACCAGCCTCGCATGCAAAAGCTGGCAGCAGGAAGCCGCCATGCGCATGCTGATGAACAACCTCGATGCCGAGGTTGCCGAGCGGCCGCAGGACCTCATCATCTACGGCGGCACGGGCAAGGCGGCGCGCAGCTGGGAGTGCTATCACGCCATCGTCAACTCGCTCAAAGAACTTGCCAACGACGAAACGCTTCTCGTACAGTCGGGCAAACCCGTGGGCGTTTTCCGCACCCACGAGTGGGCGCCGCGCGTCCTGATCGCCAACGCCAACCTCGTCGGGCACTGGTCGAACTGGGAAAAGTTCCATGAGCTCGAGCGCCTCGGACTGATCATGTACGGCCAGATGACCGCAGGAAGCTGGATTTACATCGGCACGCAGGGCATTTTGCAGGGAACGTACGAAACTTTCGCCGCGGCAGGACGGAAACATTTCGGCACCGACGATCTTTCCGGCAAGCTCGTCGTCACCGGCGGCATGGGCGGCATGGGCGGCGCCCAGCCCCTGGCCGCCACGCTGAACGGCGCGGCGTTCCTCGGCGTCGAGGTGGACGAGGAAAGAATCAAGCGCCGCATCCGCACCGGCTACTGCGATTACTGCGTCAACGACCTCGACGAAGCGCTGCGCATCCTCAAGATTGCCGTGCGGCAGAAGCAGCCGCAGTCGGTGGGCCTGGTCGGCAATTGCGCCGAGATCATTCCGGAGCTGGCGCGGCGCGGCGTGGTGCCCGATCTCCTGACCGATCAGACCAGCGCGCACGACCCGCTCAACGGCTACATTCCCGCCGGCCTGAGCCTTGCGGAAGCCGCCGAACTGCGGCAGAAAAATCCCGAAGACTATTTGAAGCGGTCCTACGATTCGATCTCGAAGCACGTCACCGGCATGCTTGAGCTGCAGAAGATGGGCGCCGCCACGTTCGATTACGGCAACAACATCCGAACCATGGCCTTCGAGCACGGCGGCGTGAAGAACGCCTACGATTTTCCCGGCTTCGTGCCCGCCTACATTCGTCCGCTGTTCTGCGAAGGCCGCGGGCCGTTCCGCTGGGTGGCGCTTTCGGGCGAGCCGGCGGACATCTATCGCACCGACGATCTGGTGCTGGAACTCTTTCCCGACAATGAAATCCTGAATCGCTGGATTCGCCTGGCGCGCGAGCGCGTCAAGTTCCAGGGCCTGCCGGCGCGCATCTGCTGGCTGGGCTACGGTGAGAGGGCTCTCTTCGGCGAACGAATGAACGATCTGGTGTCCAAGGGCGAATTGAAAGCGCCCATCGTCATCGGGCGCGACCACCTCGATTGCGGCTCCGTCGCTTCGCCGTTCCGCGAGACCGAAAGCATGAAGGACTCGAGCGACGCCGTTGCCGACTGGCCGCTGCTGAATGCGCTGCTCAATACGGCCTCGGGCGCAAGCTGGGTTTCGTTTCACAACGGCGGCGGCGTGGGCATCGGCTACGCCATGCACGCCGGGCAGGTGACCGTGGCGGACGGCACTCCCGAAATGGCCAAGCGCATCAACCGCGTGCTGACCAACGATCCCGGCATCGGCGTCGCGCGGCACGTGGACGCGGGGTATGAGGAAGCCATCGCCTTTGCGCAAAAATCAGGCGTGAAGATTCCTATGGGACCGAAAGGCGGAGCCTAGCTTTTCTTGGCCGTGACGGCGAAAAACGCCGCGGGCTTTTGCTCCACCTTTTTGCTTTTGCACTTGGGGCAGGCCACGTGCCCTTTTTCGTACTCCGCCAGGGTCAGAACGACGGTGAAGGTTTTCTTGCAGACTTTGCAAAAGTATTCGTAGCTCGGCATGAGAGCGCACCTCCTGCTTTCTTTTGAGGTATTCTAGCAAATCAACTGGCCCGGTCAAATGCCCAACCTGAAGCCGCTCTTCTTCCGAAACGCCGCCCAACTGCTGACCCTTGCGGGGCCGCCGGCGCCGCGCCGGGGCGCGGCCTTGCGCGAGCTCGGCATCATTCGCGACGGCGCGGTGCTCACCGAAGACGGGAAAATCTTGCGCGTCGGCAAGACAAGTTCGCTCGAGGCGCAGGCCCGCCGCTTGCGCGCGCAGGCGATCGATTGCCGCGGCCGCGTGGTGATGCCCGGCTTTGTGGATTCACACACGCACCTGATCTTCGCCGGCAATCGCGTGGAGGATTTCGAACGCCGCATCCAGGGAAAAACCTACGAACAAATTGCCGCGGCGGGCGGAGGCATCCAGTATTCGGCAAAACTTCTGCGGCGCGCCACGGAGCGCGAACTGCTGTCGCAGGCTGAAACTTTCCTCGACGAATTCGCCGCCCACGGCACCACTACCGTCGAGATCAAAAGCGGCTACGGCCTGGACGTGGCCGGCGAAGTCAAAATCCTGAAAACCATTCGCGCCTTGCAGCGCCGCTCGGCGATCGAGCTGGTGCCCACGCTGCTCGCCGCGCACGCCGTGCCGGCGAGATTCGCCGCACGCCGCGCCGAATATCTCAAGCTCATCACCGAGCGTTTGATTCCCGCCGTCGCGCGAGCCAAACTCGCCCACTTTTTGGATTGCTTCTGCGACCGCGGCGCTTTCACGCTGGAAGAATGTGCGGCAGTTCTCGCCGCCGGGCGGCGATTCGGACTCGTGCCTCGCATCCACGCCGAGCAACTCACTCACACCGGCTCCTGCCGCCTGGCGATAGAGACCAACGCGGCCTCGGCGGATCACCTGGACCACATCACCGCCGCCGAGATTGCGGCTCTCGCCAAATCCAATGTGGTTGCCGCGCTGGTGCCCGGCTCGAACTTTCACCTCGACACGCCTGTGTATGCTCCCGCGCGGCGCCTCGTTGACGCCGGCGCTACTGTGGCGTTGGCCACTGATTTCAATCCCGGCTCGAGTCCCACTCTAAACATGCAATTCATCCTCGCGCTTGCTTGCGTTAAGCTGCGCATGACTCCGGCGGAGGCGATTGCGGCGGCAACCCTCAACGCCGCTTATTCCCTGCGGCGCGCGGATCGTCTCGGCTCGCTCGAACCTGGCAAGCAGGCCGACCTCGCGGTCATGGATGTCTGGGACTATCGTGAAATTCCATATTATTTTGGGTGGAATCATTGCATTATGACGATAAAGCGAGGAAGGATTATTTATTGTAGAAAGTAGGCTGCTGCCGGTTGTCCTTTGTCCGTCGTCCGTTGTCCGTCGTCAGTGGTCTGTTGGGGCCGGAGTGATACGCCATGCTGTACCAAACCCAACGACGGCCTGCGCGTAATTGCGAAGGCGTGAGGGCCCGCTAGACGCTGACAAGGGACCAGGGACAACGGACTACTGACCACGGACCACGAACCAAACAAAAAGGACCTTTCATGAACACGTTGGTTGAATGCGTTCCCAATTTCAGCGAAGGCCGCGACGCGGCGAAAGTGGAGGCGATCGTCAAGGCGCTGCTCAATGGGCCGGAAGTCTCTCTGCTCGACAAAGAAATGGACGCCGACCACAACCGCTGCGTGATCACGCTGGTCGGCTCGCGCCAGCGGATCGCCGAGGCGGCTCTGCGCGGCATCGGCAAGGCGCTCGAACTGATTGACCTGAACCGTCACCAGGGCGCGCACCCGCGCCTGGGCGCCACCGACGTAGTGCCTTTCGTTCCCATTTCCGGCGTCACGCTGGAGGATTGCGTGCGCCTGGCCGAATGGCTGGCGGAAGAAGCCTGGAAACGCTTTCGCATTCCAACCTATCTCTACGAAGCGGCGGCGCGGACGCCCGAGCGCAGGAACCTGGAGAATATCCGCCGCGGCCAGTTCGAGGGCGTGCGCGAGGAAGTGAAAACTAATCCCGCACGCCGGCCCGATTTTGGCGAAGCGGAACTGCACCCGACCGCGGGCGCGACGGTCGTCGGCGCGCGCAAATTCCTCATCGCGTACAACATCAACCTGAACACTCCCGAGGTTGCGATTGCCAAAGCCATCGCCAAGAAAATCCGCGCCTCGAGCGGCGGCTTCGCGTGCGTCAAAGCCATGGGCGTGGATTTGAAAGCGCGCAACCTGGCGCAAGTCTCGATGAACCTGACCGATTACGAGACGACCTCCATCGGAACGGTGTTCGACGCGGTGACGCGCGAAGCCGCGGCGCAAGGAATCGCAGTCGTGGGCAGCGAAATCGTCGGCCTGATTCCGCGCCGGGCGCTGGAGGATGCGGCGGTCCACTATCTGAAGGTCGAGAATTTCCATCCCGATCTGATCGTTGAAAATCGCCTGGCAAAAGTCCTGGAGGAAAGTCCAACCGCGGCGCTGGCTTCCCCGCGCAAGCTGCGCGGCTTGGCGGAGGATTTTGTCGCGGCCGTCGCTGCGGACACGCCCACGCCGGGCGGAGGAAGCGTTTCGGCGCTGGCGGGGGCGCTGGCGGCCGCATTGGCGGAGATGGTTTCGCGCCTCACGCTCAAAAAGAAATCGTTGGCGCAGCACCACGCCGAAGTTGAATCGGCTCTCAGCCGCCTGGCCGGGCTTCGCGACAGACTGATGGAGAACATTGACCGCGACGCGGAGAGTTACGAGGCGGTGATGGCGGCCTACAAACTCCCGAAGGCGAGCGACGCGGAAAAAGCCGCGCGCACGCAAGCCATCGAGTTGGCGAGCAAGGACGCGGCCAGCGTGCCGCTTGAAACGGCGATGCTGGCCGCTGAGATCATCCGGATTGTCGAAACCCTACGCGGCATCACCCTCCCGGCCGCCGCTTCCGACCTCGTCGTCGCGCGACACTTGGCGCAAGCCGCGCGTGAAGGAGCGCTGGAAAACGTGCGCGTCAATCTGCCGTCCATCCCGGATTTCGTTTGGGTCAAGCAAATGGAAGCGCAGATTCAAACCCTCGCCGGGAAGTAGTTGCGCGGCTGCCACCATGCGCCTTGACCGCGACCAGTCATTCCCGTAATCTGAACCCTGACGATCGTCTGCAAGCAGTGTTGTAGGGTGACACCAAAACCGTCGACATCCATGGACAACTCTGAGCAACATCCCGACCCGGGCGCACCCGTCGAATTAAACGGCGAATCAGAACCCGAAATTGCGGGTGTTCCTGAAAGCTCCAGCCTGTCTCTCGAAGGGATGCACGGCACCATCGCCGTGCCGCTGCCGCAGACCGGCTTCTGGCACCAGTGGCGAGCCTTTGTGGGGCCGGCAATTCTGGTCAGCGTCGGCTACATGGACCCGGGCAACTGGGGCACAGACCTGGCAGGCGGAGCGCAATTCAAGTACGGGCTGCTGTGGGTGGTCGGGCTCGCCAGCCTGATGGCCATCTTCATGCAAGTCATCGCGGCGCGGCTGGGCGTGGTGACGGGAAAAGATCTCGCCCAATGCTGCCGCGACTGGTATCCCGCCTGGACGCGCAAGCCCAACTGGCTGTTCTGCGAGTTCGCTATCGGGGCCTGCGACCTGGCGGAGGTACTGGGCAGCGCCGTGGCGCTGAATCTTCTGTTTCGGATTCCATTACTGTGGGCTGTGATCATCACCGGATGCGACGTGCTGCTGCTGCTCGGCTTGCAGCGCTTCGGCATGCGGACCATTGAGGCGGTGGTGCTGCTGCTGGTGGCTACCATGGGCGTGTGCTACTTCATCGAGATTTTTGTGCTACCCCAGACGCGGCCGGGCTTCGCCGAGATGGGCAAGGCCATGTTCCGGCCGGAACTGGGCCAGGCCGGGATGCTGGTGATTGCCATCGGCATCATCGGCGCAACCGTAATGCCTCACAATCTCTATCTTCACTCAGCGCTGGTGCAGAGCCGCAAGCTCCAGAAAGACGACGCCTCCATTCGCAGCGGGATTCTGTTCAACACCATTGACGCCTCGGTGGCGCTGAGCATTGCCTTTCTGGTGAACGCCGCCATCCTGGTGCTGGCGGCGCTGGTGTTTTACGGCAAAGCCAGCGTGTCCGTCCCCGGCGGCGGGGTGGTCACGTTCAGCCCGGACAGCGACTGGATCCGCGTCGCTTATCTGACGCTGGCGCCGCTGCTCGGAACCACCCTGGCCAGCACGCTGTTCGCTGTGGCGTTGCTTGCCAGCGGACAGAGCAGCACCATCACCGGCACGCTGGCCGGGCAGGTGGTAATGGAAGGGTTCATGCACTGGCGAATTCGCCCTTGGCTGCGGAGGCTCATTACGCGATCCTTGGCCATCATTCCGGCGGTTTTCATCATCGGAATCCGTGGCAACAGCAGCGTAACCGACTTGTTGGTACTCAGCCAGGTGATACTTGCTCTACAATTGCCTTTCGCCATGTTTCCGCTCCTGCACTTTACCAGCTCGCGCAAGCGCATGGGCAAGTGGCGGAACGGCTGGTTCCTGATGGTCACCGGCTGGACCAGTGCCGTGCTCATCACAGCCATGGACATCTACGGATTGCCGGACGCGCTCAAAAGCGCGTTGACGGTCATCGTAGGCCATTAGGACGAGGGCGGCACGGTCGTCTGAGAGGAAGCCATGTACAACAAAATCCTGGTGACACTCGACACCACACCCACGGATCGGGCGATCATTGATCACATCAAAGCGCTGGCCAAGATCATGCACAGCCAGGTGGTACTCCTGCACGTCGCCGACGGCTGGGCGGCGCGCATGTACGGCGCTGACGCCGTGAGCCCCGAGGTGACGGAAGACAAGGCTTATCTGCAGAAGATTCAGGCCGAGTTCAAGGCCGACAGCATTCCCGCTGAGGCGGCGCTGGCCTTCGGCGATCCTGCCAAAGAAATCGTCAAGTGGATTCGCGACAAGGGCTGCGATCTGGTGGCCATGAGCACGCACGGGCACCGCTTTGTCGGTGACTTGTTTTTGGGGACAACGGCGCCCAAGGTGCAGCACAGCGTCAGCGTGCCGGTCCTCCTGCTGCGGGCCAAGTGAGCTTTTCCACTTCCGCCATGGGCCGCAAGATTTCGCACAGAGACCACGGAGCTTCTCTGCGTTCTCTGTGTGTGTCTTCTTGAACCACAGCGGACACAAGTCTTCCACGCCGGGGCTCTTGGCATTCTCTTCCTTGCGTTGCCGTCTCAATCGAGATACAAAAGACAGGGAATACTCTGGAGGACGGAGCTTGATGCTGATCCCAGGCTATGCCACGCTGGAGGGAACCGCGCGCTATCGCGACCGTTTTGCGTCCAAAATGCCGGGACATTTTCGCGACGCCGGCGGCTTGTGGCTTGCTTCGATTGGCCTGGGCACTTACCTGGGTGATCCCACAACTGCCATTGACGCGCGCTACCGCGAGGCCGTTCTGCGCGCCCTCGAATCGGGGACGAACGTTCTTGATACGGCTGTCAACTACCGTTTCCAGCGCAGCGAGCGCGCCATTGCCTCGGCGCTTTCGGCGCTGCTGGCGCTCGGCACGCTGCGCCGCGATGAGGTCTTCATTGCCACCAAAGGCGGATTCCTCAGCTTCGACACCGACGAGCCCGACGATCCTTCCGCTTACTTTGAAGAAAAACTGATTCGCACCGGGCTGGTGCGGCCAGAAGAAGTCGTCGCCGGCTGCCATGTCATGTCGCCCCGGTTTCTGGAGGACCAGGTAGAGGTGAGCCGCAGAAACCTGGGAATCGAGACCATTGACCTTTATTACCTTCACAATCCCGAGACTCAGTTGAAGGAAATTTCACGCGAGGAATTTGCGCGGCGACTGGCGGCGGCGTTTGCCGCCCTGGAGAAAGCTGTCGCGGAGGGCAAGATTCGCGCCTACGGAACGGCGACCTGGAACGCCTATCGCGTCGCCATGGGGGCGGATGACGCACTCTCGCTTGCGGACGTGCTGCGGGTGGCGGAGGAGGTGGGCGGCGAGGGCCACCATTTTCGCGCCATCCAACTTCCCTTCAATCTCGCCATGCCGGAAGCGTTGACGGCCAAGACTCAACCTTTCGACGGCGGCCAGGTTCCGGTGCTCCAGGTCGCGCGCACGCGCGGATTGATGGTTTTCGCCAGTGCCTCGCTGTTGCAGGGGAAGCTCGCGCAGGGCCTGCCCGCGGATATTCAGAAGCGGTTCCCGGGACTCGAGAAAGACGCGCAGCGGGCCGTGCAGTTCGTTCGCTCCACGCCCGGCGTCACCTGCGCGCTGGTCGGAATGACCCGCCCCGAACACGTCGCGGAAAACCTTGCCACTGCCGCCGTGCCGCGACTTTCTCTGGAAGATTTCCGGGCCATTTTCACCGGGGCTTAGACCTCTCCCCGGCGACCTTGACAAAGCAGGGCCTTTCCGATAGTTTGCGGAGTATCCCATTATCGCCGGACTGAAAACGGAGGAAAACTTGCCGCGCAAACAGGTGGTTACGCTTACCACGGACTTCGGAACCTCGGATCACTTCGTGGGAGTCATGAAGGGTGTTATTATCAACATCAATCCTGATGTCGAACTGGTTGACCTCTGCCATAACGTCAATTCCTACGACGTTTTTGACGCGGCCTTCACCCTGGCGCAAAGCTACCGCTACTTCCCTTCCGACACGATTCACCTGGTGGTGATTGACCCGGGAGTAGGGACGGCGCGGCGGCCCATCCTGGTGCGCACGATGGAATACAAGTTCGTGGCCCCCGACAACGGCGTACTGTCGCTGATTTACGAACGCGAGGAGACGGTCGAGGTGCGGCACATCACCGCCGACCATTACTTCCTGAACCCGGTCTCCAACACCTTCCACGCGCGCGCCATCTT
>OFHG01000895.1_pt1 | contig 11152 bp, 10 predicted proteins | sample 1521931 | NCBI WGS metagenome assembly OFHG01 (sample SAMEA2468438, study PRJEB22500) | soil metagenome | biome: Glassland; feature: Farmland; material: Clay | place: Australia | collected 2013-01-31 | depth 0.55 m
GGACGCGACGCTTCAGGTACTCGGTCAAGCCCCCCGTGCCGGTTCCGATCAGCTCCGGCACGATGTTGGTCTCCTCGAAATCGGCGTTGGAGGCGTAGAGGACGATGGGCGTGCGCGTGCGGATCTGGTGGCCCAGCACGAGCGAGAGCCGCTTGTACGCCCGCTCGGCCATCAGCGCGGCGGCGTGGACCGCCTCGTCGGTGCCCACGTAATAGTGGATGTCGAAGTGCTCGGTGCGGAGGATCCGCCAGTCGTGCGCCCTGTACTGCACCTTGTTCTGCCCGAAGAACTGCGCCCGGGCGGGGCCGGCCAGGAAGATCAGGGCGAGCGCGGCGGCCACGGCGCTTGCGAAGCGGATTCTCATGCGGTGGTTCCTTCCGACGGTCCGGTCAGGGCGAGCCCCCGTGCCGTTTCGAGCGCGGCCGCGACCTGATCGCGCGGCAGGTGCGGTCGCTGGTTGAGGAACTCCTGCAGCAACGCGAGGGCGCTCCGGCCGCGGACCCGGCGCCCTGAGCCGCGGCCACGAACCCGGGAAACGGTCGGAACCCTCCTATCGCGCCATGGAAATAAGCTGGGAAGAAGTGGAACGGTATCGCGACCGGACGTTTCGCCGGCGGCCGGCGCTTGCTGTGCGCGGGGCGCGCCGCCTGGGGATAAGCCTGTTACTCGTGGGAGATCAGGCTTCTATTCAAGCCGAGTTGGATGTGGTGGACTGTGCCGGTTTGGCGATCGAAATCGTGCCTTCCGCTAGCATGATTGGTATGCACGAAAACCCGGCCCATGCCGTTCGTTCCCAACCAGAAGCTTCGATTAACGTCGCCTGTCAGCTGGTTTTAGAAGGCAGGGCGGATGGGGTGGTCAGCATGGGGCATACCGGAGCCGGTATGATTGCTGCCTTGTTCAAATTCGGGCGCATTCCCGGGATAGAACGACCCGCCGTAATCGTGCCGTTGTTGGGATTAAAGGAAAATCTTTACCTGATTGATGCCGGCGCCAATACCGAAGTCCGCCCTAAACACCTGCTCCAGTTCGCCCAAATGGGATCCGTATACGTTGAACAGGCCATCGGCATCCCTCAACCACGCGTGGGTCTGCTATCGAACGGTGCCGAGCCTAATAAAGGCAATGCAGTAGGTCGTGAAGCCTATGACCTGTTGCGGCAAGCTGCTGAGTTAAACTTCGCCGGAAATGTTGAAGGCAATTCCCTTTGGGCCAGCGATATAAACCTGATCGTGACCGATGGCTTTACCGGCAACGTGCTGTTGAAATCCACCGAAGGCACTGTGTCAACCATCTTAACTCAGGTAGAAGAGATCCTACCGCGCCTGGCCGGCGAGACTGCGGACTTGATTCGGTCTTATTTACAAGATTTGAGGCTGCGCAATCATTACTCACGCCACGGAGTATCAACCTTATTGGGCGTCCGGCACCCCATGTTCATCGGGCATGGCCGCAGCAAGGCTGAAGCAGTGGTTAATGGGATGGCGACTGCCCAAAGGGTGATCGCCTCCAATGCCATCGCCAGCATTCGCCAGGTGTTTAAGGAAAGCTAAAATTGGGCTCTTTGGGTTCTTCCGTGATAAGTCCCATCCCCCACGGCGAAGCCGGGAAAAAGTAAATTGGTTCTTGACATAAAAGAAAAAATCGTATATTGTAAGTATACATAAGTTTATTAGGTATGGGTGGAATATGTCACCACGTGATCAAATGCGCAAAGGTAGCACCGAGATTTTGATCCTCAGCTTGCTGGCAAAGCAGCCTATGTATGGCTACGAGATCAGCCAACAACTCCAACAAAGAAGCGGCGGGTCTTTCGAGATGAAGGAGGGCCTGCTCTACCCGGCATTGCACCGCATGCAGCAGAATGGCTGGCTATCCTCTGAATGGAAAGTCGTTGACGGGCGTAATCGCAAATATTACCTGCTAACCCCTTTAGGCCGGGAAATGCTGGGCGAACAGGCGGCCGAGTGGATGACCTTCATCGAACAGTTACGGGCGCTGCTGAGGACAAACGAGCAATGGACGAAGTGACCATCGATCAAGTTCTGGAGAAAATCAGCGAGCACCTTCATCTCAGCAAGGAAACCGAGAGGGAATTACTGGCTGAAATTCGCACCCATCTGGAGGACATCGCCTCCAACGCCAGCCTGAATGGTGAGGATGAACATAAAGCCCTGCTTGAGGCAGCCAGGCGCTTCGGGATCAACGAGGTGGGGGTTGAGCTCCAGGATTTGCATGCCGAACGGGAGTCCGTCGAAGCCATTTTCGCCATCATCCTGCCCATTCTTTTCACCCTCATTTTTCGCTGGCTGGCTTTCGCTCCAGATGGCTCGGCGCGCGCCTGGCCCCATTTGTTGCTCCAGCCTGAGTTCTGGATTGTAGCGGTCGCCGTCCTGATTCTCCCGATCCTGTACTTCTACCGCTGGCGTTTCGTTTTGATCGAATGGGGAATCTTCTGGCTCCTGACTGTGATTTTCTTCGTCTTTCCCAGCATCCATCATTGGTAAGTAAGGAGTGCCACCATGACCAATTCTACTTTTCCCATAGCCAAAACCACCAAGCCGTTCAGCGTACAAAATTTTGGCATAATCGAGAAAATCCTTCGCAACCGCTACGGGTTCTTCGAGGAAATCAGGGAGGGGATCGAGCTGAGAGAGAAAATGAAGGCGATGGTCATCTCCAGCATCACCTTCTTTGCTTTATATGGAGCCGTGATGGGCGCCAGCTCCAGCTTATGGCAGACGATGAGCTCAGCAGTCAAACTGCCTATCCTGTTCCTGGCGACTCTCTTCGTGTGTGTACCAAGTCTTTATTTCTTCAGTCTGCTATTTGGCTCCAACCAGAGCCAGAGCCTGACCGTCATCCTCACCGCAATCACCGTGACATCCGTGCTCCTGCTCAGTTGCGCGCCCATCACCCTTTTCTTTCTGCTCACTACCCCCAGCCAGTACCAGTTCTTCAAATTACTCAACGTCGCTATTTTTTCCATCTCAGGCCTGATGGGAATTGTGTTTCTATATCAAGGTATAAAAGTTATTTCAGGCACCGAGGGGGAGGGGGCCACCACGCGTAAGTGGGTGCTCATCATGTGGATGTTTGTCTACGCCTTTGTGGGCAGCCAGATGGCGTGGACGATCCGCCCATTCATCGGCGCACCAGGGTCTCCTTTCGAGCTGTTCCGGCAGCTGGGTGGCAATTTCTACTCCAATATCTTCTATAGCATTGGTGAGATTTTGGGCTTATTTATCGTGCGTTAGACCACCCCAATTTAAAAATCCAAAACCTACTTCAAATCCTCTTATTTGGGATCCGAACTACTCTCCGTTTGACCGGCATTTTCAAGAAAGCGCTTGAGCTGGCTGCAATACAAATCAAAGGCTTTTCGGCCTTTGTTTGTTATATGGCAGAGTGTGAGCGGTGTCTTTCCCCGGTAAGTCTTCTCAATGCGAATAAAACCTGCCTTTTCAAGCTTTGACAGGTGAATCGTTAGATTCCCCTTCGTCAGTTTTGTTTCCCGAAGAAGGTAAAGAAAGTCGGCACTTTTAACGGCCACAAGGATAGCCAGGACGACGCTGCGCGAAGGCTCATGAACCAGCCGGTCAACGTCAGTTAGGGAAGGTATATGTGACCCCATTTATCTACTCGTTGGAAGGTGGATTCAGACGGAAGTACGCGCGACGTGCTTGAATCCCAGAGAATAACAGGATTACCCCGGTCAATCCGGTTAGGATTGCCACGCCGGAAAAGTAGCCAATTTCAAGAAATACCAACGCCGCTCCAACGAATAAACTGAAGAAGGCCGTGAAGTAAAAGCGACGCAAAGCGGTCAAATAACCGGTCCATGCAAATACAAAAGCGAAGGTCAGGCCGGCAACACCCGGGGACCTCAACAATGCTGTTTCTCCCTGGGTGGTGAGATAAAAGTTTACAGCCAGCAAAACGATCGTGAAAACAATCATCATCACAAGTGCACGTTTATTTTCCATCCCGCTAAAAGGAGCCACATATCCGGTTCGGGGATAGGTAGTCCGTTCTTTGATCTTCTGGATGAGCAGGCGGAGCCCAAATGAAACTGCAAAAGCTGGTATAAAGAAAATGAACAGGCTCCAACGCGTTAAAGGAATCAATTGCCATAATACAAAAAGAGCTACCAGGAGAAAACAGATCAAACCTGCGCTAATCTCCGCCAAACCATCCAGGAACCAGTACTGGATGGCACGCTGTTGGACCTTGGTGAAGTTTTCGCCCATCAGACATCACTCCTCGTAAGGTCTATATAATAGACTTGTCTATAATAATTATACATACATTTAATAGATTTTCAAGTGTATCTAGCCTTTTGGCACACTTCTGTGTTATCTTTACATTATCGATACCCCGATTCCTTTGGAGGCATTGAAAGCCATGGCGATTAGCCCAAGTGAGCTTACCATCGTTCTCCTTTTGGTTTTGATCCTCTACGTTGCGGTACCCGCGCTTCTTATCTTCGTTGTCATCCTCTTCTACCGCCGGCTGAAGGAAATCGAGGAACACCTCCAGTCAATTGAAGAGAAGATGGGAGGCGCTTCCAAGACGGAATCATCCGATGACTAGCTTGACGCTACAAGGCAAGCATCCAGGCTGCCTGATATCCCCCACTTGAGTGAAAGTTGCTGCTGGTTTAGCAAGCAGTTTTTGCTATATTGAAGCCGGCTATAATGACTTACCGAGCTGAATACCGGTCTCGTGAGGTGTGGCATGAGTATTTCTTATCCAATCCTCGAATATGATCCGGAACACGAAGCGATGATTGAACCGGCGCGTGTCATCCAACCGCGCGACGTTCCCGAGCATTGCGTCATTTGCTTCTTCAGGGAAGTGGTCGAAAAGATCGCCTATGAATTTCATGCACGAGTGGCGGTGAAAAATACCTGGGAGGATGGCCCGCATCCAATTTATGAGATTAACTACGCAGGCAGGCGGCTGGCTTTTTACCAACCGGGTGTCGGCGCACCGTTAGCGGTTGGCTTGCTGGAGGAGGCAATCGCCGGCGGTTGCCGAAAATTCATCGCATGCGGTGGGTGCGGAGTGCTGGCAAAAGATTTAGCGGTCGGCAACCTGATCGTAGTATCCGGCGCGGTGCGAGATGAAGGCACCTCCTACCATTATTTACCGCCAGGGCGCGAAGTGGCAGCCCACGTCGCCGGAGTGGCAGCGCTCGAAGCGGTTTTGCAGGAACGCGGGGTGCCCTTCCGCACCGGAAAAACCTGGACGACTGACGCGCCTTATCGTGAAACCCACCAACGGATTGCGCGTCGAACTGGCGAAGGGTGCATCACGGTGGAGATGGAGGCAGCCGGCCTGATGGCCATCGCGCAACACCGCGGGGTGACTTTCGGACAGGTATTATACGCCGGGGACGACTTGAGTGGCAACGAATGGGATCACCGTGGCTGGCAATCCCGGGCGGACGTGCGGGAAAACCTGTTCTGGCTGGCGGCCCAAGCCTGTCTGCGTTTATAGGTTTCACAGTGCGAAGATTAAAGGTTAACCGAATTATCAGAAGGAAGGAAAATGATGCCGCCAGTATCTGAAAATCATCCCAAGGCGGAAGAGGTTTGGCGTGTTTACATGACGACTGGAACAATGCCTGACTACGTACCATCGGCGTGGTTCGAAAGAAAATTCTTGCGTCCCTTGGTAAAACTGTTGCCCAAAGATCCGCGTTGTAAGGTATGTTACTACCCTTTCAAAGGCCTCGGCGGCGCCATCGTGCGCGCATTTCTCGGAGTGGCGCCCTCCAAGATGAATCCGCATCTTTGCAACGTCTGTGAGCGAGCTGCCAACAAGTTTCCAGGTGGCACAGAGATCGAGGTTACCGTGCTCTTCGCAGACGTACGCGGCTCGACCGGTCTGGCAGAACGCATGAGCCCGGCCGAGTTCAGTCGCTTGATCGACCGTTTCTACCAGACAACCACACGCGTATTATTCAACAAGAACGCATTGGTGGAAAAATTAATTGGTGACGAAGTCACCGGTTTTTTTGTCCCTGGTTTTGCCGGAAAGGATTATGCCCGCGTGGCGGTTGAGGCCGGAGAGGAAATCCTGCGTGCTACCGGCCATGGCAGTTCAACTGGACCCTGGCTGCCAGTTGGCGTGGGTGTCCACCATGGTATTGCCTTCGTAGGTGCAGTTACGTCTGAAGGTGGCGCTCCGGATATTACTGTATTGGGAGATACGGCTAACGTCGCTGCACGCCTCACCGCACAGGCCGCCGCCGGGGAAGTGCTGATAAGCGAGGCTGCCAGACTCGCGGCTGGTCTGGACCGTGGTGAGATGGAATCGCGAAAAATGGACTTGAAAGGCCGCACAGACCCAATAGAAGTATGGATCCGAAAAGTTTAGGAGCGGCGGAATCATTCCAAAGTGACCAGCGCACCGGATGAGGTATACTTATCATCAGGCTTCCACTCCAGCCAGGAAGCGCTATGTGCATTTGACTCGAGCGGGAAATTGTCGGGGAATGCCCTGTTTGCCCGCCTCTTGGAATGCTCCCAAATGATCTTCGAACATGTGGGGCAGCCGGCCCAAATTAAGTTCCAAAACTTCCCCATGCAGTCCGTTAACATGCCTGCCACCCCATTCAGGAGTAAAAATTTATGAGCGATCATACCTTACCTAGCTTTGACCCGGCCCACGACGTTTTGCATTACGAACGCCAGGCGTTGGATGCCATCTTTGCCCCCAAGAACGTAGCAGTGATAGGAGCCACTGAGAGCCCCGGATCCGTGGGAAGGACTTTAACCTGGAACCTGATCAGCAGCCCCTTCGGTGGGGCAGTCTTCCCGGTGAACCCCAAGCGATCGAGCGTATTGGGGGTTAAAGCCTACCCAACTATCGCCGACGTTCCGGAGCAGATCGACCTGGCAGTGGTTACCACACCAGCGAAAACCGTGCCGGGGATCATCAAAGAGTGTGTGGAGGCCGGCGTTAAAGGCGCTATAGTAATTTCGGCCGGCTTCAAAGAGACCGGGCCAGAGGGGGCGGAGCTCGAACGCCAGGTGTTGGAGAATGCCCAGCGCGGGAAAATGCGCATTATTGGGCCAAACTGCCTGGGTGTGATGAGCCCGCTTAGCGGCCTGAACGCCACATTTGCGACAACCATTGCCCGCAAAGGCAATGTAGGATTTATCAGCCAATCCGGCGCGCTATGCACCGCCGTTTTAGATTGGAGCCTTCGTGAAAACGTTGGGTTCAGCGCCTTCGTTTCGATCGGCTCGATGCTGGATGTGGGCTGGGGCGACCTGATTTACTACCTGGGAGACGACCCGGAAACCCAGAGCATTGTGATCTACATGGAAACCATCGGCGATGCGCGCGCTTTCCTTTCTGCCGCCCGTGAGGTAGCTCTGACCAAGCCGATCATCGTCATCAAACCGGGTCGCACGGCGGGCGCCGCTAAAGCCGCCGCCTCGCACACCGGATCGCTGACCGGCAGCGACGAAGTCCTGGAAGTGGCCTTCCGGCGCAGCGGCGCGCTGCGGGTGAACACCATCGCTGAGCTATTCTATATGGCCGAAGTGCTCTCCAAGCAGCCCCGCCCCAATGGACATCGCCTTACCATCCTGACTAATGCTGGCGGCCCGGGGGTGTTGGCTACCGACGCCCTGATCCAGAACGGCGGCGAGATGGCCGAACTGACTCCTGAAACGATGGCCGCCTTCGACGAGCTGCTGCCCGCCGCCTGGAGCCACAACAATCCGGTCGATATCCTGGGAGACGCCAGTCCGGAGCGTTACGCGAAAGCGTTGGAGATAGCCGCCAAAGATCCAAACAGCGACGGTATGCTGGTGATTCTTACTCCACAGGCGATGACCGACCCGACAGAGACTGCCGAAAGGTTGAGGCCTTACGCACAAGGTTTGAACAAGCCGGTGATCGCCAGTTGGATGGGAGGCACGGATATTGAAAAAGGCGAGATGATCCTCAACCAGATTAACATCCCTACCTTCCCCTATCCTGACACCGCCGCCCGCATGTTCAATTACATGGCGAATTATGCGGATAACCTGCGCAGCCTGTATGAAACCCCCGAGCTTTCCAGCGACGGCAAGGAAGGCGATATCGACCGCAAGACGGCGGCTGAAATCATTCAAAATGCGCGCAATTCAGGCCGGACCATCCTGACCGAATACGAATCCAAGCAGCTACTGGCTGCATATGGTATCCCCACTGTGGAAACGCGCATCGCCACATCCGCGGAAGAAGCCGTAAAAGCGGCAGATGCGATTGGCTACCCGGTGGTGGTTAAAATCCATTCCGAGGTGATTACCCACAAAACCGATGTAGGCGGCGTCCAGCTCAACCTGAACGATGGCGAGGCCGTTCGCCGGGCTTACAAATCAATTGAAGATGCGGTTACTTCCAAGTTCGGCACCATCGACGAGGCCGAACGCCCTTATTTCCTGGGGGTAACCGTACAGCCGATGGCCAACATGGAAGGCTATGAATTGATCCTGGGCAGCAGCATCGATCCGCAATTCGGTCCCGTGCTATTGTTTGGCCTGGGCGGCTCACTGGTCGAAGTGTTCAAAGACCACGCCCTGGGCCTGCCCCCGCTCACGACCACCCTCGCCCGGCGAATGATGGAGCGCACGCGCATTTACACTGCCCTGAAAGGGGTGCGCGGACGCAAACCTGTGGACCTGGCAGCCCTGGAACAATTAATGGTGCGCTTCAGCCAGCTGATCGCCGAACAGAAATGGATCCAGGAATTGGATATTAATCCCTTGATCGCCTCAGAAGAACAACTATTAGCGTTGGATGCGCGCGTGTTGCTCTATGGCCCGCAAGTTGGCAAGGAGAAACTACCACGACTGGCGATTCGCCCGTATCCCAACCAATACATTTGGAATTGGACCGCCAAGGATGGCTCGGCGGTTGTGATCCGGCCGATTCGTCCAGAGGACGAGCTCATGATGGTCAAGTTCCACGAAACCCTTTCGGATCGCAGCGTATATATGCGCTATATGCACCCGATGTTGCTCAGCCAACGCGCAGCACACGAACGGCTGGCGCGCATATGTCACTGCGATTATGACCGTGAAATAACGCTGGTAGTCGAAAAGCACGACCCGCAAAGTGATGAAAACAGCATCCTGGCAGCCGCTCGCATGAGCAAAATGCACGGCATGAACGAAGCGCGCTTCACCGTGCTGGTCAGCGATTGCTGCCACGGGATGGGGCTCGGTTCACAACTGGTGAAACGCTTGATCAGCGTGGGACAGGCGGAGAAGCTGGATCGCTTGAACGCCGAAATGACCCCCGATAACCAGGCGATGCGAGACATTTTCCAGAGACTGGGCTTTGAGATAAAGCCCAAGGAAAGTGGGAATCTCGTGTCCGCCTCTTTGCAACTATAATCACCCGAAAGCCAGGCGCGAGCCGGCAATTTTTATGGAAAACAATCTCTCTTTCGCTCCACTGCTCCTGGTGATCTTCCTGGCTTTCCTGGTCCCGCTGACCCTGGCACGCATAAAGCGCTTACGCTTGCCGATCGTCGTCGGAGAAATCATAGCCGGCATGATCGTAGGTCGCAGCGGATTGAATTGGGTGAACACCAGTGATCCCATCCTGGTTCTATTGGCCGAATTCGGCTTCGTGTTCTTGATGTTCCTGTCCGGGATGGAAATTGATTTTTCCAAAATTGGCAGCCTGAGCAGTATGCCAGGCCAGGTTGATCCCCAAGACGGGCGAAAAACCACTGAAGCGGTACTAAGCAAGATCTGGAGGCCGCTCCCGCTCGGGTTAATTACTTTTTGCCTCACATTCATCCTATCGGCCGCGACCGGCCTGCTTTTAGTGCGCCTGGGTTTGGCGCGTAACCCCTGGATGATGGCTTTGATCCTTTCTACCACATCGTTGGGGGTGGTGCTGCCAGTGCTCAAGGAGCACGGCCTGAGCAGTGGTCATTATGGGCAAACAATCCTGATCGCCGCGTTGATCGCCGATTTCGCCACAATGATGTTGATCACTTTGTTGGTAGCCGATGTTTCCCGCGGATTGACGCTTCCCATCCTGCTAATCGGCGTCCTTTTCGTGGCGTTCTTCCTGTTTTATCGCCTGGGTACTCTCTTCTTCAACAGGATCCCGGAGGTCAGGCGAATCCTGGAAGAACTCAGCCATGCCACAGCCCAGATCAAAGTGCGAGCCGCATTCACATTGATGCTGGTTTTTGTGGTGCTATCTCAAGTATTGGGTGTGGAAATCATCCTGGGCGCTTTTCTGGCTGGGGCAGTCGTCACCTTGCTGCGCACTTCAGAGGATGCACCGCTCGCCTCGCAGTTGGAGGCGATCGGTTTCGGCTTCTTCATCCCGATTTTCTTCATCAAAGTGGGGATTGACTTCAACCTGGCTGCTTTGATCAGTTCGACCACCAGCCTGCTCTTGGTGCCTGTCCTGCTTTTGGCTGCTCTCCTGGTAAAATTCGTCCCCATGTTGATGTTTCATACCGCCTTCCCCTGGCGCGAAACCCTGGCAGCCGGCGCCCTGCTCTCGGCGCGTTTGTCTTTGATCATCGCCGCTTCCGCCATTGGGCTACGCTTGAATATCATCAGCGAGACGGTGAATTCGGCCATCGTCCTGGTAGCTATCCTGACCGTAACGCTGGCGCCCTTGCTATTTGCACAGATCTTACCCCAGCGGATAGAGGAAAAACCGCAAACGGTGATCGTCGCCGGAGCCGGTGAGTTAGGCATCGAAGTTGCCCGAAACCTCCTGGCTCATAATGAACGCGTTTTGATGATAGACATAGATGAAAAGAGCGTAAACCGCGCCAGGCAGCGCGGTTTAGACGTTCAACTGGCCGACTTGACCCAACCCGGACCGGATCTGGTAGCCCAGCTCGATCAGGCCAAAGCGCTGGTCTGTACTTACAATGACACTGACTTGAATTATCAGATTTGCCTACACGCGCGCACGGTGTTTGGCATCCCGCACGTCGTGGCCCAGGTGAACAGCGCGCGCAACATCGGGCAATTCGAACAACTGGGAGCCGCCACAATGAACGCCGCTTTGGACCGGGCTGCGCTGCTGGTACTGCTGACACGTAACCCGGCCATGTATGAACTGCTAACACGCACTGACGACAGCACAGAAGTAAGCGAGGAGGTGG
>OFHG01000896.1_pt1 | contig 11143 bp, 11 predicted proteins | sample 1521931 | NCBI WGS metagenome assembly OFHG01 (sample SAMEA2468438, study PRJEB22500) | soil metagenome | biome: Glassland; feature: Farmland; material: Clay | place: Australia | collected 2013-01-31 | depth 0.55 m
GACCGGGATGGTCGGCCGCACCTCCGGATCCGGCAGAGCATGTTGCGCGACTGTCACGCGAGTCTCCTCCCGTATGCGGGATCTGGGGTACGGAACGGGAGCGTAGCGGACTAGACGATACCCCGCAACCTTTGATAGCTTCGCGGGATGACAACGCAAAATGAGTGGCCTGCCCGGCTGACCCACTCCATCGCCACCGAAGTCCGCCGGCGCCGCAAGGCCCGCAAATGGTCCGCACAGCGCCTCTCGGACGAGTGCGCGAAGGCTGGCATGGAGATCGCCCGCAGCCTCATCAGCGACCTGGAGATGGGCCGCCGGGCACACATCAGCGTCGCCGAGTGGCTTGTGATCGCCAAAGCCCTGGACGTAGCGCCGATCCTGCTGGTCTTCCCGTTTGGCGTCCAGGAGGAGACCGAAGTCGTGCCCGGCGAGATCCGCCCTACCTTCGCTGCCGCCCGGTGGGCGACCGCCGAACGCCCGTTCCCGGGCCCGGACGATGCCGCCTACCTGGCCGGCATCGCCGACGCGTGGAACTACAGCACCGGCAACCCGATGGAGCTGTACCGGGCACACGACCGGGCTGTTACCGAGGAGAAGGACGCTATGCGGAGGGCTGCCGACTTCGAGTTGCAGGCGCAAGCGGCCGTAGGTACCGACCGGGAGGCGCTTGCCACCGCGGCGGCCGACGCCGCGCCTTGCCACGAATCTTGACCTCCCGAACTGGATTTGCCGCCAACGCGCCGTGCCGCACCGCCTCCGCCGCACCTTCCTGCCCGTCCGGACGGGTGTAGATGAGGAAAGGCGCCCCCTGGCCGTCCTTTCTCAGCCGGGTAAGCAGCGTGTACCCGCCGTGCGGATCGGTCTCGGCATGCCCGCTCACCGGATGGCCCATGTCCGAGATGATCAGGTCGTAACGGTGCTGGGCGGCCATCCGCTGCGCATCCTCGGTGGTCTCCGCGGTGTCGACATGCATGCCGAGCGCTTCGAACACCTGCCGCTCGAACAGGTCGTTGCCCGGATTATCGTCCACCCACAGGACACGCGAGCCCTGCATCTTGCGTTGCTCACCGCGGCCCGGGACAGCGGCGGCGAGGCCGCGCGAGTCGGCCGTCGTTTCGTGGAGTGCGCCGCTAGCGGATGCGCGGGTCGCCGTCGCAGCGCCCAGCGCGGCCGCCGCCCGGACCGCGCGGTTCGCTGACACGCTGACGCCGCCAGGCCCGGAGAAGCTGAACGAACCGAGGTGGCCGAAGAAGTCCGCAAGCTGGGTGCGGAACAGCAGGAGAACGGCTACCACCACGGCTGGCCAGACGATGGCCCCGATCAGCTGAGCAACGGCGGCGATGAACCCGTTGGCCCCACTGGTCGCCATTCCATGGCCTCCGCTCCGCGTGAGCACACCGATCGCCGGCCCGCTGCAACCACTGGCCTGCCAGGAAAACAGCCATATGGAGCCTGGTTTCAGGCATGACGGTACCAGCCGCCATTAGAGTCGGTCAGGTGAGCGGAAGGGCGGTCCTGGTCACCGGCGCGGCCAGGGGGATCGGCCGCGCGATCGCGGAAGCGTTCGCGCAGCGGGGCGACCGGGTCGCTGTCCACCATGGCCGCTCGGCCGCGCTGGCCGCTGAGGTGCTGGCCGGGCTGCCCGGCAGCGGGCATTGCCTGGTGCAGGCAGATCTGGCTGATCCGCAGGCGGTGCGCCGGATGGTGGACCAGGCCAGTGAGGCCCTTGGCGGCCTGGATGTCCTGGTGAACAACGCTGGCGTGTTCACCCCGCACCCGATTACCGGGGTGTCGTACGAGCGGTGGCAGGCGGCCTGGCAGGCGACGCTCGCCGTCAACCTGGTCGGCGCCGCGAATGTGACCTGGTGCGCGGTCCAGCACATGATCCCCCGCGACGGCGGCCGGATCATCAATGTCTCCTCCCGGGGCGCTTTCCGTGGCGAGCCAGGCCAGCCCGCCTACGGGGCGAGCAAGGCAGGGCTGAACGCGTTCGGCCAGTCGCTGGCCCGGGCTCTGGCGCCGCACGGGATCGCGGTCGCCACGGTGGCACCGGGCTATGTGGACACGGACATGGCGGCCCGGCAGCTGGCCGGGCCATCAGGCGACGAGATCCGCGCCCAGAGCCCGTTCGGCCGGGTCGCCCGCGCAGATGAGGTCGCGGCGGCCGTGCTGTACCTGGCATCCCCGGAGGCCGAGTGGGCCAGTGGCACCATCCTGGATCTCAACGGGGCCTCCTACCTGCGGTAGCGCACAGCGGCGCCAGCCCGGGGTGCGGCCGGTCACCGGGCATCACCAGTCCATCAGGGTTTCGCAGGCAGGATCGGCTTCCTTCGTTGACCCTCTCTTTGGGTGCTCTTAACGTGGCTGGTGATGTGCTGGGCGTCATGCATGGCAGGTCCGATGTATCCGCCCTAGCCGGGGGAATCCAGTCGGAGCGAGAGTTCGGCGAGTATCTGCGCCAGTCGCTCAGGGCTGCGGCGGAGTCGATCGAGCCGGCCGGGGATGGCCTGGAGCGGATCCGTGCCAGGCTGGGGCAGCGCTGGCAGCCACTCGGATGGCGGGGGGTTCAGCCGGCTTACGGTGGGGATGTTTAAGGCTTCAGAGCTACCGCGCCAGGCTGGGCTTGGCTGGGGCGCTGCGGAGGGAGCCGATGGTGGCGGGCGCAGGCGAACCACAAGCCGCAAGGGGGACGTTGCCACACAGCCAAGCGGGCAGGCATGCGGGGACCGGCGAACCGGCGGAGCAGGGCTTCGACTTCGCCGGGCCGTTCGAGGTCGACCTTGGCCGTGCGGCCATCATCGCGGAGGTGCTGCGCGATTACGGGTACCTGCTCTGCACCGCCGACATGGTGACCGCGGAGCTGGCCAAACCAGATCGTGAGCGCACCAGCATCGGCCGGTTCGCCGCCGACGCGCTGGAGAAGGCCGGCTGGCGGCCCTGAGCTTCCGGCTGGCGGCCCTGAGCGTTCAGAGAGCGGCCACCTGTGCCAGCCGGCGCCTGGTGCGTGCCAGCGGACCGCTCTTCATCTCCGTGCGCCAGGCAGGAAACTCCTCGCCGGATTTCTGCTTCTGGCGGCCCGCGGATTCATACACCACGTAACCGCCCTTGAGGATGCTGAACGCGGACTTGAGCTGGCCCAGCTTGTCGAACTGGGCAGTCGCCGGGGCCAGCGGATCGAACCATGACGGCGTCACGAAATTGGAAACCGAGACACCGCTGACCGGGTAAGTGGGGGCTTCGACCGGATCGCACACCTCGAAGCTGTAGGCCGATCCCTTGCCGTCATTGGCCCACAGATTGCAGTTGGGTCGACGAACATCTCAAGCACCTCGTGGGACAGTACGCTGGAAACGCTCCAGTCGCCGGTCGTCACCTTCCCGCCGTTGTCGAGTTCCGGTCCTGCTGCCACCACGTGCCGCCGCCGTCCGGGGCGGTGCCGCCGGACGGCACGCCCGGTGAGTCCGGCTTCGACTTCACCCGCTTCGGCGTCCGGGTCCCCGCCGTCCTGGTCTCGCCGCTGATCCCGGCCGGCACAGTCTTCCGGGTCGCGGCCGGCGCGATGCCGCTCGATCACACCTCGGTCCTGAAGACCGTGGAGATGCGATGGGGGCTGCCGGCGCTCACCAGGCGGGACGCCGCCGCCCCCGGCGTCGGCGATGCGCTCACCCTGCAGACGCCGCGGACCGGCGACCCGCTGGCCGGCGTTGCCGTCCCGGTGTCGGGCGGCCCCAATCCCGCTGCCGCCGAGGTTTCCCACATCCATCAGATCAACGCCCAGCTGACCGCTCAGCTGCCGGTCCCCGCCGAGCGGCTGCGCACGGCGCCCGTCCTGCCCGCGCTGCGGACACCGGCCGATTATGACGAATACACCAGTTCCCGCACCGCCACCTGGAAGGCCGCGCGCGGGCCGGGAACGGCGGCGCCCAGGTAAGCCGGGTCCGGGGGCAAGCCGGTTCGTCATTCACGGACATGCCGCCGGGAGGATCACCCTGCGTGGGTGAGGCGGCACGCCGTCCAGCCGCGTTTCATCGGTAGCGCCTGCGTCCATGGACGCGCTGAGGTCAGGGGATCCGGGGAGACGCAATGAGTGACAGCTTCGACGTGATCATGGCCGCCTACCCGTCCATCGAGCCGGCCAGGCAGGACTTCGACGCGCTCGTGCAGCTTGTCAAGGACAAGACGGTCACCTCCGAGGGCGTGATCCTCGTCGAGCATGCTGCCGATGGCCAGGTGAGCGTGACCCAGACCGGCGATCACCTGGGCCGCAAGGGCCTGGGCTGGGGCGGCGGCGTCGGGCTGGTGGTCGGCCTGTTCTCACCGCCGCTGCTGGCTTCTGTCGCCGTGGCCGGCGCGGCCGGTGGCCTGGTCGGCAAGTTCACCAAGCACAAGGCCGACAGCGGCATCGGGAAGGGCCTGGGTGACAAGCTCCCGCCGGGCACCGCGGCGGTCATCGCCATGGTGGATGACGATGACCGGCTGGCCGCCGAGCAGGCGCTCGTCGGCTCGCTGGCGAAGTCGGTCGCGCCAATGGGCAAGGCGGGCGTACGGGGGCTCAGGGACGCCCTGGCGGAGGCGGCGGGCAAGTTCAGCCCAGACCGGACCGTGCTGCCGATTCCCGACCGTAACTTCGGCGGAACGATGGGCCGCACGGTCGACCAGTCGGTCCCTGACTGGACGATGATCCCCGGGCCGAAGGCGCCCGAGGATGCCCCGAACGTGCTCATCGTCCTCATCGACGATGCCGGGTTCGGCAACCCCGACACGTTCGGCGGCCCGATCTCCACCCCCAGCCTCACCCGGGTGCAGCAGATGGGGCTCACCTACAACCGCTTCCACGTGACGGCGGTGTGCTCGCCGACCCGCGCCGCGATGCTCACCGGCCGCAACCACCACCGGGTGGGCTTCGGTTCCATCGCCGAGTACCCCGGCCCGTTCCCCGGGTACACCGCCGCACGGCCCCGCAGTTGCACCGCCCTGCCGCGCATCCTGCGCGAGAACGGCTATGTCACCGGCGGGTTCGGCAAGTGGCACCTCACCCCCGACAACGTCCAGGGTGCCGCAGGCCCGTTCGACCACTGGCCGCAGTCGTGGGGATTCGACCACTGGTGGGGGTTCCTGAGCGGGGCGGCCGGCCAGTACGACCCGATCATCACCCAGGACAACTCGGTGCTCGGCGTCCCGGAAGGCAAGGATGGCCAGCCCTACTACTTGCCGGACGACCTCACCGACAAGGCGGTCGAGTGGCTGCATGGCGTGCGGGCGCAAGACGCCACCAGGCCGTGGTTCATGTACTACTCCACCGGCTGCGCGCATGCGCCGCACCACGTGGCGAAGGCGTGGGCCGGCAAGTACCAGGGCAAGTTCGACGGCGGCTGGGACAAGCTCCGTGAGCAGACCTTCGAGCGACAGAAAAGGCTCGGGATCATCCCGCCGGACACCGAACTGACCAAACGGCCGGACCTGTTCCCCGCCTGGGACTCCCTGTCTGTTGCCCAGAAGAGGCTGTACACCCGGCAGATGGAGGTCTTCGCGGGCTACTCCGAGAACGCCGACTGGAACGTGGGCCGGCTGCTGGATGCCATCGAGGAGATGGGCGATCTCGGCAACACGCTCATCTTCTATATCTGGGGTGACAACGGCGCCAGCATGGAGGGCACGATCACCGGCTCGTTCAACGAGACGACCTTCCTCAACGGCCTGGTGCTCGACGCCGACCAGCAACTGCAGCTCATCGACGACTACGGCGGCATCGAGGCCCTGGGCGGCGACCACACCGCCCCGCACTACGCCGCAGCCTGGGCCCACGCCGGCAACACGCCGTTCCAGTGGGGCAAGCAGATGGCCAGCCACCTGGGCGGGTCGCGCGATCCGATGGTTATCGCCTGGCCGGACCGGATCAAGGCGAGCCGCGAGTTGCGCACGCAGTTCACCCACTGCATCGACATCGCCCCGACCATCCTGGCGGCCGTCGGGCTGCCCGAGCCGGAGACCGTCGACGGGATCGGCCAGGAGCCAATGGACGGCACCAGCTTCCTGCACACCTTCGGCGACGCGAACGCCGAGGAACGGCACACCGTGCAGTACTTCGAGATGTTCGGCAGCCGCGCCATCTACTCCAGCGGCTGGTGGGCCTGCACGAAACTGGACAAGGCTCCCTGGGACCTCTCCCCGGAGACGATCAAGAGATTCGCTCCCGGGGCGTATGACCAGTAGCAGGATGTCTGGGAGCTGTACTACCTGCCCGACGACTTCTCCCAGGCTCACGACCTGGCGGCTCAGCGCCCAGACAAGCTCAGGGAACTGCAGGAACTGTGGTGGGCCGAGGCTGAGCGCAACCGGGTGCTGCCGCTGCTCGGAGGCCTCTCGCTATTCTTCGGCATCCTGCCACCGCTGCCCACCATCACCCGCTTCACCTTCGCCGGGGATGTCCAGAATGTGCAGCGCGGCATAGTGCCACGCATCTTCGGCCGCTCCTATGCCATCGAGGCCGAGCTCATCGTCCCGGAAACCGGCGCGGAGGGTGTCGTCGTCGCCAACGCCGACTTCATCGGCGGGTTCGGGCTGTGGGTCGACGGCGACGGGAGGCTTAACCACACCTACTCGTTCCTCGGCGTGGAGACGTACAAGCAGGTGTCCACGGAGAAGATCCCAGCGGGTGAGGTGACGGTGAAGATGCTGTTCGACGCGGACAAGCCCCAGCCCGGCACCGGCGGCACCGTCACGCTGTGGGCCAACGGCAGACTGATCGGCGAGGGCAAGATGCCCCACACCGTGCCGGTCGGGTTCTCGACCTACGCCGGCATGGACATCGGCCGAGACAATGGCCTGGTCGTCGACCGCGCCTACGAGGACAGGGCGCCCTACGCCTTCACCGGAAACGTGAAGAAGGTCGTGTTCGACCTCAAGCCCGCGGCCCATGAGGACGAAAAGGCCCTGCACGAGCACGCGCAGATCCAGGGGATCGGCCAGGGAGCCGCGGGCTGACGGCGGATGGATTCCCGGAGCCAGGCGGCGAACGGGCAGTCCCCCCGCGGCGGGCAGCATGACCCGGGGGGACGCGCTGGGCACCCGCTCCTCCCGGCTGGCACCCCGCTTGCGTTCCATCTGCTCGCCAAGCCGACCGGGGCGGTCTGCAACCTGGACTGCACCTACTGCTTCTTCCTTTCCAAGGAGATGCTCTATCCGGGCAGCCGCTTCCGGATGGCCGACGACCTGCTTGAGCTGTACCTGCGCCAGCTGATCGAGGCGCACGCCGCCTCACCCGAGGTTGTGGTCGCCTGGCAGGGCGGCGAGCCGACAATGATGGGGCTGGACTTCTTCCGCCGCTCCGTCCAGCTGGCCGACGCGGCGAAGCTGCCGGGCCAGCGGATCGTGTACACGATCCAGACGAACGGCACCCTCCTCGACGACCGGTGGGGCGAGTTCTTCGCCGGGCACGGCTTCCTGGTGGGGCTCTCCATCGACGGCCCGCGGGAGGTCCACGACGCCTACCGGGTGGACAAAGGAGGCAAGGGCAGCTTCGGCCGGGTGATGAAGGGCCTGGCCGTGCTGCGCCGTTATGGCGTGGAGTGGAACGCGCTCACCACGGTCCACGCGGCGAGCCAGGACCGGGGCCGGGAGGTCTACCGGTTCCTGCGCGACGAGTGCGGCGCGCGGTTCATGCAGTTCATCCCGGTAGTCGAGCGGGCCACCCCGCGGACGCTCCCGATGGCCAACGCCGGCTGGGGCGCGAATGTGCGGGACCGGCCGCTGTACACCCAGGACGGCAGCCTGGTGACCGGGCGGTCGGTGTCACCCGATGGGTACGGCAGGTTCCTGATCGACGTGTTCGAGGACTGGGTGCGCCGCGACGTCGGTGAGGTCTACGTGCAGATGTTCGACGTCGCGCTGGCGAACTGGTACGGGGAGCCACCGGGGCTTTGCGTCCATTCCGAAACGTGTGGCCTGGCGCTGGCGCTCGAGCACACCGGGGATCTCTATTCGTGTGACCACTTCGTGGAGCCCGGCTACCGGCTCGGCAACATCCGCGAGAAGACGATGATCGACCTGATCGCCGCGCCCCGCCAGATCGAGTTCGGCCTGGCCAAACGCGACGCTCTGCCCACGTTCTGCCGTGAGTGCGACGTGCGTTTCGCCTGCCACGGCGGATGCCCTAAGGACAGGTTCACCCACACGCCCGACGGCGAACCCGGACTGCACTACCTATGCCCCAGTTACAAGTCGTTCTTCGGCCACATCCGCCCGGTGATGGAGACGATGTGCGCTCTGCTGCGGGCTGGCGAAGCGCCCGCACAGATCACGAGTCACTACGCGGAAAAGGACCTGCACCGGGGGCGCAATGACATGTGCACCTGCCGTTCAGGCAGCAAATGGAAGAAGTGCCACGGCGCACCTGCACGGGTGCCGCAACCGCAACCCAACCCCTAGCCCCGGAGTCTTCCATGGCAACAGTCACCGATGACACGGACGCTGAGCACGCCGCATCGCTGCGGCGCCGCTATCTCATCCGGTTCGAGGAAGACACCCTGCGGCAGCGGCCGTTGTGGATCCGGCTGATCATCGAGTTGCTGGGCACGTTCGTGCTGGTGACGGTGGCCGCCGGGTCCGGCGTGATCAACCATTACGTGGGAGGCGGCCCGATCAGCAGGACCGCGGCGGTGATCGCGCCGGGGGCGGTGGTCATGGCGATGATCTACGCGTGGGGGCCGCTGTCGGGGCTGCACATCAACCCCGCCGTCACGGCCGCCTTCGCCGGCCGGGGAGTGTTCCCCACGGGCTGGGTGGTGCCGTACTGGGTGGCCCAGTTCGCCGGGGCGATCTGCGCTTGCCTGTTCTTGCAGGCCATGTTCGGTGATATGAGCGCGGGCGGGAACTACCCGATCACCACGCCGGGCGGGGACTGGAAGTCGCTGGTGATGGAAATAGTCCTCACCGCGATCCTGGTCAGCGTCATCCTCAACACCGCGACCGGCGGCCGCAGCATCGGCCACAACGCCGCGATCGCGGTCGGCGCGACCGTCGCGCTGCTCGGCCTGTTCGCCAGCCCGATCAGCGGCGCCTCGATGAACCCGGCCCGCACGCTCGGGCCCGACATCGTCGGCAACGGCTACACCGGGTGGTGGGTGTATGTGGCGGGGCCGGTCATCGGCGCCACCATCGCCGTGGCGATCATCCAAGCCGTGCGGGGCCTGCCCAATAAGGAGGAGCGCGAGGCCGCCGAAGGCGGCGCCCTGCCCATGCTCGGCGGCAAGCTCAAGCGCCACCGCTGAGGCAGGCGGCCGGCTCAGGCCGGGGTGGCCTTGGGTATCGTGACTACCAATGACGGCGGTATCGCAGACTGCATCCCAGCCCGGGCCTGCCGGGCTCGCTGACGGGGCAGGTGTGCCGCGCGCGGCCCAGCCCCGCCAGCTGATCGTGACCGTCTACGGGCTGTACTCGCGGGCTGATGGCGGCTGGATGTCGGTCGCCTCGCTGATCAGCCTGCTCGCTGATCTCGGCGTGGACGAACCGGCGGTCCGCTCGTCGATCTCCCGGCTGAAGCGGCGGGGGATCCTGCACGCGAGCCGCCGGGGCGGCGCGGCCGGATATGAGCTGTCCGATGAGGCGCTCGCCATCTTGCGGGAGGGCGATCAGCGCATCTTCCGGCGGGAACGGGCCACGCTGGCGGACGGCTGGCTGCTGGCGGTGTTCTCAGTCCCCGAAGCCGAACGCCAGAAGCGGCACGTGCTCCGCTCGCGGCTGGCCCGGCTGGGCTACGGCACCGCCGCCCCCGGGGTGTGGATAGCTCCGGCCCACCTGCACGACGCGACCGCTGAGATGCTCCGGCGGCTCGGGCTGGACTCGTACGCGGATCTCTTCCGGGCTGATCACCTGTCGTTCGGTGATCTGGCCGGGAAGGTGCACCAGTGGTGGGACCTTGACCAGCTGGAGCGGCTCTACGGCCAGTTCCTCGACGCCAACGGCCAGGTGCTGCGGCAGTGGCGTTCGCACCCGGCGGACGAGCGGGAAGCGTTCGCCGACTACGTGCGGGTGCTCACCGACTGGCGGCGGCTGCCCTACCTCGATCCTGGCCTGCCGGCCGCCCTGCTGCCCGCGGACTGGATCGGGGTCCGCGCCGCGGACCTCTTCTTCACCCTCCAGGCCCAGCTCGAAGAGGCAGCCAGGGCACACGTGTCACACGTGATCAGCGTGTAGTCAGTGCGGCCACCCCCTGGACCTCGACCAGGGCGGTGGGATCCCACAGCCGGTGTACGCCGACAGCGGCCATGGCGGGGTAGTCCCGGACGGCCAGCTCGCGCCAGACCGCCCCGATCTCCCGTCCGTGCCGGCGGTAGTCCTTGAGGGCGGTGAGGGAGAAGGGGACCGACACCCAGTCCGCCCGCCCCCCCCCGGCGGGCGCGTGGGTCTGCGCCGTGCCGCAGATGTGCGGGCCCCGGGCGCGGCCCGGCCTGTCCCCACTGGGGGGGGACAGCCCGCGCGCCCCCCCGAGGGCCCGCGCCATGTCCCCCGGCCGCGAGGCGACCACTCCCGAGTCCGAGGGGGGCCCCGCCGCGTCCCCCCCGCCGGTACCGCCCGCCCCTTGCCATTCCGTGGCACGAATCCTGTCCATTTCCCATGACAGAGCCCTTAAACTGGCCGTGCCACGTGGGTTCCTCGACCGAGAAGGACGAGACCCCCCCGGAGCTCTCCGCAATGGCACTCACCAGCCGGAAGGAACCCGCCGCCGCGGCACCCGAGCGAGAGCTCGCCGTGCTCGTGATCGATCCGAACGAGGAGCACCAGGTCCTCAGCACGATGGCCCTCGGCCGTCGGGGGTTCCGGGTCACGGTCGCGGGGACCGCGCGCGAGGGTCTCCGGGTCGCCCTCTCCCAGTCCTTCGAGGCGATCGTCCTCGACATCCGCGTCCGGGACATGCCCGCCCTCGAGGTCCTCTCCGTGCTCGCGGAGCGGCTGCCCGAGGTCCCCAAGGTCTTCGTGGTGGCCTCCGGCCAGGAGTCCACGGCGGTGCGCGCGCTCGCGTCCGGCGCTTCCGGTTACCTCGTGACGACGGCACGGTACAACGAGCTCCTCCCGTCCGAGGGGGAGACGCAGATCCGGGCCGCCCACCCCCGGCGGCGCCCCCGGCAGCAGAAGAGGGAGCGTG
>OFHG01000897.1_pt1 | contig 11139 bp, 6 predicted proteins | sample 1521931 | NCBI WGS metagenome assembly OFHG01 (sample SAMEA2468438, study PRJEB22500) | soil metagenome | biome: Glassland; feature: Farmland; material: Clay | place: Australia | collected 2013-01-31 | depth 0.55 m
GGGGCGGGACAGGGAGCCGGGCCGGCCGGCCGGGCCTGGCCGGGCCGGGCGACCGGCGGCGGGGCGCGCCCCGGCGACGTGGCGGGGTGGTGGGCGGCGCGCTGCCCGGGCCGGCCCGCAGGGGCGGGCTGGGCGCCTGGCCGGGCCGCACGGGCCGGGGCGGGCTGCGGGGCGCGGCGTTCCGCGGCGCTTCCGGCGGCGGGTCGGCGAGCAAGGCCGGTGGCCTGTCCGGAGGGCCACTGCGCCCGGTGGCGCCACCCCGGCTGCGGGCACGTGCGTTCCGGGGCCCGGCCAGCGGCGGAACGCCGGGCGGCCAGGGCTCACCGCGTGCCCCGTCGCGCCCGGTGGGCATGCCCCGGCTGCGGGCACGTACGTTCCGCGGCGGGCCCTCCGCCCTGGCTGAGGCGGGCCGTGGCCCACCGGGCCGGTCGGCGCGCCTGCGCCTTGGCGGCCGGCGCCGCCGCGACGGGGTGCTCGGCGGCGGCGTGCTCGGCGGCACGTTCGGCGGCGGCACGTTCGGAGGGCGGGGCGGCGGAATGGGCGGCAGCGGCCGGGCCATGCCCGGAGCCGCCTTTCGCGCCCGGCGTGCTCCGGGCGCACCGGGCCCGTTGCGGGCCGGCCGGGGGCAGGGAGCGGTCCCGCGATTCCGCAGTGGCGGCCGCGGGCTGCTGCGGCGGCGTGGCGATCCGCTCGGCGGGCGGCGCGGCATGCTGCCGCGTGGCGGGCGTGGCGGGGGTGGCGGTCTGGGTGGCCGCCGGAGCGTCTTCGGGAGCCGCCGGCGCGGACTGAGCGCCCGGCTGCTGCGCGGCAGTGGTCCCGGGCGCCGTCCGGCGTTCTGGCGCGCAGGGAGCAAGCGGACGGGGGGATTGCCATGATCCCGGCGGCGCGCAGGCGCCTGATGGTCCTGTACGTGGTGGTGGCAGCGCTGCTGGCCTCGCTGGGCGGGCGGCTGTGGTACCTGCAGGTCATGACGGGAGTGTCCTACGCCAGCGCGGCGGCACAGGACCAGACCAGGACGGTGATCGTGCCGTCGGTGCGGGGCAGGATCCTCGACGACGTCGGCACTCCCCTGGTCAGCAACCACACCGCCCTGGTGGTCTCGGTCAACCGTGTGCTCGTCGCCCAGCAGGCCGATGGCGGCATCAGCGTGCTGCACCGGCTGGCGAAGCTGCTGCACATGAACTACCAGACGCTGCAGCAGAAGATCCGGCTGTGCGCCCCCGGGGTGTCCCAGCCCTGCTGGCAGGGCTCTCCCTACCAGCCGATCCCGGTGGATCAGCAGGCATCGGACGCGGTGGCCCTGCAGATCATGGAAAGCCAGCGCGAATTCCCCGGTGTGACCGCACAGGTGCAGCCGGTTATCAACTACGCACAGCCTTACAGCACCGACGCCGCGCAGATGCTGGGATACCTGCAGCCCATCACCCCGCAGGAGGTCGCCCAGCGCCATCTGCCCGAAACCGGCTTTTCCGGTGTGGACCTGGTCGGGCAGGCCGGGCTGGAGTACGAGTACGACCGGCAGTTGCATGGCACGGCCGGCCAGCAGGTGCTCTCGGTCAACGCCGCCGGCGCGGTGACCGCCATCCATCACCAGACCCCGGCCGTTCCCGGCGACACCCTGGTCACCAGCCTCAACGCCCAGCTTCAGCAGGACACCCAGAACGCGCTGGCGCAGGCCATCGCCCGGGCGCAGGCCGAGGGCAACGTGGATGCGACCACCGGCGCGGCGGTGGTGATGACCACCCATGGCCGGGTGGTGGCGATGGCCAGTTACCCGACCTACAACCCCGCCGTCTGGACCGGCGGCCTGTCCACCCGGCAGTTCCGGAACATCTTCGGCACCCGCCGTGGGGAGCCGATCCTGAACCGGGCCACCCAGGGCGAGTACGCGCCAGGCTCCACCTGGAAGGTGACCTCGACCGCCGCCGCCATGGCGCATGGCTTCTCCGCGGCCGGGCCTTACAGCTGCCCGGGCGCGGTGACCGTGGCCGGCCACGTCTTCAACAACTGGACCGCGTCCAACCTCGGGCCGATGTCGCTGCACCAGGCACTGGTCATGTCCTGCGACACGGTCTTCTACCAGATCGCCTACCAGATGTGGCTGCGGGACAACCCGCACGCCGACCTGACCGCCAACCCGCACGCGCCGGTGCAGCAGATGCAGAAGATGGAACTGGCCTTCGGGTTCGGCCGCGACACCGGGATCGACCTGCCGGAGGAGTCGCCCGGCACGGTGCCCACCCGGCAGTGGCTGTACTACTACTGGAAGCAGTACAAGTCGTACTGGTGCCGCCACGGCCGCCAGTACGGCGGTTACATCCAGCAGATCGAGTACGACAACTGCCAGAGCGGGTTCGTGTGGACACCTGGCCAGGCGGTCAATGCCTCGATCGGCCAGGGCTACGTGACCGTCACCCCGCTTCAGCTGGCCCGGGCCTATGCCGCGATCGCCAACGGGGGCACCCTGTACAGCCCGCGGATCGGTGAAGCCCTGCTGTCCCCGTCCGGGAAGGTAGCCGCCAGGATCAGGCCGCCGGTGGCAGGTCACCTGCCGGTGCCACGATCCATGCTGAGCTACATCAAGGCCGCGCTCGTCGACGTGGTCACCCAGGGGACGGCGGCGGGTGCGTTCTCCGGGTTCCCGCTGGGCAAGCTGCAGATCGCGGCCAAGACCGGTACCGCCGAGGTGGCCGGCGGCCAGGCCACCTCGGTGTTCGCCTCGTTCGCCCCGGCGGGCAACCCCGAGTATGTGGTGGTGGTGATGATCCCCAAGTCCGGTGAAGGGGCGGACGTCTCGGCGCCGTGCGCGCGGCAGATCTGGGACTCGATCTACGGGCTGGAAGGCCACCGTGCCGCCTTCCCCGGCGGCCGTGCCCCCACCCAGCTGCCTGGCATGTCGGCCGACGGCGCCATCATCGCGCCCGCCGGATATGCGCGGAGCAAGTGATGAGCTACCTACGCGCTGGCCAGGCCCGCTATGGCAAGCTCGCCCCGGTCCGCCCAGCGGCCGGCGGCCGCGGCGCCATCAGGCCCGACGGGTCAGCACCCCGGCAGCGCGGCCTGCGTGAACGGGCACTGGCCAAGGATTCCCCGTTGCGCCATGTGGACTGGGTCCTGCTGGCGGCGGTGCTCGCGCTGGCCCTCATGGGCACCCTGCTGGTCTGGTCGGCGACGCAGCCGGGCCTGGCGCAGGCCGGCGCCAACCCCCGGACATACCTGGAGAAGCAGCTCCTCAACGTGGGCATCGGCCTGGTGCTCATGGTGGTGGTGAGTGTGATCGACTACCGCCTGCTGCGGGCGTATGCCCCGCTGGTCTACGGCGCGGCCTGCCTGGGGCTGCTGGCAGTGCTCAGCCCCCTGGGCGCCACCGTCAACGGGGCGCACTCCTGGATCGCGCTGCCCGGCGGGTTCCAGATCGAGCCGTCGGAGTACGCGAAGATCGGCATGATCCTCATGGTCGCGATGATCCTGGGTGAACTGCGCGACCGGGCACCGCGGCCGGGCCTGAACGACGCCCTGCTGGCGCTCGTGTGCGGCGCGGTGCCGGTGGGCCTGGTGGTCCTCCAGCCCGATCTGGGGGTCGTCATCCTGATGCTGCTCATGCTGATAGGCATGATCGCCTTGTCGGGCATCCGGTTGCGCTGGCTGGCCGGGCTCGGGGTGGGCGCGGCGCTGGCCGGGCTGGCGGCATGGAGCATGCACCTGCTCAAGCCCTACCAGGTGCAGCGGCTCACCTCGTTCGTCAACCCCTCGGCCGACCCGAGAGGCACCGGCTACAGCGCCGCCCAGGCCAAGATCGCGATCGGCTCGGGCCGGATGTTCGGGCAGGGCCTGTTCCATGGTCAGCTGGTGGCCGGCAACTTCGTGCCCGAGCAGCACACCGACTTCATCTTCTCGGTGGCCGGCGAGGAACTCGGCTTCGTCGGTGCCATCGCCATCATCGGGCTGCTCGCCATCGTGCTGCTGCGTGCGCTGCGGATCGCCACCCGCGCCGACGATACTTTCGGCCTGCTGGTGGCGTCCGGGATCGCGATCTGGTTCGGGATCCAGTCGTTCATCAACATCGGGATGACCATGGGGATCACGCCGGTCACCGGGCTCCCGCTGCCGTTCGTCTCCTACGGCGGCTCGGCCATGTTCGCCGACATGATCGCCGTCGGCGTCCTGCTCGCCGTGCACCGCCGCCACCGCGTCTTCGACTGACCGACCGCCCTGCCTCGGCGCCGTGCTGGCGGGGCGTCGGTAAGCTGTTGGGATGCCAGTGGAGTCGGTGTATGAGCGGCTGGAGCCGCTGCTGCCGCTGGTGCGCAAGCCGGTCCAGTATGTCGGCGGCGAACTGAACTCGGTGGTCAAGGACTGGGACACGGCGCAGGTCCGGTGGGCGCTGATGTACCCGGACGCCTATGAGATCGGCATCCCCAACCAGGGGGTCCAGATCCTGTACGAGGTGCTCAACGGCTGCGATGGGGTGCTCGCCGAGCGCACCTACAGCGTCTGGCCGGACCTGGAGAACCTCATGCGTGAGCATGGGATCCCCCAGTTCACCGTGGACGCGCATCGCCCAGTGCGGGCCTTCGACGTGCTCGGCGTCAGTTTCGCCACCGAACTGTGCTACACGAACCTGCTGACGGCGCTGGACCTGGCGCAGATCCCGCTGCTGGCCGCCGACCGCGGCGAGCAGGACCCGGTCGTGCTCGGGGGCGGGCACGCCGCCTTCAACCCCGAGCCGATCGCCGAGTTTCTGGACGGCGCCGTGCTCGGCGACGGCGAGCAGGTGGCGCTCACCATCAGCGGGCTGATCCGGGACTGGAAGCAGGCCGGGCGCCCCGGCGGCCGGGACGGGCTGCTGGTGTCGCTGGCCTCGGCGGGCGGGGTGTACGTGCCGCGTTTCTACGACGTGGATTACCTGCCGGACGGGCGTATCAAGCGGGTAGCACCGAACCGTGCCGAGGCGCCGTTCACCGTCGCCAAGCACACCGTGATGGACCTGGAGGAGTGGCAGTACCCGCGCAAGCCGCTGGTCCCGGTGGCGGAGTCGGTGCACGAGAGGTTCAGCGTGGAGATCTTCCGCGGCTGCACCCGGGGCTGCCGGTTCTGCCAGGCGGGAATGATCACCCGGCCGGTCCGCGAGCGGAGCATCACCGCGATCGGGGACATGGTAGAGCGCGGGCTTGCCGCCAGCGGGTTCGACGAGGTGGGCCTGCTGTCACTGTCCAGCGCCGACCACAGCGAAATCAACCAGATCGCGACCGGCCTGGCCGGCCGCTACGAGGGCACCAGCACCGGGCTCTCCCTGCCCTCGACCCGGGTGGACGCCTTCAACGTCACTCTCGCCGACGAACTGAGCAGGAACGGCCGCCGGTCCGGGCTGACCTTCGCACCCGAAGGTGGATCCGAGCGGATGCGCAAGGTGATCAACAAGATGGTCACCGAGGATGACCTCATCCGCACCGTCACCACCGCCTACAGCAGCGGATGGCGGCAGGTGAAGCTCTACTTCATGTGCGGCCTGCCCACCGAGACCGACGAGGACGTGCTCGCGATCGCCGGGCTTGCCCGCCGGGTGATCGAGGCGGGGCGGGAGGCGACCGGCCGGCGCGACATCCGCTGCACGGTGTCCATCGGTGGTTTTGTGCCCAAGCCGCACACCCCCTTCCAGTGGGCTGCCCAGTGCGACCACGAGACGGTGGATGCCCGGCTGCGCAGGCTCGGCGGCGCGCTGCGGGCCGATCCTGGCTACGGCAAAGCGGTGGGCTTCCGCTACCACGACGGGAAGCCGTCGATCATCGAGGGGCTGCTCTCGCGCGGCGATCGCAGGGTCGCCCGGGTGATCAGGGCAGCCTGGCAGGACGGTGCCCGGTTCGACGGCTGGAGCGAGTACTTCTCCTTCGAACGCTGGCAGCGCGCTGCGGCGGAGGCGCTCTCCGGCGAGCCGGTGGACCTGGACTGGTACACCACCCGGAAGCGCGAGTACGACGAGGTGCTGCCCTGGGACCACCTCGACGCGGGGCTTGACCGCGACTGGCTCTGGCAGGACTGGCAGGACGCCGTGGACCCGGCGGGTGCGGCGGAGGTGGAGGACTGCCGGTGGACGCCCTGCTATGACTGCGGGGTCTGCTCCACCATGGGCACCGAGATCCAGACCGGCCCGACCGGGGCGGTACTTCTCCCGCTGACCGTCGTCGGCGCCGGGGCCGGCGCCCTGGCCGGCACCGGCGCGGGGACCGGGCCTGGAACCGGGGCCGGCCCCGCGGCGGGGACTCCAGCCGGGGTCAGCGCGGGTGCCCGGGCAGGGGAGAGCGCCTGATGAGCGGCACCAGCCAGCCGGACCCGCGGAGTGTGCTTCCAGTAACTGTCCGCCTGATTGTCCGGTACGCTAAGAGAGGCAGGATGCGTTTCGCCAGTCACAGGGACATCGCGCGTGCTGTTGAACGGGGAGTTCGCAGGGCAGGCCTGCCCATCGCTTATTCCGCTGGGTTCACGCCGCACCCGAAGATCTCTTACGCTGGCGCAGCCCCTACCGGGACAGCGAGTGAGGCCGAGTACCTGGAACTCTCCCTCACCCGGGCGTGTGCCGTATCGGAGGTACGGGACCGGCTCGATGCGGCCCTGCCGGACGGGATAGACGTGATCGATGTGACCGAGGGCCTGGCTTCCATCGGCGACCTCCCACTGGAGGCGTCGACGTGGCAGGTGGTCCTCCCCGGGGTCGGGCCGCAGGACGTGGCCGGCGCCATCGACGCGTTTCTGGCCCGGGACAGCATCGAGGTCGAGCGTCTCACCGCCAAGGGAAACAGGCGGGTGGACGCACGTGCAGCGGTGATCACTATGCAGACTGACCGGTGTGCCGCAGATCCGCAGGCCGCCGGGAATGCCATACTTCGAATGGTTGTTCGGCATGTAGCACCTGCCGTTCGGCCTGACGACATCCTGGCCGCACTCCGCCAGGTGGCCACTCTCGCGCCGTCCTCCCCACCTTTGGTGACGCGGCTGGCGCAAGGGCCGCTCCCCGCGGATGCAGCCGGTGCCACCGCCGCCGCCACCGGGCCTTCTGTGCCTGGTGGCGTGGGGCGTCCGGCCGGGGCGGCAACGCAGCTGCATGGCCGGGACACGGCACACGAACAAGAAGAGACAACGCGCCTCGGAGCGGAGCCGGCCCTACCGGCTGACACCCTCCCTGCGGGCGCGTGCGACCAGCTCCTGCGCGGAGCGGGGGAACCCGTGAGTTCCTCCGCGCCCGGGAGCCTGACGGGAGATTACCCGGATGCTCGAGACCGAGCTGAACGATGCAGAGTCCAGTGATGAAGGGCGGAACGGCGCTGACTCGCCTCAGGTAAGCACAGGGGCTGGCCAGTCGGCCGCCGCTTCCGCACCCGCCGATGGCTCACCGCCTCCGGCCGGTGATGACCAGCCCCCGGCCAGGCAGCGCCGCCGGGCAACCCGCGCGCGGTCAGCCGCGGCGGGCGCGGGCGGGCCGGAACCGGCCAGCGGAGAGCCAGCCGCGGCAGGCCGGGACGCCGGTGTGGCCGGCCAGCAGCCGGCCAGCTCGCCGGGGGCGGACGCCATCGCACCGGCTGCCGGGCGGCCCACCATACCGGCGGCCACGTTCCAGCCACCCCAGGTGATCTTCCAGCCACCTGCTGCGGCCGAGGCCGGGGAAGGCGCGGCCCGCCAGCGCAAACCAGCCGGGGCGGCGGTTCCCGGCGAGGCCGAAGGTGCGGGCCGCCCGCAAGGCGACCACGACGAGGGCGAGGGGGACGGCCAGGCGCGACGCCGGCGGCGCCGGGGGGGCCGTTCACGTGGCCAGGGCGGTGACGCCGAGGCAGGCACGGAAACCACAGAGCGTGCCCACGCCGGTGGTGAGAACGGGCAGGTGACATCCGCGGCCAAGGGTGCGGCACAGACGGCCGGGGACACCGCGGGCGGCGCGGAAGGCGAGGAGACCGAGGGCGAAGAAGGCAACGGCAGCCGGCGCCGGCGCCGTCGGCGCCGGCGCAGCACGTCCCCGGACGCCGACCAGGCAGGACCGGACGAGCCACCGAACACGGTCGTGCATGTGCGGCCCGCCAGGACCGCCGAGGAGCCGTCCAGCGAGGTCCAGTCCGTCCGGGGATCCACCCGGCTGGAAGCCAAGCGGCAGCGCCGCCGGGAGGGCCGTGAGTCGGGCAGGCGCCGCCCGCCGATCATCACCGAGTCGGAGTTCCTGGCCCGCCGCGAGGCCGTGGACCGGGTCATGGTGGTCCGCCAGTGGGGCGAGCGCACCCAGATCGGGGTGCTCGAGGATGGGGTGCTCGTCGAGCACTACGTGGACAAGGCCACCCACCAGTCGCTCGCCGGCAACGTGTACCTCGGCAAAGTCCAGAACGTGCTGCCCTCCATGGAGGCCGCCTTCGTCGACATCGGCAAGGGGCGCAACGCCGTTCTGTATGCGGGCGAGGTGAATTTCGACGCCAGTGGCCTGGAAGGCGAGTCCAAGCGCATCGAGTCGGCGCTGAAATCCGGCCAGTCGGTGCTGGTGCAGGTCACCAAGGACCCGGTTGGCCACAAGGGAGCCCGGCTGACCAGCCAGGTGAGCCTGCCCGGCCGCTACCTGGTCTATGTGCCCGGCGGTTCCATGATGGGGATCAGCCGCAAGCTGCCCGACAAGGAACGCACCCGCCTCAAGCAGATCCTCAAGCAGGTGATGCCCGAGGGCGCCGGGGTCATCGTGCGGACCGCCGCTGAGGGTGCCTCCGAGGAGGAGCTCTCCCTCGACGTCGCGCGCCTGTCGGCCCAGTGGGAGGCCATCGACCGCAAGGCGAAGACGGCGAACCCGCCGGAACTGCTCTACAGCGAGCCCGACCTCACCATCCGGGTGGTCAGGGACATCTTCAACGAGGACTTCAGCAAGCTCGTGGTCTCCGGCGACCGGGGCTGGGATCTGGTCGACGAGTACGTCCGCTATGTCGCCCCGCATCTGGCGGACCGGCTTGACCACTGGCAGGCGGAGCAGGACGCGTTCGGCCACTACCGCATTGACGAGCAGCTCGCCAAGGCGCTCGACCGCAAGGTGTGGCTGCCCAGCGGTGGCTCGCTGGTCATCGACACCACCGAGGCCATGACCGTCGTCGACGTCAACACTGGCAAGTTCACCGGCCAGGGCGGCAACCTGGAGGAGACGGTCACCCGCAATAACCTGGAGGCGGCCGAGGAGATCGTCCGGCAGCTGCGGTTGCGCGATGTCGGCGGGATCATCGTGATCGACTTCATCGACATGGTGCTGGAGAGCAACCGCGAACTCGTGCTGAGGCGGCTGCTGGAGTGCCTGGCCAGGGACCGGACCAAGCACCAGGTAGCCGAGGTCACCTCGCTCGGGCTCGTCCAGATGACCCGCAAGCGGGTCGGATCGGGCCTGCTGGAGGCGTTCTCGGAGCCGTGTGACTGCTGCAACGGGCGCGGCGTCCTGATCTCGCTTGACCTGAACGAGCGACCCAGCGGCGGTCACCGTGGCCGCGGCGATGGCCGTGGGCCCAAGGATGGGCGCCAGCCAAAGGAACCCAAGGCACCCGACCACCGCAAGACGCCCGAGCCGGCCGTCGCCGGCCAGGTCCTTGCGGGCCAGCCCGACGGGGCAGGCGCAGCTGCCGGCGGGACGGCTGGAACCCGGCCGGCTCATGCTGGGACGGCTGCCGGCGGGACGGCTGACGGCGGGACCGCTGACGGCGGTGGCCAGGTCCCTGCGGCAGCCGGTGGGGCGGATGACGTGCGGATGCCCGGCGGCCGCCGTCGCCGCAGGGCGGTGACCCGCGAGCAGGGGCCACCAGAGACCCTCTTCGAAAGCGAAGGCCCGGCGCCCGCAAACCAGGGGTCTGCCGTCCCCGTGCCCACGGCTGGTGCACCGGATGGCCCGGAGGCAGACGCCCACCTGCCCGGTGCCGCAGTGCCCGGTGCCGCAGTGCCCGGTGCCGCAGTGCCCGGTGCCGCAGTGCCCGGTGCCGCAGTGCCCGGTGCCGCAGTGCCCGGTGCCGCAGTGCCCGGTGCCGCAGTGCCCGGTGCCGCAGTGCCCGATGCTGTTGGACCTGATGCTGTTGGACCCGATGCTGCGGAGGCCGGTGAGCTGAGCGCCGGTGAGCAGGCCGGTGCCGAGGTTCATGTGCCGGGCAGCGGGGTGCCCGGTGAGCCGAGCGCCGGTGGGCCAGTACCCAGCACAGATGTGCCCGATGCCGCTGCGGCGCAGGACCAGGGGTCTGCGGGGCCGGTGGCCGGCGACGAGGCTCACGAGCCCGATGGGCTGGTGGCCGGCGAGCAAGGAATCGGTGAGCCGGTACCCGGCGGCGAAATCCAGGTGCCCGATCAGCCGCCATCCGAAGCGGCAGCGGGCTGAGGCCGCTGAAGTGTCTGATAACCTTGCGCAAGGATGGATCCGGGGCCGGGGGACCCCGAGGCTAGCCGTGTGCAAAGTAGGCGAGCCCCTCACCGAGCTTGCGGTCCGCTCACGTGGATCACGGTGACGGGCCCGCGCAAGGTAGAAGCCCACGCAAGGCAGAGAGAGAGTTCTCGGGTGTACGCGATCGTGCGCTGCGGTGGCAGGCAGGAGAAGGCGGCGGTGGATGATGTCCTCACCGTCGACACGCTCGCCGGTGAGATCGGCTCCAGCGTGACACTGCCCGCCGTGCTGGTCATCGAAGACGGCAAGGTCATCAGTGACCCGGACGAACTGGGCCGCTACCAGGTCACGGCGGAGATCATGGGGGCGCTCGCCGGCCCCAAGATCAACATGATCCACTACCGGAACAAGACCGGATACCGGCGCCGCCTCGGTCACCGCCAGCGGTACACCCAGGTGAAGATCACCGGTATCTCGACCGGGAAGAGCGAGACGGCCAAGTCCGGCACGGCGAAGGCTGCCCCGGCGAAGGCCAAGGCCGCTCCGAAGACCGCGGCCGCTGAGAAGGAGGGCTGACGATGGCACACAAGAAGGGCGCGTCGTCCAGCCGGAACGGGCGCGATTCCACGGCACAGCGGCTTGGCGTGAAGCGGTTCGGCGGTCAGCAGGTCAACGCGGGCGAGATCCTGGTACGCCAGCGCGGCACGCACTTCCACCCTGGGCCCGGAGTGGGCCGGGGCGGGGATGACACTCTGTTCGCACTGGTCAGCGGG
>OFHG01000898.1_pt1 | contig 11138 bp, 6 predicted proteins | sample 1521931 | NCBI WGS metagenome assembly OFHG01 (sample SAMEA2468438, study PRJEB22500) | soil metagenome | biome: Glassland; feature: Farmland; material: Clay | place: Australia | collected 2013-01-31 | depth 0.55 m
GCGGGCCCACCCCGGGCCAGCGGGCCATCGCCGGCGGCCCGACGGGCGGGCTGCGGGCCGGCGCGGCCACCCCCCAGCAGCCGGGGGATCTCTCTATACCTGCCTCGCCAACCGAGACTTCAGCGGATCACTCGGCGGAACCTCAAGCAAGTGCGGAGGGCGAGGCAACTCTTTCGGAACAGACCGCAGGTGAGCAACCGGCGTCCATGACGCCAGAAGTCGCTGCACCGGCTACCCCGGCTTTGGATGCTACTCCGTCCGTTGCGGCCACACCGGCGGGGCCGGTTGACATGCCCGTATCGTCGTCAGAGGCTCTCCAACCGGTTCCGGAACGACCAGGGATGGCGTCCTCCACGGCGGAAGGGCAAGACCAGGGAACAGCGGCGAGCCTGTCGCGACCGTCCGGCACAGCGCGCAAAGCAACCCGGGGACGGGCGCGAACCGCCCGTCCCCGGCTTAACATAGCCGGGGTGGTGCGTTTGTTGGCGGCGATTGGACGGCCATTTTCCAACGCACTGGATTGGTTGATCGCAAGTTTGAAGTCCGTTTTGCGACGCCTGCTGCCGGATGAGGCCTTGTTTTCGATTCCGGCGACCACCATGGCTTTCATCGCAGTGGCGGTCCCGGTTGTGGTGGTGGCGGTTGCTTCCTTCGTATATGTCTCAAAAGGGGTGGCAATCCAGTCGCAGGATTTGCTTGCACAAGCCCTGGATTCCTACCAGAAGGCCGCGAAGCAGCAAGATCCATTGGCGCGCCGGGAACGATTGTTGATTTCCTTGAATTACTTGCAGCAAGCCGAAAGTTACCAGGTTTCAGCCGCGTCGCAGAGCTTACGCTCCCAGGTGGAGAGCGGCCTGGACGAGCTGGATTTGGTGAAACGCCCTGTTTACCAACCGGCAATCGTTGGCGGCTTGCCTGGCGGTATCAAGGTTACGCGCATCGTATTGGTAGATAGCGATCTGTATCTGTTGGATGGCAATAGCGGTAGCGTACTACACGCCCAGGTTACCCCCAATCGGGATTACCAGCTTGACCAGAACTTCCAATGTGGCCCTGGCCTGGTGACCGGACAGACGGTCAACGCGTTGATCGATATTGCTGCAGCTCCCCTCGGAAACGATAAAGGCGCCGCTATTATGGGGATTGATGCCACCGGCAAATTGATTTACTGCATCGATGGCTTGCCGCCCATTGCCGAATCGCTGGCACGCCCGCTCACCGCGCCCAGTTGGGGTAGCCTGCAAAGGTTTGCGGTGGACCCTGACCAGGCTAACGTATACGTGCTGGATAAGCCAGATAAAGCGGTGTGGGCCTATTGGAGCAGCCATTTCAGTGATGCACCGGATCTGTATTTCGGCGACCAAGTACCACCGATTCAGGACGTGGTCAGCATGGCCATAGATAAGAGTGATCTATATTTGCTGCATGCCGATAGCCATATCACTCTCTGCACTTACAGTGGCCTGGATGTCTCCCCCACCCGCTGTGCCGACCCGGTGCGTTACGTCGATTCACGCCCGGGGCGCGCTGGACAAGCCCTGGTTCCCGAGCAGCCATTCACCCAGGTCATCGTATCCCAACCACCCGATCCATCACTATTCATATTGCAACCGGGGACTCGTTCGATCTATCACTTTAGCTTGCACACGCTGAATTACCACGGCCAGTACTTGCCTTCGGGACTTTTGCAATCCGGCCCGGCGACGGCCTTCGCCGTCAATCCGCTGGAACGCACCCTGTATCTCGCTATCGGGAATGTGGTGTACCAGGCCAGCATCCCATAGCCGTGAGTGAATCCCGTTCTTTCGAGGCGTAGAACCAGGCCGGTATCCCTTTCAAACAAAGGTAACCGGGCGGGTCTATCACCACCACATCCACAGAGCCTGGTCAGGTTATGAATAAAGGCGATAAGAGGCTGGCGATAGGTGAGACCTGCCCTTACGGACTTAAACGGCGGTATGCTCTTAGGGAGCTATTGTGTTGGTTGGCCAGGGGGTCAGCGTGGCGTGTAGCAACGTCGGCGAAGGCTTGGCGAGAGCAGTCTGCGTGGCAAGCGGCGTCAAAGTGGGTAGCTCCGGTTCGGGCATGAAAGTGGCGAAAGCAGGGACCTGCTGAGTTCGAAACGACATATCCGTAATCGAAGGGTCCTGAAGGGCCTGGGTGACGACCGGAGTTGTCCTGCCTCCAGGTCGATTTAACGCCCAATACAACCCGCCAAGTAAGAAAGCGACCACAATGGCCAGGACGCTGAAGCCTACGCAAGCGGTGGTCGTTCGTCGCCAGCCAGAGACGGGCGCAGCTTCTGCCGGCTTGGGCTGGGGGACCTGCAAGGCAATGACAGTGATGTTATCGTGCCCGCCACGCTGATTGGCCGTATCCACGAGAACTTGCAAGCCTTCTTCCTGCGGATATTGCTGCAAGGCGGTCGCAATTTCGGGGGCATCCACCAGATCGGTCAGGCCATCACTGCAAAGGAAAATTCGATCCCCCGGGTTGAGGTGCGTCCCCTGGTTGGCGCGCGCCTGTTCGTCGCTTTCGTTGGGACGCAAGCGCAGGCGCATATCGGGCACGACGGTCTGGCGGGAACCCAAGTAGCGGCGGATGATGTGCGCGTTGGGATGACGATGGGCCTCCTCGGGCGTTAGCACCCCGTGATCAATTGCTTCCTGAATCCAGGTATGATCCGTGGATAGCTGGCGGATGGTGCGGTCGCGCAGCAGATAGATGCGCGAGTCGCCCACATTGGCAATATACAGGCGATTGGCGATGATCCAGACACAGGCGCAAGTGGAGCCCATACCATGCCGGGTAGGGTCGTATTGTGCCTGTTCGTAAATTGCCTGACTGGCCTGGATGACGGCATTCGCCAGTGTGCTGACCGGCTGCTGGCCATCGGCGGTGGCGATGCTGCGGCTGATACTTTCAACGGCAATTTCTGCGGCAATTTCACCGGCGCGATGACCACCGATCCCATCGGCTACGATTGCCAGGAGGGATGGGATCGATTGCCCGCTGCCAATCTGGTAAGCTGAAACACTGTAGCGATCCTCGTTATTTTTGCCGCTCATGCCGGGATGGCTTAATGCAGCTACATGCAAGTGAGCGCGATCAGCGGCAATCATGCCGGTGGCTCCTTACGCTGGCGCAGGTTGATCACCTTCGGTTTTGACTGAGCGCCTGGCTGGCGCAATGTGAAACGAAAACCGACGCGCCCAAAATAGATCAAATCTGCGTGACGTAATTGTGTCCCCTCCGGCGCGGCGGGCTGGTAATTGACCCATGTGCCGGCGATCGAACCCAGGTCCTGCACCACAAAATTCCCATCTTGTTTTTTCAAACTGGCATGGAGCGCGTCTACCGATGGATCGTCCAGCAGCATATTTGCCTGCTCTGGATCGCTACCAAGGGTGATTTCGCCATCGGGGGGGAGCGGCACAGGAGGAACGGAGGTATGCCCTTCATCTTCTTGAATGTAGGTCAAGAATGCGTCCACAGCCTGGACGGTGCGGCGCTGCGGCCACTGCAGCCGGTTCACCCATTGACTCAGGCGGCGCGCAGCCGGCTCGCTGACCGGTGGTGCGGGCGCAGCAACCGGTTTGCGGGTTCGTTTCAAGCGCGCTGGAATCCTGCCAGCGTAAGGCTGGAGGCGACCCCCCAGGATCATCGCCAGCAGGAACAGGGCTAGGACCAGGAGCAGAGTCAAGCCGGCCAATACAGGGATGTGTCCTGCCAGCGAGCGCCAGATGTTGGGCGCCGGGATATCCAGCTTGACCGTCACATCCGTGTCCATGCTCTTGCCGGTCAAACCCAGGTTATCTTGCGCCTCCACCCGTAAAGTGTGCAGTCCATCCTGGGTATAGGGCGTCAAATCCCAGGTAAAGCGGTCGAAAGGCGGCGAAGTGTGTTGCTCGACCAGCTGCCCGTCAACGTAGAGAGCGGTGCGCTTCAAGGCCCGTCGACGCCCATCCGGGAAATCGATCAGAATCTGTAAATTTTGCTTCTGGGGCAGATATTGGGATAAGGGAGTTGTGGTTAAGTCTGCGGTAAGACTACCTGAGTTGGGTGGTTTGCGCACGATCTCCAATTCTGGCGAGATAAAGGCCGGATCAGGCGGTTGAATTGAAAGATCGAAGGCGAGCGTGGGAGAGGTAATTGCGCCATCCGGCGATTGCAGGCTGACGCTGATCTGGTGGGTTCCACCGGCCTTGATTTGCGAGGTATAACGTAAGCGGTAAATATTACGCAGGGGCTCCAGGTAAGTTTCCAGGTCGGGAATATCCTCTTCACCGGTGATATTGGCATACTGCCCGCCAGTGGCGGCGGCAAGGTCAATCAGGTTCTGCATGCCTTTGCTGGTTGGCGCCCCGGGCGGCGTAACGACCCAGGTGGAGATGTGCACACCCAACTGGACGGCCCTGGCAGTCAGGTTTTGCAATGAGGGGGCAGCCTGAGAATCCAACGGCGGTGAGATAAATAATACTGCGTGTCCCATACCAGGACGCGGCAGCGGGTCGGCAGCTATTTCGACTGCTCGAATCAGGGTGTCCAGGTTAGGGGTGGCCTGGTGGGCGTCAACGGTTGCGCTGATGAGCGCCGTGCGCCATTGCATGGGATCGGCTGAATGTGTGGATTCAACGCCATTAGTGGTCAACAGGCTTAAGTCGTCAATGCTGGAACCCTGACGCCGTTGGGCCCATTGGTCTAAGGCCTGAACGATGTAATCGTAGCGTGATATTCCTTTTGAATTGCGCACCGCGAATGCAGGGCCCGGTGAAACCGCCAGGGTAAATTGAACGCCAGGGCGCAGTTCGTCCAATCCGTCCAGGGACAGCGTAGTCTGGTCTTCAATTAATTGCAAATCAGAAGCCTGCAAACCGGGATAAAAACGCCCCTGGTTGTCCTGCACTTGCAGATATGCTTCAATTTGTGGAAAATTCTTGGTGTTTACGTCTGCCAGGCTGACTTTAAGCCCGTTCTGTGCGCGGACCGGCTGCGGCAGAAAGCACAACACAACAAAAATGATCCATAACCCGCGCAAGCGGTACATCATGTTTGAATTTTAGCACAACGCGTGACAAGAAAAAGCCCGGGCCTGGTTAATGCCCGGCCCGGGCCAATCCTTCATCTCACCTTGGGTGGAGGGGAAAGTCTTGATAAACGTTCACACGACTTCTGGAATTTGACTCGACACCACCTCAGCCGGCTTGCCGGTCAAGCGCATGTAGGTGAGAGTCCAGGCGGTCTGGACGTAGCTTTGCAACACGCCGTTGAGCACGATGGCCACGGGGATCCACCCCACCAAGCACAGCCCAGCTAGCAGGAGAGCGCCTTGTGCCACCTGATGTGAACCGGAAAAGGCGGCGAGCAGGGCCGGACCGGCGATTGCTACCAACGGCAGGCCGATCAGGAAGCCAGCCAGGAGTGCAATCACCATCAGGATGAGCGCCATGACGATCATTGCGCCCAGGTTTTTCTTGAATACGTCCCAGCCGCGCTCCACACCATTGACAATCCCCAGGTTTTCAAGCACGATGGCGATATTAGCCTGCTCGACCACCACGCCGATCAGCCATGCGAGCGGTATCAATATGCAAATTAATGGGATGAAGCATACAGCCAACAAACCGAGCGTGAGTAAGGTTCCGAATATTCCTCCCAAGATCACGATGGTGAAAATCACGAAAACTGCCAGACCCCACAGCAAGTTCAAGCCGAACACGCGCCAGAAATAAGGCAAGCTTCCATTGAACAGGTCGCTGAAGATCAGCAGGGTCTTGCCGCTCTCAGCCTCCTGGGTGCCGCGGATCAAGCCGATGTGCCCTATTGTGCCCAGGAAGATGGCCAGCACGACCAGGACCAGGATCACCGCAGCGATGATGGCCACAAACAACCAGATTTGCCATTGCGGGATCTGGTTGAAGAAGTTTTGCAACCCCGGAGTCAGGTCACTTTGATAAGAGGAACGGAAGTTTGAGCCAAAGTTGCTGCCACCGGAACAACTGGCCAAAATGCCGAAAATCCACATGACCTTATGCTTCCAAATGATTTGCCAGGCTCGTGATAGAACGGCGCCGAAGTCCATTTTGATTTCTCCTTTCGTTGGCCGATAATTGCATGTGTAGTGTTTATTCTTACCAATTTGTATTTCTTTCTACGTAACACCCTGTAAAACGTTGCAAATTCAGTTCCAGGCAATAGTAGGGGGGTAATTCATGAATTACCCCCTACACCTCCCCTTTTACTCCCATTCGATGGTGCCGGGTGGTTTGCTGGTGATATCGTAGACCACGCGATTGACCCCACTAACTTCGTTGACAATGCGATTGGCGATGTGCGCCAACAGCTCGGGGGGCAGGCGTGCCCAATCGGCAGTCATGAAATCCTCGGTTGTGACGGCGCGCAATGCAACGGTCTCCTGGTAGGTGCGCGTGTCGCCCATCACGCCGACGGAGCGCACTGGCAGCAGCACAGCAAAAGCCTGGGCCGTGCCCGATTCGCCATTGGGGACAGATTCTTCTGCCGTGTGCATGCGCAACAAGCCGGCGTTTTGCAATTCCTGGGTAAAGATGGCGTCGGCGGCGCGCAAGCGCTCCAACCGTTCAAATGTGACCTCGCCCAGGCAACGTACCGCCAGGCCAGGACCGGGGAAAGGTTGCCGCCAGACCAGTTCCGGCGGGAGGCCCAAGCTTTCTCCTACCAGGCGCACCTCATCCTTGAAGAGATAGCGCAGCGGTTCGACCAGTTCAAAGTGCATGTCGGTTGGCAGGCCGCCCACGTTGTGGTGGGTCTTAATGCGCTGGGCCTGGGCGCGCTCCGGCGCGCTGGACTCGACCACGTCGGGGTAAATAGTGCCCTGTACCAGAAAACGGGGATGGCCCAACAAGCGCGCCTGTTCTTCGAAAATGCGGATGAAGAGTTCGCCGATGATGCGCCGCTTGCTTTCCGGGTGGGTAACGTTGTGCAACGCGTCGAGAAAGCGCTTGGCAGCGTCCACCACGATCAATTCGACTCCCAGTGTGTCTTGCAAGGCGACTTTCACCTGCTGTGCTTCCCGCTGGCGCAACAGGCCGTTATCCACAAAAACCGCCACCAATTGGTCGCCGACCGCGCGCGGTACCATGGCGGTGGCTACCCTCGAATCTCCCCCGCCACTGACGGCAGAGATGACCATCTGCTTGCCTACCTGTTGGCGGATGTGCTGAATGCTTGTAGCTATGATGGAAGCCGGCGTCCATTCAGGGTGGGCCTGGCAGATTTCGATGGCAAAGCGGCGCAGGATTTCCTTGCCGCCGGGGGTATGGTGCACTTCGGGATGGAATTGGACGCCGTAATACTGGCGGGACAGGTCGCCCATGATGGCGATGGGGGAGTTACTGCTGCGTCCTAAAGATTGGAAACCGGGCGGCGGCTGCTCGATGCGATCCCCATGGGACATCCAGACGGGCTGGATGCCTGGAGGAACCAATGGATTAGGTGCCAGGGTTTCTACCTGGGCGGGGCCGAATTCACGGGCGGCGGAAGCCCCTACTTTGCCACCCAGGGCGTGGGTAAGGGCTTGCATGCCATAACATATGCCCAGGATGGGCAGCCCGGTTTCCAGCAGGTAAGCCGGCATCTGCGGCGCGCCCGGCTCGTAGATTGACGCAGGACCGCCGGAGAGGATGAAACCTTTTGGATCAAGAGCCAACACTTTTTCGGCGCGTGTATTCCAGGGCAGCAGCTCGCTGAACACCTGCAGCTCGCGCACGCGGCGGGCGATGAGCTGCGAATATTGAGAGCCAAAATCGAGAACGACGATTGTATCGGTCATAAGGTCAGGATTGGCCTTCAAAAGTGATGTGATCGTTTTCCATGGCGGTGATGCAGGCCAGCGATTCGATCGGGATATTCAGGTGAGCCAGGGCCGCGCGGCCACCTTCGAAAACCTTTTCGATCAGAGCGCCGATGCCGATGATGGTTGCACCGGCGGTAGTTGCCAGACGCCCCAGCCCCAGGATAGTCGCCCCGGTAGCCAGGAAATCGTCGATGATCAGTACCCGTTCCCTGTTGGACAGGTACTCCGGCGAAATGATGAGCTCAACGGTACGGCCTTTTGTGTGGGACGGGGTCAGGGTGAGGAAAACCTGGTCCGGCATGGTGATCGGTTTGTGCTTCCTGGCGTACACTACCGGCAATTGCATGTGGATGCCGGTGGTTAGAGCCGGGGCAATACCGGAAATCTCGGCGGTCAGGATCTTGGTGGCGCCGATATTTTGAAAGCGACGGGCGAATTCCTGCCCGCATGCATCCATCAAGATGGGATCTACCTGGTGGTTAATAAAGCCATCCACTTTCAAAATGCCATTACCCAGGTTTTTGCCTTCGCGCAAAATGCGCTCTTCCAACAATCGCATAATGGCCTCCTATTTTGATATTCACCGCAAAGACACAGAGTACGCTGAGTTTATTTAGAAATTCTTTGATGATATTCCAATTCTACTTTGGCTTGAGGCGCGGTACCAGGTTAAAAGCAGGAGTCTTTCGGAATCTCGGGGGAAGGGTCCAGATACCTACAATTTTCATTCATTTTCCTTCCCCGGAAGGGTGACCGAAGGAGTCGGGGCCGGAAGGTCATTGAATAGCGATTGTGTTAGAATCGCAGGATATGCTGGTATTAGCTTCGAATTCACCGCGCCGCAAACAACTGCTCGCTTTAGGGGGATGGAAATTTACCGTTTCACCGGCGGCGATCGACGAGACGCCTTGCGATGCGGAAGCGCCAGAGGCCTATGTCTCCCGGCTGGCGGAGAGTAAAGTACACACTGCAGCCCGCCAAATGCCGGTGGAGGCACTCGTCCTGGCAGCGGATACGACTGTAGCACTCCCTGTCGCTTCTACCGGGCACAATTCTTATCAAATCCTGGGGAAGCCGCACGACGCGCAGGAAGCTGAACAAATGTTACGCGCTTTGCGCGGTCGTTTACACCGGGTATACACTGGCTTGGCCGTCCTGCGCGTTTCTGATGGCAGGGTGGGGCAGGACCTTTGTATGACCGAAGTCTTGATGCGCCATTACTCAGATGATGAAATGCTGGCGTATATCGCCAGCGGCGATCCCCTGGATAAGGCTGGCGCGTATGCGATCCAGCACGCCGGTTTTCACCCGGTTGAGAACCTGGTGGGATGCTACGCCAACGTGATGGGATTACCTGTCTGCCATCTCGCCCGATTGCTTGGGGAGTTCGACGCATCTCCGCTGGTGGACCTCCCCCGAGAATGCCAACAGATGTTGAACTACGATTGCCCAATCTATCGCCAGGTGATGGAAGAAAGCGTTTCTTAGAGTGACCGAGTTTTTCTCAATAACTAGGTTTTTGAGTGGATTTTAAGGATGCATGAGGAAAATTGTTAGTGCGTTTTTCGTCTCGCTGGTAATTGGGTTGCTGGCCGGCTGTAAACCGCCAAGCCTGGCGGCGCCGGGGGCGTTGGCTCCCCAGGAAAATACCCAGCAGTCGCCAGCGTCTGACGTGCCGGATGTCAAGTTAACCGCCCAAGCGTTCCTTGAAGCATGGAAAGCGGATGATTATTCCACCATGTATGGACTGTTAACTTCGATCAGCCAGGATGCAATCAGCGCGGATAAGTTTGAGAGCCATTATCTTGGGATTGCCGAGGAAGCCGCCTTGAGCGGTGTGGATTATGTCATCCAATCGGCACTCGTGAACGGCGATAATGCACAGGTGAACTTTCAAGCCATTCTGCACAGTGTAGTGGTCGGGGATGTTAAGGCCAATACGGTGATGCACTTGCAATTGGAAAATGGTCACTGGCGCGTGCAGTGGGATGACACGCTAGTGTTGCCGCAGTTGGCGGGCGGCAATTATCTCAAGATGGACCTGGAAATCCCCGGGCGGGCGAATATTTACGACCGTTATGGCCACGCCCTGGTGGCGCAGACCGACGCCACGGCGATCGGCTTGTTGCCCGATCAGATTAACCCGGCGCAAAAGCAGCAGCTATTCAGCTGGCTGCAAAAACTAACCAGCCTGCGCGCTGACACCATTCAAAACCTTTACAAGGGCTACCCACCCGGTGCCGGATGGTACCTACCGTTAGGGGAGGCGCCGGCGGCGGAGGTTGCCAAGGACTTCGACGTGCTTTCGGGTTTGAGCGGCTTGGTGTTGCGCCCGTATAAGGCTAGGTTTTACTTTGATGGAGGCGTGGCGCCGCACGTCGTGGGTTATGTGAGCGCCCTGCAGCCGGACGAAGTCGAAGCCTATCGTCGCAAAGGTTATAAGCAGGATGAGCGTGTTGGACGGTCCGGCCTGGAAAAATGGGGGGAGGCTTATCTGGCGGGCAAACGGGGTGGTACGCTGTACGTGTTTAATGCACAAGGCATGCGTGACACTGTGCTGGCCTCAGCGCCAGCCCAGCCTTCTCAGGCGATCTACACTACCCTGGACCGAGATTTCCAGGAGGCGGCTCAGGAGGCGCTATCCGGTTTCCGGGGAGCAATCGTGGTCATGGAGCTCAATACCGGGCGGGTGCTGGCGATGGTTTCTTCACCCGGTTTCGACCCGAACGCCTTTGAGCCGGCCAATTTTAATTACAACACGAAAATCGAAGAGATCAACAACAACCCCAACCAGCCTCTGCTGAATCGAGCTACCCAGGGCCTGTATCCACTGGGTTCCGTATTTAAAATCATCACCGCATCGGCTGCCCTGGAGAGCGGGTATTATACACCTGACACTACTTATTATTGTAATACTACCTTCACTGAGTTGCCCGGAGCAGTGCTGTATGACTGGACGTATGATTATGGTTTGCCAGCCAGCGGGTTGCTCACCTTAAAAGGCGGTTTAATCCGTTCCTGTAACCCCTGGTTCTTTCACATCGGACTGGACCTGTACAATCGGGGTTTGACCACCGCCGTATCCAGCATGGCGCGCAGCTTTGGCCTGGGAAGCCCGACCGGCATTCAAGGGGTTGACGAGGCTGCTGGGCAGGTGCCCGATCCACAATCGATGGTCGACGCTACCAATCTTGCGATTGGGCAAGGGGATCTATTGGTGACTCCTTTGCAGGTGGCGGATTTCATCGCTGCCGTCGGGAACGGAGGCACGTTATACCAGCCGCAAGTAGTTGATATGATTGCC
>OFHG01000899.1_pt1 | contig 11131 bp, 6 predicted proteins | sample 1521931 | NCBI WGS metagenome assembly OFHG01 (sample SAMEA2468438, study PRJEB22500) | soil metagenome | biome: Glassland; feature: Farmland; material: Clay | place: Australia | collected 2013-01-31 | depth 0.55 m
GCCGCCGGCCGCTGTTTCGTCCACCGCGCCTGCAACGTCTTCACCACCACGTACAGCACCGGAATGAAGATAAGGTTCAGGAAGGTCGAGGCGATCATCCCGCCGAAGACGGTCGTTCCCACCGACTGCCGGCTGATCTGCCCGGCGCCCGTGGCGAGCACCAGCGGCAGCACGCCGAGGATGAAAGCGAAAGAGGTCATCAGGATGGGCCGTAGCCGGATCAGCGCCGCTTCCACTGCGGCGTTCGTGATCGTGCGCCCCTTTTCCCGCAACTGCTCGGCGAATTCCACGATCAGAATCGCGTTCTTGCTCGAAAGCCCGATCAGCATCACCAGCCCGATCTGGCAATAGACGTTGTTTTCGAGCCCGCGCAGGGAAACCGCTCCGATCGCCCCGAGCAGCGCCATCGGCACCGCCAGCAGAATGATGAACGGCAGCGAAAAGCTTTCGTACTGCGCCGCCAGCGTCAGATACACCACCACCAGTCCGAGTCCGAACAGCAGCATCGCCTGGCTGCCCGACTGGATTTCCTCGAGCGAGAGCCCGGTCCATTGATAACCGAAGCCGGGCGGCAGTTTCGCTTTCGCCAGCGCTTCCATCGATGCGATCGCCTGGCCCGAGCTGCGCCCCGGCGCCGCCGATCCGTCGATCTCCGCCGAACGGTAGAGGTCGTAGTGGCTGATCACCTGCGGCGAGGTGGTCTGCTGAATTGTGACGAGTGACTCGAGGGGAATCATCTGGCCGCTGGCGGAACGCACGTAATATTCGCGGATGTCGTTCGCGTTTCCCCGGAACTGGCGGTCCGCCTGTACGTACACGCGATAAGTGCGGTTGCTGAAGTCGAAATCGTTCACGTAGACCGAGCCCAGATACACCTGCATCGCGTCGGTGATCTGGCTGAGCGGCACGCCGAGCGCCTGGGCCTTCTCGCGATCGAACCGCACGACGTACTGCGGATCGTTCGCGGTGAAGCCGGTGAAGACGCCGCGCAAATTCGCGTCCCGGTTTGCCGATCCCACCAGACCGTCGGTCACGCTTGCCAGCCGCTGGAGCGTGTTCCCTCCCAGATCCTCCAGCACGAATTGGAACCCGCCAAACTCCCCCTGGCCCTGCACCGCCGGCGGCGCAAACGGCACCACTACCGCGCCCGAAATGGCCCCGAGCGGCCCGCGCACCCGGTTGATGACCGCCTCGGCGGAATGCTGCGGCCCCACTCGCTCGGAATAGTCCCTGAGCGAAGCGAAAAGCATCGCCCGGTTGGGAGCGCTGCCAGTGAAGCTGAAACCGGCCACCGTGAATGCGCCGTTGATCTCCGGGACCTTGCTGAGCGCTTCCTCCACCTGGCTGCAGATATTCGTCGTGTAGCCGAGCGAGGCGCCCGGCGGAGCCTGCACCAGAATCATGAAGTAGCCGGAATCCTCCTGCGGAATGAAGCCGCGAGGCACGCGCTGGTAAACCAGATACGTCAATCCCAGCCCCACCAGGAAGAAGAGGACGGCCACCGCCTTGTGCCGCAGGATGCCGCGAAGCACGCCTTCGTAGCCGCGCCGGAAAGCACGCAACCCGCGATTGAACCAGGCGAACAGATGGCCCTCGCGCAACTCGCCCCGTCCCAGCAGGAGCGCCGAAAGGGACGGCGTCAGCGTCAGCGCGTTGAACGCCGAGATCATCACCGAAAATGCGATCGTCAGGGCGAACTGCCGGTACAGAATTCCCGTCGTCCCCGGAAAGAAGGCCACCGGAACGAAAACGGCGACCAGCACCAGCGACGTCGCGATCACCGCGCCGGTCACTTCCTTCATCGCCAGCGAAGCCGCGTTGTGCGCCTCGCTCAAGCCCTCGCTGATGTGCCGCTCCACGTTCTCGATCACCACGATCGCGTCGTCCACCACCAGCCCGGTCGCCAGCGTCAGCCCGAACAGCGTCAGCGTGTTGATCGAAAATCCCAGCAGCTTGACGAAGGCAAACGTCCCGACCAGCGAGACCGGAATCGTGATCGCCGGGATCAGCGTCGTTCGCCAGTCCTGCAGAAACACGAAGATGACCAGCACCACCAGCCCAATCGCCTCGAGCAGCGTGTAGAGAACGTCCCTGATCGACTCCCCGATCACCGTTGTCGTGTCGAACGCCACCGCGTACTTGATCCCCGGTGGAAACCGTTTGGCCAGTTGTGCCAGTTCCGCCTTGGCCCCGCGGTCGACCGCCAGGGCGTTCGCCGTCGGCAACTGCGTCACGGCAAAGCCCACGGCTTCGTGCCCGTTGAAGCGCAAATTCGAGCTGTAGGTTTCGGCGCCCAGGTCCACATGCCCGACGTCCTTCACCCGCACCAGGTTCCCGTTCGGCCCCGTCTTCAGAATGATGTTGTCGAATTGCGCCGGGTCCACCAGCCGCCCGATCGCCCGCACGCTGATCTGATATTGCTGGCGCGACGGCGAGGGCGGCTGGCCGATTTGTCCCGCGGCCACGTCCACGTTCTGCTGCTCGAGCGCGTCCACCACATCCTCGGCCGTCAGCCCGTGCGCCGCCATCCGGTCCGGGTCCAGCCAGAGCCGCATTGCGTACTTGCGCTCGCCGAAGATCACCACGTCGGCGACGCCCGGCACCCGCTTGATGGCGTCGCGGACGTAGAGGTCCAGGTAGTTGCTGAGGAAGAGGCTGCTGTACTGGCCGCGATCGGCGTAGACGCCGGCGCCGAAAACGAACCCGCTCGAAGCCTTCGTGATCGTGACGCCGGTCGTTCGGACCGAGGCGGGCAGCAGCCCAAGCGCACTGTTCACCCGGTTCTGCACGTCCACCGCCGCCAGATCGATGTTGCGCGTCATGTTGAACGTGACTGTGATCGTGCTCGAGCCGTCGTTGCCGCTCGACGACGTCATGTACATCATGCTCTCGACGCCGTTGATCGCCTCTTCGAGCGGAGTCGTCACCGACGTCTCCACCGTTTGCGCGTCGGCCCCGTTGTATTCGCTCGTCACGATCACTTGCGGCAGCGCCAGGTCGGGCAGCTCCGCCACCGGAAGCGTCGGGATCACCACCGTCCCGGCCAGGATGATCAGCAGCGCGCAGACGGTCGCGAAGATCGGACGCCGAATGAAAAAATCGACAAACATTCTTCCCTCAATCTCTCCAGACCGCTTTCGGGAACACCGCCGCCCCGGGCCGGTTCAATTCGTGGTCTTTCCGCCGGCCGCGCTCCGGTCCTCGGCCGCCGCCGGCTCCTGCGCGCCGCTCGCCCCTTCTTCCATCTCCCGCACGGGCATGCCGTCGCCCAGTTCCTGCGTCCCCTCGACCACCACCCGTTCGCCGGCGTCGAGTCCGCCGAGCACCTCGTAATCGTTGCCGGCGATCTGCCCCACGCTGATCTCCTTCTGCCGCGCGACCAGCGAATTGCCTTTGCCTTCGACAACGAACGCAAAATACTGCCCGCCGATCCGCGAGACGGAGAGCACCGGAAGCAGCAGCCCCTGGTGCGTGCCCCAGATGATCCGCGCGCGCACGAACTGCAGCGTCCGCAGAGTCCCCCGGCTGTTCGGCACCGCCGCCTTCACCAGAACCGACTGCGAACTGTTATCGACCTCGGGAGAAATGAAATCGACGCGCGTCCGGCCGAGAATATCGCCGGCGGTATTCAGCAGGTCGATGGGCAGTCCGATCCGCAAGCGCCCGGCCTGCTCGAGCGGGACGTTCAGATAGAGTTCGAGGCTCCCCGCCTCGTCGACGGTCGTCAGCAGGGTCGATGTCGTCACCCGGTCGCCGACCCGCACCGGAATGTCGCCGACGATGCCGCTGGTCGGGGCGACCACGCGGTAGTAGTGGAGCTGCACCTGCTGCTGGCGCACCTGCGCGTCGAGCGCGTGAAGTTGAGCCCGGGCCGAATCGTAGGTCGTCTTCGCCTCGTCGTAGACCTGCTTGCTGATCACGCCCGAGGCGTAAAGTTTCTGCGACCGCTCCCATTGCACGCGTGCGTACTCGACGCTCGCCTGCTGGGCCGCGCGCGCCGCCTGCTGGCTGGCCACCATCGCCTGCTGCTCCAGCGGATCGATCTGCATGAGCGGCTCACCCGCTTTCACTCGATCGCCCGACCGCACCAGAATCCGTGTCACCTGCCCGTCCACCTGCGGGTTCAGGATCGCCGAGTGGCGTGATTTCAGCGTCCCCAGGTATTCCGAGGATTGGGGAATCGTCACCGGCTCGAGAACTTTCGTCTTCACCAACACGGCTGGAAACGTCTGTGGCGCGGCCGCCTGCTTGCGCGCGCATCCGGCCGCGCCGGCAACGGCAAAGCACACGGCAAGCGCCGCGAATCGCGCGAACGCACGCCCGGGTCTTCGAAACCGGCGGCGGCCTGAAATCTGATCGGACAAACCGTCCATAGCGGGTCTCCAAAGGAGTTGATTCATTCTAAGGGATGTTTGAGCGCGGCCCAAGATTCGAAGTCTGCATCGCATGCGGCTGTACTGCGTCTCCGATGACCGCCCTGGGTTGGAAAGGAACGACCCGCGGCCGCCGAGCGGCGAAATGCCGCCGCATCTTTATTGCAGCACTTCCCGCAGGCTCGTGGCGTAACCTCCTCCGCTCAGCCGGCTGCGATTGATCTGAATGCTCTTCGATCCGCAGACCAGCGTGACGATACGCCCCTCCACCCCGCCGGCCCGGTACGGCTTCGCGCTCAGCGTGCACTGCGTGCGGCCCTCGCCGGTGAATTCGCCGGCGAGGGAATAGAGCCGGCCCGCGAGCGCGGCCGCGTCCCGATCGCCGGTCAAATACCAGGTCTTCGCCGCGCGGTTCAGTTTCCCGTCGCTGAAAGAGATCAGGGCGATCGTCTCCCCGTTCCGTTCCATCACTGCCCAGTTGTCGCCCTCACCCCGCGCCCGTTCGACGCGGTAGCGATGTTCGAGCGCCGTGATCGCCGGCTTCTCCGGCATCCCCAGCGTAAGCGTCACCGAACCGATTTCCAGCCGGTCAGCGGCGGGAGCCTGCGCGATCGCCGCGGGCATGAGCGTGGCAACCAGAGCAATCCAGACGACCAGACGCATGATGAACCTCCTCCGCCCAGCCTATCACCAGCTTTCACGGCGGGGCACGGCAGCCTGCCCATCTCGTCAATAGCCCGAAATTGAATTCCCAGTGCGGAGAGAAATTCAGGTCGATCGCGTTCAATGCTTGAACAGATGGAAGAGATCGCGCGACACCCACAGCTTCAAAGTTACCTTGTCCGACCCCGGGGTCAGGCCGAAACCGATGCCGCCTTCGATGTCCGCCCACTTGGCGCTGTGATCGAAGACCCCCCAGAGCTCTTGCGACTGTTCGTCACCCGGGTAGAATCCGCGCAGCGGACCCATGTCCGCATACTCCTCCACGGCGACGGCCCATTTGGGGGAAAGATTGTAAGCGACACGCGTCGCCGGCGCGAAGTCGAGGCTCTTGAAGCCACCGGCCCAGGAGTTGTCGAGAATTGGATTCACGATGATGTCCCACGGATGCAGGTGCAGACCGAGGATGGGCCGAATCTCGGAGGTGTAGGTGCTCGGATCCCAGTGCTGAGCGTTGTAGCTGAATTCGAAATTCACGCCGTAAACGAACGTGTGCTGGTCGGCATGCGGTTCGACAAACAGCAAACGTATCTTCCCGCCGTTGATCGTCGCGCCGCGGTCGTGGGAGAAACTGTAGAGAGGCAGATAAAGGCCCGCCTCGAACCAGTCCGTCACCCCCAACGCCCATTCAAACCCGCCGTTGAGGGAATGGTTGGGAATCAGCCCGCCGGGGAAGGCCGGTGTCGTCAGACCGTCGGGAGTGAAATTGTTGTGCAGCGTGAGATTGACCACGCCTGGATCGGCAATCGAGGCATCGTAGACCTGGATTTCATCGGTCTGAGCAAAGGCAGCCGCCGGCGCCAGAACCAGAGCAACGGCAAGCAGAACGCAGGCGCTCATCCACTGTTTGAGCCGGAATCTCCCTTGCATCGCAGGCGCCGCGGCCGTCCTAAGAAGAGTCCAATGATGTCGGAAGGAAGAAAAAGTGCGGTTTTGAATCGAACGGATAATTCTGCTCATGTTCTCCAAGGGATGGATTCGGGCGAAGCCCCTGCTTCGGGCGAAGCCTCTCGGTCACGATGACCACGGCATATTACACCGGCAGTTCAGGCGCGAGGATGGGATTTGTCGTAGATTTCCATCAACTGGCGGATGGAAACGTGGGTATAGCGCTGCGTGGTCGAAAGCGAACTGTGCCCCAGCAGTTCCTGAATGGCGCGCAGATCGGCGCCATCGGCTAGCAGGTGCGTGGCGAAAGCGTGGCGCAGGGAGTGCGGATGAAGATTCCATTGGATCTCCGCCTGCCGCGCGTAGCTCTTCACGAGCCGCGCCACCGACCGCTCGGTCAGCCGTCCGCCCCGGCCGTTCAGGAACACCGCATCCCGCCTGGCTCGCCCGCCGCCCTCTTTGATCAGCTCTTCCCGCGCCGGCCAGTAGGCCTCGAGCGCTGCGACCGCCTTCGTTCCGTAAGGCACCACGCGTTCCTTGTTCCCTTTGCCGCGCACCCGCAGCGACTGTTCCTGCTGGTCGATGTCGGCCAGGTTCAGCCCGGTCAATTCGCTCACGCGCAGGCCCGAGCCGTAGAGCAATTCGAAAATCGCGCGGTCGCGCAGCAGCAGTCGCCGCGCCTGCTTCGGATCGGTGCGCGAGTCGGCTTTCGGTTCGAGCGCGTTCATCCAGTCGAGGAACCGGTTGATCTCCTCGGCGGTCAGAACCGACGGCAGTCGCCGGGGAATTGAAGGCGTCGAAACCAGCTTCGCCGGATTCTGCGTGATCATTCCTTCCCTCACCGCGAACCGGAAAAACGAGCGCAGCGCCGCCAGTTTTCTCGCGATCGAACTCTTCTCCAGTTTCTGGTCGTGCAGGCTGCCCAGGTATTCGCGGATCAGCAGGTGGTCGATTTCGGCGAGCGCGGGGACCTCGGTGCCGGGCGGCGCGAGGTATGTGACGAACTGCTCGAGGTCAGAGGCGTAATTGCGAAGGGTATGCCGGGAGGCGTTCTTCACGTTGCGGAGATGGTGCAGGAATCGCTCGACCGCCTCTCGCACCCTTAGATCTCCTCGCCTCAACTTTGACTTCGAACGTCAGGGCACGGCTTCACAGCTTGTGGCAAAACACCGCAATCATTGGGGCGCGCGGCTTCAGCCGCGACAGAAAGCCCGCAAAATCAAGGGGCTGTAGCCCCTGAAATCAGCCCCCGAGGTTTTGAAACAAGTTCTAGCGTTCCGCCGGAGCTTCGGCTTCAGCCGGGGCAGATTCCCGCTCGCTCACCGGACCTTCCCAACCGCAGTCATCGCGCAAACAGGCGCGGAAGCTGCCCTGGCGGCTGCGTTTCTCCACCACCAGTGGAGCGTGGCAGTTCGGGCACGGCTCGGCCACCGGCCGGTGCGGCGTGGTGAAATCGCAATCGGGGTAGCGCGAGCAGCCGTAGAACACGCGGTTGCGCCCCTTGCGCGCCCGCCGCTCGGTCAGTTCTCCCTGCCCGCACTTCGGGCACGGGATGCCCAGCGTCTTCGCCAGAGTGTAGCGGCACTTCGGATAGGCCGAACATCCGACGAACTCGCCGTACCGTCCATGCCGCCTCACCAGTTGCGTGCCGCATTCCGGACATTTCTCCTCGAGCATCACGTCCGGCTGCCGGGGCTTCTGCGTCCCGGCCACCAGCCGCCGCGTCGTCTTGCACTCCGGGTATCCGCTGCACGCCAGGAACGGGCCGAACCGGCCGCGCTTCACCGTCATTTCGCGCCCGCAGTTGGGGCAGATCTCGGTTTCGGGCTGGCCTTCGGGTTCCTCACCCCCCGGCTCCGCCATGTCGCGCGTGTAGTCGCAATCCGGATAATTCGAGCAGCCCAGGAAGAAGCCGTGCCGGCTGATCCGCTCCTTCAACTCGCCGGTACCGCATTTCGGGCATTTCTCCCCGGTCGCGATGCCGGCCTTGTAGGATTCCATCCCGCCCTTGGCCTGCTCGAGCACTTCGCTGAACCGCTTGTAGAACTCGGCCACCGCCCGTCGCCAGGCGAGCTTGCCTTCCTCGATCTCGTCGAGTTCGTCTTCGAGGCGCGCCGTGAAGCCGACGTCGAAAATCTCCTCGAAATTCTTCACCAGCAGGTCGCTCACCTTCTCGCCGAGCATGCTTGGCGCGAAGCGGCCTTGTTCCTTGCGCACGTATTCCCGCTCCACGATCGTCGAAATGATCGTGGCGTAGGTCGACGGCCGGCCGATACCTTTCTCTTCCAGTTCGCGCACGAGCGTGGCTTCGGTGTACCGCGGAGGCGGTTCGGTGAAATGCTGCGTCGGCCAGAGTTTCTCGAGCCGGAGCGTCTGGCCTTCCGTGACGCGTGGCAACCGGCGCCCTTCCTCGTCCGCATCGCCCGCTTTGCCGTCGCCGCGATCCTCTTCCTCGGCCTGCTGGTAGACCGCTAGGAATCCGTCGAATTTCAGCACCGAGCCGGACGCGCGGAACAGGCAATCCCGCGCTTCGATATCGATTGTCGTCTGGTCGAAAACCGCGGGCACCATCTGCGATGCGACGAACCGGCGCCAGATCAGCCGGTAGAGCTTGTATTGATCTTCCTTCAGGTACGGTCGAAGCTCCTCCGGCGTGCGGGCCACATCGCTCGGCCGGATGGCTTCGTGCGCCTCCTGGGCTTCCTTCTTCGATTTGTAGAAGTTCGGCCTTTCGGGCAGGTAGTTGGAGCCGAAGCTGGATTGAATGTGGGAGCGCACATCGTTGATAGCGTCGGCCGAGACGCGCACGGAGTCGGTGTGCATATAAGTGATCAAGCCGACCGAGCCCTCCGAGCCCAGCTCGATGCCTTCGTACAGCTGCTGTGCCAGCACCATCGTGCGCTTGGCCGAGAAACGCAGCTTGTTGTAAGCCTCCTGCTGCAACTTCGACGTCGTGAACGGGGCCGACGGATTGCGCCGCTTTTCCTTGAGCTGCACCGAGCCGACGCGCCACGGCGCGCCTTCGAGCGCCGCCAGAATCTCGTCGGCATCGGTCTGGTTCCCGATCTCAACGTCCGCACCGGCGCGCTTCACCAGCTTGGCTTCGAACGACGGTCCCTCGCCCGCCAGCAGCGCCGCGTGGATCGACCAGTATTCCCTGGGCACGAACGCGCGAATTTCGCGCTCGCGGTCGACGATCAACCGCAGCGCCACCGTCTGCACGCGCCCGGCGGAAATCCCGCGCTTCACCTTGTCCCACAGCAGCGGCGAAATCTGATAGCCCACCAGCCGGTCCAGCACGCGCCGCGCCTGCTGCGCGTCCACCAGGTTTTCGTTGATCGCGCTCGGGTGCCGGAACGCCTCGCGAATCCCCTTCTCGGTGATCTCGTGGAACAGTACCCGCAGAATCGGCTTTGCCGCGGCCGGCGCGGCCGCTTTGGCCGCTTTCGTCTTCTTCCCCGGCGCTTTGTGGCCGTTCGTCTGGCCGAGCGCTTCCCGCAGAATCTGGGCGAGATGGGCGGAGATCGCTTCTCCCTCGCGATCGGGGTCGGCGGCCAGGTAGATGGCCTCGGCCGTCTTGGCGGCGCCCTTGATCTCGTTCAGGACTTTCGCCTTACCCGGAATGATTTCGTAGGTTGGCTCGAACGACTGGTCTTCGACTTCGATGCCCAGATCGCGCTTGGGCAGATCCTTCACGTGGCCGAGCGAGGCCTTCACCGTGTAGTCGCGGCCGAGATACTTATTGATGGTCTTCGCCTTGGTAGGCGATTCGACGATGACGAGCGACTTTCCCATAACGAAAGCTTTCTATCCCTTCAGAGCATTACGCGAATAAATTGTTTCCCCGGCAACTGCCGGATGTATCCCTTCATCTCCAGATCGAACAGCGCCGCCAGCGTTTCCGACGAGCTCAGTCCGGAGTTCTCGACCAAATCGTCGATGTGCCGCGCGGCGTCCGCGCCCAGCAGCCCGTAGAGCGTCTGCTGCGGGCCGAAAAGGCTCTCGGTCACGAGCGTCGCGCGTTCGTCCGCCGTCGCTGTCTCGACCGGCTCGAGCGCCGCACGCACCGCCGTCGGCAGTTCCTCGACCACGTCCTCCCAACCGGTTACGAGCTTCGCCCCTTGCTTGATTAATTGATGCGGGCCGTAGCTCGCCGGCTGCGTCGCGTTGCCGGGCACGCCGTAGACCTCGCGCCCGAATTCCATCGCCAGGCGCGCCGTGATCAGCGAGCCCGAGTGCGCCGTTCCTTCCACCACCACCACGCCCAGCGCCAGACCCGCGATGATCCGGTTGCGCACCGGAAAATTCGGCGGCGTCGGCGGGGTCCCGGTCGGCAACTCTGTAAGGATGGCCCCTTCTCCGCCGGCCATCTGATCAAAAAGCTTCTTGTTTTCCTTGGGGTAAACCACGTCGATCCCGCAGCCCAGCACGCCGATGGTCATCCCCGTTCCGCTCGCGAGCGCGCCACGATGCGCCAGCGAATCGATTCCGCGCGCCAGCCCGCTCACGATGGCCAGCTTCCGCGCGGCCAGGTCGCGCGCCAGCCTCTCCGACATTTGATTGCCGTAAGGGGTCGGACGTCGCGTCCCGACAATCCCGATCGCGTGCTGATCGAGCACCGCCGGGTTTCCCCGAAGATAGAGCATCGTTGGCGGATCATAAATTTCACGCAAGAGCCGTGGATAGGCCGGATCGTTCCACGTAATCAACCGGCAGTCGAGCGCCCTCACCCGCGCCAGTTCCTTTTCCGCTCTGCGCAGCGGTTCTCGTGAATGAATCGCCTGAGCGGCCTCGGCCTTTAGGCCCAGCGCTTCGAGTTCGGTCAGCGAAGCCCGGAAAATGGCGTCCGGCCCACCGAAGGCTCCCAAAAGCTTTCCCGCGTTCCGGGAGCCAAGTCCAGGAACGAGGCCGAGCGCCAGCCAGCCGAGATGGGAAGGGGAATCCGGCATCCAGCTCGACCCGAGCGTAGGCAGAGGAAGGAACCAGTGTCAAGTCCGGGAAAGCGAAGGCGTTGTCAAAACGTGCGCAAGGGGTTGGCGATCAATCGCTTCCACGGGCAGGCCCGGTGGACACCAAGGGCTTCCTGTCAAGGCCTCTCTACCACCACAACCCCCAGCTTTCGCCGCGCCCGCTTCAGTTCCAGCCCCAGC
>OFHG01000900.1_pt1 | contig 11131 bp, 8 predicted proteins | sample 1521931 | NCBI WGS metagenome assembly OFHG01 (sample SAMEA2468438, study PRJEB22500) | soil metagenome | biome: Glassland; feature: Farmland; material: Clay | place: Australia | collected 2013-01-31 | depth 0.55 m
CCGCACAGCGCGAGGATTGCGGACCGCTTCGTAGGGCTTTATTTCGACGACCTGGTCATGGACTTCGACGGCATCGCCCGCACGCGCGACGCGGCGTCGAGATACCTTCGCACCTCCGTCCAGCCAACGGATCGTGCGGCCATTTTCACCTCCTCGGGGCGAGGCAACCTGGACTTCACCAATGACCGCGACAAACTGCAGGAAGCGCTGGCGCGACTTCACCCCAATGGCATCTTTAGCAAATCAGGGGTGGAATGTCCGGACCTGTCGGACTATGAAGCCTTTCAAATTGACGAGCACAATGACCGGCAGGCGCTCGCCGTCGCCACCCAGAAGGTGATCAGTTGCGCCTGCGGCGGCGACGCTCAGCATTGTCCCAACGCTGCAGCCGAGGCGCAAATTGCCGCCCGGCGCCGCTGGGAGGAAGCTCAAACCCAGGCGACTTACTCGTTGCGCGGGCTGGAGGATGTGGTGCGGCGGTTGTCCGTCCTCCCCGGCCAGCGAAGCATCGTTTTCATTTCCCCCGGTTTTATCTCCGAATCGCAGCTTGAAATGGTTTCGGAGGTCATTGACCGCGCCGTCCGCGCCGGCGTGGTGGTGAACGGCCTGGACTCACGCGGGTTGTACGCATTGGTTCCAGGCGGGGGTGGCGACGCCAGCCAGACCGGGCCTGCCATCCCCGCGCAATTGCAGGGAGTCTTGACGCAAATGCAAACGGCGGCGGCGCAGGTTGACACCGAAGTGCTGGCAGAATTGGCCGACGGCACGGGCGGAACGTTCTTTCAAAACAACAACGATTTTGACGCCGGCTTTCGCTCCGCTGGCGGCCTGGCAGAATTTTCCTACGTCCTGGTTTTCTCGCCCAGCGAATTGAAACGGAACGGCAAGTATCACAAGCTCAGCGTGCGCCTCGAAGGTGAGGCCGGGCGCTCAGGATTCAGAATCCAGGCTCGCCGAGGGTACTTTGCGCCCAGCGCGGCCGTGGACTCCTCCCAGGCCCTGAAGGAAGAGCTCTCCGAGGCGGTTTATTCCCGCGACGAATTGAACAGCTCGCGCCTGCGGCTGGGGGAGCGCTTCTTCAAATCCGGCCCCATGGAAGCCCGCGTGACCATAGTGGCGCATCTGGACCCGCAGTGGCTGAGCTTTCGCATCGAGGCCGACCGCCACGTGGACGACGTGACCTTCGTGACGGCGATTTTTGACAGCAACGGCAACCTGGTTCAGGGCCTCCAAAAGACCGTGGACATGCACTTGCGCGACGCGACGCTGGAAAGGATGCGCGCGACGGGCCTCGCGGTGGCCAGCGATTTCAAAATCGCTCCGGGCACTTACCTGGTGCGCGCCGTCGTTCGCGACGCCGGCGGGATGATTTCAACCACCAACGACACGATCGAAATCCCATACTAAAAAGGGGCAAGACAGCCAATCCTCAGCCGGAAGTTGCGCTTCCGGGAAGGGGCACGGCGGCGGAGGGGAGAGAACATGACAAGACAATTCGGCAGATGCCTGGCGCGGTGTAGCGTGTTGGCGGCGCTGCTGGGAGTTTCGGTTGCGGCTTTTGGGCAGCACCGCGTGATTTCGATCTGGCCGGGCGCGGCGCCGGGTTCGGAGAACTGGACGCAGAAGGAGACCACGTTTTTTTCCCCGGGGAAGGAAACCTGGGTTCGCAACGTCGTCAAGCCCACGCTGACGGTCTATCTGCCCGCGCGGGGCAAAGCGAACGGAACGGCGGTTATAGTCTGCCCCGGCGGCGCGTTTCTCTTTCTTTCCTGGGAGCAGGAGGGCACCCGGGTGGCGCAGTGGCTCAGCGAGCGCGGCGTGACGGCGTTTGTGCTGAAGTACCGCCTGATTGATACCGGCGCGACCGAGGAAGATTACAAGAGGATATCCGCCCAGGTGACGTCGCACGCGCACCGGCCGGATGGCTCGACGCGCCGTGAGCCGCCGCCGGGCATGGCCGCCGACATTCCGCTCGCCGCCGAAGACGGCCGCCAGGCGGTCCGCTACGTGCGCGAGCACGCCGCGGAATGGGGCATCGATCTCCATCGCATCGGCATCATGGGATTTTCGGCGGGCGGGGTGGTGGCCACGGAGGCGGCCTGCAAATACGACGCGGCCAGCCGCCCGGATTTTGTCGGCGCCATCTACACGCCGGTTTTCGGCGAGGTCACCGCGCCCGCCGACGCGCCGCCGCTTTTCATCGCCTGTGCAGACGACGATCCCATCTCGAACCGGTCAGCCTTGAAGCTCGAGGCCGCGTGGCAAGCGGCCCATCGTCCCGCAGAAGCGCACATCTATTCCAAGGGCGGGCACGGCTTCGGCATGCACAAGCAGGGCTTGCCGTCCGACCACTGGATCGAACGCTTTCACGATTGGCTCGCCGCCCAGGGCCTGCCGGGCAAGTAGGGGCAATTCGAGAAGGGCCACTGGCGGTTCCGCAACGGGGACCGCCACCTCCGTGCCGGCGAAAATCGTGCTGCGGCGCTGGCTCCGTCCCATCCGCGACGGGAACGGCGCTCCCTGACGCCGTGGCCCGACGCACGCCTGCAAGCAACAGCGGGGCTCCTGCCTTCATCTAAAGGAATGCAATTGAACTTGCCGAAAGGGTGCGGAGGCCATCCCACGGGCGTGGCCTGCCGGCGACGGAGGTGGCTCTTGCCCTTTGCTAGACCCCCATCATAATATTTGCGGAAGTTATATCATCAGACTTATATCCTCAAGGAGGAGTGTGTTCAAAATGAGAACCAGGGTTTTGGTGTCAGCCGCTTTATCTCTCTTTCTTGCGGCCGGGTGTTGTTTGTTGGTTTCCCCGGCCTTTGCGCAATCCTCACAGCAAGACGGAAAACTGAAGGTTCACGTTCAACCCAAGCAAGCCTACGTCTTCGTGGAAGGCCAGGCCATCCGCGAGGGAAATCAGACCATCCATCTCCCTGCCGGAACGTACAAGGTCAGCATTCATAATTACGGATATGAGCCGAAGACCGAGAAGGTTCAGATCACTGCCGGGCAGACCTCGCATCTCAACGTTGCCCTTCAGCCGAGCGGCGGATTGGTATCGGGCCCGTTCGCCGAGATCGAGTTCAAGGGCGACCCCCGCGCGGCGGTGCTGCTCGATGGCCGGACGCCCGCTTATTTTGTGGGCCACGTGGATGAGTTCGATTGGGACTGGATCTGGCATCAGCGGCTGCTGGTGAGACCCGGAACCTACCACGTGACGGTCACCCGCAAAGGCGCCGCCCTTTGGTCCGGTCCTGTGACGGCGAAGGCGGGCCAGCACGTCATCGTGTACCTCAACCAAAACGGCAAAACGAAGACCAAGACGTGGAACGCAGGGTTGACCATGGGTCCGCAGCCGCGATTCAAGGTGGGGCTGGCCAGCGCCACGATCCCCATCGCGCCCGTCTCCGCGACGTTCGGCGCCGCGCAACGCAATCTCAGTTGCGGGCAATCCACTTCGCTGAGCTGGAATTCCGCGAATGCGGTGGACACCAGCCTGACGGGCATCGGCGAGGTGGCCGGCAAGGGTGACCGGTCGGTCGAGCCCAAGCACAACATGACCTACGTGCTGACGGCCAAGGGGCCGGGGGGAGTCGTGACACGCAAGGTCATGATTTCGGTCGACACCCAGCCGACCGCGACGCTTGCCCTCAGCCAGCCGGAAATTCGCTATCGCAAGGTTGGCGACAAGGTGGTTGAGCAAGGCTCCGCCACGTTGAACTGGTCCGCCACCAACGCCACTTCCGCCAGCCTGGAGCCTTTCGGAAGCGGCGCGCTGAGCGGCCGGCGGACCATCGAGGCCGACCCCAACCAAACGCACACCGGCCCGGTCAACCAGACCATCACCTACACCTTCACGACCTCGAACGCCTGCGGCGGCACGGTGACCAAGACAGCTACGCTGCACATCGTCGGGTCCATTGATCCGCCGCCCTCGATTACCCTGGCCAGCATGTTCTATCCCACCGCCTTTCCGACCCGGAAACATCCGAAGGTGGGGTTGGTGGCGAGCGAGAAAGCTCAACTCGCCAAGCTGGCTGAGAACTTCAAGAATGACGAGCCCTATTACGGGAACGGCCGGCTGATGATTGTCGGGCACGCTGACGTACGCGGCCCGCAGGCTTACAACCAGCGGCTGAGCGAGCGTCGCGCCGACCTCGTCCGGAACTTCCTGGTGGCGCACGGTGTTCCCGCCGATGAGTTGCAAACGCGCGCGGTCGGCAAAGACCAGCAGTTGAGCGAGAAACAGGTGGCAGTGCTGCAGGCCAAGGATCCCCAGAAGCCGGAGAGGTGGGAGGCGGAGCACAAGAAGGCTACCTGGCTGGCCTATAACCGTCGGGTGGACATCATCCTGGAACCGAAGGGGCAGGACTCCACGCAAGCCTATCCCAACGACGTCGCCAGCGCGCGGATTCTTTGGGAGCGGCGCTTCCCCGCTCTCAAGGCCGTGGTAGCCGCGTCCCATATGCGCGCGGCCCAGCTTTCCGCCAGCGTGCAAAGAGCACCGGCAAGCACGGGGCGGAAGTAGCCTTCAGGCAAGGGCGATGGTCAAGCGGCCGGGGCGTGTCCCGAAGCTCGCTCCGGCCGCGACTGCCAGGGCTCGCTCAGAGCCGTCATCCGCGATCAGGGTGATTTGCGCGTGCCGAGGTGCGCCCGCAGACTCTCGCCGCCCTGCCCGTTCGCTTCCGGCTCCCCGGGAACGATGTGGCGCCAGGCGCCGTCCGCACGGCACGTCTCGATATAGTCCCGGCCGCCGCGCCGGACGTAGGTTGAGAAATCGCTGTCGAATTCGTTCAGCCAGTAGCCGAACTCGGCAAGGACCTCGTGCACATCCGGGCGGGCGAACGCGTGGTGGGTCTCCGGCGTGACGTCCAGGTCAAAACATTCCCGGCGCAACTTGCGGCGGGCCACACCCTCTTCCCGACGTCCTCGCCTCCGGTCCCGGTTGCTCATTTCGGCCCTCCCTGGATCTTGCTGGGACCTGCCTGCCAGTTCGCGCTGCGCGAACCGCTGCGTCCGAATACGCCACCCGCTTGATGCCCACAGGATAGCACCAACGCGGCAGGTAAGGAACGTGGACCGGAACGCGGGGGCAATTCGTGAAACGCCGCAACGATCGCGTCGAGGCAGAGACGGTGTGCCCGCGCCCCGAAACTCGGCTGGCAGCGACGCCCGGCGGCAAGACGCCGCCGCTAGAGCCCGGAGTTCCCAGCACGCAGCTCCGAGCCCCAAGCCCCGCACTTTAGTAACGTTGACACCCGCCGCAGGGGTGTGTTACCAAATCCCTGGGAGGATTGCGACAGGACGACTGGCATGGCGAGCGAAAATCTTCAGGCGGCTTGGGACTTGTTGAAGGAAGCCTACCAGTACCAGGTGGGCGGTGACTACGACATGGCGGTCGAGCTCTACAAGCGCTCGCTCAACCTTCACCCCACCGCCGAGGCTTACACCTACCTCGGCTGGACCTACCGCTACCAGGGCAAGCTCGACGAAGCCATCGCCGAGTGCAAGAAGGCCATCCAGATCGATCCCGAGTTCGGCAACCCCTACAACGATATCGGCGCTTACCTGATCGAGAAGGGCGAGTACGACGAGGCGCTGCCCTGGCTGGAGCGTGCGCTGCACACGCGGCGGTATGAGTCCTACCACTTTCCGCATTACAACCTGGGCCGCGCCTATATGGCCAAAGAACTTTACGGCAAGGCGCGGCACCATTTCCAGGAAGCGTTGAAGATTGTCCCCGATTACGCTCCCGCCAAAGAAGGCCTGGAAAAAGTCCGGCGCAAACTGCAATAAAAATTGTGAGTGATAAATTATGGGTTATGAATTCGCCCCGCACGGCGTTGGCTGCATCCGTGTACGCGCGGCCGGAGCGGAAAGGCTGCCTTAACTCATAATTCATATCTCATAACTCAGAAGTGTTGCCCGGGGCAGCCATAAGCTCAATTCCGGCCGGCGCCGTTCTGTCGCCCTTCTGTTTTGCCAATCCCACTTCATTATTCGCGCTTCCTGCACTATACTTCCTGCGTGCCTCAAGCGGAGATGCAAGCCATCGTCAAGCCGGGACCAGGGCCGGGCGCGCGCCTGGAACACGTTACAGTTCCCGAAATCGGAGTGCAGGACGTGCTGGTGCGTGTGCGCGCGGCGTCCATCTGCGGCACCGACCTGCACATCTACAAGTGGGACCGCTGGTCGGCGCACAGGATCCATCCGCCGCTCGTCTTCGGCCACGAGTTCTGCGGCGTGGTGGAAAAGATTGGTGCGGAAGTCACTGCCGTCGGCGAAGGCGACTTCGTCTCCGCCGAGATGCACGTTTCCTGCGGGCTCTGCTACCAGTGCCGCACCGGGCAAAGCCACATCTGCCAGAACGTGCGCATCATCGGCATTGATTCCGACGGCTGCTTCGCCGACTTCGTCAAGATTCCGCAATCGAACATCTGGAAGATTGATCCCGCCATTCCGGTGGACTACGCCGCCATCCTGGACCCGCTCGGCAACGCCGTGCACACGGTGCTGGCGGGTGAAATTGCCGGGCTGAGCGTGGCCGTCACCGGCTGCGGGCCCATCGGGTTGTTCTCGATTGCCGTGGCCAAGGCTTGCGGCGCCGGACCCATCTTCGCCACCGAACCGCACCCCTACCGTCGCGCCCTGGCGGGGAAAATGGGCGCGGCGCTGGTGATCGATCCCGACAAGACCGACGCGGTCGAAGAGGTTCTGGGTGCGACGGCGGGCATGGGCGCGGACGTGGTGCTGGAAATGTCGGGCCACCCGCGCGGCATTCGCCAGGCGTTCAAGATGCTGCGACGCGGCGGACGCATTTCGCTGCTGGGGATTCCCTCCAAGCCGGTGGAACTTGATTTGGCCAGCGACGTGATTTTCAAGGGGGCTCTGGTGCAGGGCATCAGCGGCCGGCGCATGTTTCAAACGTGGTACCAGATGCAGGCGCTGCTCAAGTCGGGCGCGCTGAAGCTGGAGCCCCTCATCACCGACCGCATCGCGTTGAACGATTTTGAAAAGGGAATGGACCTGCTGCTTTCCGGCAACGCGTCCAAGGTTTTGATGTACCCGGATGGAAAACCGAAATAAAATTATGAATTACGAGTTATGAATTACGAATATTATGTCGGTACAGTTTTGGCCCACGGCGTCATCCGCATCCTCCGTCCTTCGTAATTTGTAATTCAGAATTCATAATTCAAAATCATCAGCCAGGTGAAAATATGCCCAAAGCTCAACTGCAATACTTGACCGACGAATTGAACAAGCTGCGCGAGCAGAAGCTCTACCAGCGGCTGCGGATTCTTGAGACCGAACAACTTCCGGTGGCGCGCTTCGACGGCCACGAAGTCATCAACCTTTCTTCAAATAACTATTTGGGGCTTACCACGCATCCCAAGCTGAAAAAGCGCGCGCTCGAAGCGATCGAGAAGTACGGCGTGGGCTCGGGCGCGGTGCGGACCATCGCCGGGACGATGAGCTTGCACATGGCGCTGGAAGAAAAAATCGCCCAGTTCAAGCACGTCGAGGCTTCGGTGGTTTTCCAGTCCGGCTTCACCGCCAACGCGGGCACCGTGCAGGCGCTGCTCACGAAAGAGGACATCATCATCTCCGACGAACTCAACCACGCCTCGATCATTGACGGCTGCCGGCTGTCGCGCGCCGAAATCAAAGTCTTTCCGCACAAGGACGTGGACGCCTGCGAAAAAATCTTGAAGGAAATCTCCGGCCACAAGGGGCGCAAGCTGCTCATCACCGACGGCGTCTTCTCGATGGACGGCGACATCGCCCCGCTGCCCGCGCTGGTGGAGCTGGCGGAAAAGTACGGCTGCATCATGATGATTGACGATGCGCATTCCTCGGGCGTCCTGGGCAAAAACGGCCGCGGCACGGTGGACCACTTCGGATTGCACGGGCGCGTGGACGTTCAGGTGGGCACGCTTTCGAAAGCCATCGGCGCGCTCGGCGGTTACGTCTGCTCCACGCGCGACGCCATCGAATTTCTCTATCACCGCGCGCGGCCGTTCCTGTTTTCGACTTCCCACCCGCCCTCCGTCGCGGCCACGTGCCTGGCGGCCTTCGAAGTTCTGGATGAGGAGCCGCAGCTTGTGCAGCAGCTCTGGAGCAACACCAAATTCTTCAAGGCGGGCTTGCAGAAGCTGGGCTTCAACACCGGCGTCAGCGAAACGCCCATCACGCCGGTCATTGTTGGCGACGCGGCGCTGGCGCACGAATTCTCGCGCCAGCTTTTCGCGGAAGGCGTCTTCGCGCAGAGCCTCGGCTTTCCCACCGTGCCGCAAGGCAAGGCGCGCATCCGCACCATCGTCACCGCCACGCACACGCAGGAAGAACTGACGCGCGCCCTCGGCATCCTGGAGCAGGTGGCGAAGAAACTGAAGATCATTTAGGCGGGAGTGTGGTGAAGGCGCTCCCCGACGACGGCATCCTCAAGCCCTAGGGCACGATGATCACGCCGTGCCCGCCCATCTCCGGTTTGGCGGCGGCCATCGGCATCACATCGGGTCCGACGACGCCGGAGATCACCACGCCGGCGCTCGTAGGCGGCAACACCACGCCGGCCTTTGCCCAATAGTATTTGAATTTGCCCTGGCGGGGGCCAACCGGCTGGGTCTTGGCGTGGGTGTCGGAGAAGACGTGCTCGTGGAAGGGACTGTCCCTGGGGAACACCACGGCGAACGGCCCGGCTCCGGCGAAGAGGACGCATTCGCCGGGAGCGACGTGGAACTCATTGTCACCTCCGAGGTGAAGCATTTTGGGGACGGAAGCAACCGTGGCAGGGTTGGCGCTCATAAGACCTCCTCGCGAGCTGAGGGAGGGAAAAAGGTCGAGCGAGACCATCCTAGGCCTTGGTCCGGGACAAGTCAATGCGAAGACGCCAACCGGTGGACTTTGCCGGCGCGGCTCTGAGGAGAGGTTGTGGCTCTGGCGTAGAGCCGGGCCGGCGAAGGCGTGACAGCGCAGGGTCACGTTAACGCTCCGCGGATTGCACTGCTCTACCCGACCCCCACGGCAAGTCGGAGTCTATAATTGGATATTAGTCGGAGGGGACTTTCGATGGCGGGAAGTTCATGCGGCGCAGGAGGTCCTGATAGCGCCGGTCGGAACGCAGGAGATCGAGTTGCCCCCCCACTTTGAGTCCGCCGACCAGATCAGAACGCTCCTGGTAGGCCTTTTCAATCCAAAGGAACGCCTGGTCTTTGTCGCCAAGGCCGGCATAAATATAGGCAAAGAGGTTAGCGGACACGAACTCCTGCTTTGATCGAGCCTTCAATTCGGTGAGCAACTTGATGGCCTCGTCTCGCATTCCTGCCCGTGCGTAGGTTTGAGCGAGGAGGGCGACCCACACGACGCTGCGTCCCGAGAGATCGATGGCCTTGCGCATCTCTGCGACAGCTTCCGGAAACATCCGTTTATGCGTGTAGCTATCGCTCAGACACGCGTGTGCGAGGGGGAAGCTCGGGTCCATCTCCACGGTCTTCCGGCATTGTTCCAACTCTTGGTCGTACAAGCCAGCCGGCCCAAGGGCTTGCATTGCCACATCGGCGCTAATGATGAGCGAGAGCGGATCCAGAGATTCCGCTTTCCTGTCCTCGGCAATGGCCTCGCTATGCCGCCCCATGATGGTTAAATACACCGCGTACCAATGGTGGGCGTTCGCATACCCAGGATTAAGCTCAATAGCCTGTTTGAAATGTTCTTCCCCGCCCTGCCAATCCCAATCGTAGAACACTTTTGCCCAAGCGAGGGAGGTGTGAGCCTCGGCAAGCGTGCTGTCGAGTTGCAAGGCGTGGGTGGCCGCCGCTTCGGCCTTGGGGTAGGCTTGGTTGGGGGGCAGAACGGCATAGAAGCCAGCACCCAGCATGTTGTAGGAATCGGCCAATCCCGCGTAGGCCGGTGCGTAGCCGGGGTCGTTTGCGATGGCCTGCTGGAAGTAGTCAAGGCTTTTCTTGAGGGTTTGTGGAGTCCTTTTGTTCCAATAATATCGTCCGCGGAGATAAAGCTCGTACGCCTTGGGATTTACCGACCGCGTACTTGCCAGCCGCATTTGCTCTTGGGGACTTGCCTTCGTCCTGATTTCGCGGGCAATTGCCTGCGCTACCTCGCTCTGCAACGCCAGAATGTTGCGCAGGTCGCGGTCGTAGCTTTCCGCCCAAAGGTGCCTATCGGTAGAGGCCTGAATCAACTGCGCCGTGATGCGTACCCGGTCACCGACCCTCAGCACCGAGCCCTCGATCACGGCGTCCACATTGAGCTCTCTGGCAATCTCAGGCACGGTCTTGTCAGTTTTCTTGTAGTGCATTACCGAGGTCCGAGAGATCACCCGCAGCGAGCTGAGCTTCCCCAGAGTCGCGATTAGTTCCTCCGTCATGCCGTCCACAAGGTATTCCTGCTCCGGGTCGCCGGAAAGATTTTCCAGCGGCAGGACGGCGAGGGACGCGATTTTCGGCGCGCTCGGTCCGCCTGCCAGCCGGTCGCGCAGGCCGGCAACATTGAGGCCAATGAGGAGTGCGACCGCCAGGACCAAGCCCGCTGCCACATCCACGGTCAGCATCCGGTGCCGGGCCGCTACCCGTCGGAGAGCTCCGAAAACCGATACGGGAACACTCAGCCCCCCAGATCCCTCAACACCTCTCTTGCCGATTGATACCGCTCGTCGGGATCCTTCTCGAGCGCCTTCAGGATCACGGCTTCCAGCCCCGACGAGACTTGGCCGTTCAATTCACGCGGCGGCTGCGGGGGCTCGGTCAGAATCGAAGCGATTAAGGGCGTTGATTGCTTCTCCGAAAAGGGCCGCTGCCCGGTCGCCATCTCGTAGAGGATTGCGCCAGGCGCGGCTTCATGGGCTGTGCGCGGCAGGTCGGACTCTCCCCGGGAGCGCGGGCGGGGTTGGCGGGCGCGCGAATCGTGCCCGTCCTACTTCCCACACTCCCGAGAAGCTTGTCGTTCTTACCCCACATGTTCGCAACACCATCGACCCCACACAAGATCGGGGTCACTCTGCGCTGGCTGGCGCCTTCGAAGCAGCGCCGGCTCTGGGCCTCGTCAAGAGAAAGATCGTCCGCCCGCTGATTTCCTCATCGAATTTGACGTCATTTCCCTCGAAGGCCAGCCTAAT
>OFHG01000901.1_pt1 | contig 11116 bp, 12 predicted proteins | sample 1521931 | NCBI WGS metagenome assembly OFHG01 (sample SAMEA2468438, study PRJEB22500) | soil metagenome | biome: Glassland; feature: Farmland; material: Clay | place: Australia | collected 2013-01-31 | depth 0.55 m
CCCTGGGCCTGGCCCGGCGAACAGCCGCGCCATGAGGACCGGAACGGGCCGGGCGGGCAGGCCCGGTGACCGCCCTTCTCGTGGTCGTCGGCGCGGTAGCCGGCGCGCCCCTGCGCTATCTGACCGACCTGGCGGTGCAGTCCCGCCACGATTCCGTCTTCCCCTGGGGCACCCTGGCCGTCAACGCAGGTGGCTCGCTGGTGCTGGGCGCGGTGGCGGGCGCGGTCAGCGGCGGGGCGCCGGCCTGGCTGCTCACCCTGGCCGGCACCGGGTTCAGCGGTGCCCTGACCACGTTCTCCACGTTCGGCCTGGAGACTCTCCGGCTGGCGGAAGACGGGTCGGTCCTGGAAGCGGTCATCAACGCAGGCTCCAGCCTGCTCATCGGCCTCGTCGCCTGCGCTGGCGGCTGGGCGCTGGCAGCGGCACTGGCCTGACGCTGGCCTGAGCCGCTGCCACGGGTTACCGGGGCTGGCCACGGCCGGGTTCACCAGGATCACAGTGGCCGCCGGCCGGCCGCTGGTCCGTTTCGTCGCCTACGCGCCCGCACCGGAGGAGCCGGGCGGAGCGGCCGGGTGCCGGCGCGGAGCAGCAGCACTTACACGCCTTGCTGTACCCGCGGGCCGCAGACGACCCGCGCCGGGGGCCCCGGGTAGGGTTTAGCCATGGAGTATCGCGCGCTGGGAAGGTCGGGCCTGAAGGTCTCGGTGCTGGCCATGGGCACGATGACGTTCGGCGGCACCGGGGTCTTCGCGAAGGTCGGGACGACCGACGTCCCGCTGGCCCGGCGCCAGGTGGACATGTGCCTGGAGGCGGGCGTCAATCTGATCGACACCGCTGACGTGTACTCAGGTGGCCGGTCGGAGGAGATCCTCGGCGAGGTCCTGCGCGGGCGTCGTGATCAGGTGCTCGTCGCCACCAAGGTACGCATGCCGATGGGGCCCGGGCCCAACGACGCCGGGCTGTCGCGCCACCACATCGTGTCCGGCTGCGAGGCGAGCCTGCGCCGTCTGGGCACCGGCCACATCGACCTGTATCAGGTCCATGAGTGGGACGGCCACACCCCGCTTGAGGAGACCCTGGAGGCACTTGACCTGCTGGTGCGCTCCGGCAAGGTGCGCTACGTCGGTGCTTCCAACTACGCCGCCTGGCAGCTGATGAAGGCGCTCGGTATCGCCGGACGGCGCAGCCTTCCCAGGTTCGCCAGCCAGCAGATCTACTACTCGCTGCAGGCCCGTGAGGCCGAGTACGAGCTGATCCCGCTCGCCATCGACCAGGGGCTGGGAGTGCTGGTGTGGAGCCCGCTGGCAGGCGGCCTGCGGTCGGGCAGGTACCGGCGCGGGCAGCAGGCACGGGCGGGCTCGCGGCAGCTCAGTGACTGGGGCGAGCCGCCGGTCCATGACCGCGAGGCTCTCTATGACACGGTCGAGGTGCTGGTCAGCATCGGCGAGGAGCACGGCGTCTCGGCGGCCCAGGTCGCTCTCGCGTACACGCTGGGCAGGCCGGCGATCACCTCGGTGGTGATCGGTGCCCGGACGGCCGAGCAGCTGGCCGACAACCTGGCCGCCGCCGACCTGGCGCTCACCGCGGCGCAGCGGGAGCGGCTGGACCAGGTCAGCGCCCCGCCGCTGCTCTATCCCTACTGGCACCAGGCGAAGACCGCCGCCGACCGGCTCTCCCCTGCCGACCTTTCCCTGCTCGGCCCCCACCTGTAACGCGGAACCGCGCTGGGTGGACTTCCCCGCTGAAGCGGCAAGAGCGGTGCCGGGCCTGCGCGCACCTCCGGCTCGGCCCCGGCCAGCACGATGCGGTCGTCGCAGCCGAGGTCGCGCAGGGCCCGTGCGGTCCTGGCGCCTGCCATCCCGCCGCCCACGATCAGGTATGTGTGACGTGCCATGGCCTGTTCCTCCTGCTCGGCGCCCAGCCGGGTACCTCATTTCTAAAAGTTGTCTATCTTGACCTTAGAAGGCTGAACGTTCTATCGTCAATAAATACTTCTCTTAGGGGTCGGCGGGCGGCCTTGGGGAGCACCCGGCGACCCCTAAGTACACGGCCCGCCGAGAGGGAAGGGGCCGGTGTCCCAGCCCGGACAGCGGATATCGCCGTACCCGTGTCACCGAAGGAGAGTCCATGACCGCGCAGACCGTCGTCCCGCTCCGGGCAGCACCGCGGGTGGACCGCCTCCGGGCCGAGCGGGCCGTCGCCGAGCTGCTCGCGGCTCTCGGCTATCCGGTGGAGGGCGAGCACCGCGCGAAGACGCCGGAGCGGGTCACCAGTGCGCTGGCCGAGATGCTGACGCCCACGGCTTTCCTGCCGACCACGTTCCCCAACGACGAGGGCTACGACGAGCTCGTGGTCGCCCGCCAGGTCCCGTTCCGGTCGCTGTGCGAGCATCACCTGCTGCCCTTCTACGGCACTGCCCACGTGGGGTACCTGCCGGGCAGCCGGATCGTCGGCCTGTCGAAACTCGCCAGGGTGGTCGAGCATTTCGCGTCCGGGTTGCAGGTCCAGGAACGGCTCCCCCAGCAGTTGGCGGACTGGCTGCACGGTCACCTCGGTGCCCGCGGCGTGGGCGTCGTCGTGGAGGCGGAGCACCTGTGCATGAGTTTGCGCGGTGTGCGGGCCCGCGGTGCGCTGACGGTCACCAGCGCGCTGCGCGGGAATCTGCGGACCGACGCGCGCAGCCGCGATGAGTTTCTCGCTCTCACCCGGCGCGGCGGATGAGCCCGCTGGCCCGCTTACCATGGCTGACATGCCCGCCCAGCCCGGTGCCGAACGCGACGTCGGTGCCCTGGCCGCGCTCGGCGAGCCGGCCCGGCGCGCGCTGTACGCCTACGTCAGCGCCCAGCAGCGGCCCGTATCCCGGGACGAGGCCGCCGACGCGACCGGCATGAAGCGGCCCACTGCGGCGTTCCATCTGGACAGGCTGGTGGAGGACGGCTTGCTCGAGGTGGGATTCGCCCGGCTGTCAGGCCGGACCGGTCCCGGCGCCGGGCGCACCGCCAAGCTGTACTCGCGGGCACACAGGCAGATCGAGGTCTCGCTCCCGCCCCGCCGGTACGAGATCGCGGGCGACGTTCTCGCCTCCGCGGTCGAAGCGGCGGGGCGATCCACCGTTCCGGTGGGCGACGCGGTGGCACAAGCTGCCGCCCGGGCCGGGCGGCAGCTGGCTGCGGGCGGCAGCGACCTGGGTGAGGTGCTGGCCAGCGTCGGTTACGAGCCCAGAACCGCCCGGGCCGGGGTGACCCAGCTTGGCAACTGCCCGTTCCATGACCTCGCGGTGCGCCATCGCGAGCTGGTCTGCACCCTGAACCTGCACCTGCTGCGCGCCGCGCTCGACGAACTGGGCGTGCCGGCCCAGGCACAGCTCGACCCGCCCGGCCCGGCCGAGGGCCGCTGCTGCGTGACGATCACCGCGCTGTGAGGCAGGCCCGCGCAACCTGATTCAGCAGCGCTACCTGCTGATCATGTGGCAGGCCGCTGTCGTAGGCGGCGACGGACTGGATGGCGCCGATGGACGCGTGCACCCGTGCCCGGGCCTCGCCGTCGGACAGTTCCGGGCGCAACCCGGCCAGCACATGCACCCACTCCTCGACGTAGTGCCGTTGCAGCCGCCGGAGCCGGCGCCGGTCGGCCTCCGGCAGCGTGTGCACCTCGCGCTGGTAGAGCTGGACCAGATACCGCTCGTTCACGGCGAAGGCGACCTGGTCGGCCACCAGGGTGGCGAGCACCCGGGCGTCGTCATCACCCGCCGCGACCGCCTGGGCGGCGCTGGCCAGCAGCCTGTCCATGACCTGGTCGAGCAGCGCTACCAGGATGGACGCCTTGCTGCCGAAGTGCCGGTAGATCCCCGAACCCACGATCCCGGCCGCCGCTCCGATCTCGGCCAGGCTGACGCTGTGATAGCCCCGGCGGGCGATCTGTTCCGCCGCGGCCGCCAGTATCTTGTCCCTGCGGCCGGGGTCACGCACCCGGGTGCTCTCCAGCATGCTCAACGCCGGCCGCTACCGGCTCCTGGCTGCGCGGGCCGGCCGCCGCCGGGCAGCAGGGCGGCCGGCACGTCCACCAGCCGGGACCGCAGGTACTCGCCGAGTCCTTTCGCCTGCGGGTCCGGCCGGGCAGACGCCGCGACCCCCCGTCCGAGCAGTCCCACGATGACGAAATTCAGCGCGGCCAGGTTCGGCAGTTCGTAGCGCTGTATCTCCAGCTCTGCCGCCTCGGGCAGCAGCGAGCGGAAGCGCGCCACGGTGAGTTCCCCGCGCAGCCAGGCGAACGCGGCAGGATCACGGGCCCACAGCCCGACGTTCGCGTTGCCGCCCTTGTCCCCCGAGCGTGCGCCGGCGATCGTGCCGAGTGGCACCCGCACTGTCCCGCCGCTGGCCGCTTCGCCAGCCAGGCCGGCCCCCGCCCCGCCGTCCCCGGCCGGCTCCACCGCACTGGCCTGGCCGGCACCGGGCCCTGCCTGGGCGGCGGCCGGCGGCGCGGTGCCCGCACTCGCCGTGGTGTGTGGCACGATCCGGTGCTCGCCGCTGGGCAGCACCACGGCCTGCTCGACCACGTCGGCGGGGACCAGCGTGGGCCAGTACACGCCGTAGGCGGCCGCGGGCGTGGGCGGGGAAGTGGGGTGGAAGCCGGCGTACCCGCCCAGCGCCAGGCCCATGACCGCATCGGAGAACCCGCGGCCCACCCGGCCCGCGTCGCTGCCGAAAACGGTGATCCGCAGATGCGCGGTGGCCTGCTCGTTCGCCGGCGCGTCCGGCTTGTCGAAACGCAGCAGCCGGACATCCACCGCCTCAAACCGGTCCTCACCGCCGAGCAGGCCGAACAGTTCCTGCCGTGCCCAGGCGGCCTTCTCCTCGATGTCCAGGCCGGTGAGCACCAAGGTCATGGTGTTGCGGTAGCCGCCCAGGTAGTTCAGCGCCACCTTGAGCGTGGCCGGGGGCGGGCTGCCCTTCGCACCGGAGATGAGCACCCGGTCAGGCCCCTGCCCGGTGAGCCGCACCGAGTCGAAGTGCGCGACCACGTCCGGGCCGGTGTAGTCCGGGCCGGCGATCTCATACAGCAGCTGGGCGGTCACCGTGCCGGCCGAGACCAGCCCGCCGGTTCCGTTGTGCTTGGTGATGATCGTGCTCCCGTCGGCCGCCACCTCAGCGATCGGGAAACCGGGGTAACGCCGGTCGGTGATCTCTTCCAGGAACGGGTAGTTGCCACCGCAGGCCTGCGGGCCGCACTCGATGACGTGCCCCGCGATGACCGCGCCGGCCAGCCGGTCCCAGTCGGTACGCGACCAGCCATGCCACCAGGCGGCGGGCCCGCAGGTCAGCGCGGCGTCGGTGACCCGGGGGCAGATGACCACATCCGCGCCAGCCGTGAGCGCTTCCGCGATCGGCCACCCACCCAGGTAGGCGTTGGCCGTGACCGGCTCGACGCCCGCGTCGGCAAGAGTCTGGCCGGTGTCGAGATTGGCGAGGGCGGTGCCGCCCGCCTGCAGGCCGTCCAGCCGGCTCAGCAGGTCATCCCCGGTGATGTAGGCGACCGCGGGCTGCAGGCCGAGCCGGACGGCGAGCTTGTCCACCTCGGCCGCGAGCCCGGCCGGGTTCAGCCCGCCCGCATTGACGACGATCTTGATCCCCCGGTCCAGGCACGTGCCGAGGACCTGCTCAAGCTGGAGCAGGAACGTTTTCGCGTAACCGGCCGCCGGGTCCTTCAGGCGTGCTTTCCACAAGATCAGCATGGTCAGCTCGGCGAGGTAGTCGCCGGTCAGCACGTCGATCGGCCCGCCCTCGACCATGTCACGGGCGGCGGGCAGCCAGTCGCCGTAAAACCCTGAGCAATTGGCGATCCGCACCGGCCGCCTGGCTCCGGCGGGCGGGGCGGAGCCGGCCGGGCGGGCAGGGCCGGCCACCGTCACGGCTGCTCCTCCTCGTCCGGGCCGCCGGCACCGGGCGGACCGGTTCCTGCCAGTGGCGGCCGGCCGGGAACTGGCGGGCCGGCGAACGCCTGTGCGAGGTCGAGCCAGGCGCCAGCGGCCGGGCCGGTGGCACGCAGCCCGGTGTCGGCGCGGTTGCGCCGCTGGGTCACCAGCAGGCAGAAGTCGAGCGCGTCACCCTCGACCAGGTCAGCGGCGTCCGGCGGACCCCACGTCCAGGGCACCTGGCCGGCCCCGGGCGGGGTCAGCACGACCCGGACCGGGGTCTGCGGAACCGGCTGGCCCCGCAACTGGAAGCTGAACGCCATAGTGGCGACGCCCAGGTGGGCGACATGCCGCAGCCGGGCGGTTGGCTGGCGCTGATGGCCAAGCGCGTCCGCGATGTCCTGCCCGTGCGCCCAGGTCTCCATCAGCCGGGCGGTGACCGAGGAAGCCGCGCTCATCGGCGGGCCGTACCAGGGCAGCCTGGCCGACGGGTCGAGCCCGGCGAAGACCCGCAGGTACTCGGCACGCGCACGAGCCAGCCAGTCCCGCAGCTCACCTGGTGACAGCTGCCGGTAGTCGCGGGCGATCGCCTCGGTGAAGTCCGCGCCGAGCCGGGCCATCAGCTGCTGCGCCTGGAGCTGGAACCGGCCGGGGTCGGTGGCCGACAGCGTCGCCGCCTCGTCGAAATAGGCCAGGTGGCTGACCTGGTCACGGATGGCCCAGCCGGCCGCGGGGGTGGGCAGCTCCCAGTCCTTGCCGGCCAGTGGCGCCAGCATGGCGGTGAGGTCCTCGGTTTCGGCCGCCAGATCCGCGGTGAGGGCGGCCATGTCCACAGCCATCAGCGGCCCTTCCAAACCGGCAGGCGCTTGCCGGCGAACGCGGCCGGCCCCTCCTGCGCGTCCTCGCTCAGGTACACCGGTTCCCAGATCGCGTCCGCCGCCGCGAATGCCTCGCTGAGCGGGTGCTCGGCGATGAGCCCCACCGTCCGCTTGCCTGCCAGTACCGACAGCGGCGCGTTGGCGGCGACCCGTTCCGCCATCGCCTGTGCGGCGGCGTGCAGGTCCGCCGCCGGGACCACCTCGTTGACCAGGCCGATCTCATGTGCCCGCCGGGCGGTGATGGGGTCGCCGGTGAGCAGCAGCTGCATCGCCACCCGGGGCGGGATCAGCCACGGCAGCGGGGCGGCCCACGGGGCGCCACGGCCGACCTTGACCTCGCTGATAGCGAACGCGGCCGTCTCGGCGGCGATGCACAGGTCGCAACTCTGGGCGAGCAGGAACCCGCCCGCGTAGGCGACCCCGTTGACCGCAGCGATGACCGGCTTGGGCACGGTGATGGTCCGGCCGATCTGTGGCAGGAACTCGGCCGGCGGGACCTTGAGGCCGGTCTGGGCCATCTCCTTCAAGTCACCGCCCGCACAGAACGCCTTGTCCCCGGCGCCGGTGAGCACCAGCACCCGGGCTGCGCCGTCGGCGTTGAACCGGCGCAGGCCGGCGAACAGCCCCTCGCGGACCGCCGCGGACAGGGCGTTGCGTGCCTCCGGCCGGTCGATCGTCAGCCAGGCGACCGGGCCTTCCAGCTCGTACCGGACCACCTCATTCATGCGGACTCCCTTGCGGTTCCTGACTGCCTTGCGCCAGCGGCCCGACCCGGACGATCTGGGTGCCGGTATCCACCGCCTGCCCGACGCTGACACCGACATGGGTGACCACCCCCGGCTCGGGAGCGCGGATGGTGTGCTCCATCTTCATGGCCTCGATCACCACCACCGGCGCCCCGGCTGCCACCTGCTCGCCGGGCGTGACCGCGACCCGCACCACCGTGCCCGGCATCGGGGCAAGCAGCGATCCGGGCTCAGCGAGCGCGTCCGGCACCGGGAAGCGATCCAGCTCGGTCAGGACGGATGCTCCCAGCGCGCTGTCCACGTAGTCGGCCGCACCTACCCGGTGCACGCTGACCCGCCGCCGGATCCCGCCGACCGTGAAATCCACCTCGCCGGGGCTGGCCCGGTGGACGGCGTCGACCGCCAGCGGCTGCCCGTCGACCGCCACCCGGACCCCGGACCGGCCTACCCGGTACCGGACCTCGATCTGCTCCCTGCCACAGGTGTAGGCCGCCACCTGGTCCTCGTTAGGCACGTTGCGCCAGCCGGACGGGAGACCGGGCAGCAGCGGGGCGGCCGCCCGCCGCCTGGCCTGGCCCGCCAGCGCGGCGGCAGCGGCGTGCAGGGCGACAGCCTCGCCGTCGGCTGGCGCGCCGAGCTTGGCCGGGTCGTGCCGGTCCAGATAGCCGGTGTCGATGTCCCCGGCCCGGAATTCCGGCTCCCGCAGCACCCCGGCCAGCAGGTCCCGGTTGGTGGTGACGCCGTGCACCTGCGCCCGCGCCACGGCTGCGGCGAGCCGGCGGCAGGCAGCGTCGCGGGTCGGGCCATGAGCGATGATTTTCGCCAGCAGCGGGTCGTAGTGGGGGGTCACCACCGAGCCGGCCGTGACGCCGGCGTCCACCCGCACGCCCGGCAGGCCGCCGGCGGTGAACCGGTGGATGGTGCCGGTGGCGGGCTGGTACCCGGCGCCGGGGTCTTCGGCATACAGCCGTGCCTCGACCGCGTGGCCGCTGATCCGGGCCTGCGTCACAGCGGGCGGCAGGGGCTGGCCCTCGGCGATCGCCAGCTGGACGGCGACCAGGTCAAGGCCGGTCACCATCTCGGTGACCGGGTGTACCCCCTGCAGCCGGGTGTTCATCTCCAGGAAGTGAAAACCGCCGCTGGCGTCCAGCACGAACTCGACAGTTCCCGCGCCCAGGTAGCCGATGGCCCGCCCGGCGGCGACCGCCGCGGCGGTGAGCTTGCCGCGCAGGCGGTCATCCACCGCGGGTGACGGGGCCTCCTCGATGATCTTCTGGTAGCGGCGCTGGATGGAGCACTCACGCTCGAACAGGTGGGCGACGTTGCCGTGGCTGTCCCCGACGATCTGCACCTCGATGTGCCGGGGCCGCTCCACGAACCGCTCCAGGAACACGGTCCCGTCCCGAAAGGCTGACGCCGCCTCACGGCTGGCGCTGGCTACCGCCTCGGCCAGCTCATCGGGGCTGGTCACGATGCGCATGCCCCGGCCGCCGCCGCCGTAGGCGGCCTTCACCAGGAGCGGGTACCCGATCCCGGCCGCCACCCCGCCCAGCCCGCTGTCCCCGGCCCCGCCCCCGGGCCGGCGTTCTCCCACCGGGATGGCCACGCCGGGCAGGACCGGGATGCCGGCGGCGGCCATCAGTTCCTTGGCCCTGATCTTCGAGCCCATCGCCTCGATCGCCTCGGGGGTGGGACCCACGAAGATCAGCCCGGCCTGCGCGCAGGCGTGGGCGAAGCCGGCGTTCTCCGACAGGAACCCGTAGCCGGGGTGGATGGCCTGCGCCCCGGTCGCGCGGGCGGCCGCGATGATCGCCTCGCCGCGCAGGTAGGTCTGCGCGGGTGCCGCGCCCGGCAGGTGCACCGCTTCGTCGGCGGCGGCCACGAACGGCGCGTCCGTGTCGGGGTCGCTGAAGACCGCCACGGTGGCGATGTCCAGTTCACGGGCGGTGCGCATGATCCGCAGCGCAATCTCGCCCCGGCCGGCGATCAGGAGCTTGCTGATGACAGGCATGCCACTCACATCCGGAAGACGCCGAACCCGCGGCGTCCCCCGACCGGAGCGGAGTGCGCCGCGGACAGCGCGATGCCGAGCACGGTCCGGGTGTCGCGGGGGTCGATCAGCCCGTCGTCATACAGCCGTGCGGTGACGAAGAAGGCGTGCGACTCCTTCTCGATCTGCGCCTCGATGAGCTGCCGCCGCTGCTCGTCGGCATCCGCGTCGAACGGCCGCCCGGCGGCCTGCGCCGCGGCCTTGCCCACGATCGACATCACCCCCGCCAGCTGAGCCGCGCCCATCACCGCGAGCTTGGATCCCGGCCAGGCGAACAGCAGCCGCGGGTCATAGGCACGGCCGGACATGCCGTAGTTGCCGGCCCCGAACGAGGCGGCCATGTTCAGGGTGATGTGCGGCACCGTGCTGCTGGTGACCGCGTTGATCATCTTTGCCCCATCCTTGATGATCCCGCCCTGCTCGTAGCTGGTGCCGACCATGTAGCCGGTGGTGTTCTGGAGGAAGAGCAGCGGGGTGTCGCTCTGGTTGGCCAGCAGGATGAACTCCGTCGCCTTCCTGGATTCCTCGCTGAAAAGCACCCCCCGGGCGTTGGCCAGGATGCCGACCGGGTACCCGTGGACCGACGCCCAGCCGGTGACCAGGCTGGTGCCGTACGACTCCTTGTACTCGCCGAACCTGGATCCGTCGACCACCCGGGCGAGCACCTCGCGCGGGTCGAACGGCAGCCGGATGTCGGCGGGCGCGATGCCGAGCAGTTCGCCGGGGTCATACACCGGCTCGTCGGCCGGCAGCGACGGCGGCGGGCCCAGTTTGCGCCAGTTGAGCTCGGAGACGATCCGGCGGCCAATCCTGATCGCGTCCCGCTCGTCGGTGGCGAAGTAGTCGGCCAGCCCGGAAATCTGCGAGGGCATCCGGGCGCCGCCGAGGTCCTCATCGTCGGCGTCCTCCCCCGTGGCCATCTTGACCAGCGGCGGGCCCCCGGGGAACACCCTGCCCCGCCGCGCGGGCTATATACCGCCAGCGTGTGCAGGCGGTCGGATGCTTCCGATGCATTGGACTGCGATGTAGCCTGCGATTGCTGGCGGCGCGCCTCCAGCTCGCGCACCCGGCGCAGCGTGCTGAGCAGGTTTACCTCGGGAAAAGGTGGCACGATGAAAGCGCGCGCTCTGGCCAGCATCACCTGTTGGGCACGCAGCGGATCGTTATCGGGCAGGATGGCCAACAGCGGCACCTCAGGGAACTGCAATACCAGATCGTCAAGGATGTCCAGGGTGGGCTGCCCGCCAACCTGCTGGTCCACCAGGATCAGCTCCGGCTCGGCGGCGCGCAGATCACGGGCGAGTTTATCAAGGTTGGTGATCACGTCTACCAAAACGAATTCACCCTGGCTGCCGAAGGCAGCGGCTATTTGTTGCTGGACGGGACCCGGGTCGCCAAGCAAAGCCACCCGAGTGGGGTTTCCTGAAGCTGCCATAAGTCAATCCCTCACTTTCTCAAGTTGCGAGCGCCGAAAATTGGCCAACCAGACTGGGGCGCTCATTTCGAAATCTCCAACTGGTAACGATCTTGC
>OFHG01000902.1_pt1 | contig 11108 bp, 7 predicted proteins | sample 1521931 | NCBI WGS metagenome assembly OFHG01 (sample SAMEA2468438, study PRJEB22500) | soil metagenome | biome: Glassland; feature: Farmland; material: Clay | place: Australia | collected 2013-01-31 | depth 0.55 m
CCGGCGAGCGGGTCGACCGCGAGCGCCGCCGTCCCGAATCCGAGCCAGCCGCCGACCTCGACGCTGGGCGCCCACCAGCCGGCGGCGGCGCCGACGCCGATCACGGCGACGAGGCCGCTCGCCGAGGCTGCGAGTGTCGCACTCGCGCGCGCGGACAGGCGCGCGACGACGACCGCGCCGACGAAGGCCAGGAACGCGACCGCGAGCGCCCCGCTCACGGCACGCCTCCGGTGCGGACGATGCCTGCAGCGACCAGCAGTCCGTGCAGGAGCGACATCGGAGCCGGCGGCGAGCCCGGAACGTAGACGTCCACCGGAAGCACGGCGTCGAAGCCTTGGATCGAGTGGCTGACGCGGCTCGCTCCTTATGTGTTCGTGCTCGGATTGCTGCTTGTGCTCTCGTGGGGCTTGCATCGCGCATTGATCTGGGGCGACGATGTCCGGGAGGGCACCTCGCCTGTTGCCAAGTCCGTCGAAAGTCCCAGCGGCAACGCACCGGGAATCTACCTGCACGCCGACCCGACGCCGGGCAAGGCGTTAGTCACCGTGCGCGAAATCGAAGCGCCCAAGCTGTGGGATGAGTTCCTGGCGATCGCGGGCAAGGAGTACGAGGAGATCGAGCGATGGTTCGATCCGCCCTGGGCACTCCCCGCGATGGCGGCGCTGGCGTTCATCGCCACGCTACTGCTGTCTTGGCGGGTGAACATCAACCTGTTCTCACTGCATCACTTCTATCGCAACCGCCTGACGCGCTGTTACCTCGGCGCCCCGAATCCCGAGCGCCGCCCACACCCGCTAACGGGGGTCGACCCGGCAGACGATGTCGCGATGTCCGAGCTTGGTAACCAACGCCCCTTCCACATCGTCGGCACGGCGATCAATCTCAATCGCGGCCGGCAGCTCGCGTGGCAAAACCGTCGCGCCGCGTCGTTTACGTTCACGCCGCTTCACGCGGGGTATGAGCCGGCGTCCCGCCAAGTCACCGGCGGCTTCCGTCCGATGGACGAGTACGGTAAGAACGCGCGGAACGTTCCGCTCCAGCTAGGGACCGCGGTCGCGATTTCGGGCGCGGCGGCGAGCCCGAATCAGGGCTTTCACACTTCCCCGGCGGTCGCTTTCTTGATGACAGTGTTCAACGTGCGCCTCGGCCACTGGTGCGGTAACCCAGCCCATCGGCGGGCGTGGCAATACCGCGATCCGCTAATCAGCCTGCGCTATTGGTTGGCCGAGCTGACCGGAACCGCCGACCTGGATTACCCGTTTGTCAGCCTGAGCGACGGCGGCCACTTCGAAAACCTCGGCATCTACGAGTTGGTACGGCGCCGCTGCGCCGTGATTGTCGCCAGCGATGCCGGCGTCGATCCGAAGTACGCCTTCGATGATCTCGCCGAAGCGATGCGCAAGTGCTATACGGACTTCGGGGTGGAATTCAAGTTCAAGACCAAGGTCGACGACATCCGCCCCGCAGGCGACGACAAGCTGCCGGCTGAGGACAAAGTGAGCCTGCTGCACTACGCGGTCGCCGAAATCAAATATCCGGACGAAACGGGGAGAGGCACGCTGATCTACTGGAAATCATCGCTCACCAAGGATTTGCCGCCGGACATCATGCACTACCGGCGCACGCACAAGGATTTCCCGCACGAGACCACCGCCGACCAGTTCTTTGACGAGTCGCAATTCGAGAGCTACCGCCACCTCGGTTACGAGGTTGCGAAGCGGTCGCTGGAAGCGATAGGAGACGATCTGCCTCTCGCCTTGCGTTGAGCCGGGAGCGGATGGATCACGCTCATCGCCTTCACGGGTTCAAAATAGCGTCGGATTAGGGCTAGGTGTTCAAGTCAAGATTTGATCATCCCGCTTAGGGCTCGTTTCTCTCAACAGTCCACGCCCGATAAGCGTGCGCTCGATCTTGGCGTGATAAAGCGTCATCAACTGAGCCTTGACCCGATCTCCCTCGATGACCCCAAGACCATGAGCTATGGCCTGTAAGGTGGCCATTCTCTCCGGCCTGCTTTGAGCACGGAGTTGAAATGTCGAGTGGTTCGGCGCGCTGATCTTTACCCTTTGCACGTCTTTCAGCTCCGGATGGCGGACATGAAGTTTCCTCGCCTGGCGCCAGGTTCCGTCGGGAACGATGAGTTGGATGGGCGTCGGTTGCTGCCGCACCAGTTTTTGATCCAATTCGACGGCGTCCTCCGAGGGGTACGCCACCAGGTGCGCTTCGCGTCCGGGTCGGACGCCGTGGGCCGAGGCGAGACGGCCCTGCTCGATGACCTCCGCGGCGGCCAGCACGGCCGGCGGCCGGTCGCCGCGCGTCCCGGCGGCCACCGCAGCGGCGGGGCGGGCGGAGCGGCGGTTTTCATTGATGACGCGCTACAGCGTGGCCAGTCAGGGACTCGAGCGACGGTGGGCGTCGTCTGGGTTTTAATTGCCGATTTAGTCAGCCTGGTGCCATTTATTCTATATGGAAACGTATTCCTATACCAGCACCAGGCGCTAAAGTTCTACGATGTGCTTGGCGTGGGCGTTTTTATATTCTTTGTTGCGGGACTATGCTTTCTGCTGGTTTTGGCCGGCTGGCAGGTAAAGATTTTGCGGGGTGTATTGGGAGTGGTGCAGCGTTTAGCGAACCGGGTGGCAGGTTGGTTCAAGCACCCGACCTGGCTGGGGGAGGAATGGCCGAGCAAAACCGCTAAAGAGTTGGCCGATGCGGTACACACGTTTCTGACTAACCCGCGTTGGATGGTGTATTCTCTGTTGGTGGGGTTGTTCCTACACATTCTGAATCTGGCTGGGTTATATATCCTGTTTCTGGCGTTCCAACAACCGGTTCAATTGGGTACATTGGTTTCCGGCTTTGGGATGGGAGTTGTCTTTTATGTCGTCACGATCCTCCCACAAGGAGTAGGGACAGTGTTGGGCATCATGACCCTGGTATTTAATTCGATGGGCATCCCGAAGGCCAACGCCTTGGTGATCACATTGACCTTTCGTGGCCTGAATTTTTGGCTGCCGGTCCTATGTGGGTTCCTTTTGATTCGTAGTTTAAGTCGTTTCAAAAGTACGAGTGGATAAACGCAAAGCGAATGGCGCGCATTGACAGGCCAATTCATCTTTGATAGCATACTGAAAAATCCGGGAGGGATATAACCATCATGCTGTATAACATCGTCCTTGCTTTGCACAATATCGTACGCTGGGTGGTACTGGTAACGGCAGTCTTGGCTTTGGTACGCGCCTATTTGGGCTGGTTTCAAAGTCGTGAATTTACGGGAAGCGACCTGAGGGCCAGCCTATTCTTTACCTCGTCTCTGGATACTCAGCTCCTGTTAGGCCTGATTTTATTCGTCATCAGCCCATGGACGCGGGCGTTGTTGACCGGGAATTTCAGCGTCATGATGAGTGATCCGACGATGCGTTTTTTTTCCATAGAACATGCGCCATTTATGCTCCTGTCAGTCATATTGGCCCATATCGGAGGTGTCCGCGCCCGCCGTGCTCCGGATGCGGCGGCTAAGTTCCGCCAACTGGCGATTTTCTTCACGCTGGCTGTGGTAGTGATTATCCTGGTTATCCCCTGGGGGAGGCCTCTATTTCCGGGGTTGGGTGGGATTTAAACTTTTTTCCCCGCCGGCGGGGTAACTCCTAAGACTTTTACATTGGCACCGATTTTATCCTCAACATGAATCACCTGTCTGTCCGGACATTGGTTGAAGCCTTATTTGCGGTATTCGTATGGGGAGCCAGTTTTATCGCGACCAAGGTAGCTTTGCGCGAGGTGGATCCGATCACAATCATCTGGCTGCGATTCGGCATAGGCGTGATCATCCTGGGCCTGTTTGTGGCGGGCCGGCGCCAGTTTGGTCTGCCGAACAGAAAAGATCTGGGTTACTTTGCCTTGCTGGGCTTTTTGGGGATTACTTATCACCAATGGCTGCAAACCAATGGCCTGCTAACGGCCCAAGCTTCAACTACCGCATGGATTGTTTCGACTACCCCCGTGTTCATGGCTGTGTTAGGTTGGTTGATATTGAAAGAAATCATGGGATGGCTTCGAGCAGGTGGCATCGCCATGGCGGCCGCAGGTGTGTTGATCGTGGTGTCGAATGGTGATTGGTCCTCAATCGGTGCCGGACGCTTTATTACCACAGTGGACTTATTGATCATGATCAGTGCGCCAAACTGGGCGATCTTTTCCGTATTATCGCGGCGTGGCTTGCAGCAAAACCCACCTGCGCGCATGATGTTTTACGTGATGAGCGCAGGGTGGCTGTTTCTTAGCCTGCTTTTCCTGATCCAGCCGGGAGCGAGAGAAATTGGTCGCTTGCAATGGGATGGTTGGCTGGCAGTTGGATTCCTGGGCGTCTTTTGCTCCGGGCTGGCGTACGTGTTCTGGTACGATGCGTTGCAGGAAATGCCAGCTGGTCAATTGGGCGTGTTTTTATACCTGGAGCCGTTGGTAGCTGTGCTGGTCGCGGCGCTTGTATTAAATGAGGCGATCCTGCTGCCTTCCATTCTGGGAGGATTTCTAATCTTGAGCGGGGTTTGGGTGGTTCAGACGAGGGTGGAGCGCAGACCGGCCGTTGAAACCGGCGGGCGCTTGCATTGAACGTTCTGGCAAGGTGAAATCAAGGGGGACATCTTTCAAACCGCACGCCGGGCAGAGTATAATTTAACCTATAAAGCAAGAAAACGTGCTGATTCATCTAGCTGACATCGGAGATTGAAAAATATGCAAACGATTGGAAAACCCATACGACGCGTAGACGCGTTTGGGAAAGTTACCGGGGAAACGCAATATCCTGGCGATATAAATCTGCCGTACCAGGCAAGTATGAAGATCTTGTTCGCCAACCGGCCGCATGCGATCATCCATCGCCTGGATACCAGCAAGGCGGAAGCCCTGGATGGGGTGATTGCCGTATTTACGGCGAAAGATGTGCCGGTGAACGAATATGGCCTGGGTACGCCAGACCAGCCTGTTTTGTGCGGTCCGGGTTCCAGCAAGCCGTTTGCCGAGCGGGTACGTTTCGTGGGTGATCAGGTTGCCCTGGTGATTGCTGAGACGGAGGAAATTGCGGCAAAGGCACTCGATTTGATTGAAATCGATTACGAAAATTTACCCGTGGTTACAGACATAGAAGAGGCTATGCGCCCCGACGCCCCCTTGCTTCATCCGGAGCTGGGAACCAATGTTTTTTGTCATTACCGAATCCGCAAAGGGGATGTGGACGATGCTTTCGCACATGCGGACGTCATCGTCGAAGGGGAATACCGTACTCCCGCTCAAGAGCATGCCTACCTGCAACCCGAAGCCGGCCTCGGGTATATCGACGAAGAGGGGCGGGTAACCGTGATCGTTGGTGGGCAGTGGACTCACGAGGATCAGGAGCAAATTGCGCATGCCCTGGACCTGCCGCGGGAGCAGGTACGCGTCATCTATCCGGCGATAGGCGGCGCTTTTGGCGGCCGGGAGGACATGTCGATCCAGATTGTGTTAGCCCTGGCGGCCATGCGACTGCATCAGCGCGGTATTGAGCGTCCCGTCAAGGTAATCTGGAGCCGTGAAGAGTCGATTATCGGCCACCACAAGCGCCATCCCTATCTGATCCGAGCCCGCTGGGGTGCCATGCTAGATGGCAAGGTCATCGCAGCCGATGTGGAAGTGATGGCGGATGGTGGCGCTTACGTTTACACCTCGCCCAAGGTTTTGGGCAATGCCACCCTGATGTGCACCGGCCCTTACGAAATCCCCAATGTCAAAGTGGATTCATATGCGGTTTACACCAACAATCTTCCCAACGGTGCTTTCCGCGGGTTCGGCGGCCCGCAAGGCGCTTTCGCCGCCGAAACGCAAATGAACCACCTGGCTGAAAAGTTGAACATGGATCCGGTCGAGATTCGCTTGAAAAATATCTTGCGTGAAGGCTCCTTGCTTTCCGTCGGAACACCCTTGCCGAAAGGCGTCAGCCTTCCGCAGGTCGTTGAGCAGGCTGCCCTGGATGGGGGATGGGAACATACGCCGCTGGGTTGGAAGTGTACCCGGCAGGTGAATCATCGCCCTACGTCACCCCATATCCGGCGCGGGATTGGCTTCGTGACTTCGTTTAAGAACGTCGGTTTTTCGTTTGGCGCGCCTGAAAAATGTAGCGCAACGGTCGAACTGCACGGGGGAGTCGAGATCGAACGGGCGGTGGTGCATCACGCTGCGGCCGAAGTGGGCCAGGGAACCCATACCGTCATCGCACAAATGGCTGCCGAAGCTTTGAGCATTGAGTCAGGCAAGGTCGAGTTGATTACCTCCGATACCGCCTTCACCGAAGACTCTGGCAGTGTGTCTGCCTCCCGGATGACCTTCATGGCCGGCAATTCTGTAAAGGGGGCCTGTGAGAAAGCCCTGGAAAAATGGCACGCTGAGGAGCGCCCGGCGATTGCCACGTACACCTACCGCCCGCCGCGCACAACACCTTTCGACCCCCAAACCGGCAAATCGGAACCCAATTTTGCTTATGGTTACGTGGCGCAGGTGGTGGAGGTCGAAGTCGATACGGAGACCGGGCACGTCCACGTGGTGGATGTCGTCTCAGCGGATGACGTCGGGCGCGCGGTAAACCCCCAACTGGTCCAAGGCCAGATCGAGGGGGCGGTCGTGCAGGCGATGGGTTATGCGATCATGGAGAATTTTGTCCAAAAAGATGGTTACGTTCAGACCCAGCATCTTTCCACCTATCTCATTCCCACCGTCCTGGACGTACCCGAGCGTGTGAAGTCCCTTATCCTGGAATATCCAGATCCGAATGGCCCTTGGGGAGCACGTGGTATGGCTGAAATGCCCTTCTTAGCCCTGGCAGCGGGAGTGGTCGCCGCGGTGCATGATGCCACCGGTGTATGGTTCCATGAATTTCCGTTGACTCCGGAAAGGGTCTTGAAGGGTCTGGGTAAGATTTGAATTCGGCGATAGATTTATCGGCTACCATTCATTGGGTTGGGGATATCTTAGGACAGGTGATTTCCGAGCTGGAATCGCCAGCTATCTTTGAGTTGGAAGAACACATCCGCGCTCAGGCCAAGGCCCGCCGCGCCGGTGATCAGCAGGCTGCCGAAGATTTGGCTGCCGAGATCGCCAACCTGACGCCTGACAATGCGCGCGCCATTGCGGCAGCCTTTAGCCTGTATTTCGACCTGGTCAACCTGGCCGAAGAGAATTATCGGGTCGACGTGCTGCGCCAGTACGAGCGCGAGAACTACCCGGCGCCAATCCCGGATTCAATTGGAGAGGCCGTTCGGTCCTTACACCAGCTTCGTGTGAATGCGGAGCAGATGGGCCATTTGCTACAAACTTTATCGATTGAATTGGTGCTCACCGCCCATCCCACTGAAGCGAAACGCCGCACCGTTTTGTCCAAGCTACAACGCATTTCAGCCATATTAAGGGAGATTGGCCAGTCGAATCACCTGCCGCGTGAAATGGAAGAATACCAGCGATCGGTACATGCCGAGGTGACCGAGCTTTGGCTAACCGATCGTTCTCGCACAGCCCGTCCGGCGGTCACCGATGAAGTACGCACCGGGCTTTATTTTGTGGATGAAATCTTTTGGGAGGTGTTGCCGCGCATTTATGCGGAACTGAATGCGGCTTTGGAGGTTTATTACCCCGGGCTACACCCAAAGCATGGCTGGTTGAGCCTGGCCTCATGGATAGGCGGTGATCGCGATGGGAATCCGAACGTGGTCTCTGAAGTGACTGCTGAGACCTTGCGTTTGCACCGCGGCCTGGCTGTCGAGAAGCACCGGGCGGCTTTCCAGGATCTGGCGCGGCGCTTGAGCCTCAGCCAACATCTCACGCCGATACCGGCTGAATTGATGGCCTGGTTTGAAACACGTCGCCCATTGCCGTCCCAGGTGGCATACGTTGAAGACCGTTATGCCAACGAGCCGTATCGCCTGGTGTTATCCCTGCTGGCCAACGATCTGGCAGAAGCTTCCAAGGAAAATATGCGCGCTCATCTGCTCTCTAAAGAGCCACACCAGGCGCGCGCCCACCTGGAGGATTTCACGCGGCCGGTGGAATCGATCCGCCGGGTCTTGCCGCCAACCCTGGCAGACGATCGCATTCGCACCGTTGCGCACCAGCTTGAGATTTTTGGATTGCATGCCGCACGGCTCGATATCCGGGAAGACTCGTCTCGACTGAATGCCGCCCTGGGAGAAGTGCTGCGCGGCCTTAAAATTCATCTTCGTTTTGAGGAGGCCAGCCATCGCGAAAGGTTGGAACTGCTGGTCGATTTGTTGCAACGGCCTGCCCCTCAGCTTGCCAGACATCCCGGCGTTACAACGCAAGCTGCGGAAACGTGGGCTTTATTCCAGTTGCTGACACGCGTGCGGGATGTATATGGCCGCGAATTATTAGGTCCGTTTATTATCTCAATGACGCGTTCCTCAGCCGACGTACTCAGCGTGCTGCTGATGGCGCGTTGGACGGGTTGCGCGGATTGCGTTTCCATTGTGCCTCTATTCGAGACGATCCAGGATCTGGCCAACGCCCATCAATCGCTCGAAGAGCTCTTTTCTCTGGAGGTGTATCGCGACCACCTGGCGACTTGCGAGAATCGACAGATGGTGATGATCGGTTATTCCGACAGCAATAAAGACGGCGGTTATTTGACAGCTAACTGGTCGCTTTACAAGGCACAGGAGCGCATTGCTGAAACCTGCCGGCGGCATGGATTTGAATTGACGCTTTTCCATGGCCGGGGTGGCACGGTAGCACGCGGTGGTGGCCCGGCAAACCGTGCGATTCGTGCGCAACCGCCAGGCACGATGAACGGCCATTTCCGTTTGACGGAGCAGGGCGAAATCATCACTTCGCGTTATTCCAACAAGGACCTGGCGCACCGTCACCTGGAGCAGATCGTGAACGCCGTTTTACTGGCTTCTGCTCCGCAGCAGTCGAGCCGGGAAGATCATTTATCAACATCCTGGCGCCAGGCTTTGGATCAAATGTCGATGGCTGCCGAGGATAAGTTTCGCAGCCTGGTGTACGAAACACCAGGCTTTCTGGACTTCTGGCAATCGGCCACACCGATAGACGAGATCAAGCGCCTGTCGATCGGTTCTCGCCCGGCGGCTCGCCAACCCGGTACGGAGACGATAACCAAAATACGAGCCATCCCGTGGGTGTTTTCCTGGATGCAAAGTCGCTATAACTTACCTGGCTGGTATGGGCTGGGCACCGGCCTGCATTCCGGTCATATTCCGCTGGAATTGTTACAGGAGATGTACCTGGAATGGCCATTCTTCAACGCTTTACTGGATAATGCCGAAATGTCGCTTTTAAAGGCCGATATGAGCATCGCTTCCCTGTATGCCGCCCTGGTTCCGGACCAGGATTTTGCGCGGCGTATCTTTGACATCATCAACGATGAATACCAGCGCACGCAAGAAGCCTTGTTAGAGATCACCGCTCACAAACATCTAATGGATGCCGAACCGGTGATCCAGCGCTCGGTGCACCTGCGCAACCCTTACGTAGATCCGTTGAATTACATCCAGATCGAAATGTTGCGTCGCCTGCGGGCCCTGCCGGATGGGGAATCCTCCCAGGCGGAGGCCTTGCGTGACGTAATGGTCATTACCATTAACGGCATCGCTGCCGGATTGCGGAACACGGGCTGAATCTATGGCGATGGTCACGATTATCCGTGGTGGAGGAGACATCGCCAGCGGGGTGGCTTTGCGATTGCACCACGCCGGCTTGAAATTGATTGTCACGGAGCTTCCCCGGCCGTTGGCGGTACGCCGGCTGGTCTCATTTGCTGAAGCTGTTTACGTGGAGGCGGTCGAGGTGGAAGGGGTGAAGGCGCGCTGTGTTGCAAGCATAGCGGCTGCCCTGGACGTGATCCACAGTGGGCAAATCGCAGTATTGGTTGACCTGCACCTGCAGGTGCTTCAAAACCTGGGCCGAACACCTGGAGCGCCGGAGTTAGGCGTGCTGGTCGATGGACGCATGACCAAACGTCCGCCAGAGTTTGGCACAGAGGTGGCGCCGTTGGTGATTGGCCTGGGACCGGGATTTACCGCCGGCGAGAACTGCCACGCGGTGGTCGAGACCAACCGCGGCCACAACCTGGGGCGCGTTTTCTGGCAGGGTTCGGCGGAGGCGGATACGGGTATTCCGGAAAGCGTGTCTTCCCGGCGATCGGAGCGTGTTTTGCGTGCCCCCACAGATGGCATCCTGGCAGCCCATGCCCAGCTTGGCGATCACCTGGAGCAAGGCCAATTGGTCGCGGAAGTTGGCGGGGTTCCTATCCTGGCCCCCTTCAAAGGTGTTTTGCGCGGGCTGGCCCATCCGGGCATCCCGGTTACGAAAGGTTTAAAGGTAGGGGACCTGGACCCGCGCGATAATCCGGCATACTGCAGGTTGGTCTCGGATAAAGCCCTGGCGGTTGGGGGCGGCGTCCTGGAAGCCATCCTCAGCCAGCCGGAAATGCGCCTACGCCTTTGGGATTGAGCATGGACCTGGCGAAGGCACTGCGGCTGGATGGGCAAAAGGCGGGGCAGCCACGCCTGGCATTTGTTGGGGCAGGCGGTAAGACCACGGCCCTCTTTCAAACGGCACGCGGCTGGTTGAAGCTGTCCGAAAAACACGGGCTGCGGCTGGCGCTGGTAAGCGCCACTACCCACCTGGCAAAGTCTCAGCTTTCCCTCGCCGACCGGCATTTCATATTACCGGGCCTGATGGATTGGATGAGCCTGGAAAACGAAACGCCGGATGGCTTGATCTTATTCACCGGGCCTTTGGCGGCGGATGAGCGAAGCCTGGGCCTGGATGAAGCCGTCGACCGTCCCCTGTTCCCTGATCCGTCCGGCGTGGATCGCCTGGATCCGGCGCAGACGCGCGGCGTAGCCCGGCAAGGCCAGGTCCCGGTCGGCGGGGAGCTGCGCCTTTTGCCGGACGGTAAGGGTGTCCGTCGACCCGGTCGTGAAGATAGCTTCCGGTATCCGGCGGTCGATGTTCAGGGCGATCACTGGGATTCTGTACCCGCGGGCGAAGGAAAAGATAGGGCGGAAGAGGCGGAAATCGTAACCCCAGGTGTCGAAGTACCG
>OFHG01000903.1_pt1 | contig 11103 bp, 10 predicted proteins | sample 1521931 | NCBI WGS metagenome assembly OFHG01 (sample SAMEA2468438, study PRJEB22500) | soil metagenome | biome: Glassland; feature: Farmland; material: Clay | place: Australia | collected 2013-01-31 | depth 0.55 m
CGCCTCTGCGCCCCGAGCCGCCGCTCCCCGGCCGAGGTCGTCGAGCGGGACGTCGCCAACGTCACCTCTATCGGCGTCGAGATCGAGACGAGCGCCCGCGTCGAGGACCTCGGCGCGCTGAAGCGCGCCGGCTTCGACGCCGTCCTCGTCGCCACCGGCACCCCGAATTCCGCGCGCCTCGACGTTCCCGGCGAGGAGCTCGACGGGATCGCAGCCTCACTCGACTTCCTCCGCCGCGTGAAGCTCGACGAGCCCGTCGACCTCGCCGGGAAGCGCGTGGTCGTGATCGGCGGCGGCAACGTCGCGATCGACGCGGCGCGCAGCGCGCGCCGGCTGGGCGCGGCCGAGGTGCACGAGGTCTGCCTCGAGTCCCGGCCCGAGATGCCCGCGTACGACTTCGAGGTCGAGGAGGCGCTCGCGGAGGGCGGGATCCTTGGTATCTCGGGCGGTGGAGCGCTCGGCGGTCAGGCGTGTTTTCGCAGTTGGCGCCGCGCCAGCCTGCCGCCCTGCCGCCGGTCGCCCGGCCAGCATGCGCCGTCTGCCGCTTCACCAGCCGCGCTGTCCGCGCGCCAAGTCCTGCGCCGAGCGCGTTTTTCCTCCACCTCTGCCCGAGGCCGGCCCCGCTCGCCGGCGGAACAATTCAAACGAGCGGTTCCGGCACAAGAACAAGTGTGGCAACTCCGTCCTTCGTCGCCGCGCGGCTTTCCCTTGCGTCACCGGCAGGGAAAGCGGATGAGCCAGTCCCGCTCCGACGCCATTCCAAATGCGGGGCGTTCCGTGCTGTGTGGACGCGGCGGGCGGAGGGGGAGATTTGCCCGGCTCGCATCCGCCAGTTGCCACACAAACTCACAAACTTTTTCTTCGGCTCGCCACCGGATCGCGATGGCTTCCGTTCTCCGGACTTCGTTCGCCGGGCGGGATTCTCTCGACATCGGAGCCGACGCGCCGCAGATCAGGCCGCGGGGAATGCGCGTGGAGAGCGGGAAAGTCACGCATTCGCATCCTCGGCTCACGGCTGGCTCGCGATTGCCCGGCTCCTCGAGCGCCCGCAGCAACGCTCGAACTGCCTGGAGCCGGACAGCGGACCAATCGAGAGAATCCACCGCCCGGACGAATTTGGCGACACCCGGAATCGTTGCCTCTCGCGCCGGCCCACCCCATCCGTGCAACCGGCTGAGTCCCCGTCGTCCCGTTTCCGGCGTCAATCTCGCGTTCTCTTCCGTTTCCGGCGCGGCGGCACGGAACGCGGCCCCAAATTCCATATTGCGGCTCATCGCTGCCGTTCCCCGCCTGCGGCCGTCGATTTACCCGTTGCCGGCACGGGAACCGCTCCGGCTTTTGGGCCGCCGGCTGCGGCAGCACTCGGTAAATCGGGCCGAACCGCCATCGCGCCATTTGCCGCGCTCCCGGCCGCTTGCGCCGCCGCCGGGGGCGCCCGGTTCGCCACGGCCTCCAAGGGCGAAGAAGACAGCGGAACCGGCGCTCGCGGCGCCAGCACCACAATGTCCACGCGCCGGTTCCGCGCGCGGCCCGCGGCCGTCGCGTTCGTGGCCACCGGGTGATATTGCGCGTAGCCCGCCGCCGAGAGCCGCGCCGGCGGGAAACTGAATTTCGTGATGAACAGCTGAATCATCCCGGTCGCCCGCGCCGAAGACAGCTCCCAGTTCGAGGCGAACTCGGCGTCGTGGATCGGGACGTTGTCGGTGTGGCCCTCGATGCGAATGTCCTCGGGCCGGTCGAGCAGCACCATCGCGATTCGCTGAACGGCCGGCAGGGAAGATGTCTTCAACGCCGCCGAGCCGCTCGCGTAAAATCCGATTTCGCGGAGGCTGATGACGAGTCCATCGGGCCGCGCGCCGATCGCCACCACGTGCCGGCGAATCTCCGGCGCCAGGTCCTTCTCGAGCGCCTTGCGGATATCCTCCATCGATTTCTGCGTGCTCAGGCTCCAGGAAGCCGCCGCCATCGCTCCGAACATCTGCTCGGGAGCGACGTGCGAGTTCACCAGCCGCTTCTGGTCCACCGGCATCGATCCGCCCTGTTCGAGCGGCGGCTGCTTGTAGGCGGTGTCGAAAATGCCCAGTTGCTGAAAGGCCGACTGGATCGCTTTTGACATCGCGCTGATCTTGCGGTGATCCACCTGCGAGGAGGAAAACAGCACCACGAAAAAGGCGAATAGCAGCGTGATGAAGTCGGCGTAGGAAACCAGCCAACGCTCGTGATTCACGTGTTCCGCGTGCCTCTTCTTACGCGCCATCGCCCTGTGCCTTCGCCTGCGTCGCTTCGGACAGGAATCCCTGGAGCTTCGTCTCCAGCATCCGCGGGTTCATCCCTTCCAGAATGGAGATCACTCCCTCCAGCATGATTTCCCGCTGTATCTGCCCCTCCCGCAGCCGGATCCGCAGCTTTCCCGCCGCCGGCAGGCAAAACAGGTTCGCCAGCGCCACGCCGTAAATCGTCGCGACGAAAGCCACGGCGATTCCGCGTCCCACTTCCTGAATATCGGAAAGATGCCCCATCACCTGGATCAGTCCGAGCACCGCGCCGATGATGCCGATCGTCGGCGAAAACCCTCCCGCCGATTCGTACACTTTCGGGATGTTCTCCTCCCGCTCGGCCTGGTTCTCCATCACCAGCTCCATCATCTTCCGCAGTTCCTCGGGCTCGGTTCCGTCGACGGCCAGCATCAGCGATTTTTTCAGGAACGGTTCCTGAATTTGCTCGAGTTCCGAGTCGAGCGATACGACGCCGTCCTTGCGCGCCTTGTGCGCGTAGCCCACCAGTTGAGCGATCGTCGCGCCGGCCTCGCCTCCTCGCTCGATGAAAACGTTGGCGAGGCTGCTGAACGCCAGAATCACGATCGGCAGAGGAAACTGCAGCATCACCGCACCGAGCGTCCCGCCGAAGACGATCATCGCGGCTGTTGGCTGCATGATCTGGCCCAGGTTTCCGCCATCGAGCAGCAATCCCGCCGTGATCCCGCCCACCGCCACCAGAATTCCTCCGAGGCTGCTCTTGTCCATCAGCCTCGCTCCTCGGCTTCATCGGACGGCGGCGGCAACTGCTCCGGGCCGCTCTCCCCCGCCAGGCTCACCACACGCGGCGACGCCGCTCCCGCCCGCCGCAGCGCTTCATTGCTCGGCCCGTTGCTCGCGTAAACGTTCGGGTCCACGCCGGCCAGCACGCGCCGCCGGAAAGCCACCATCAGCGCGACGATTTCGTCGTAGCTCTCCCGCACCAGAATTTTCTCGCCGGTGATCAGCGTGATCAGTGTGTCCGGGGAATTCTCGACGAACTTGACGAGATCGGAATTGACCCCAATCGGCTGCTTGTTCAGCCGGGTCAGGCGAATCATGACACTCCCAGTTCCCGAGGGTCGGGCGCCCATCGCCGGCGTCCTGACCCCGTCGACTCCATCCACAGTCATCGGCAGGAAGCCCCGCGGAGTTGAATCGACGGCGAAGCGCCGCCGCGAGGCCTCACATCTGTTCCGCTTGCGCACAGACCGGTCCGCGGACTTTGGCATCGCGATTGCCTGTACTACCTGCGGGAATTTGAAAATGACGCTCCAAATCGCGGCTTTCCGGCAACTCTTGCCGCGACGGCGCGGCAAACTCTTCCGGCTCGTTCCAGCGAAGGGAATCGGCTCGCGCGCCGATAAGAGATTTCTGAGATCAAGATGAGCCAGCAGAGAGAAAACAGCGTGCCGCCGGGCGGAATCCTCTATCGAGCGCCCGTCTATGGCGCCAGCGGCTACGCGGATGAAAACCTGCTCGCGCTGCTGGAACTCGCGCGTCGCGGCGTGCCGGTGCAACTGCTGGCAGAGGGCCATCAGAGCGATACGAGCAAGCTCCTTCCGGCCGAAATGCGCCGCCGGCTCGCGGCGATGCAGCAGGCGCGCGTCGATCCCGGCCGCGGCATCTTCTATCAGTGCGTTCCCGGCAACGCTTTCAGCACCGAAATCGCGGGCCTGCGCAATATCGGCCGCACCACGTTCGAAACCGATCGCATCCCGGACGGCTGGGCCGAGCGATGCGGGGAATTCGACGAAATCTGGGTGCCGAGCGAATTCAACCGCGAGACCTTCTCCCGCGCCGGCGTCAACGAGCGCAAATTGCGCGTGATGCCCGAAGGCATCGACACCGAACTCTTCCGGCCCGGCCTCGCCCCGCTCGAAATTCCCGAGCGCCGCGCGTTCACCTTCCTATCGGTTTTCGACTGGCAGCAACGCAAGGGATACGACGTGCTGCTGCGCGCCTTTGCCGCCGAGTTCCGCGCTGACGAGGACGTCGCGCTGGTTCTCAAGGTCACCACCATCAATCAGCCCTGGCTCGACATCGAATCGACGCTCGCTTTCTTTCTCGAACGCGAACTCGGCGTCGCGCTCGAAAACGTCGCTCCGATCATCCTGCTGAACGGCCTGATTCCCCGGGCCGACTTTCCGCGCCTCTATGCCTCGGCCGACGCTTTCGTGCTTCCGACGCGCGGGGAAGGGTGGGGAAGGCCCTACGGCGAGGCGCTGGCCTGCGAGCGGCCGGTGATCGCGACGCGCTGGGGCGGCCAGCTCGACTTCCTCGACGACACGAACAGCCACCTGATCGACGTCGAGGACATCCTGCCCACGCCGCCGAATCTCGACCTCGAAATCTTCGCCGGCCACCGGTGGGCCGAGCCGAGCGTCGAGCATCTGCGCCAGTTGATGCGCCGTGTCTCGACGCGCCGCGAGGAAGCCGCCGCCCGCGCCCGCAAGGGACGCCGCGACATGGTCGAGAAATGGGATGGCCGGCGCATCGCCGCGCTCTTCGCCGAGGAGTTCGTTCGCCAGCTCGACGCCGTGTCCCCGGCGCGCACCGTCCATCCGGTTATCGCCGGATGAAAAACGATTCCGCGCGCCGGCCTTCGCAGGCGCCGCGCAACGCAAGGGAGAAAACAGACTGATGCAGCCCACAAGCGAGAAACAGGCAGCCGCACGCGAGCCCGTCCCCGCCGCCCGGCCTGCCGGCGTTCCGTTCCCCGAACGCATCCTGCCGATCGAGGAGATTCTGGGCCCGCACCGCGCGCACAACCGCCGCACGGCCGTCTATCTCGACGACGGACTCGCGCTGACCACCGTGCTCGCCGGATTCAAGATGTACGTCGATACGCGCGACAAGGCCATCTCGGTTCACCTGCTCACCGAAGGCCGCTGGGAGCCCTGGATCACCACATTCCTCGAGCGCCGCGTGAAGCCCGGCATGCACGTCGCCGACGTCGGCGCCAACATGGGCTTCTACTCGCTCCTGTTCGCCGATCGCGTCGGTCCCGCGGGCCGCGTCTGGGCGTTCGAGCCCGATCCCCAGAATTTCCGCCTGCTCGAGTGGAATCTCGACGCCAACGGTTTCACGCCGCGCTCGAAAGCCTTTCGCCTTGCCGCCTTGGACCGCCGCGCCCAGGTCCGCCTCTCGCAGGAGACCATGAACCTGGGCGGCCACAGCGTTCTCCCGGAAGGAGCAACGGCCGCGCCCGGCGCGTTTCTCACCGTCGATGCCGCCCCGCTCGACGATTGCATCAACGGCCCGCTCGATCTGATGAAGATCGACGCCGAGGGCTCCGAGGCCTTCATCTGGGACGGGATGAGCCGCCTGCTGGCCGAAAGTCCGCAGCTCGAAATCGTGATGGAATTCGACGCCCGGTTCATCGCGTCGAAGCATCGCGATCCGCTGGCATTCCTCGCCCGCATTCGCGGCGATGGATTTTCGATCGCGCGCATTCGCGCCGACGCCGAACTCGAAACGCTTTCCGATACGGAACTCACCGGCGGTCCGCTCGCGATGCTCTATCTGCGCCGCGGCTGACGCGCGAATCGCGGTCGCGGCCGGGTCCACCGGCGCGATCGTCCACCGGAAGGAAACGCGAAAGGAACAAGGAGCGATGAACAAAATGAAAACGAAGGAAAGCACGCTCGCCGCGGTCGCCGAACCGCTTGCCGCCGAAGCGCCCGTCGCCGAGCGCCTGGCCGAGTGCCGGCGCGATCTCGATGCGGTGGGGACCATCGCCGCGCAACTGATCGCGAACGTCGGCGGTCAGGCGGAGATCAACCAGCGTCTCACCGAACGCCTGCTCGCCATCGAGCAGCGCCTGCTCACAGCCGAACGCGTTCACCAGCATTTCGCCGTCTACGTCGGCGACAACGTCGCGCTCACCTGGGCCCTCGATCGCTACAAGATGTACGTGGATACGCGCGACAAGGCCATCTCCGTCCACCTGCTCACCGAAGGCGGCTGGGAGCCCGACATCACCCGCCTGCTCTTCTCTCTCGTCCAGCCCGGCATGCGCGTCGTCGACGTCGGCGCCAACATGGGCTACTTCTCGCTGCTGCTCGCCGAACGCGTGGGCCCGAACGGTTTCGTGTGGGCCTTCGAGCCGGAGCCCCGCAATTTCCAGCTCCTCGAATGGAACCTCGACGTGAACGGCTTCACGCCGCGCACGAAAGCCCTGCGCATGGCCGCGTTCGACCGCCGCGCACAGGTCCGCCTCTGGCAGAATCCCACGAACCTCGGCGGCCACAGCGTGCTCACCGATGCCTCGCCCGACCTTCCCGGTCAGGTGCTCACCGTCGACGCCGCTCCGCTCGACGAACTCATCGATTCGCCGGTCGATGTCATGAAAATCGACGCCGAGGGCTCCGAGCCGCTCATCTGGGATGGCATGCGCCGGATCATCGAGCGCAGCCCGCGTCTGCGCATTCTGCTCGAGTTCGATCCCACGCAGATACGGGGAAAAGGCCGCGACCCGCGCGCGTTCCTCGATCGCATTCATGCCGACGGATTCGAGATCAGGCGCATCCGCTTCAACGCCACGCTCGCCGCTTGCACCGACGACGAATTGGCCAACGGGCAACTGGTGATGCTCTACCTGAGCCGACCCTAGCGGCTGTTGCGAATCCGATGCCTCTCTACGTCGCAAAACCGGGCAGCCCGCTCGTCGAGCGGGCCTATCTCACGACGCCGCTCGTCGCGCTCGAAACCGATGGCCCATTCGAAGCCGTGCCGGCCGTGGTGCGCCGCGCGGCCGATCTCGGCGACAGGTTCGATCTCGGCCGCTGGTGCCGCTCGGAAACCCAGGCCGGGGCCCATGGCACGATCGTCTGGTTCCACGGCGAGCGCCTGATCGCCGGCGAAAGCGACTACGTTCGCCGCGACCTCCACGCCTCGGGCCAGCGTACTTTCGTACCGGTGCATCTCGCGTGCACTAGCGAAATCGATCTGGTGGGCCTGCAGCCGCGCTGGTATGCGGGCCGGCCGGAATCCGACGGCGTCAATCAGGCGGTGCGCATCGCCGGAAACGCCAATCCCGCTCCGGCGCTCGGCGAATTTTTCGAAACCGGCACGGAGCCCTGGGTGCGGCTCTACCGCGCCCTGCTCCACGCCCTGGCCGATCCGCGCGACGGCCTCGCGCTGCTCGAGGAGTTCCGCTCGACGCCGGGCGTGCATCGCACGCTCGACGCCCTTGCCCTGCGCAACCAGATCGCGCTGCTCCTCTCGCTCGAGGATTACGCCGGGGCCCGGCGCGCGATCAAACGCGGCATCGCAGTCTATCCCGACTACGCCGAGCTGTACTACCTCGGCGCGCTCGCCTCGCTTGGCGAACAGAATCTGGGCCGGGCAATCGCGCAACTCCAGCAGGCCACGCGCAAGAACGATCCGCGCCTGGTGGGCTCGGGCGGCGAAAATTCCTACCGCGCGCACTGGCTCGTGGCCACGCTCAGCGAGGCAGTGGGAAACGAATCGGTCGCTTTCCACCATTTCCGCGGCGGCCTCTACGCGCGATCCGCCTTCGAGCCTTCGGTCGTCTCGCTGCTCAAGCACCGGTTCCCGGAAGACGCGCTGAAGCAGCTGGCCTACGACCTCGCCGCCCTGGCGCGCCGCGAGCCGAAATATCTCGAACCGGTCGTCTACTATCTGCTCCTGCACGGCAAGTTCGATATCGTTCGCCGCATCCTCGAAACCCACGCGATGGCTGCGTCCGTTCGCGCGCGGCTCGCCGGGCGCGTCGATGCTTTTTCTCCCGGCCGCCTGCGCGCCCAGGCCGCCGGGCCTCCGGGCGTCTGCCTGATCGGGCCGCTGTTCGTCCATTCGAGCCTGGCGCGAATCAATCGCGAGCTGGCGGCGGCGCTGCTCGAGTCGCCGGGCGTCTACGCCTGCCTCGGGCCGCACGGATTCGGCACCCACCGTCACTCCGATTTTCCCCGCTCGGAATCGCTCGAAACCGGCTTGATGCGCCGGCCGCCGGAGATGCGCCTCACCATTCGCCATCACTGGCCACCGAATTTCCGCCGCCCCCGGCAGGGCCGGCTCGCCGTGATTCTGCCCTGGGAATACGGCGCCGTGCCGCGTCGCTGGATCTACGGCATTCGCTGCTCGGTCGATGAAGTCTGGGTTCCGTCGGCTTTCGTGCGCGAGGTTCTGGTCGAGGGTGGCGCGCCGCCCGAGCGGGTTCGCGTGATTCCGAACGGTGTCGATACCTCGGTCTTTCGTCCCGAGGGACCGCGCTGGAAACCGGCCGGCGCGAAAGGATTCGTTTTCCTCTTCGTCGGTGGAGCGATTCCGCGCAAGGGCGTTGACCTGCTCGCGGAAGCCTACGGCCGCGCGTTTTCCTCGCGCGAAGACGTCACGCTCGTCGTGAAGGAGATCGGCTCCGACACCTTTTATCGCCACATGTCGCTCGTCAAGGAGCTTCGTCGCGGCGCCGGCGGCCGCAACAGCCCCCATCTCGAAGTGCTCAGCGGCGAAATCGACGACGCGCAGCTCGCCGGCCTCTATCGCGGCGCCGACGCCTTCGTGCTCCCGTATCGCGCCGAAGGTTTCGCCATGCCCGTCGCCGAAGCGATGGCGTGCGGTAAACCGGTCGTCGTCACCGCGGCGGGCCCTGCGCCCGAATTCGTTCCCGCCGAAATCGGCTACTGGGTTTCGGCGCGCCGCACGCTCGTCCCCGAGCCGCCACCGCCGCTCGGCCCGCTCACCGGCGATTTCACCTGGTTCGAACCCGACGCCGACGAACTCGCCGCGCGCCTGCGCGAAGTTTTCGAAAACCGCGCCGAAGCGGCCCGCCGAGGCGCGGCCGCCGCCGAGCACGTTCGCCGCACGCTCGGCTGGGAACGCGTCAGCCGCCTCTATCTCGACCGCGTTGAAGCCCTGCTCGCGCGCGATGGCGGCGAGGAGCAATCGATCGAAGCGCCCGGCGCGGATGCGCTGGCTCACCCGGCGCCCGGTGTCGAAATGCCCACGCTCGAAACGCAACCACTCGCATCGCGCCGGTTCGAGACGGAGGCCCGATGACGCTGGCTCTCTCCATGATCGTTCGCAACGCCGCCGCCGATCTCGAGCGCTGCCTCGCGAGTGCCCGCGCCTCCGTCGGCGAGATCGTCATCGCCGATACCGGTTCGACCGACGGCACGCAAGCGCTCGCGCGACGGCTGGGCGCCCGCGTGGTCGACGTTCCCTGGGAAAACGATTTCGCCGGCGCGCGCAATCGCGCCCTGGCCGAGGTCCATTCGGATTGGGTCCTCGTCCTCGACGCCGACGAGCGGCTCGATGCCGCGGCCCAGGCCGCCCTGCCCGCGCTCATCGCCACCTCGTCCGTCGCCGGTTACCAGGTCACGATTCGCAACTACACGCTCCGGGCGAGCGACCGCATCTGGGACCGCGCCGCCGTGGCCAACGATTCCCGTCTGCCCGAAGCGGATCCTTATCCCGCCTACGTCACCCACCAGAACGTCCGCCTGTTCCGCCGCGCGCCGGAAATCCATTTCGTCGGTCGCGTCCACGAAAGCGTTGGCCCGCGCATCGTCGAAACCGGCGGCCGGCTCGCCGAGGCCGGTTTCCTGATCCATCATTTTGGCCTCGTGGCCGGCGAGGAAACCCGCCGCCGGAAAAACGAGTTCTACCGCGAACTCGGCCGCCAAAAGGTCAGCGAGATGCCCGGCGACGCACAGGCGCATTTCGAGCTGGGCCTGGTCGAATTCGACAATTTTCACAACGACGAAACGGCACTCGCCTGTTTCCAGCACGCCTGCCGCCTGAATCCGCGCCTCGGCGTCGCGTGGCTCTTCGCCGCGCTCGCGCAATCGTGCCTCGGCCGCCACGCCGATGCGCTCGCCTCGCTCGCCCGCGCCAGGCGACTCGGCTACGCCACGCCGCTCGTCGAGGAAACCGAAGCCGACGCCTACTATTGCCTGGGAAAGTTCGATGCGGCGCGCCGCTGCTATCGCGGAGCGATGAGGAACCAGCCGGTGAACGCCGGCCTCGAGAGCAAACTGGGCCTGGCCGAATTGCGCGCCGGGCGCCGCGCGAGCGGTATCGATCATCTCCGCCGCGCCGTCACCCGCGCGCCCGCGCTGGCCGAGGCCCACGACCGGCTCATCCAGGCCCTGGTCTGGCTCGATCGACCGGCCGAAGCCGCCGCCGCCGCCGACGCGAAACTGGCTGCCGTCGAACCGCGCGAATCCGATTACCTCCGCGCCGCAAGCATCCGCTCGCATCTGGGCGAAGCCGACGCGGTCCGGGAAATCCTGCGAGCGGGTATCGACCGCTTCCCGCGTTCCGAAAAGTTACAGGCCGCCGCATCGGAATGGAACATCGCCGCCTCTTCCGATTCTCCGCGCTCCCCGGTGTCCGCATGAAAAACCGAATGTCTGGCCACGCGAGCGGCTGCCCTACCGTTGGTCATCCTGAGCGAAACGAAGGTACATCCGCTTATGTTCGCTTTTGCCGTTTACCGCACACTCTCTAAAGTCCTGCCCCGGGGTGCCGATAGATTCTCTGGAACGAGAAGTTCCGTAAGCCGGTCGTGAGCGCCAAACGGTCCCCGGTGGGGCATCGCCCACGGGCAAAGGGCTCGGAACCGCGAGCGGAACGCTAAAACCAGGGAAGGAGCATCAGGAAAATGTCTCTCAGCATTCTGAACAACATTCCGGCCCTTTCGGCGCAGAACGATCTGCAGTCGACCCAGGCGAGCTTGCAGAACACACTGTTGCAACTCGCTTCGGGTCAGCGAATCAATTCCGGCGCCGACGACGCCGCCGGCCTTGCGATCGCGAACGGCCTGGGCGCCAACATCACCGCG
>OFHG01000904.1_pt1 | contig 11102 bp, 7 predicted proteins | sample 1521931 | NCBI WGS metagenome assembly OFHG01 (sample SAMEA2468438, study PRJEB22500) | soil metagenome | biome: Glassland; feature: Farmland; material: Clay | place: Australia | collected 2013-01-31 | depth 0.55 m
GCTGATGACGGCGCGGCAGGTCCGGCAGATGGCGGGCGCCGGCATCGAAATCGGCTCGCGCGGGCTCCGTCACGTGTCGCTGCCCGGCGCGGCCGGGGCGGCGCTGACGGCGGAGGTCGAGAACAGCCGGGTGGTCCTGCAGGGTGTCAGCGGCCAGCCGGTAGGCGGCTTCTGCTATCCGTACGGGGACATCGACGAACGCGTCGTCGAGGGCGTGCGGGTGGCCGGCTACGAGTACGGCTGCGCGATCTGGCCCTCGGCCCACACCGGCCGGCTCGCGCTGCCCCGTACCTACGTCGGGGACGCCGATTCCGGCTGGCGGCTGTGGGCGAAGGCCCTTCGTCACCGCCTGACCTGGGACTATCGCCGCCCAGCCGTCGCGGCTCTCCGTCACAAAGCGTAGGCCGCCTACCCCTGTTGGCGTACTTCGGCGGGGGATGCCGCTGGCAAGGTCGAGGTTTCGTCACCCAGAAACAGGCCGGCGGACAATCCGCCGTTTGGGTCAAGGGGGAACCACATCGTGGCTCAGCACCGGCTCTCGCTTGCGGTCAACGGCCGGGAGCGGCAGCTTCACCGCAAGCTCGTCTCCTTCCAGCTGCCCGCCACTATGCCTGGCGACGGGAATGGCAACAGGGCCGGCACCAGCGCCTGGTCGGTGGCGGTCGTCGGGCTGGGCTACGTCGGGCTGCCGACCGCGCTCGCCCTGCACGGCCGCTGCCCGCGCGTCATCGGCGTCGACATCAGCGAGAAGCGCCTCGCCGCCATCGCCGCGCGCGAGGCCGACCTCGCCGAGACCGACCGCCCGCGGCTGGAAGCCGCCCTGGCGGACGGCACGCTCGAACTGACCAGTGAGGTCGCTGCGGTCGCCGGGGCGGACGCCGTCATCATCTGCGTGCCGACCCCGGTGGACGATTCCCGTGTCCCTGACCTGGCCGCCCTGCGCGGTGCCTGCGCGGCGGTGGTCAGCCACGCCCGGGCCGGGCAGACGATCATCCTCACCTCCACCACCTATGCCGGCACCACCACCGAACTGCTCACCCAGCCGCTCGCTGCACGTGGCCTGACGGCCGGCAGTGACGTTTTCGTGGCCTTCAGCCCCGAGCGGATCGACCCCGGCAACCCGGATCACGTCCAGCGGGAGACCCCCCGGGTCGTCGGCGGGGCAACCCCGGCGTGCACCGACCGGGCGGCCTGGGTGGTCGGCCACCTGACTGACGTGGTGTACCTGGTGAGCTCACCGGACGCGGCCGAGGCGACCAAACTGTACGAGAACATCTTCCGCGCGGTCTCACTGGCGCTGGCCAACGAGTTCGCCGACGCCTGCGGCGCGCTGGGCCTGGACCCGATCGAGGTGACGCTGGCCGCCGGCACCAAACCCTATGGCTTCCTCGGTGCGTTCCCCGGGCCGGGAGTCGGCGGGCACTGCATCCCCTGCGACCCCCACTACCTGCTGTGGCAGCTTGCTGGCTCCGGCAAGGGCTCACCGCTGATCGAGCAGGCGATGCGGTCGATCGACCGGCGCCCGGCCCGGGTCATCGAACGGGTCCGCGAGGTGCTCGCCGCCGACGGGCTGGACCTGGGTGGCGCCAAGATCGTCGTGGTGGGCGCCAGCTACAAGGCCGGTGTCCGGGACCTGCGGGAATCCCCCGCGCTCCCGCTCGTAGCCGGTCTGGCGGACAACGGCGCCGACGTCAGCTGTTACGACCCGCTGGTGCCCGTCATCGACCTGCCCGGCGGCGGGTCCATGGACAGCGTGGCCGCCCCCCGGGGCGCGGACTTCGACCTCGCGATCGTGCACACCGTCCATCCCGGCATCAGCTACTCCTGGGTGGCGGACTGCCCACGTGTGCTTGACGCCACCTACCAGTTCGAACAGGCCCTGCACCGGACGGTGGTCTGAGGGGCCGGGGCGTGATGACGACCGTGGAGTCCGGAGCCGGCATCACCACCCCGGCGGTTGTGCTGAAGTTCGACCCGAATGTGATGCACCACGGCGGGCTAGGAGCGATCCGCACCCTCGGCCGGCTCGGCGTTCCCGTGTACGGGGTGCACGAGGAGCGGTGGGCGCCTGCCGCGAACTCCCGCTACCTGCGCGGGCGCCTGTTCTGGCGGCCCGATCCCGATCAGGCAGAACGCACGCTCGCGGGGCTGATGCGCCTCGCCGAGCTGATCGGCCGCCGCGCGGTGCTGATCCCAACCGATGATGCGGGGGCGATCTTCCTTGCCGAGCATGGCGGCTCGCTGCGGGAATCGTTCCTTTTCCCGGCACCGCCGGCCGGCCTGCCCAGGCGGCTGGCCGGCAAGTACTCGCTGTATGCGCTGTGCCAGGAACTGGGCGTGCCCGCACCGCTGACGGCCCTGGCGGACGCGCCCGGCCAGGCCGGCGAATTCGCCGCCCTGATGGGCTTCCCGCTGATCGCCAAGCTGACCACGCCGTGGCGGGCAGCGGGTTCCCGGCTGCGCAGTACCACGATCATCACCAGCCAGGCGGAACTCGACGGCGTCCTGCGTGCCCGCGAACGCGCTGGCGCGGGACTGATGCTCCAGGAGTACGTGCCCGGCGGGCCGGGGGACGACTGGTTCTTCCACGGCTACTGCGACGCCGGCTCGGCCAGCCGGGCGGCCTTCACCGGGATCAAGGACCGCTCCTACCCCGCCCAGGCCGGCCTGACCAGCCTGGGCCGTGCGGTCCGCAACGACGATCTGCGCGAGGACATGCGCGTGCTGCTGGCGCGGCTGTCCTATCAGGGCATCGCCGACCTGGACCTGCGCCGTGACGCCCGCACGGGTGAGTACAAGCTGCTCGACTTCAACCCGCGGCTCGGCGCGCAGTTCCGGCTGTTCCGCGACCAGGCGGGGGTGGATGTGGTGCTCGCCGCCTACCTGGACCTGACCGGCCAGCCGGTCACCGCCGACGAGCAGGCGGGACGCCGCTTCCTGGTGGAGAACTACGACCCGCTCGGCGCCCTGGGGTACTGGCGGCGCGGTGAACTCGGGCTGCGGGCCTGGCTGGACTCGGTGCGGGCGGTGGACGAGACCGCCTGGTACGCCCGCGACGACCTGCGGCCCTTCGGCCTGATGTGCGCGCGGATGGGCTGGCGCGCGGTCAGCCGCCGGCTCACCCGGCCGGGCGGCCGCTACGCGGGCGAGCCCCGCTTCCGGCCCGGCCGGCTGGCTGAGGGGCGCGGCCCCGCCCTGCCGGGCCGGCCACAGCCGGCCAGTCCTGACGGCACGACCTTCCGGCCCGCAGCGCCGGACCCCGCGGGCCGGAAGGCAGGCCCGCCGACTCTCACCAAGGGGGATGATGATGACTGACACCGACGTGGCCATTGTGGGGGCAGGCCCCTACGGGCTTTCGCTTGCCGCGCACCTGCGCCGGGCCGGTGTGAACTTCCGGGCGTTCGGGATGGTGATGCATCCCTGGCGGACCGCGATGCCCGAGGGCATGTTCCTGAAGTCGCAAGGATTCGCCTCCAACCTCTCCGATCCGGACGGCACGCACACGCTGGCAGCGTTCTGCCGGACCAGCGGGCAGCCCTATGCCGATTACGGCCTGCCGGTGCCGCTGTCGACCTTCATCTCCTACGGCCGGTGGTTCGCCGCCGAGCTCGTGCCCGGCCTGGAGGAAACCCTGGTCACCGGGATCGCCCCGGCCGGGGACGGCTTCGGGGTGACCCTGGGCACCGGGGAGAGGTTCCGCGCCCGGCGGGTCGTGGTCGCCACTGGGATCGAGCACTTCGCCCATGTCCCGGACGAGTTCGCCGGGCTTCCCGCCTCGCGGGTCACCCACGCCAGCGCCCACACCGACCTGTCGGTGCTGCGCGGGCAGCAGGTTGCCGTGGTCGGGGCGGGCCAGTCGGCGCTGGAAACCGCAGCGCTGCTGCACGAGCACGGTGCCAGCGCCCAGATCGTGATGCGGGAACTGGATGTGGTGTGGAACGGGCCGCCGCTGGCCCCGGACCGGCCGGTCTGGCAGCGGATCGCCGAGCCCGAGGCCGGGCTGGGGTCCGGCTGGAGCACGTGGTTCTACTCGCGGCACCCGAAGCTCTTCCGGCACCTGCCCCAGGCGACCCGGATCTACCGGGCCAGGACCGCGCTCGGGCCGGCCGGGGCAAGCTGGCTGCGGGCCCGGGTGGAAGGAGTCATCCCGATCCTGGCCGGCCAGACGGTGAGCTGGGCCAAGGCCGGTTCGGCTGGGGTGGCGCTGGGCCTGGCCAGCCGCGACGGTGGCTGGCGCGAACTCGCCGCTGATCACGTCATCGCGGCCACCGGGTACCGGTCCGACCTGAACAGGCTGGCGTTCCTCGGCGATCAGCTGCGCCCGCGGCTGCGCACGGTGGCAGGCACTCCGGCCGTCGGCGCCGACTATCAGTCCACGGTGCCGGGGCTGTATTTCATCGGTCCCGCAGTGGCCCCGACGTTCGGGCCGGTCATGCGCTTCGTCTACGGCGCCGACCATGCCGCCCGGGCGGTTGCTTCCCGGCTGGCCGGCACTGCCAGCAGGGCTGGGGCAAAGGTGGGAGCGGGCCGGTGACCACCGTGCCGGGTACTGCGGCCGGGCCGGGCACCCCGGGCGGCCCGGCCGCTGTGGCCAGGCCGGGCGCGGCCGGCCTGGCGCCGCAGGCGCTGCCCGCCGCTGCGAAGCTCACGGCCCCTGCTCCACCAGCAGGCTGCCGCTTCCCGTTCCCGTCCCAGGCCTCAGCCGTCAGCAGCCCGCTGCTGTCGCGGCTGACGGCCCGCGCCAGGTCAGGCCGGCTCACCTCGCGGGCGGTGCTGCCAGCGGCTGACCTGGCGGCGCTCGCGGTGGCTGTGGCCATCACCGGGACCACGGGCTGGCTGGCGGTGGGCTACACCGGCGCCGTGCTGGCGATCCTGGCCGGGACCGGGCTGCACCGCCTGCGGATCAGCCTGCGGGTGTCCGACCAGGCAGGCCGTCTGGTAGCCGTCGCCACGATGCCGCTGCTGGCTCTGCTGCTGTGGCAGCCGGCCGGGCACGCGTTGCGTCTGGTGGTTCTGTCCGCGGCGACGCTGGTAGCGGCGCGGGTGGCTGTGTCCGCCGCCGTGCGCGCCCTCCGGCGGCGTGGCCTGCTCGCCGAGCGGGCACTGGTGGTCGGCGCCGGGCAGACCGGGACGCGGATCGCCGGGCTGCTGCGCGAGCATCCCGAACTGGGCCTGTACCCGGCCGGCCTGGTGGATGGCCGGCCGCCCGCGGAGCCGGCGCCGGTGCCGCTGCTGGGCCGGCCCGGCGATCTCGGCGATCTTGTCCGCGGGTGCGGCATCACGCGGGTCATCGTGGCTTTCCCGGACGGCCGGGACGGTGAGCTGGTGCCGCTGCTGCGGGCGGCCCGTGCCCTGCCAGCCGATGTCTGCGTGGTGCCCCGGCTGCACGAGATCGGCATGGCCGTGCCCCGCGCCTGCCTGGACGAGGTCTGGGGCATCCCGCTGCTCCCGCTGCGCAGGCCCAGCCCGGCCGGGCTGGCGGCGAAGCGGGCGTTCGACGTGGCGGCCGCCACCGCGCTGCTCGCCCTGTCCGGGATCCCGCTGCTTGTCACCGGGCTCGCCGGGCGCTGGCAGCTGCGCCGGCCGGCCCTGTTCCGCCAGGTCCGGGTCACCGGTCCGGATGGGCTGGCCGAGATCTTCAAGCTGCGCACCCTCGGCGGTCACACCGCCCCGGACACCTGCTGGGTCGTGCCGCTGGAGCAGACGACCAGGCTGGGGCGGTTCCTGCGGGCCTCGCACGCCGACGAGCTCCCGCAACTGCTCAACGTGCTGCGCGGGCAGATGTCGCTGGTCGGGCCGCGGCCCGAGCGGCCCTACTTCGTCCGGCGGTTCGCCACCGAGATCCCCGGCTACCGCGACCGGCACCGGGTGAGATCCGGCCTGACCGGCTGGGCCCAGGTACACGGCCTGACCGGGGACACCTCGGTCGCCGACCGGGCCGTCTTCGACAACGCCTACATCGAGAACTGGACGTTCTGGCTGGATCTGGTGATCCTCGCCCGGACCGCTGCCATGTGGGTGCCCGTTCCCTTCCGAGGAGGCCAGCGGTGAAGGTCCTGCACATGATCACCGGGCTGGGGGTTGGCGGCGCCGAACTTCAGCTGCGGTCCATCCTCCAGCACACCCGGCACGACGCCGAGGTGGTGACGCTGTACAACCCGGGCCCGGTCGCGGACATGATCCGTGCTGACGGCGGCCGGGTGACCGACCTGGGGATGAAGAGCAACACCGAACTGCCGGCCTTGCTGCGGCTGCACCGGCTGATCCGCGGCGGCGGTTTCGACGTGGTGCACACCCACCTGTACCGGTCGCAGATCTACGGCCGGCCAGCAGCCTGGCTGGCCCGGACCCCGGTGGTGGTGAGCACCGAGCATTCGATCGGGGAAACGCACCTGGAACGCCGGCCCATGACCGGCGGTGTGCGCGCCCTCTACCTCGCCACCGAGCGGCTTTCGGACGCGACCATCGCGGTCTCCGCGACGGTGCATGAGCGGCTGGAGAAGTGGGGAGTGCGCCCGCGCCGGATGACCGTCATCCCCAACGGCGTGGACCTTGACCGGGTCAGTTTCGGCCCCGGCGCGCGGGCCCGGATCCGGGCCGAATTCGGGATCGGCCCGGGCGACTATGTCATCGGCGTGCTGGGCCGCCTCGACCCGAACAAGCAGTTCGACCTGGTGATCGAGGCCGCCGCCCCGTTGCTGGACGGCTCCGCCAAGCTGCTGATCGTCGGCAAGGGTGACGAGGACGCCCGGCTGCGGGAGGTGGCCCGGGCCTGCGGCGCCGCCGACCATGTCATCTTCGCCGGTGAGCGGCACGACGTGGCGGCGATGCTGTCCGCGATCGACCTGTTCGTGGCCTCCTCGCGGCAGGAGACGTTCGGCCTGTCGGTGCTGGAGGCACTCGCCAACGGGGCACCGGTGCTGTACACGACCTGCCCCGCCCTGGACGGTCTCGACGTCGACCGGGCCACGCGGATTCCCTCCACCGTGCCTGGCATGCGCGCGGCCCTGGAGCAGGAAAGGCGTGCCGGGCCCCGGGAGCGGGCAGCCGTGCCGGCCATCCGTGAGGCCTACGGCATCGAGGCGGTCACCGCCCGCATCGACGACCTGTACGAGGAACTGGCGCAGGCCCGCCGCCGTCTGTGGCGGCGGCAGTGGCCACTCCAGGGCGTCACCGTGCCCCTGGACACAGCGGCCGCACTGGAAGGAAACCCGCGATGAAGTCTTTCGTGACCGGCGCAGCCGGTTTCATCGGATCCCACCTGGTCGAGGCGCTGCTCGGGGCCGGACACGAGGTGGCCGGCCTGGACGATTTCAGCACCGGGCGGCGGGAGAACCTGGCCACCGTCGCCAGCCACCCCCGCTTCCGGCTGGTTGAGGGCTCGATCCTGGACAGCACCCTGGTGGACGGACTCAGCGCGGACGCCGGGCAGGTCTTCCACCTGGCCGCCGCGGTCGGCGCGTTCGTCATCCGCGACCGCACCCTGGAGAGCCTGCGCACCAACATCGGTGGCACCGAGAACGTGGTGGCGGCCGCGGACCGGGCCGGGGCCCGCCTGCTGGTGGCATCCACCAGCGAGATCTACGGCAAGAACGACAAGGTCGGGCTGCGCGAGGACGATGACCGGATAGCCGGCTCACCGCTGAAGTCCCGGTGGAGCTACGCCGAGGCGAAGGCGATCGACGAGAGCCTTGTCGGGGCCTATGTCCGGGAACGCGGGCTGCGGGCGGTGATCGTGCGCCTCTTCAACACGGTCGGCCCCCGGCAGACCGGGCGGTACGGGATGGTCATCCCGCGTTTCGTCCGCCAGGCGCTGGCAGGTGAGCCGCTGACCGTGTTCGGCACCGGCGGCCAGATCCGCTGCTTCTGCCACGTGCACGACGTGGTGCCCGCGCTGACCGCGCTGATCGGCTCGGATGCCGCATGCGGCCGGGCGGTGAACCTCGGCAGCTCCGAGCAGGTGTCGATCTCGCAGCTCGCACAGCGGGTGATCGCGGCGACCGGGTCGGCCAGCGGCATCGTGCGCAGCTCCTACCTGGAGGCCTACGGCGCCGGCTACGAGGACATGCTGCGCCGCGTGCCCGACTGCACACTCGCGCGTGACCTGGTCGGTTTCGTGCCGGCCCGGACGCTGGACGACATCATCGGGGCGGTCATCGACGACCAGGCGGCTGGACGCAGGAGCGCGGCGGCCGCCGCCCGGTGAGGGCGGTGCGCCATGGGTAACGACAACCGCCTGGCCGGCCGGGACATCAGCAGGGGCGCCCGGACCGGCGCCAGCTCCGGCAGGGGCGCCCGGAGCGGCCTCAGCTCCGGCAGGGGCGCCGGGACCGGCGCCAGCTCCGGCAGGGGCGCCGGGACCGGCGCCAGCTCCGGCAGGGGCGCCGGGACCGGCCGCCGGCCCGCCCGGCGGTTCGCCGGTGTGGTGTGGCTGGCGCTGGTGCTGGCCGGGGCACTGCTGGTGGGGCTGACCCTGCTGCCCCACCAGGCTCCCGCCAGGCCCGCCAGAGTCGTCGTCGCCTCCCTGCCGTACTGGAACATCACGCACGGGGCAGCGACGGTCCTGGCCTACCGCAGGGACTTCACCGAAGTCTCGCCGTGGGTGTACGGGCTCGCTGCCGATGGGCAGATCGTCCCGCAGTACCCCCCGGGGCAGGCGGCCTCAGTGAATGCGCAGATCGCGCGGCTGCGGGCGGCAGGGCTGCGGGTGGTGCCCACCCTGGCGAACATCACCGCGGGCCGGTGGTCGTATCAGAGCGTTGCGCAGATCCTGCACGACCCGGCCCGGATGAGGCAGAACGTGGCGTCGATAGCCGCCCTGGTCCGCTCGCACGGCTACGCCGGGATCGACATCGACTACGAGAACCTGCGGGCCAGCGACCGGCAGGCGTTCACGAGGTTCATCGCCGAGCTGGCCGCGGCGCTGCACGCCGAGGGCAAGATCCTCTCGGTCGCGCTGTTCGCCAAGACCACCAACACCGGATACGACCAGCGCAACGTCGCACAGGACTACGCCGCGCTCGGCCGCGTCGCCGACCAGGTGCGGATCATGGCCTACGACTATCACTGGGGCAGCTCAGCCCCGGGGCCAGTGGCCCCTATCGGCTGGGTCGGCGCCGTGCTGCGTTACGCCAGGAGCCAGATCCCGGCGAGCAAGATCATCCTTGGCGTCGGGCTGTACGGCTATGACTGGTCGGGCGGGCGCGGGACGGCGGTGAGCTGGCTGCGCGCCTTCCAGCTGTCGAACCGCTACCACGCGGCGGCGCACTATGACACCACCAGCCAGGCGCCGTGGTTCACCTACACCGACGCGGCCGGCCACCGGCATGTGGTCTGGTTCGAGAACGAGGCCAGCGCCCGCGCGAAATTCGGCGCCGCACAAGGCTCGCAGATCGGCGGCGTGTTCTTGTGGATGTTCGGCTACGAGGACACCGGGACCTGGGCCGCCCTGGGCCGCACCCTGCCGGCGCCGGGGCGGCCGCCCACCTCCGCGGGAGGCACACCGTGATCCCGTGGTGGGGGCTGGCGGTGCTGATCCTCGGCGCGAACTTCGCCCTATGGGGGTCGGTGGGGCTGTGCCGCCAGTCCGGGATCGTGATCAGGCGGCTCCGCCCGCGGCGGTCCGGTGGCAGCGGGTGGCGGAGCTCCACGTGTGCCAGGAACAGATTTCACGAAATCCATTACCACAGGCGTTCAGACTTTTTCATCGAAAGTAGTCGGCAATATCAATGAATTCACCTCCAGCATCACCTCCATCACCAATCCGGCACCCAAAGTTTCATCCGGGGGATATAAAGGGAGCGACGGAGGCGGTGGAGGTCATAGCTGTGTTTGCGCTTGCGCGTGTGCCTGTGCCGGATGCGCCTGTGCCTGCGCAGGAGGAGGCCGCTGAAACGGGCGCGTCATCATCAACACTGTGACTGGGATAAATACTCTTTTCCATAAACTAAAGGTCAGGGTAGCAAGTCGAAATGCATTGTTACCCAAGCCTGGTTTATTCCATTATGAGTATCAAGAAAATGGTGAAAGGTCACGCGTCCACTTGCGCCTCGATCAGGATGGTAGCGGTTTATTGTTGGTCAATGCCAGCAGGATCATGCATCTTAATCCGACTGCGGCATTGATGGTGTATTTCATGCTCCAAAAAACAACTCACGAGGCAGCTATCAAGTCACTGACCGAAGTATTTGACGCCAATCCGGAGCAAATTAATAATGACTATACGCAAATTGCTGAACAATTGCACGAATTGATCAAGCCGGATGGAGCCTGCCCCATCCACGAGCTCAATTTGGAAGTCGCACCTCCATTCAGCGCACGACCCTCCGCACCATATCGTATGGACCTGGCAATTACCTACCGCTGTAACAATGATTGCTCTCATTGTTACAACGCTCGACCCAGAGATTTTCCCGAATTATCCACCGAAAAATGGTGTCAGATTTTGGATCGCTTATGGAAAATTGGCATTCCACACATCGTATTCACCGGGGGTGAGCCTACATTGCGTAGAGATTTAGCCGAGCTTATCGCTCATGCTGAGAAAAATGGCCAGATCACTGGGATAAATACGAACGGAAGACGTCTATCCAACCGCACGTACGTCGAAAGCCTGGTCAGTGCTGGCCTGGATCACATTCAGATTACGCTGGAATCACACGACCAGAATATTCATGATGAGATGGTCAATGCTCGGGGTGCCTGGAAGCAAACGGTCGCCGGTATACGGAATGTTTTGGAGTCCCCTTTATACGTGATGACTAACACGACCATGCTCAGCACGAACAGCCCGTGCATCCAGGAAACGCTTGAATTTCTGGCAGAGATCGGTGTGCCCACAGTAGGTTTGAATGCATTGATCTATTCCGGGCGAGGATTGACCGTGAATTCAGGTCTGGCTGAAGATGAGCTGCCTCCCCTGCTACAAGCAGCCAGAGAAATTACCTCAGCTCACAATCAACGCTTGATCTGGTATACCCCGACTCAATATTGTAATTTTGATCCCATGCAGCTCGAATTAGGTGTGAAAGGTTGTTCCGCAGCCCTATATAATATGTGCATCGAGCCAAATGGAGATGTGATTCCTTGCCAGTCTTATTATC
>OFHG01000905.1_pt1 | contig 11097 bp, 5 predicted proteins | sample 1521931 | NCBI WGS metagenome assembly OFHG01 (sample SAMEA2468438, study PRJEB22500) | soil metagenome | biome: Glassland; feature: Farmland; material: Clay | place: Australia | collected 2013-01-31 | depth 0.55 m
GACCATGCCAAGGATTTGTGGTCGCTTCGCGTGCGACCGGAAACTCAATTGAGCTTCAAGCCCGGCCAATACACCACGCTCGGGGTGCAGGAAAACGGGAAGATCATCGACCGGGCCTTTTCAATAGTTTCCAGCCCGCTTGAGAACGAAGTGGAGTTTTTCTTCGAGCTGGTCCCTCACGGCGAGCTGACGCCGCACCTTTACTATGCCAGGGAAGGCAGCGAGCTGCTGATGCGCCGGCAGGCCAAGGGGCTGTTTACGCTCGACCGTGAGAGCGGTCACCGCCAGCACCTGCTGGTGGCGACGGTAACCGGCGTCGCGCCTTATGTCAGCATGGTGCGCACCGCGGCGCGGCAGGCGAGCCAAAGCCGGCCGCCGGACTACCGCATGGTGTTGATCCAGTCAGCCAGCCGCTCCTGGGAATTTGCCTATCGCGAGGAATTGCAGGCTCTGGCCAAGCAGTACGACTGGCTCGAATACATTCCCACCGTCAGCCGTCCTTGGGAGGATACTGAATGGACTGGCGAAGTGGGCCGCGCGGAAGATATCCTGAGGAAATATCTGGATAGACTGGGGCTCGATCCCGCAACCACCACGGCTTATGCCTGCGGCCACCCTCAGATGATCGAAAATGCCAAGGGAATCCTGGCACGGCGAGGATTTTCGCGGGAATTTGTGCGCGAAGAAGGGTACTGGGTTCCAAAGAAAAACCACAAGTGAGCGGCGCTTCGACTCCGCTCGTCGGCATCCGGAAAAAAGCGAGGGTCGGGCTGACGGCTGAGAGCCGATGGCTGACGGCGTCATTCATACCGCAGTGCCACGGTGGGATTAACCTTTGTGGCGCGCCATGCCGGAATGTAGCAGGCGGCCAGAGAAACAAGGCAGAGCAGCAGCGATACGCCTGCGTAAGTCACGGGGTCGGTGGGTGAAACCCCGAGAAGTTCGCTCTTCAGAATGCGCGTCACAGCGAACGAGGCGGCCAAGCCGATGCCCAGCCCGAGAATCGTCAATCGAAATCCTTGCGCCAGGACCAGACGAAGCACGTCGCCCTGCCGCGCACCGAGCGCGATGCGGATGCCGATTTCCCGCGTTCGCTGCCGGGTCGTATAGGCTACAACACCGTAGATTCCCACCGCGGCCAGCACCAGCGCGAGCAGGCCAAACGAGCCGACAAGCGTTCCGGCGATGCGCTCAAAGACGCTGCCGAATTCCATGCTCTTGCGCAGGGTCATGACGTCGAAAACCGGCAAATCCGGGTTGAGTGAGTGGATGCTGGCTTCAATTGCCGGGGCGAAGGCTTTGGGATTGCCGGCAACCCGCGCGTGAATCGTAACGGTATCCGCGTAATCCTGGAAGAGCGGAACAAAAATCGCCGGTGCGGGCTGGTAAATGATGCGCCGGTACTTCGCGTTTTGGGCCACGCCTACGACTGTGTACCAGCGGCCCCAGGTTTGAACCTTCTTGCCGAGAGCATCCTCGTGAGGCCAGTAGCGGTCCACAAATGCCTGATTGACGACGGCAACGGGCTGGGATTTTTCTCCATCATGGTCCGTGAAGTCGCGCCCCGCAATCAATTTCGTCCCCATGGTGCGGAAGTAATTTGGCCCCACTCGCGCGCGGTCGATTTCTATGGATTCGTGCGGGCGGGGCACATAACCTTCAGGGCTGGCGTTTTCGTCGGTGTGAATTGTAAAGCTGAGCGGTGAAAAATCGGCGAGGGTCGCGGATTCCACTCCCGGGATGGCGCGGATTTTCGCAAGCACTTGCCGGTGAAACTCCCGGCCCTGGGTGCTGGAATAACCCGCCGGCCCGGGTTCGTACGACGCGATGAGAACATGATTGGGGTCGAAGCCCGGATCTAGCATCTGGGCGTTCCTCAGGCTGCGCGCGAAAAGTCCGGCGCATATCAGCAGTACGAGCGAGAGAGCAATCTGCGCCACCACGAGGCCACTCGAAAGGCGCGCCTTGCGCAGCGTGCCGGAAATGCTGCCGCCCTCTTCCTTCAAAACCTCCGCGGGATTGAGCGACGAAGCGCGCAGCGCGGGCAGGGTGCCGAAGATGGCCGCGGTCAGAATCGAAATCAGAAGCGTGACGATGAGCACCCCGGGCCCAGCGTGCCCGTTCAGAGTCAAGGGGAGTGTGGAGGGGGGGAAGAAAGCCGCGAAAGTACCCGCCGTCCACGAGGTGATGAGCATCCCAAGCACGCACGCGGCCAGGGCCAGCGCCAGGCTCTCGACCAGAAGCTGGCGCACGATTCGCCAGCGGCCCGCGCCCATGGACATGCGAATGGCGATTTCCCTCCGGCGCGTGACCGAGCGCACCAGGAGCAGGTTGGCCACGTTGGCGCAGGCCACCAGCAGCAGGACTCCGGCGAAGGCCAGCAGCAGCGGGAGCGTGGAGTAGAGATACACGTTGGCGCCGAAGGGCGAGCGCCACAGCGGGTCGAGTGAGATCTGGTTTGGCCCGCGATGCTGGTCGGGATAGCGCTCGACGATCCGTTGCATCAAGAGGTCCAGCTCTTTCGTCGCCTGCTGCCGGCTCACGCCGGGCTTCAGCCTGCCGAGCACATTGAGCCAGAAACTGCCGCGCTCGTTGAGCCGCTGTGAATACCAGACAATGGGATCCATCACCAGCGGGATCCAGAGGTCGTTGCGCACCCCCGTCCCGCAACCTATAAAGCCCGGAGGGGCGACGCCGATGATCATATAGGGGTGCAGGTTGATCTGAATCTTTGTGCCGATCACCGAACGGTCTCCGCCAAAGCGGTGCTGCCACAGGTCGTAGCTGATGACAACGACCGGCGCGCCGAGAGGTTTTTGATCCTCCTCCGGCAGAAACGCGCGGCCAAGAATGGGCCGGGCGCCAAGCACCTGGAAATAGTTGGCGGTTGTCAACGCTCCGTAAACGCGCTCCGGCTTTTCGCCGCCGGTAAGCGATACGTAATCGTGGTGATACGCCAAAAGTCCTGAAAAAGTGCGGGTTCGGTCGCGCAGATCGTTGAAATCGGGCCAGGAAAACGGCGGAGTCGGGTGTTCGCTCCTTTCGCCACGCATGACGGTGACCAGATCGCTGGTATCGCTGACGCCGGGTACGGGGTCGAACATCGTGGAATTGATCCAACTGAAAATTGTGCTGTTGGCGCTGATGCCCAGGGCCAGCGTCAGAACCGCGGCCAAGGTGAAGCCGGGGTTCTTCGTCAGCATGCGAAGGCCGTATTTCGAATCCTGAATCAGAGTTGTCATAGTCAGTCCCGTGCCGTCAGCTTTCAGCCGTCAGCAGTCAGTGAAGAAGAGCGATCGTCGAGCTGACTGCCGAAAGCTGAGAGCTGAAAGCTTCATTCGTATCGCAGTGCCACCATCGGATCCACCTTGGTTGCGCGGCGTGCGGGGAGATAAGCCGCGAGCGCCGCCACCAGCGCCAGTAATAGGGAAAATGCCGCCAGCACCAGAGGATCGGTTTGAATCACACCAAACAGCAGGCTGGAAGCCGCCTGGCTCAGCGCCAGCGACGCCGGGATGCCGATGGCAAGCCCGATCAGCGCCAGCTTCATGGCGCCACGAACCACCATGTGAGAGATATCCGTCGGCCGCGCACCCAGCGCCAGGCGAACGCCGATTTCGTGCGTTCGCTGGCTGACCGAATAGGCCATCAAGGCAAAGATTCCTGCCGCCGCCAGGACCAGCGCGATGGCTCCGAAAACGAACATCATGTGGGCGGAAAACTCCACTCCGCTGACGTTGTCGGAGATGCGCCCCGCGAGCGTGCGCACGTCAAAGGGCGGCTCATTGGCATCAACGCTGAGCACTTGCGCGCGCGCCGCCGCGGCCACACCGAGCGGGTCACCCGCGGTGCGCACCACGAAGGCGGCGGAATGGACAGGCATCTGCGCGAAGGGCACGTAAGCCGTAGGATCGCGAGGGGCGTCGAAGGGCGACTTCTTGATATCGGCGACGACGCCCACCACCGTCCGCCAGGGCTGGTTGGCATCCAGGCGGCCAAATCGGATTCGTTTCCCGATGGCACTGCTCCCCGGCCAGATGCGCTCGGCCAAGCTCCGGCTGATCACAGCGACGGGCGGCGCCTGCGGGCCGTCTTCGGAATTCAACTGGCGGCCATCCACGAGCGGAATTTTGAGCGCCCGGAAAAAGTCCGGCGTGGCAAACTGCGAAATCGCAAGGCGCAGTTCGCCCGGCGCTGCCGGCGGCTGTCCCTCGCCGCGGTACTCGGTTTGGTCCCAATTCCAGCTTGAGGGCAGGTTGGTGATGATTCCGGCGGATTCAACTCCCGGAAGGGCTTTCAATTTCTCGAGGACCTGATCGTAGAATTGCCGCACGCGGTTCCTGTCCTGGTACTCCGTTTCGGGAAGCGCCACGCGGAAAGTCAGTACGTGATTGCGGTCGAAGCCCTGGTTGGTGTCCAGGAGATGCCGGAAGCCTTTGACCATCAAACCCGCGCCAACCAGCAGAACGAGGGCCAGTGCGACTTGAGAGATCACCAGGAGTCCGCGAAGCCGGCTGTGCGCTGGGCTTGGGCTTCCGCCGCGGCCGCCTTCCTTCAAAACCTCGTTCAGGTCGGCGTGCGAAGCCTCGAAGGCGGGAGCGATTCCGGCCAAAATCCCCGCTAACAGCGCCACCCCAAGAGTAAACACAAGCACGGTGGAATCCACCTCAAGATGCTTCAGGCCTGCGACGTGTTGGACGATGAAGGGCGGGAGGGCTCTGCGCGTCAAATCGGTTCCCCAACCGGCAAGCAGCAGGCCAGCCAGCCCGCCCAGACCGGCCACGCAGACGCTTTCGACGAGCAATTGCATGACGATGCGCCAACGGCCGGCGCCCAGCGCGCGGCGCAGGGCGATTTCTTTTTGGCGCACCGTGGCGCGCGCCAGGTGGAGATTGGCGACGTTCGAGCACGCCAGAAGCAGAACGAATACCGCCGCGCCCATCAGCACCGTCAGAAATTGCCGCGAGCCCTGGGTAAGGTGTTCCACGATGCCTTCGAGTTGTATGGAGTGGCTGGCGTTGGTCTCGGGATACTCGCGCGCCAGGCGAGCCGCGATGGTCTTGAGATCGGATTGGGCCTCAGTCAGCGAGACACCTGGTTTGAGGCTCCCGATAACCTGCAGGTAGTAATTGCCCCGATCAGATTGCTGCGCCGGAGTGAGGTCAAGCGGCGCCCACGCCTCGGCCCCGACGGGAAAGTCACACTCCGCCGGCATGATTCCAATCACCGTGAACCGCTGCTTGTTCAACAGCAGGCTCTTGCCGATGATCTCGCGGTCGGCGCCAAGGTGCCGTTCCCAAAAGGCGTGACTGAGAACCACAACCTGGTAGCGGCCGGGGTGAAAGTCGCCGGCAGCGAGCGTTCTGCCCATCTCCGGCGCGATGCCTATCAGCGAAAAAAATTCGGAAGTGACTTGAAAACCTTCCACGCGTTCGGCCACGTCGCCCCCGGTCAGATTGACGTCCCAGCCGTGGAGAGCCGCGAGGTATTCGAACGACTTGGATTGTTCCTTCAAATCGCGAAAGTCGGCAGGAGAGGCAGGGATGCGGTCAATGTTGCGTTGCGGTATGGTTTCCCAGACATAGACCGCGCGGCTGAGGTCCCGAAAGGCGAATGGGCGCAGCAGCATGGCGTTGATGGAACTGAACATCACCGAGTTCGCGCCAATCCCCAGGGCTAGCGTGACGATGGCCACGGCCGTGAAGCCGGGGTTTTTGGCCAGCATCCGCATGCCGTATCGCACATCCTGGAAAAGTGTGTTCATTTGCCAAACCTCGAAAAGTCAATCCGCCGAAACAACAACCAGAGTGACGTCGTCGCGAAAGTTTCCGCCGCAAAATTCCTCAACCGTGCCGAGAATTTTCTTCTGAAGCTCCGGAGCGCCCAGGCTTCGGTTCTCCATCAAAAGGCGTTTCAGGCGCTCTTCGCCGAATTCTTCGTCAGCGCGATTGGCCGCTTCGGTCACGCCGTCGGTGAACAGAACCAGCCGGTCGCCCGATTCCAGGCTCGCTTTGCCCTGATTGTAAACTCCGCCGCCAAGAACGCCGATCACCGGCCCGCCCTGGTCGAGCCGGAAAAGCGTTCCGTCACTCCGCGTCAGGAACGGGGCATTGTGGCCGGCGTTGGCATAAGTCAGTTCCCGGGCGCGCGCGTCGAGAACCCCATAGAACAGGCTGATGAACTTTTCCGGCGCGAGATTGCCGCGGATGCCACGGTTTACCTTGGCGCAGAGCTCGCGCGGTTGCAACGTCCCGGTCGCCACGCCGCGAATGGCCGCCTGAAGGTTTGACATCAGCAGCGCCGCCGGCATGCCCTTTCCCACCACGTCACCGATGCACAAGGCGACGGCGGACTCGTCGAGCTCGAAGATGTCGTAGTAATCCCCGCCCACGATGCTGGACGGCTGCCACATCCCGCTGATCTCAAAGCCGGGCAGGCGAGGAATCGCGCGCGGCAGCAGGCCTTCCTGAATCTTGCGCGCTTCGAGGATTTCACTTTGCAGGATGTCCGATTGCGACTCGAGTTTCTGCGCCTTGCGGCGCTCGCGTCCCTGAGCGACTTGGGTGCGCAGGATTTCCAGCAGCTTGGCGTTGTCCCAGGGCTTGAGCACGAAATCCCCCACGCCTTTGTGCATCGCGGCCACGGCCAATTCGACTGTTCCCCAGGCCGTCATCACCACCACGGGAAGATTCTCGTCCACGGCATGGACCTGCGCCAGCAGCGTCAGCCCTTCGGCGCCGGAAGTGGTGTCGCGCGTATAGTTCAGGTCCATCAGCACCGCGTCGAAAGCGCCGCTGGTGAGCACGCGCAGGATCGCGGCGGGAGAATTCGCCGTCGTCACCTGATAGCCGTGCTGGCGCAGCAGCATCCGCAGCGCTTCCAGGACGTCCGATTGATCGTCGGCGACCAGAATGCGCCCGGCGCCCTCATCACGGGCGGGCACTGCTTCGGGAAGGGGAATCGGCGTCTTCTCGCTGTTCATTTTCATGCTCGATGAATCCGTTCAATGCGCCGCAATCACCCGGTTACGCCGGGACCACGAGACTCGGACCTACTCATACCGCAGCGCGACCATGGGATTCACTTGGGTGGCGCGCCGCGCCGGCAGGTAGCAGGCCGCCAGCGCCACAAGAATCAGCGCCAGGGAAGCGGCCGCAAGCGTCACCGGATCCGTCGGCTGGACGCCGAAGAGCATGCTTCCCAGCACGCGGTCCAGAGCGAAGGCTCCGGCCAGTCCGATTGCCGTCCCTGCCAGCGCCAGCCGCAATCCCTGCCAGACAATCATCGCCAGCACTTTGCCGCGCGTCGCGCCCAGCGCCATGCGCACCCCCACCTCGTGCGTTCGCTGGCTGACCGAATAAGAAATCACGCCGAACATTCCCACCCCCGCCAACGCCAACGCCATCGTGCCGAAGAAGGTCATCAGTGTCATTAGAAAGCGTTGGGAGGCGATGGACTGCGACAGCACCTGGTCCATCGCACGGACTTCGCCGATGGGCAGATTCGGGTCCGCATGCCGCAGGGCACTTGCGACTGGATGGCTCAGGCCCATCGGCCGGCCCGCCGTGCGCACGATGACGCAGATGGGGAGCCAGCCTTGGAAAAGTTGATCGGTGGCAAGAGAGGCCTGGGCGACCGGGATGAAGATGCTTTCCGGCGCGGGCTGGTTCAAATGCGATTTCACGTCGCCCACCACGCCCACAATCTCTCGCTCGGTTTCCGCAAACTCGAACACGGCCACGTGCTCGCCGATGGGATTGCGGCCGGGAAACTTCTCGCGCGCCAGGGCCGCGTTGATGATGACCACTTTCGCGGCGTCCGTCGAATCGGCATCGGTAAAGAAGCGGCCCTCGAGCAGCGGCACGCCCATGGCCCTGAAATAATCCGGAGAGATTTCGCGGTAGTCAGAGGAGAACCACTTTGAATCCTTCTGGCTGAGCAGCCGCACGCCCGTGTTGCCGCCGCGCTCGAGCGGCAATCCCCCCGCAATGATCCCCGCTTTTTCAACGCCCGGCACCGCTTCGATCCGTTCCAGGATTTTCCGGTAAAACACCGCGAGATCTTCCGACGATTTTTGCCCGGCGCCGGTGGTCCAGATTTGCAGGGAAAGGACATGACTTGGATCGAAGCCCGGGCTGGTGCGCAGCAGGTTGACGAACGTCGCAATCAGCAAACCCGAACCCACCAGCAAGACCAGCGAAAGGGCGACTTCACCCGCTACCAGCGCGCCGCCCAGACGGTGGCGCGCGGTGGCGCCCCGCCCGCCGCTTTCCTTCAGCGATTCGTTCAGGTCCGTCTTCCAGGCCTGCAGCGCCGGCGCAAGTCCAAATAGTATCCCCACCAGAACCGCGACCAGAGCGGTGAAGCCAAGCGCCCATCCGTCCAGCGAAATCTCGGCGGCGCGGGGAAGGTCCGTCGGCGTGAGCGCGATGAGAAAGTGCAGAGCCCACTCCGCGAAGATGAGGCCGAGCGCAGCGCCCAGGAGCGCCAGCAGAACATTTTCCGTGAGAAGCTGGCGCAGGATTTGCGATTTCCCTGCGCCCATCAGCGAGCGGATGGCGACCTCCTTGTGGCGCCTAGCCGCGCGCGCCATTTGCAGGTTGGCTACATTGACGCACGCGATGAGCAGCACGAATCCGATGGCGCCGAACAGCACCAGCAACGGTTTGCGCTGGTCGCGGGTGAGCGCCTGCCGGTAGGGCCTTGCGGTCAGGCCCATTTCCTTTGCGACTTCCTCGGCCATGCCGTGCGACTGGGCAAACTGCTTGAAGTACGGACCCGCCAGCGTCGCGAAATAACTATCAGCCTGCTGGCGCGATATCTCCGGCTTCAACCTGCCGAGGATTCCGTAGTTCCCACCTACGCCCATGGTCTTCGCCACTTGGCCGATCGTCGTCCAGAGACCAACCGGCGGAAGCACCTGAAAACCTGGCGGCATGATTCCGACAATGGTGTAAGGCGCCCCGTCCAGCAGGATGGTGCGGCCCAGCGCTCGCGGGTCGGCACTGAACTCGCGCTTCCAAAGGCCGTCGCTCAGCACGGCCACATTGGGCCCGCCGAGTTGATCTTCGGACGGCAGAAAATCGCGCCCCAGCGCGGGCCGCACGCCCAGCACGTGAAAGTACTCGGTGGAAACGCGCAGCGCCTTGATCCGCTCGGGCTGGCTTCCACCTACCAGGGTGAAGCCCACCCAGGCGTCGGCAGCCAAATACTCAAAAGGTTCCCGATGCTGTTTCCAAAAATCGAATTCCTGCGCGTTGAAATTCGACTCGCTGAATTGCCCGCGGTGGGTGCGCGAGATTTCGACAATGCGTTCCGGCTCCGGGAAGGGAAGCGGCGGCAGCAGCACCCCGTTTACCACGCTGAACATGGCCGTATTGGCGCCGATGCCCAGCGCGAGTGTGACGACGGCAACCAGGGTGACACCGGGGTTTTTGCCCAGCATGCGCAGGCTGAATCGAATGTCTTGGCGCAGAGTCCACATCCCGGGCGACCTCAGCGTCATTGGCTAGCAATTTTGCGCCCACCGTCATACTTGCTATCTGACTGAATGCGCGGAAAATAAGGCCACGCTCCGGATCGCCGCGGGACGGCACTGTTCGATCTTGGGATTGGGCGTTCGACTTCGACATTGTCCAATCAGACGATTTGTCGGGAAGGGGCGATTGACCGCGACGAAGGGCCTCGAATGCGACAAAATGTCATTGGCCGCCTGCCGTACACACTGCTTCAGGGGCGACATTATGTTGCTATCTTGGGTCACTTTGTGGCCGGAGCCAGCTTTGGTTCGCTGGAGGAGGGAACCGAGCAAGGCACCGGGGTCATTCCGCTAGCACGACAAATCGTCTCGACAACTGCTGCAGCCAGGCGGCCGTCGTATTTACGCATGCTGAACGCTATGCTCTCATTATTTCGCGTGACGACCTCGATTCGCTCGAACACCCAAACGTTGCGCCGCACGGCCAGTGCAATCTCGTGCCACGCCAGCGATTGGACCTTGGGTTTGCGGAACCGTCTCCGCTCGACGATCAGCACGCGCAGGGAAGTCACCAGGAACCACGCGCGCCGCGGGCCGCGCCGCGAAGGTTTCCAGCCGTCGAGCGCGCCGACCAATTCTTCGCCCGCGGCCAGGTGACCGCCGAGGCTTTTCGCTTGGTGAGGCGTCAATCGCCGCAGACTCTCGCTCAAAGTGCAAGGCTGAGGCGACCCAAACACTCGCGTGGCAAGCCACGCAAACCACGCGCCGGCGATTCGCAAATCAAAGAGAACCCCCCGCGCCAGGCGCGGGCCGAACCAAGCGAAGAGGGCCACGAACAGCAGAACAATTCCCAGCATGATCCACGGCGCGTAAAGCGAAAGCAGTGTGCCCGCGATGACGGCGGCGTCCTCCGCCAAGCTCACGAAGATATTGCCCGTGCCAAGCGTTTTCGTGGTGCTGGCCAGGCGCACGGTGGACTTGGCTGAGTGCGCTGCGGTCGAGAGCGCCGCGCCTAGAAGCATGGCCACGATCATCTCAAAGGCGCTGTGCGTTGTAACCACCGCGCCTGCCGCCACCGCGCCGGCCAGCGCCCGCAGCAGCGTGTGGACGAAGTCCCAGACGTTGTCGAGGGCGGGGAATTTCTGCGCCAGGATTTCGCACGCCGCCAGCACGCCGAGAATGATCAGCGCCTGGTCCGAAACCAGAAAGTGGAAGCGCGACGAAAGTTGCACGACGTGGGTGAACCGCGCAAAAATCGCCAGCAGGAACAGCGGCAGATAAGTGTTCACGCCGCTGGCCAGCGCCAGGCCCCAGGGTAATCCGCTCACCATACGAAACTCCTCAGCCCGCGAAGATAACCTAATTTTGTCATCCCGCCCGCGCCTGCCGGCAATCCCAAATTCAGTTATCGTCCAACTCGTTGGTCTGAGTTATTGCCGGCTGCAGTGAAGTCCAGCCCGATTGGTACGCCTGAATACGATCGAGCGACCTACGTTCGCCCGTTAGGCTCAGCGTTCACGCCGGCACTGCCGCTTAATCTTGGTCACATCACCATGCTGATCTCCGGACAGGAGACCGGTGTGCTATCGATTCCGGAAAACTGTCATAATGTGTTGGTC
>OFHG01000906.1_pt1 | contig 11089 bp, 14 predicted proteins | sample 1521931 | NCBI WGS metagenome assembly OFHG01 (sample SAMEA2468438, study PRJEB22500) | soil metagenome | biome: Glassland; feature: Farmland; material: Clay | place: Australia | collected 2013-01-31 | depth 0.55 m
CCAAGGGCAGGAGACAAACGGACTGTCCATAAGGGTAGTTGACGCAAAGAGCGGAGACACGATCATCGGCCTCTCACCTCCTCCAGTTGTCACCAAATGGCGAGCGTGGAAAATTCTCTTGCCGCGCCGCAACCTCTCCCTGGAGATTATGGCGCAGGACCTGGGCACTGGGTGGGGTGAATGGCTTGCGCTCGGTGCTCCTCGTGCCTTGAAGTGAACGCAGGGCTGAGAATTCTGCGCGTCTTCCGGCCACCAAGAAGGGGCCGTTTCGCCCCGGACGAACAACAAAGCACCCGCCTCCTTCCGAGCATCGCGCAGACCCACTTCTGCACCCCGACGATTCAACGTAACTTGACCTAAGAATCCACCTTGCGGCGGACGAATCTTCCTGTCAATGGGAAGACACCGATTCGGGTGGATTGGGAGTACGTCTTATGCGCCGGGGCCGGAAGGCGAACAAATACCAGCGCAGGTAATTGGGCAACCACGCCCAGACACGGAATCTCGATTGACCTGCGCTGCGCTCTTTCCACGTGGTCGGGATCTCGGTGATCCGATACCCTCCCAGGAAGGCCTTGATGGTGAGCTCTAAATTCAGCTCGAAGCCCGACTTGCTTTCGATGATAAACGACCGCAACATATCTCGATCGTAAATCTTGAACGCATTTGTGGCGTCGTGAGTGGGCATCCCCCGAAGCCAATGCAACGTGAGGCCGGCGAGGCGCGAGAGACCCTGCTTCAACAACGGGCCACCGATGAGCTTTCCGCCTGGCATGTATCGGCTCCCCACCACGACGTCATACCCTGACTGATAAAGCTCCAGCATCTGATCCACGCGGCGGAAATCATCGGACAGATCTCCCATCACGACCAAGACGGGGCCGCTCTCAATCGCATTAAAGCCGGTGATAATGGCACCGGCGACGCCTTTGCGGATGTGGTTCTTAACGAGCCGAAGATTGCTCCCGCCGGCGGCAATGATGTGTTGGACGACCGGAACCGTGTTATCCTCGTCAAAATCGTACACGACGAAGGCGGTAAACGCCGAACGGATCTGAGAGCGAAGGACCTCCCACAGCGAAGGGAAATTGGCTGCTTCGTTGTAAACCGGAATCACCAGGCTGAGTTGAGTTGTAGTCACGGCTTACGCACAACTATCAAGAACTGCTTCCTGAACATCCGCCAAGGCGATGGTGCCAGCAAATATAAGCGGACCAAGACATTCCAAGAGGGAAGCTTGCCCTGTGTCGTAAGGGGCAGGAACCGTGTGATAATCAACTAGACCCGAAAACCAGCGGCCTCCATCGCCTCCCGCATCGAGCGGTCGCTCAACGCAAGGAATGGTCGAAGAAGTCCCAATAAACGTCATAGCAGTAACGGATATTCGGTCCCAGCGCATTCAGGAACCCTCCTGACTGGAGAACGCGGTATATCTCAGAAAGGCAGTGGGTGAGAACTTGCTTGGACGGAAGATGCTCGAAGAAGTTGCTGGTAAATACCACAGGGACAGACTCGGATGTCAAGGACCATGGCCGGGTCACATCTTCGGAGAGAACCGTAACATCCTCCGACGCTTTTTGGTGAGTCGCGGGATTCAGGTCAATGGCGTACTTGTGTCCGCCTCGAATATTATCAATGAACTCGCAGTACCCTGCTCCCAGGTCCACGACCACGTCCGTCTCTCTGTCCCATTTTTGAAAGAAGTGGCGTGTAAGAACCTGCCAGACCTGGTTGCGCCGCACCTCTGTCCGCGCGAACCGGTTCCTGTAGATTGTTTCAAGATCCGTCCGTTGCGTCACAACCACCTTCAAATTTGGCCGACTTCAATTTGGCGTTCGACCCAAGGGATCACCTCATCGAGTACGTCGTTCAGGGGAGTTGTAGCTTGATACCCGAGGAGCGCTGTGGCCTTGCGCGTGTCTGGCGAGCGAAGCTGGACGTCGTAGGGAAAAGGCGGATCCGAGACGAAACGAAAAGGCTTGTGCTTTCGATGAATTTTCCGCCAAATAGTCTCGGCTAATTCCAGCACGGTCGTCGGCACCGGCGTGGAAAGGTTGAAATCCTGGTTCAGAGCGGCCGGATGTTCGATGCAGATCCTGATCCCCCGCGCCAAATCTCCTCCGTACGTATAATGCCGGACTTGATTCCCCGCGCCCAGAATATGCAAGGGATCCTGCCCCTTCAGCACCTTTTGGACGAGGTCGGGCACGACATGTGACATTGCGAGCTTAACGTTGCCGCTGGAAATGTGGCGATCTCTCACAGCGCGTTTTTCGCCCGTGCCCACGCAGTTAAAGGGACGAACAATGGTATACGGAAGTTGATACTGCTCCCAGGCGCCCCGTGTGAAAAATTCCACGGCCAGTTTCTGAAATCCGTACGTTGAGCGCGGTGGCGGAGACCGCCTTTCCGCTCCCTCCGCCGTCGGAAATTCTGTCGTGCTTTCGAAGACCATGCTTGACGAAATCGCCGTGATCTTTTGAAGCCGGGAATCCCGCCGCGCACGCAGGGCGGAGTCAAATGCCGCGGCAGTGATCCGCTCATTTTCCGCCAGGAGGTCATAGGCGAATTCATGAAAGTAGGAGATACCGCCAATCATCGCCGCCCCGGCGACGAAATGGTCGCAGTCTGTTAGCAACGTGCTCAGGAGGTCGATGTCTTTGGCGTCGCCCTCGACAAAGGTGTAGCCGGGGTGTCGGTCGAAGGATTTCTCAACAGGACCGTATTTGCTGAGGTTGTCAAGGCCAATGACTTCATAACCCGCCTGGAGCAACTCTTCGATGAGGTACCCGCAGATGAACCCTTTTGCTCCTGTGACGAGTGTCTTCATTTGTGGACGTAGTCTCTGCCTAAGTGGCGGCAGGCTTTCGTGATTCTCCTTGATTGGCGCTTCGGATGTGTGGCCAAAAATTCCATACGTCGATAATGGTTTGTTCGGATCTAAAACAGAGGGAGCGATAGACGGAATGCGGCGCGCCCAAAATGACCACTTCCCCCCTTGTCGCGGCCTCTTCAAGGGGAACCAAGGTCGGATCTTTCACGTAGGGATCGGTGCACAACACTTCCCGCGCTTCCACTTCAAGCAGCTTGCGAAGCTTGTAAGAGAGGCTGTTTCTATTGTCGTCTGAATCGGCCTTGAACGCCATGCCCAGAATCGCCACACGGCGGTGAGCTATCCCAAGCGGATGCAATTGACTGATTATGAAATTGGGCAACCCCTCGTTGATCAGCATTGCCGCATGCCCCATGAAAAAGCTGTTTCCCGAAAATGCGGCGAGCTGGAGCGTATCCTTCAGGAGGCATGGTCCGGCGGCAAAGCCCGCGCGGGCAAAACTCCGCATTCGGGGATAGTCGCGCGTGATGGCGTCGTAGATTCTGTAAAAATCCAGCCCATAAGTCTGCGCCAGGATTCAAAACTGGTTGGAAATCGCAAAGTTCAGATAGCGCCAGCTATTCGTGAACAGTTTGGCCAGTTCCGCCTCCATCGGGGACAGTTCGATAATGCTGGGGGTAATGGCAGAGAAGAGCTGGCGCGCTCGGTCCAACGCTTCAGATTCGAAAGCGGAAACGATTTGAGGCAGTTCCACGAGTTCCTTTAGCGCCTTCCCTTCCAAGATCCGCTCGGGACAAAATGCAACGTGAATCTTCCGGCCCGGCATTTCACTCCGATTGTAGACGAGCTTGGTAACCCCCGGGTACACCGTGCTGCGCAGAATCAGAAGGGCGCCATCCTTCATGCGGGACAGCAGGTTGTCAATGTTTCTGTAGAGCTCGTTGACGGTGGGATTCAGGTACTTGTCAACCGGGGTGCCTACCACGGTGATGACCGCGTCGGCTTCTTGAATCGTGCGATCGTTAACCGTAGCGACGAGCCGCGTTCCCACCACCTGGCGGAGGAGTTCATCAGCCCCTTCTTCGCGAAAGGGCATGTGGCCGCGGTTGACGCCATCGACCTTGGCGGCGTCAATGTCGAGGAGAGTGACTTGAGCCCCGCGGCTGGCGAACACCAATCCCAAAGGCAGTCCCACGTGGCCGCATCCACCCACGATAACGATTTTGTGCGCGGAGGGCATTCAGGAATCCCTGATAGCAGAACAACTCTTGACTTAGTTCGTCCGGGAGCAGCGTACCACGGAATCGCTTCCAGGAGGCTCTCATTACCGCGAGCGGGTGGTTTCCTCGCGAGTCTGTTTACGCGCGGCCAGATAGCGAGCGAGTCCTTCTTTCCACCCCGGCATCATGAGCCCCAGGCCGCGCAGCTTCTCCTTGCTCAGAACTGAATAGGCAGGGCGTTGAGCAGAGCTCGGAAATTCTGCCGTGCACACCGGGTGTAAATCCACGTTCGTCTTTTCAAGCTCAAAAATCGCTTGGGCAAATTCATACCAGGAGCACTGGCCCTCCGCGCTAACGTGATAGAGGCCGTAGGCGGTCGTTTGGGAGAGTTGGCATACCACTTCTGCCAGATCACCCGTATGGGTGGGAGTAACAACCTGGTCGTCCACCACCCGCACGGGTGCCGTCTCCCGGCCCTTCTTCAGCATGGTTTCTACAAAATTACCGCCCTTTCCGCTGCTGCCCGCTACACCATAAAGGCCGCACGTGCGAACTAGAAAATAATGCTCGAAGATCCCCGCCACAAGATGTTCCCCTGCCAGCTTCGAAGCGCCATAGACATTCAACGGGCGCGGCAGGTCGAGTTCGTTGTACGGCTTTCGCTGTCGGCCATCAAACACATAGTCAGTCGAGAAATGTACCAGCGCGCAGCCGGCCCGTTCACACGCTTGAGCAAGGTTCCTTGCCCCCAGTGCGTTGACTTCAAAGGCCAGGGCGGCCCGCGTCTCACACTCATCAACCCGGTGGTAAGCCGCGGTGCTGACAACCACCCCCGGGCGTACAGACAATATCGCCGAAGAGACCGCATCCGCGTCGCGAACGTCCAGGTCGAGGTGAGTCGAGGAGATGACCGCCATCCCCTGAGCACGGAACACCCGGAGCAAATCCGTGCCCAACTGACCGTTCGCACCGATGAGGAAAACTTTCATCCTGAATCTCCGGTTCCCGTCGTCACGCCATGATTGCCAGTCGTCGTTTCACCTCGCCGAAACCGCCGCCGGCGCCGAAGCCGCCTCGGACCGAGCCGCTTCCAGTTCCTTCAGTCTCTGGATATTGTAGTAAAGAGGGTTGTCCCAGTCTTCGAACTTTGCCCGATTGGCCGCTAGGTTCGCCACAATGCTTTGCACGTTGTCGTGAGGGTGAAAGCTCAGGATATTAGCCGCCTTTTCGATGCTGACCTTGTAGTTGCGAAAATCCTGGATCTGTTCGATCACGAGATTGATTTTGCTTGCAAGTTCATTCTCCACCGCCATCTTCACCAGATCCCCGATTTCCCCCACGGTATAGTTCCCTGAGGCGATGTTGAAGATTCCTGAGACGTCCCGGCTGGCTTCCACGGCCCGGATGTACGCGCTGGCGGCATCTTCAATGCCCAGGATGGGCCGCCAGATGGCCGGGTTATTCACCTTAATCATCTTGTCCCGCAGGGCCGTCTTGAACATCGTGTTGATAATGAGGTCGAGGCGCATTCTCGGGCTGTAGCCGCAGACCGTCCCCTTGCGCAGCGAAATGACCGAAAAATTCTTATCCATCAGATGCATCACGGCCTGCTCGCCTTGGAGTTTCGAGATGCCGTAGGGGTAGCTGGAAATCGCCGGACGATTCTCGTCAAACAACTCGTTTTCCGTGTAGCCATAAACTGAGCAGGAGCAGGCGTAAATGAACCTCCGCGCGCCTGCTTTCTTGGCGATGTACGCCAGATACGCTGGAGCGGCGGCATTAAAGATGAAATTCTTGCTGGGCGAGAACTCCGCCATCGGATCGTTGGATAATCCCGCAAGAAATATTACCTGCTCGTATTCGTGAAGATCGGCGACGTTCAGTTCAAAGATATCTTTGTGGAGGATGCCCGTTTCCCCGGGAAGATGGTTTCCAAACCAGAACAGGTCCACAACATCGATCTGGTATCCTCTGGCCAAAAGCTTTGGAATCAACACGGAACCGAGATACCCCGCGCCACCCGCGACTAAAATTCTCATCAGGATTTCTCCTATCCCTAATACTTAAAATGCTCAGACTGAGGTGAGGCGAGCCAATCCGATAGGCTCTGGGCGGTCCGATCCTTCTCCGAAACGAGAGGATCTTCGACAGGCCAGTGCACGGCGATATTGGAATCATTCCAGCGGATGCCAGATTCCCCCTTGGCGTCATAAATACCTGTACACAGATACTCCACCACCGTGTTATCGGCGAGGGCGCAAAATCCTCTCGCGAAACTCGCAGGGGCCCAGACCTGCTTCCTATTTTCTGCTGACACTTCCGTTCCCACCCACTTGCCGAGAGTGGGCGATCCCTTGCGGATGTCCACCGCTACTAAAAAGGCCACTCCCTGGGACACCCGCATCAATTTCCCCATGGGAGGGTCCCATTGAAAATGCAAGCCGCGGACCACGTTTTTTTTGGACGCGGACTCGTTGATCTGAACAAAGTGGTGGGGAATGCCCAACTTCTGGAGGTTGTCCGCCCGGAAAAGTTCCGTGAAGTAACCGCGTGCATCTTTGAAGATTCCAGGCGTTAAAACGAGAACTTCCCTCAAGGGAGTTGATTCTATTTGGCACTCCATGGCGGAACCTTTTTCGTCGCTTAGTTTGTCAGCATCGAGACGAGGTCGCAGCGACTGCGGAGTGCACACCAGAATGCGCACTTGGCAGCCTTGATAGTTTAGTACCTTGCTTACCCTCACGCAATAAGAAAGGAAGAGTTGATGTGCGGTGTCTACCGAAAGTTGTGACATCTCTCTCGCGTCCCCGCCTGGAATCTTTGTGCTTGGCGTAGAAGCTTCATCCATGAGGGGACCGCGCGCTGATTCAGCCGTCTCGAACTGCAACTGGATATGGTCCGCAAGCAAAAGTGAGTTTTCTCCATGGCCGTCTTTGGCTTCGCTATGTGGCAATCCGAGCTGGCGGGGGTTAACCGGGTGTTAGCACGCGCGCGGCTCATTCCCCAAAGGCTTTCCCTTGGTATGGAGCAACATTCTCGCCGCAAAAGAAAGTCGTGGCAGCCGCGTCCACTCGGTGGTCACCCCTATCCGACCATTCGTGGTCACCTGGAATCCGGCCAAGGGGAGATGAGATTTCAGGGTCACTTTAGACCCGACAACGGTTGTGAAAAAGACGGCGGCCAGGGACGCCCTGGAAATCGCTTGGCAATTTCCCCTCTCCCACAACCTCTACTTCTGGCATTACTTAGCCGTAGCGAATCATACATAAGAACAAAGCCCGAACGCGCCCTGAGACTCGATTCAGACCCTAAGGACAACCGTCCCCAAGAGGGAGGAAGACCTTCAGGCGTATACTCACACGTTATGTACTAATGAAGAAGTAACGGCAGGAGTCCATCCTACCGTGTCGGAAGAAAAGGATTTCCCGCCACCCAAAGCCGCGTATTGGAGAATCGGGAGTTCTTTGGGCGACGGGCGCGCCGATCGCTGGCGAAAGTAAGTACAGGAACTCTTGCGGAAGGATACAACCCAACCTAGAGAAGAATCTCCTGTGACAACTCAAGCCATGAGCAGGAGCCCTAGTTGGTAACGCGATAGATTCCAGGCCCGCTACGTTCCAGAACTGCCTTTATACCGGCGGCGAGATCTTCCGTATACGTGGGCATCCGAATGGGCCGTTGATAACGCGTAGGATGGCACCTCGCTTTGCTTGGTCAAGAATCGCTCCTACGAAGTTCCTCCCTTCAGGGCCGAACACCCAGGACGTTCGAACAATCCAGTAGTGGCCCGAAAGCTGGCTCACATGTCGTTCGTCTTCGAGCTTGCTTTATGCGTAGACATTCAAAGGACGGGTGGCGTCAGTTTCGACATAGGGTTCTCTCTTCTTTCCGCCAAAACGCAATCAGTGCTCACGTAGAGCAGTGGGATCTTCAGTTCCTGGCAGGCGACCGCCACGTTGCGCCCGCCTTCTCCGTTCACTCGTAAGGCCAGTTCGCGCTCCGATTCGCAGCGGTCGACTGCCGTGAAGGCGGCGTGAATAGCGGCCTCCGGGGACGCATGCCTGATTGCCTTAGTGATGGCGTTCGCGTCGGTGATGTCGGCGTCAGCCCTAGTGAACGGGATGACTTCATGGCGCGGCTGCAAGCGGGCCACCAAATCTTGGCCCAGCATTCCTTGGCTGCCTGTGGTGAGGGTTTTCACAAAGGATCACAAATTGGCGAGGGTCGAACGGCGTTGCCCATAGTGTTTCTCATAGTTAGGTCCGGTACTCGCCGCTCCGCGCTCTCTTTACCCACTCCGGATTCTCTTGATACCACTTCACGGTCAGGCGCAGGCCGGCGTCAAGGTTGACCGCTGGCTGCCACTCCAGTTCGTCCGAGATCTTGCCGATCTTCAGGGCGTAGCGGCGGTCGTGACCGGGCCGGTCTGTAACAAACTCAATCAGCCCCTCGGATTTCCCGAGAATCGCCAGTAGCTGGCGCACCATCTCTAAGTTCGCGACCGGCCGTCCGTACCCGATGTTATAGATCTCGCCTGGCCGACCAGAACGCAGAACTGCATCGAGGGCCTGGCAGTTGTCTTCAACGTAGATCCAATCCCTCTCGTTCAAGCCATCCCCGTAAATCGGCAGTTTATTTTCCTGCAGGGCATTTGAGATCATCAGCGGGATCAGTTTTTCGGGAAACTGACACGGACCATAGTTGTTGGAGGACCGTGTGACGACGACTGGAAACCTGTAAGTTTCGAAGTAACTCCTGGCGAGCAAGTCTGATGCTGCTTTGCTTGCCGCGTAAGGGCTGTTGGGCCGCAGGGGTGATTGCTCGTCGGCCCATCCGCCAGGAGCCATACTGCCATAAACCTCGTCGGTAGAGACGTGGAGGAAGCGGCTGATTCGCTGGCGGCGCGCTGCTTCGAGCATCGTAAAAGTGCCCTGGATGTTGGTCCGAACAAACTCTTGTGCGTCCAGGATGCTACGGTCTACATGGCTCTCGGCCGCGAAGTGAACTACTGCATCGATCGAACTTTGGAGCAGCTCTGCCACCAACGCAGCATCGCAAATGTCGCCGCGAACAAATTCACAGTGGGGATGAGAAGCGATATCGGCCAGGTTATCGAGGTTTCCGGCGTAGGTCAGTTTGTCGAGGTTGAGGATGGAGTCCTGAGGATGGTTCTTCAGTGAGTACCGGATGAAATTCGAACCAATAAAACCAGCACCGCCTGTCACCAAGATCTTCAAATGAGCGCTCCTCGTTCCGTTGCTCGAGTCCTACTTAATCATGCAAATCACGTGGAACCAGGCTACTTATGCTGAAGTTCCCAGTCTTGATTCAGGAAAGGATGGTTGTACTCCAGCCGTCCCTTATTCTGAGGATTGTACAACCTGTAGGTGATGTACACAAGCATAGCTGACTCACGGCTAATGATCTTATAGCCATGCCCGACTCCGGGGGGCCAATCGCCAGGGACAAAGTGCACCCACATAGATTGTATTTACCAGCCCACGGGTCCTCGATCCCTCTCGCAGGTCACACAGAACCACTTGAAACACCGCGCAGACAGGTGCCCAGTTGTCAAGTGGTAATGGAGCGCTTTGAGGATGCCGGGTAAATACACCGCAGCGGAGGCTTCTCGTGTTATGTGACCGGCCAATCCTTTCGTCAGGGGAGAGTCGCCCAGGCGAAAAAGCTCCGCGAAAAACCCTCGATCATCAGGGTGAACTAGCCCGGTCTCGATTTCTACCCCAGCGATCAAATCCGGGCCCTCGAGCTTCTGGATAACAATGGCGATATCCTTCATGGCCTTCTTCACGAGGCCAAGGTGAAGACCGTTCCGTTCTCCAATGGCAAGAAGGATCTCCTTAGGTTCGGGAGAAGTCATAGATTTCAATTTTGCCGCAACGGTCTCTGCATTGCCCGCCCCGGCCTAGGTGGCTGTTTTTCCTTCGGAAGGCATCTTGTTCGCACTTGTCTCCACCACAAGGTTTGTCGCCCGGCGCAAGGAATCGAAGGTTCCTGCGTCCGTCCACCACCCTTCCAGAATGCTATAAGTCAGTGTGCCTTCTTCCAGGTACATGTTGTTAAGGTCGGTGATCTCCAACTCCCCGCGGCCTGAGGGCTTCAGCTTACGGATGCGGTCAAAGGCCGTCGAATCGTACATGTAGATCCCCGTAACAGCATACTGAGATCTTGGCTGCCTGGGCTTCTCTTCGATCCGCAGGATCTTCTTCCCATCGAACACCGGCACACCAAACCTTTCCGGATCGGGGACTTCTTTGAGCAAAATGTGGGCGCCTCGCTCTTGCGCCCTGAACTTCCGGCAAGGGGCCACAATGTTATTCTCGATAATGTTGTCACCCAGGATCACGCAAATCTTTTGATCTTCCGCAAAGTGCTCGGCCAAGCGCAACGCGTCGGCAATGCCACCCTCGCCTTCTTGATAAGTGTAATTGATGTGTTTGAGGCCGAAATCCTTGCCATTACCCAAGAGACGGAGAAAATCGCCAGCGTTATTCCCGCCTGTCACCAGCATAATGTCTGTTACGCCCGCATTGACGAGCGTTTGTAAGGGATAATAGATCATGGGGCGGTCATAGACGGGGAGGAGATGCTTGTTAGTGACGCGGGTAAGAGGATACAATCTCGTACCAAGACCGCCAGCGAGGACGACACCCTTCATCAATAATCCTTGTCTACGTATGATTCTTTAGTTCGACCCTGTCGGCTCACGAATAGCCAAATTTAGATAATATACCAGCCCTCCGAAGTTACAAAGCACGCCGTTCCAGACTTTCATCTGGTTGTGGATTCGGGTCAAGTGGACGCTCATCGCGCGTGCGTGAACAGGCATTGCCGCGCGGCGCTTCTCCCCCCAAGCGCCGCGATCGCTCCCTGCAAAGCTCCATCCTTCCAACGGTAGTACAGGTTCGTTGCAATCTGAAAGCAATAGCAAGTCTCCGAGATATTCCCAGTCTATATCCACTCCAAGACGATCTCCAACTTCTGCTCGGGGGACCGATCCACACTCGCTCTCCTGCCC
>OFHG01000908.1_pt1 | contig 11077 bp, 8 predicted proteins | sample 1521931 | NCBI WGS metagenome assembly OFHG01 (sample SAMEA2468438, study PRJEB22500) | soil metagenome | biome: Glassland; feature: Farmland; material: Clay | place: Australia | collected 2013-01-31 | depth 0.55 m
GTACCGGTGCTGACGCCAAGGCGCGCTCGGCTTGTTGGCGGGCGGCTCTGGCCGCTGCTAAGGAATGCGGAGGTGCTCTCGGCCCGTAGAAAGCTTCGGGGGACCGCGCTCGCGGTACTTTTGTTCACCGGCGTGGCCCAGTCAGCGCGCGCGCAGGGGCTTGAGCTGACTTGGGACGCCCCTGCCCCTTGCCCCTCCGGGGCGCAGCGGTTGCCCTGCTTCGGTTGTCCGTCTTTCCAGTAACCTGCCGTCGAAGCCTGTGGCACAGGCTTGCCGTACGTCGCCGCCTCGCCGGGCAGCGATGGCTCGCTGAGAAGAACCGCGATCCCCGCCGCGGATTTCTCCGGCGATACGCCTCCCCTCCGGCGCCATTGCCAGACCCGCCGAACGAGGGCCGGCGTCTCTTTGAGCCCGATATCGGTTTTCACCAGGCCCGGGTCGGCAGCAAAGGCCCTGATCTGGGAGGATGGTCCCACGCGGCGGTTGAATTCCAGGGTGAAAAGCACGTTGGCTAATTTGGTATTCTGATACGCCCGCAGCCCGTTGTAATGCCGGCGCAATTGCAGATCATCCCAATTCAGGCGGCCGTTGTAATGCGAAGCGGAGCTGACGGTGACCACCCTGGCTGCCGGGGCGCTTCGTAAGAGGGGCAGCAGCTCGTGCGTGATCAAGAACGGGGCCAGGTGGTTAACCGCCCACTGCATCTCGAATCCCTCGGGGGTCAAGGTCAGCCACCAGGTAAAAGTCCCGGCGTTGTTGACCAGGCCATCCAGGCCGGCTTTTCCGTTGGACCCCAGGATCTCCCGGATTTCAGATGCCAGGGATCGGATCTGGCTCTGCAAAGCCAAATCTGCGATGCAATAAACCACCTCAGCCTCCGGGTTGGAGCGGAGCAGCCGGTTTTGCGCCTCCCGGCAGCGCTCTTCCGAGCGCCCGACTCCGATGACCGCTGCCCCCAGGCCCACCAGCCTTTCTGCGGTCGCAAAGCCAATCCCCGAGGTAGCACCGGTTACAACCATCGTTTTTCCTGCCAATAATCCTTCCATTTGACTCGTACTCCTGTGAAATTCTCAGCCGCCTTTTTGCGCGGCTGTTGGGATGGCTTATCTATACCATTTCAGGGTTGGGCCCGCATCCTCTAAAAGGTGGAGCGTTGGGTGGATTGTGCGAATCCACCCCTGGGTGGAAGACACTCCACCCACCACCGCGGTATTGTAAGAAGGACCTGCGTGGTGCAGGTACGCTTAAGCGAACCGAGGTGAGATCAATGGACCCAGCCATATCCTTAGGTGGTTTCAATGAAAAGCCAGGCCGGCAAATCGCTTTGCTGCGTGTGCGGACTGCGCGGGCTTTAAACAGCAACCCGAGTTTCCGGCATTTTTTAATCAGCGATGGCCTGGGATCGTTTGGCAGTTATTTCTACCAGATCGCCTTGCCCGGGTTGGTGATGGGGATAACCGAAAACACGGGGGCCATCGCGGCGGCGATCTTGCTCTCAGGGATCTCCCGGATCAGCCTGATGATCCCGGCAGGGGCCCTGAGCGATGTTTTCTCCCCGAAGCTTCTGATCCTGATCGCCAATGCGCTCCGGCTAGGGTCCCTGCTCGTCCTGACCGGGCTGGTTGCTCTTGGATGGTTGAGCGTCCCGGCGCTATTCGGAATCAGCTTCGCCTTTGGCATTGCGGAGGCCATCGCGTTGCCGGCGCGCGGCGTATTGACGCGCTGGCTTGTCCAGGGAGAACTATTGTACAAAGCCAATACAATTGCCTTCGGCCAGGAAAAGCTGATCGGGTTGGCAGGTCCTGCTCTCGCCGGGATCATCCTCGCCTCGCTCAGCCAATCCGCCTGGCCACGCTTGCCGGGGAGGAATTCCCCCGGGGCAGCCTGCGCCTTCGCCATTCCGGGCCTGGTTGTTAGCTCCTCCATCCTGTTCCTGCTGCGGGTCAAGGCGAATCGCCCGCCGGCGCCGGGCGCGCAAGCCGGCGTATGCGCTTCGCCAGACGGGTCTTTTAGAGAGCTGGCTTCGCTGATCCTCCACCGGAAGAGTTTGCGCAAATCATTCCTGGTGGTTTTCGGGGTAAATGCGCTCAGCGCCGGCCCTCTCTATATTGGGCTGCCCATTCTGGCAGCCAGTCGCTTCTCAGACAATGCGGGAGCCTTGGGGTTGCTGCTGTCGGCTTCCGGCTGTGGAGCGCTGCTTGGGACGATCCTGTCCGGGCGGCTGGCGCGAGGCCGGCCGCAATCAACGGACCATATTTTTATGATTGCGAGCGGCTTGCTGGGCGTGGGCCTGGCCGTATTGTTTACGTCCAGCGCGGTTAGCATGGCTGCATTAGCGGTGATTGTGGTCGGAGCTGCCGCCAGCTTCGTGAACGTCATCGCCGTTACCCACGTCCAATTGGATACCCCTCCAGCGCTTCTGGGACGGATGATGGGATTGTTGAACCTGAAGTAAGCCGCCTGCAAGCTTCCTCAAGTAACGAGCAATCCCAATTCTTCGGCGCGCTTGAGCGCCTGGAGGCGCGTACGCGCTCCCAGCTTCCCGTAAATATTGTTGATATGGGTCTTGACCGTACTCTGCGCCACGATGAGCTGACCGGCGATCTCCGAGTTGGAGAGCCCTTGATCGATCAGGCACAGCACTTCTAACTCACGCGAGCTGAGCGGTTCGACTAACAGGCTTTGATCCGGGGGAGCCGCCGCCAGGCCGGCTTGCGCGGCGCCCCAATTTTCAAAGCGCCGAAGAATATGTTCCGGCAGGAGGGTGTCGAGGGGTAGCCAGCGCAAGGCCAGCCCGCCCAATACCAACAGGATCGGCGCCATCAACAGGATAAATCGCCCGCCGGCAATGGCCCCAAACAGGATAAACAGGGCCAGTGCGCCAATGACCGCGCCTGCGCTAATCTGGCTGACCGGCTGAGGCCAGCCTCCGCTCCGGTTGGCCAACAGCACCCCCAGTCCCAGTCCGGCGATCGCCAGCAGCCAGGCGTAAGCCCAGGAATTCCAATCGCCGGTGATCACATCCAGCAGGAAGATCACTCCCAGGGTGGTCAGAAGCGATGCGGGGATGTAGAGCAGGTCGGCCCATGCCCATTCGCGCGCCAGGGCGCCCGCCAGGAAGAAAAATGCCGCTCCCAACATCAGGACGACCAGCGGCAGGCTGATGTTAATCGTCCAACCAAAGACAAAATTCGAAGCCAGAGACAGGACCCCCAGGCCGATCAGGAGGAGGCTGGCCATCGTTACCAGCCGGTTACTCTTTTCCATAGTTTCCCTCGCTATAAGAGTCGCTCCACCAGGCGCTGGATAAACCGCCGGCGGATATTTTCGTCGCTCATATCCATCCCAAATTTCGTCGCAAACAACTTTGGGGCCAGGATGGTGGTCAAAACTGCCGTTGTAATCTGGACACAAGCCAGTTGAAGTTCCTCCGGATTGAGATCCACGCCGCGGGCTTGCATGTCCCTGGCCAGGTTCCCGACAAACTCATTGAGCTTCTCGACTGCCATTGAATCGTATTTGCCTTCGGCGATCAGCTCGTAGAAGTGTGAACGGGTAAGCCCGGGATAATTCAGCCCTCCTACAACAAGATCATCGAAGATAGCAGCACAGCGCTCGCGGGCAGTGCTTCCGGGTAAATGTTCGAAGTCTTTGAAATCAAACGCATTTTCCAGGGTTATCTGCATACAACGCTCGATCAGCGCATCTTTGCTGCGGAAGTAATAATTTATCGCGGCGTTATTCACTCCGGCCATCGCGGCAATCTTGCGGTTGGTAGTGCCCTGGATGCCGTGCTTTTCGATGCATTCAATAGCGGCGTTGATGATATTCATTTCGATTGAATTTGGGGATGTGTCCATAGCCTCTCTCTTTTGAGATTCAAGTTGAACGATCCCGATTCTATCTTAATCAAGTGACTTAGTCAAATGATTAAGTCAACTGATTAAAAGCCAAAAACCTTACAAAGAATGAGTATATTGACGGGTTCTTTAGGAATGGCCGTGGTAGGACCCCCAAATCCGGACACTTTCACGGAAATCCCCATGACCCATATTGACGTACCTTGGGATATTTGCTATAATATGTTCCATACAAAGAAATTTTGTTTCTCCTAGTGAAACCAAGAACAGGCCGCACAAAAATGAGCGACTCAAAATATAAGATTGATGCCCTTCTCCGCGGATTGAGAATCCTTTCTCTTTTCTCTCACGAAACGCCATCACTTTCATTGACTGACATCGTCAAGGCCACCGGAATTAATAAGACTACCGTCTTTCGGATGGTCACTACTCTTGAAGACGCAGGATATCTGATGCGTAACCCTGAGACCCGCCGTTACCGCCCGGGAGTAAGAGTTTTACAGTTGGGTTTTACAGCCATTTCCGGCCTGGATGTGCGCCAGGCTGCCCGGCCCTACCTGGAACAGCTTTCCCAACAAGTAGGTGAGACGGTCAGTTTAAGCGTCCTGGATGGCATGGAAGTCGTCTATATCGACCGGGTGCGCAACCGGCAAATCGTCGGCGTGGTGCTGGGCATGGGTTCCAGGTTGCCGGCTCACTGCGCCTCCATGGGCAAGGCCATGTTGGCTCACCTGACTCCCGCTGAACTACAGCGCCGGCTGGACCAGGCCGAGTTAAAACCTTGTACGCCCAAGAGTCTGGCGGACAGGACAGCTTTGGAAGCCGATCTGGCTGTCGTCCGCGAGCGTGGATTTGCGATTAACGACGAGGAATTGGAAATTGGCCTGCGTGCCGCGGCTGCGCCTATCTGGGACAGCAGTGGCCAGGTGGTCGCCGCCGCGAATATCACCGGCTCGGCGGCCATGATCTCACGGGAGCGCCTGGTCAACGAACTTGCCCCGGCGGTCAAAGAGACCGCCAGTAAAATTTCTCAATCCTTGGGATACTCAGTCGAAGGGATAATTCAAATTGGAACTTGACCTTACGCCCGCACAACTTTCGATTCAGGAGAAAGCGCGTGATTTTGCTACTGAATACATTGGCCCTGTGGCAGCGCGCAATGATCGCGAAGAGATTTACCCGCGCGAAATCCTGGATAAGCTGGCGCCAACTGGCATGATGGCTCCCACCCTGCCCCCAGATTTGGGCGGATTGGGAGCCGATTTTATTGGCGAAGCCCTGGTCTTCGAGGAAATCGGCAAGTTCAGCGCCTCGCTGCGTACGATCCTGTCGGTGCACAATTCACTGTGTACGCTTACCATCCGCCAATGGGGAACGGAGGCGCAAAAGAAAAGGTATCTTTCGGATTTGGGGCATGGAAAGCGGTTGGGCTGCTTTGCGCTGACCGAGTTTACCGCCGGGTCGGAGGCGACCAACCAGAATCTGGAAGCCCGGCTGGTGGGGGATGAATGGGTCCTAAACGGGCGCAAAGCCTGGGTCTCAAGCGGAACGCAAGCGGACCTTTGCCTGCTGTTTGCCCAAACAGATCCTCGGAAGGGCCATAGAGGGATTACCGCTTTTCTGGTCCCCACCGACACGCCCGGGTTTCAAGCCGAAAAAGTGGAAGGCAAGACCGGCCTGCGAGCGGCGCACACCGCTCACCTGACGCTTTCCAATGCACGCTTGCCCGATATACAGAAGCTGGGGGAAGTTGGCGAGGGCTTCAAGATCGCCATGAGCGCCCTGGATAACGGTCGCTATGGGGTGGCAGCCGGCTGTGTGGGCCAGGCACAGGCCTGCCTGGATGCCAGCATTGCCTATGCCAGGGAGCGCACCTCCTTTGGCAAACCACTCGCCTCCCACCAGTTGGTGCAGGAAATGCTAGCAGATATGGCTGTACAGGTCGAGACCGCCCGTTTGCTGGTTTACCAGGCCGGGCACCTGAAGAACAAGGGCGTCAAAAATACATACCAAACCTCCCTGGCCAAGCTGCATGCCAGTGAAGCAGCTCTCAAAGTAGCGCGCATGGCGGTGCAGGTCCACGGAGCCGTGGGATATACCAGTGCATACGCGGTGGAACGCCACCTGCGCGATGCCCTGGCAACTACGATTTACGAAGGAACCAGTCAGATCCAGAAACTCATCATTGGAAGATATCTAACCCAAGAAAGTGCATTTGCCTGAGCCTGGCTTTCTTTTGCACAAAACCAGGCGGCGAGAGGAGATTGAATTGACCGAAGGGGCATTGACCGGTATTCGTGTGCTTGACTGTTCCCGGATTTTAGCCGGACCTTACTGCACGATGATGTTAGGGGATATGGGGGCCGAAGTGATCAAGGTCGAACAACCGGGCGTTGGCGATGGCTCACGCCATTGGGGACCCCCCTGGGTTGAAAGTGAAAGCGCCTATTTCCAGAGCGTAAATCGTAATAAAAAGAGCCTGACCCTCAACTTGAAGCATCCTGAAGGCCAGGTGATCTTCAAAAAATTAGCTGCCACTGCGGATGTCCTCGTGGAGAATTTCATGCCAGGCGCAATGAAGAAGATGGGCCTGGACCACGAGACGCTCTCCACCGGACATCCGGGTCTGGTCTATTGCAGCATTACCGGGTATGGCCAAAATGGCCCGTATCGCGACCGGCCCGGATTTGACTTCATGATCCAGGCCCAGGGTGGGATTATGTCAATCACTGGGCCCGTGGGAGGCCCGCCATACAAAGTGGGCGTGGCAATTGTCGACATTACCGCCGGACTGTTTGCCAGCAACGCCATTCTGGCTGCACTGCACTACCGGGATCTCACCGGCCGCGGCCAGTATATCGACATTGCCCTTTTAGATACGCAGATCGCCTGGCTGGTCAACGTGGCGCATAACTACTTCACCACTGGCCAGCCCCCTACTCGCTATGGGAACGCCCACCCCAACATTGTCCCCTATGAGGTTTTGCCCACACACGACGGTTATCTGGCCCTGGCGATTGGCACCGATGCCCAATACCAGCGATTTTGCGAAGTCACTGGTCGCCCCGACTTGTGGGAGGACAAGCGCTTCCAGACGAACGCCGGGCGAGTGGAGCACCGGGATGAATTGATCCCCATTCTGGAGGATCTATTTCGCCGGCGAATCAGCGCCGATTGGATCGAGCTGCTTGTCGATCAAAAAATACCCGTTGGGCCCATCAATGACATCCCCACCTTATTCAATGATCCCCAGGTCGCTGCCCGGGAAATGGTGCAGGAAATCGAACACCCCACTTTGGGCTGCATCCGGCAGCTGGGGCCAGTGCCTAAATTCATGAAAACCCCCGCCACAATTCGAAAAGCCCCGCCGTTGCTTGGCGAGGATACCGACGCCATCCTCGGAGAAGAGCTGGGATATTCCAATGCGGACCTCTCTCGCTTACGGTCAGAGGGCGCCATTTGAGCATCAACGCAAGATGCTCAAAGGCCAATTTTGGACTTTTTAGGTCTATCCAGGTTGTTACTGCATTAAACCCTTTCCATGAAGGAGACCACCATCGATGAACCCAAGAGTGATTGACGTTGTTCGCAGTGCCGATTTAATCATCCGGCAGCTTCTAGCGGTGAAGCCCGGCGAACAGGTTGCCATTATCTGCGATCCTCACACCGAGATGGAAATGGCTTATGCGCTGGCCGGTGCGGTGGAGAGTATAGAGGCTGAGTATACGATTTTGATGATGCCTACTCGCCAAACGCAACGTAAAAACGATCTCACGCCCATCATTGAAAAAGGCCTGGCTGCCGCAGACTGCATGATCGGTTTGACTGGCGCATGTGGTGCGCCGACTTATTCCAGCACGGTAAAGGCGCTTTATGATGCCAAGAGGTTGCGAGGCATGTCCATGGTGATGCGCACACTGGATAACTTCACCAGTGGCGGGGCTCTGGCCGGTTACGGTTCGCTTTACAGAGAAGGGCAGCGGTTAGCAGCACTATGGGAAAAGGCCGGCCACATCCATGTGACCAGCCCGGCAGGCACTGACCTTGAGGCGCCCATAGCCGGAGAAAAAGTGATCGTCGAATGTGGTTTTGCCACCGAACCCGGATTGGAAGCGGCTTTTTCGGATGGGGAAGTTTCACAAATGCCGCGTGTGGATCAGGCAGAGGGCATCATCGTGGTAGACGGCCCTGTTGCTCACCTTGGCCAGTTGGACAGCCCTATCACGCTCGAAGTCCATAAAGGCCGGGTGATCTCTGTAAAAGGTGCAAGCCGCCAGGCAGATGAGCTACGCTGGATTGTTGAAAATATTGAAAACGCGGCCAATATTGCTGAGATCGGCATTGGCCTGAACCCGATGTCCAGGCGCAATGGAGATTTCGAGGAGGAAAAGAAGGGCCGTGGAAACGTTCACATCGCCCTGGGGGATAACGTCTTTTACGGCGGCAAAGTCCGCAGTCCAGTGCACATGGACATGGTGGTTTATGCCCCAACGGTCAGGATGGATGAAAGTCTCATCGTGGATCGGGGACAGGTGATTTCGCCAGAGGAAATTGAGCATACAGGAGTGTGACTATGGATGAGTAAACGGCAAACTCATTGGAATAACAGGATTTCTATTTACCAAAGGAGGAGTAGCATGAACCACAAAGGGTTTGTGGTTTTTATCGTATTGCTCGTGGCGGCCCTGCTGGTGACCGCCTGCCAGCCCCAACAAGTCATCCAGACGGTGGTGGTTACCCAGCCGCCCGTGGAGAACACCGTGGTGGTCACCAAGGAAGTGCAGGTTGAAAAGCAGGTGGTGGTAACCTCCACGCCGGCCCCGGCAGCCGCATCGGATACCATACGCATCGGCGGCGTTGGCCCGCTTTCATCACCCGGGTCGGTGGTTGGCGGCATTGCCATGCAGTTCGCCATGAACCTGGCAGTGAAGGATATTAACGACCAGGGAGGTGTGATGGGGAAGAAGCTGGAGCTAATTTTCGGAGACACCGAGGGCCTGCCGGAGCGCGGCACGGCCGTCGCCGAGCGCTTGATCACCGAGAATCATGTCGTGGCCATCACCGGTGAATACCACAGCGCCGTCGGCCTGGCAGAGGCAGAGGTGGCACACAAGTATGGCATCCCCATTCTTTTCTCTGAGACCTGGTCCGACCAGATTACCGAGACCGGTTATCCGGAGGTATTCCGCATTGCCCCGGCGTCCACCATGGTCTCCAAAGCGACTGCCGATTGGCTGGCAGCCGTTGGTGCCAAGAACATCGTCATTATCGCTGAAAATACCGACTATGGTACCGGGCAGGCCCAGTCAGATCAGAAGTTCATGACCGATCTTGGTTTGACCGTCAACAAACCCATCTTCGTAGAATTGGGCACCCAGGATTACCAGCCTATCCTGGCCCGTATTAAGGCCATGAATCCCCCACCCGATGCGATTCGTTTAGCCGTCACCGGGGAATCGAGCTACAACCTGGAGCGCCAGATCACCGACCTTGGCCTGGCTCCTAACCAGACTACGATCGGGATCGCCAACCAGGTAGCCATCCAGCCAGAATTCTGGCAGAGCGTTCCCAACGGTGTATACTGGACATTCACCCTGGTGGGTCTGCCTCCCAGCCTGTACAACGACACCACCAAGCACGTAGCGGATGAATACCAGAAGGCGTTCAAAACAGATCCGCCCAGTTACGCCCTGGAAGCCTACGACAGCGTCTGGATCCTGGCGGACGCCATCAAACGCGCCGGCACGACCGATTCCAAAGCCCTGATCTCTGCGCTTGAAGACACCGATGTCACCCTGGCCCAGGGACACTATTACTTCAAATACACCAGCAAGAACCCGCTGCCGAGTGACGGGAGCGTTCCGAAATACATGTGGCATCAATGGCCCGATCCGGCAGTGTTGATGCTCGAATATACCAAGCCGAATCAGGATTGGAAGGAAGCTCCGGTGATCTGGCCCAAGGTATACCAGACCGCCGGGACCTCCTACATAAAACCCGGACAATGATCTTTGATGGCGGCGTGAGAGGCGTGATAGGCGGGGCAAAGCTCCGTACATCACGTCTCCCCCCCGCCGGCCGTGTACAAGAGGAAAGGTCATGATTCCTCCAGCTGTAATCATCTGGCTCGTGCTGGCAGGACCGGCCTGGGCTGCCCTGGGCGCCTGGTGGCTGCCACGCGATTACCGGAATAAAGGCCTGGACGACGCGCCGGCGCGCTTCATTGGCGGGCTGGCAGGCTTGACCCTGGGGCCGTTCCTCCTGCTGCCGCTGTGGCGCTTCACGCCCGACTTAAGCCGTTGGTATTGGGGCGGCGGGGTAGGCATCCTGTTGGCGCTGGAGCTGTACGGCCTGTTTGCTGCGCTCGACCCTGAGAACCTGTGCGTTACAAACGGGGGATATGTAGCCAATCAGGTAACCAACGGCCTGACGATTGGCTTCATCTATGCGTTAATGGCCGTAGGACTGACGTTGATCTATTCGGTCCAGGGCATCATCAGCTTCGCCCATGGGCAGTTTTATATGGTGGGCGGCTACATCTCTTATTACCTTCTGCAAATCTTTACTAACCTCAATCCCATCATCGGCGTGCCTGTGGCCGGGCTGATTACCCTGGTCCTGGGATTCGCCTTTGAACGCCTGTTCCTGCGCCCGATGCACCTGGGCCAAATCGAGCGTACCGGCGAATATGCCATTCTGATCACGTTCGGGTTTGGCTTCTTCCTTCAATATACCGTTCTGGCAGTAGTAGGCCCCTTTACCCAGAAGGACCCTCCCTTTCTACAGGCGACGGTTGTTAACCTAGGCCCATTAACCCTGATCCCCAACCGGCTGGTGGCCGCCGCGGTTGGCATCCTCTTAACCGCCGCCTTGCTGTATCTCTTGAGCCGCACCTGGACCGGTAAGGCATTGAGAGCGGTCAGCATGGATAAACAGGCAGCCGCGGTAATAGGGGTTAACCCCCTGACGATGAACACGTTGGCTTTTGGGATTGGCACAATGCTGGCTGGTATGTCGGGGGCAGCCTTGATCCCGGTGTTCACCTGGGTGCCCTGGGTCGGCGGAGATGCAGCGATACGCTCCTATGTGATCATTGTCCTGGGCGGCCTGGGTTCCGTGCCCGGGGCGCTGCTGGGGGGATTGATCATTGGCCTGGTAGAGGCCCTGGGGGCGGGCTGTTATCCCGACCCCAGCAAAGGCGCAGCTTATAAGACCGC
>OFHG01000909.1_pt1 | contig 11077 bp, 9 predicted proteins | sample 1521931 | NCBI WGS metagenome assembly OFHG01 (sample SAMEA2468438, study PRJEB22500) | soil metagenome | biome: Glassland; feature: Farmland; material: Clay | place: Australia | collected 2013-01-31 | depth 0.55 m
CGGGCAACAATCGTCCCGTCACCGGCGCCGACCTGCGCGCCGCGCTCGATGCCGTGCTAGCCGGGAAGCCCGTTTCCACGGACCAGACGCCCAGCGTCGGCTGCAACATCAAGTGGAAGCGCGGCAAAGAGCCGGACTACTTCCACCGGTAGTTGGTAGCCGCGACACGCTTTGGGTGTCGCGGGCTTTTCTCCAGTCATGCACGTACCCGTGGCATGATTTGTATGCCGCGGACTCTTTCCGCCGAGGACGTTCAAGCCCAACCAGCGCATCGTTCGATCAGACGTAATCACAACAGGGGTCGTAGAAGCCGGGACATGGAAGGCTTGTCACGGCTACGTGCGTGACAGTACCGAAGTCCTATAGCTTATTCTTTTCAGGAAGGCATAGACTGAGCGGGGAAAAAGGAGACGCGCAACGACTGCTCTGTTCCTCGCGCTTTACCCTGAGAGGCACAATGAAGTCCCAAACCGTCTACAAGTTAACAGACAAAAAAGCCATGACGTACAACGGTACTCAGTGGGGGCCAGGCGCGACCCATGAGGCTCCCGGCAAGGGTGAACTCTACTCCGGTGGCTGGATTCACGCTTACTCCGACCCGCTCCTGGCGATATTGCTGAACCCAATCCACGCGAACTTCGACAGTCCGCGCCTGTGGAAGTCGCGCGGCGAGGGCGCAGAGAAGTCCGACCGGGGCTTATTGGTCGGTTTTTCCGGGGTAACGACGATCAGGGAAGTTCCCCCGCCAACTGTCACAACAGTGCAGCGTGTCCGATTTGCAATTCTCTGCGCCCTGCACGTAAGCCATGGTGCTGCCTTCGCGAGGTGGGCGGGAGATTGGCTCTCCGACAAAAACAGAAGTGCAGGGGCGGTGGAGTCGGCAGAAGCGGCGGGCGCGGCTTGGATCTTGGAGTTGGGCTGGGCAGGGAACGCGGCGGCGTGGACGGGGAACGCGGCAAAAGGGGCAGCGCGGGCGGCGGATGCGTCAGCAATGGCAGAGGCCGCGGCGTGGACGACAGAGGCGGCGCACGCGGCAGCGCGGGCGGCGTGGGCGGCAGCCAAGGCAACCGAATCCCTCGACCTTACCGGTCTGGCCAGAAAAGCCACGCAGCAAGAGTAGCAAGTAGCAGACCCGCCGCCTGACGGGTCTGCGATCTGCGCCGCCAGGGGCTCCTCACCGGTTTCATTTAACACGGCTCGAAACGCGTTCTTGACCTCCGATTTCTGTCACCCTAGAATTCACTCGATCCTGGCCTGTCGGCTTCTGCTGCTGAATCTTCTCCCGACTTGACGCGGCGGCAACGATTACAACTGCGGCGCCGGAGGCGCCGACCAGTGGTACGGCTGATCAATCATAAAGCTTCGCTCTGCGCCAACCCGCCTGTTACGAAATGTGAAAGACCGGTGCGGTCAAAACGTCCGGGGCATTTCCGATTTCAGCTGTCGCGGCGCCCGGAATAGTGTACGAAAATCTCCAAACGCCGCCCAGAGAGGAAATCTCATGGGAATGCCGCCGAAAAGCCTGGAACAACTGAACAAGACGGTCGTCGCCTTTCTCGATGGGAAGCGGCAGCGCGGTTACATTTACGATTTCTCTCCCATGCGGGACTCTTTCAACCTTCTTCCCGTCGAAGACCCCCCGCAAGGCAAGGGAGTGAGGTTGATGCTGAAAGACCTGAAGGCGGTTTTCTTTGTGAAGGACTTCGTGGGAAACAAGGAAGCCTAGGACGCCCCGGACCTCGAGCTGCCGGGCCACGGCCGAAAGATCGAAGTGGATTTCCAGGATGGAGAAACGCTGCTGGCCAAAACCGAGGGGTACAACCCTCAAAAGATTGGCTCTTTCGTCTTTCCGCTTGATCCCAAGAGCAATAACCTGCGCATTTTTGTGATCAGCAAGAACACCCGCAAGATCAGGTTCCTCTGATCCCGCTTCGTGGCCGGCGGGCGCCGAGCGATGCTCCGCGGCGTCTCGAATCGCAGCGCTTCGCTCCGCGCCAGCCAGTCCTCTCCGCCCTGCGCAACAGGTGAAGGCAGCGGCAACGAACCCGTCACTCGGTGACCTTCACCACCAGGTAGATAATCTCTTTTCCATCAAGACTGCGCAGCCAGTGGGGAACATTGGCGGGAATGACGACGAAATCGCCCGGCGCGATGTGCCGCGAGGCGCCTCCCTCGAGGCTAGGCGCGCGCACCTCTCCCAGTTCCGTTTCGTGCCCGTTCACCATCGAACCTCCGGTGACCAGCTCCCCCGAGCCTTTGACGACGTACCAGAGGTCCATCATGCCCTTGTGCAGTTCGGCTGCGGCCGGAGCGTTGCGGTAAACGGTCAGCGCGCCGTAGCCGGGCGTGTTCACGTAATACTTCACCAAAACGTGCGGGGCGATTTCCGGCGCCGAGCTCGCGTCGGAGATGAGTTGTTGCGCGGGGACGAAAATCACCTGCGAATCTGCGGCGGGAAGCGCTTTGCCAGCGGCCGGCGAGGCGGCTGGAGAAGCCGGTGCTGCGCCCCGCGCTCCTGGGGCAGGCTGGGCTGCTTCTGCGGAATATCCCGCCGCGACGAACATCAGGCACGCGGCGATGGCGATGAAAGGTCGGGAAACTTTTGATCTCATGCGGTCCTCCCTTGAGCGTTGATATGTCAGCCTCGGAAAGGCCGCATTGTACACCTGATTGCCGGGCGCGCGGGTGGCGCATCCATCCCGAGGTTTTTGTCGGGATGTGTGCGACCCTCGGGTGTTGCCGCTACCGACTGCGCCGCCCGCCGGTCTCAGTGGTTTCGCACCTCGGCGAAAGCGGCGCTCTCGGGAATCTGGTCAGGAGGCAAGCCGGAAGCGGCTTCGAGGCGGCCGCTGTAGTCGAAAAAGGAAACCAGAGCGGTGATTCCCCAGATGGCTGCTCGTGCCGGCGCCGCGATGCCGCCAAATCACTGCGTGCGGGTTCTATCGTCAGGAGAGAAACAGGCGGATGTCTTCGGGCGGGTCTGGGGCCGTGCAGAGGGACTGGCTGCGGGCGCTAGCCGTTGTCCGCACTTACTTGCTTTGCTGGGGCAAGGACAAGGGCGTTGCGTTCAAGAGGACCGCCGGCACTTACATTTTCCAGGGGCCAGGCGGGAGACGACATTAGGTCCGGGCGATGGACATTTTGTCATGTTTGGGAGGGGTGTCTGCCCGGCGGCCCGGTGATACGCGTGATACGGGTGACACAACTGACACACTTTTTTCGGGCCGGCTTTGCGGTCGCGGAATTATTCGGCCGGCTTCTCAGGCCGCAACAGCGGGAAGAGAATCACGTCGCGGATGGAGCGCGAGTTGGTGAACAGCATCGCCAGCCGGTCAACGCCGATGCCTTCGCCACCCGCGGGCGGCATGCCGTAACTGAGCGCGCGGATGTAGTCCTCGTCAATCGCGTGCGCGGTGAGGTCGCCTTTCTCGCGCAGCATTTGCTGGTACTCGAAGCGGTCGCGCTGCTCGGCGGGATCGTTGAGTTCGCTGAAGGCGTTGGCGATTTCCATGCCCGCGATGTAGAGCTCGAAGCGCTCTACGGAATTCGGGTCGTCGGGCTTTTGCTTCGAAAGCGGCGAGACTTCGAGAGGAAAGTCCAGAATAAAAGTGGGCTGAACCAAGTGGCTCTCGGCCACTGCTTCGAAGAGCACTTGTAAAGCCACGCCGGGCGCGGTGCCCGCAGGCAAGGAGACGCCTTCCGCGTCCGTTGCGGATTGTGCGGCCCACGCGTTGTAGGCTTCGACCCACTTGAAGATCGCCTTGGGCTCGCGCAGATCTTCGAGCGTCGGGCGAGGCGTGGCCGCCTCCGGCCAGAACTTGATCACCGCTTCCTTCATCGTGTAGCGCTCGAACTTGGCGAGAGAAATCTGTTGCCCGGCGAATTCGAATTCCAGTTTCCCCAGCACCGCTTGCGCCACGTATCGCAGCAGGCGTTCGGTGAGTGCGACCATGTCGTTGTAATCGGCGTAGGCCTGATAGAACTCGAGCATGGTGAACTCGGGATTGTGCTGCGTGGAGATTCCTTCGTTGCGGAAGTTGCGGTTGATCTCATACACGCGGTCAAACCCGCCCACCAGCAGGCGCTTCAAATAAAGCTCCGGCGCGATGCGCAGGTAAAGGTCCATATCGAGCGTGTTGTGGTGCGTGACGAACGGCCGCGCCATGGCTCCTCCGGCCAGCGGCTGCATCATGGGGGTTTCGACTTCGAGAAATCCCTCGCCATTCAAAAAGTCGCGCAGCGCGCGGATCATCTGGCTGCGCTTCTCGAAGACTCCGCGCGCGCCGGCGTTGACCATCAGGTCCACGTAGCGCTGGCGATAGCGCGCTTCGACGTCGGTGAGGCCGTGCCATTTTTCCGGCAGCGGCAGCAGCGCCTTGGAAAGGAAGTGAAGGTGATCGGCGTGGACGGTCAGTTCGCCGGTGCGCGTCCGAAACAGGTAGCCATCGGCCGAGATCAGGTCGCCGAGGTCGAGCAGCTTGAAGAGTTCCCAATCGCGCTCGCCCACCGCGTCCAGGCGAACGTAGATCTGCAGGCGCTCGCCGCCGCCCGCCAGATGCGCGAAGGCGGCCTTGCCGTGCGGCCGGAGGCTCATCACGCGCCCGGCGACGCGCACGGTGACCCTCTGCGCGGCCAACTCTTCCGTGGTTTTCCCAGAGTATTCAGCCAGGATTTGGGAAATCGTGTGGCTGAGCTCAACCTTGCGAGGGTAGATTTCAAAACCCAGATCGGCGATAGCCCGCAACTTCTTCTTGCGTTGCAGCGCGAGATCCTGGCTTTCGTTTTCGGGGACGGTCAAAGGCGACTACCTTTCTCGACGTAAGATGCCGCTTGGATAGCGAAGTTGGAATTATAGGAAGGGGCGGCGAAAGCGTCAAGGCAACGCCTGCATTCACTGTAAGTAAACTGGACTTTGTAGTCTTTCTTACTGAAGGGTAAAGGGTGGAGGATAGTTATTGAAATGTCGTGGGGCCTTTCCTTATAGTAAGGTGGATGAATTGGTTCTGGGGTGGGTCAATTCTTGCCGCTTCCGGGCTCGTGCTGAGGCGCTTGCTCAATTTGGGAGGGCCCGCTGCGAGTCCCACATCCGGCCTCCAATCCCTCAGCAGGGAGCGGGAAGCACTGTATCAGTCTGTCGCGCAGGAATTGGAAACCCAATGCGCGATTCTGGGAATCACCCTCAACGACGCCATTGACGAAAAGGACTCGGGGCGTGCGGAAATCGCCGCGCGGCTGGTGCGATTGTGCGCCGGGGAGTGGGATCGCGTGACCGAGGTTCTAGGCGGCCTGCTCAGCGTCGTCGCCAAGCACATGCCCGTGGCGCAGGTGGCGGTTCCGCTGCGAAGCCTCTCGGCCCATCGGTTCAAATCCCGCACGATGATTGATTTCTTCCGGATGTACGAACTGCTGGACCAACTGGTGTTCAGGTCCAAGATGCGATTCCAGCTTCAAGTCCGCGTGCTGCGCCGCGCCAATGAGACGCTGACCGCAGAATTCCGCAAGAACCTCCGTTATGCCGAACGCACCGGCGACCTGTCCCCCGAATACTGGCACCGGTTGGACCTGCTCTTTCACGACTTCGATCTGCTGAGCAAGGAAATACTCCTCGCCTTTCGCACCTTTCTGGCTTGTCTGCCCGATTCCGCTTTGAAGGCCTTTGCCGCTGATGTGGGGGCGCTCCGCCCGCGAGCCGAGCGCATCATCCCTGCCTGAGCCATAGCCTCCCTGCTCGCGTTGACCCGGAGGCAGAAGCAGGCTTTGATTCCGCTTCACCAGATTGCCCAGCAGGAAGAGGCCATAGAACAATTCCGGCCGCGCCCGGCCTGCGTTCCATGACCGGCGGATGGGATTGTCCTTCCAATCCCACAAGCGTTGCGGGTTCCAGTCAACATCCGCCGGGTTCGCGTCCCACTGGCCGCGCGGATAGTAGAACGCGCCCACCGCCTGAATGCCTATCGAAATAGCGATGGCCGCGAAGGCGACAGCCGCAAGTGGACGGCGCGATCGGATCTGAGGCCAGACGGGGATCAGAAAGAGGGCCAGGAAGGGAAGCAGGTCGCCCATGTAGCGCGGCCCGAAGCACCATCCGCCCCACCACGTTCCCAGAGCCGTATGCGCCGCGAAGAATCCTGCCATCCCCACAACGACGTATCGAACCGCCGGCAGTCTGTTTTGTTTCCACGCGCGCGCCACTCCCCAAAGCGCTAGAACTGTCCAGGGTAAGAAAAACAGCAGGCCGCGGCCGGGGCTGAACAGAAGCCCCGCGGCCCCTTCCCAGACCGGCGCCGCCCGTTTCACATGGATTCCGGCGGCGGTCGCCGTCCAGACCCGCGGGTAACCTCCCAGCAGCTTCCCGAAGAAGTAGAAATTATAGCCCAGGACAAGCGATCCCAACACCGCCAGGGGCGCGAAGAAGGGCACGAATTCCCGGCGGCCGCGCCGCGCAAAATAGATCAGGAAAGGGAGCACGACGATGGTGTTGACGGCATTGTTGGCGGCGGCGCCGGCCAGGGCCAGCCCACACCAGAAGGGCCGACGGCCTGAGTTTTCGTCCTGCAGGAGGCCCCACAACAATCCGGCGAAGCACAGTTGAGTGAAGCCGTGCCGCCACAAACCCTGACTCGAGATGCTCCACGGGGTGCCGGCCAGGCCGTAAACCAGCGTCGCCAACAGGCTGAGATCGGGCGGGGCGATTTTTCGCAGCGCCAGGTAGAGAATCAGCGCCGAGAGCACGGTGATCAGGCTGGCGCTGAACTTGGCCATCAAGTCAATGAGAGTCGTGAAAAGGATATCGCCCGGGTGCAGCGGCGGATCCTGACGCGCCACCACCCAGGCTGGAAGCGCGTAGAGCGGAGTGATCGCGAGCGGCATGATGATCGGATAGGAAGACATCCAGTGGCCGTGCGATTTCCGCAGGAAATAAACTCCGTTGACGGGGTCGGCCGACGCCGCGTAGGGTGCAACCCACCGGTCCAGGTAGAGAGAATGGTCCAGGAGAAGGCTGAAGGGCAGCACGCGCGACGGCACCGAGTCCCCAAAGCGCACGCAGCGGAAATTGATGTTGTAGATGACAAACAGGAGCAGGAAGACAATCCAGACCGAGACGGGGCGGCCCTGGCGCGCACCCGGCGCCATCTGCTTCGATTTGATTTCCGGCTCCATTTCCGGCGAATTCTCCCCGCGAGTTTACTGCGTCATTCTCAAGTCGCTCCGCTTCGTTGTCAATCGAGAAAGACCGAGAATCTCGGGTGAACGTGAGTGCGCGTGGCGTCACGCCCGTGGGGGAGTTGACCGTCGCGGCAAACAAAACGAGCCAGCGTTTCAATGGGATTCATGTCACGCGATGAAACCGACAATTCCCCGGGCCACATTTTACACACAACGTCCTGCGGCGACCAGGCTTCCCGTGATAGACTTCACCCCTGCTAGACCGGCAGGCCGAGCCGTGCCGGGCGAATAATGGGAGGAGGAATGCTGATGAGGAACAGGCTGACGATCAGTTCATTCATGCTGGTCCTGATGGTGTTTGCCGCGGGAGCGCAATGGGCGCACGCGCAAAAAGGGTTCAAGGTCGTAACCGGAAAAGTCTTTGACCAGGCCGTGCCGCAGAATTTCTATCTGGAAGGGAACACCATCCCTACCCAGAAGCGCAACGCCGCGCTGCTGATGACGCCTTCGGGCCACCAGCTGGTGGTGGCGCTCCTCGACACCGCCGGATACAGCTCGCGCGTCCAGGAAAAGTACACGGGCATGCTGATCAACGCGGGCTCGGTAGCCATTTGCGGAAAACAGCTTGGCGTGGGAAGTTACGGCGTGGGCATGAAGATTCCGCCCGCGCAGAGCAATGCCGACGCCGAATTCTTTCTCTACAACCTGGCAGGCCAGCAGGTTTGCCAATGCTCCGTCAAAAAGGACAACGAGTTGAAGCATCCGACGCCCCTGCAGGTTGTCCTGAAAGGCGAGAACGAAGCCATTTTGTACCTGGGCCGCTACGGCGTGCCGATCAAACCTTAGCCCAGGCTGCGCCAAACCCTACACTTTGTCCGCAACACTCAGGCGCGGGCGCCAAGTCGTGTCGTTTCAGCGAATCGGCTGGCGACTTGGCCGCCCGCCGCCGGTCTTCCTGTCGTCTTTGCCAGCTTGTGCGCGCCTCCTTTCCCGCCGTACCGCGTTCCCCCGACAAACCTAACCATTCCTAAATCACTTCGTCCAAGTAATCACGGAACAATTGCTCGCCTTCCGGCGTATCAATTGGCAGGACCGGTAGTCAGTTTCCGACAGCGGAGTTGAACATGGCGAACGGCAATGGTAACGGCAACGGCAAGAACCATCGCAAGCGGCGCAAGAGAATCATTCTGGGAGTCGCCGTTCTGGCTCTAACGGCGGCGATCGTCAGCATTGGAGCGGCCCTGCGGCCCAACCATACGATTGATCCCTCCAAGATCGCCAAGGTGGAAAAGGGCGACATCGCCAAGTCCGTGGTGGCCACCGGCAAGATTGAACCGCTGACGAAGGTGGAAGTGAAGTCCAAAGCCAGCGGCATTGTGGAGAAGGTGCTGGCGGACTACGGCGACCACGTCAAGGCGGGGCAGGTGCTGGTTGAGCTGGACAAGGAACAGCTTCAGGCGCAGGTGCGCGAGGCACGAGCCAACCTGCTTGCCGCGCAGGCTTCCGCCAAGGCCGCCCAGGCCACCTACGAACGCAACAAGGTGGACGCCGAGGGCCCCGACGTTCCTTACTTGAAGGCCAGCATGGACCGTGCCCACACGCTCCATGACGACGGGTTGATTTCCGAGGCGGTGATGGAAGACGCGGAAAAGGCCTACCAGTTGGCGTTGAACAAGCAGATGTCCGCCACGCGCAATCTGGCTGTGTCGCGCGCCGACATCGCGCGGGCGCAGGCGCAGGTGGCGCAGGCGCAAGCCGTTCTCGACCGGGACCAGGAAGATCTGCGCAACTCCACCATCGTCAGCCCCATGGACGGGCTGGTGCTCTCCCGCGACGTGGAAGTGGGTGACGCCGTCAGTTCCATTCTCGTCCTGGGGTCGCAAGCGACGCTGGTGATGACCCTGGGCGATGTCAGCGAAGTCTATGTGAAAGGCAAGGTGGACGAGGCCGACATCAGCCATGTCTATCTGGGCGAGCCGGCGCGCATCACCGTGGAATCCCTCAAGGGCAAGAAGTTCGAAGGCAAGGTGACAAAAATTTCTCCCATGGGCGTCGAGAAGGACAACGTCACCACCTTCGAGGTGCGCGTTTCCATCCGCAACCCCAGCGGCGAACTGAAAGCTAATATGAGCGCCAACGCCGAGATCATCCAGCAGGAGAAGCACGACGTCCTGCTGGTGCCGGAGACGGCGGTGGTTTACGACAAGGATCACAAGACCTTCCTCGAGGTGCCCGACGCCAACGCCAAGGAAGGGCGCCGCAAGGTTGCCGCCACGCTCGGCATCTCCAACGGCGTGAAAGCGGAACTGGTCAGCGGGCTGAAAGAGGGGGATAAGGTAATTCTGCAATAAAACAGTCCGTTGTCCTTTGTCCGTTGCGTCCGGTTCCGGGCTTCGCGATGAGGCAGGACAAGCTTTCCGGCATTAAGGCCCCGACAACTGACGACGGACCACGGACTACGGACTGTGGGCGAACAATGACATTCACGGACTTATTGCTCGACACAATTCGCACCCTGTGGTCGCACAAGCTGCGCACGTTCCTCACCATGTTCGGGATCGCGTGGGGGATCATCTCCATCACCCTGATGGTGGCGGCGGGCGAAGGCTTGAACGTCGGCATCACCAAGCAGCAGGAAACCTTTGGCAAGGACATCATGATTGTCTTCAGCGGGCGCACCAGCCTGCAAGCGGGCGGGTTGAGAGCGGGCCGCGACATCCGCTGGGACGACACGGATTATGTTTACGCCCAGGAGGAATCGCCCTCCTGACAATACGTCCTGCCGGAGCTGGGGCGGGACGGCTTGATCGTCGTAAGCCCCTTCAACAACGCTTCTCCGAACGTGGTCGGTTCGCTGCCGCCCTTTGCCGAAGTGCGCTCGGTCAAAGTGGGCGAGGGGAGGTTTTACAACTGGGACGACCAGAAATATGGCCGGCGCGTGGCGTTCCTCGGTTCGAACGTCAAGAAGCAGCTTTTCGCGTCGCGTGAAGCGGTGGGGCAGACCATCACCATCAACAATCTTCCTTACACGGTGATTGGCGTCATGCAGAGCAAGGACCAGAATTCGAGCTACGACGGTTGGGACATCGACAAGGTGTTTATTCCTTTCAGCTCCATGGTGCGCGATTTTCCCGAGAAGCCTCCCTCCACGCCGCACAACATTGACCGCCTGATCGTGACGCCCCAATCCGTCCAGCACCACGAGGCCTGCAAGGGAGAGGTCCGGCGGGCGCTGGGCCGGCTGCACGGATTCGACCCGACCGACAAGGAAGCCGCGCCCATCTGGGACACCATTGAAGGCGCCAAGGCCTTCTCCTTGTTAATCGAAAGCATGAAGCTGTTCCTGGGCGCGGTCGGGCTGGTGTCTCTTTTCCTGGGCGGCATCGGCGTGATGAACGTCATGCTGGTGGCCGTGCGCGAGCGCACACGAGAAATCGGCGTGCGCAAGGCGGTGGGCGCCAGCGCGCGCGTCATCCTGCGGCAGTTCTTCGTGGAGAGTTCGATTGTCGTTTTCCTGAGCGGCAGCATCGGCCTGGGCATCGCCTACGGCCTGTGCGGACTGGTGGATTTGCTGCCCATGCCGCCGTTTTTCGCCGGGCTTCTGCCCACTTGGCGCGTGGGCGCGCTTTCATTCGTCTTACTGGGCTCGGTCGCGATCATGGCGGCCATGTATCCCGCGCGCCGCGCCGCGCTGGTGGATCCGATTGATGCGTTGCGATATGAACCGGGAGGCTAATGCGTTATGTTGCGCGAAGTTCTCATCCAAGCATGGCAGGCCGTGAAGCGCAACAAGACGCGCAGCTTCATGACCATGCTGGGCATCGTGTGGGGCATTGCCGCCGTGGCCTTGCTGGTGGCCTACGGCACGGGGATGCGCTCGGTGATTGTGGCGGCATTCGACGCCTTCGGC
>OFHG01000910.1_pt1 | contig 11063 bp, 10 predicted proteins | sample 1521931 | NCBI WGS metagenome assembly OFHG01 (sample SAMEA2468438, study PRJEB22500) | soil metagenome | biome: Glassland; feature: Farmland; material: Clay | place: Australia | collected 2013-01-31 | depth 0.55 m
GTCAAGGTGCGCGGCTCGGCGTGCAGCCTGTCTAACGTGTCGCGCAATTCGGCCAGAGCGTCGCGGCGGTTCTCGATGGGGTGACGCCCGACGGGCTGGCCCGACTCATCCAGCAGCGGCAGGTTCTCACTTTCCAGGCTGGCATAAGCAGCGTCCAGCGGTTCGAGCAATTTGGAGTAGCGGACGAGAAACTCAGGCGTCTTTTCCGCCGCGGGGGTCTCTTTTTGCGCGCCCCAGGCCGGGGCAAAACATAAGAGGAATCCACAAAGTATCAGTAACGTCTTTTGCATAACGGCCTCTTCAGCACTTCACATTCACGCCAGGGGACAGACCCGGATCCTCCGTGAGAGCTTTATCTTGCTCCGAGGGCGCTTTCGATCGCCGTGGCGATGCGCTGCACGTGCCGCTCCACGGTCTCCGCGCGCTCGGCCTCTACCATCACTCGCGCCAGCTTTTCCGTTCCGGAATACCGAACCACCACGCGGCCGCGCTTGCCCAACTCTCTCCGGCAGTTTTCCATCGCGGCGGAAACTTCGGGGATCAAATCGAGCGGCACTTTCTCGCGCACTCTCACGTTGCGAATGAGCTGCGGGAACTGTTTCAGGCCGCCCACCAGTTCGTCGAACGGCTTTCCCGTCTCGGACATCAGGCGCAATATTTCCATCAGGGTGACGATTCCATCGCCAGCCAGGGAAATATCCGAAAAAATAATATGCCCGGAGGGCTCGCCGCCCAGATTAATGCCCGAGCGTAACATCTCTTCGAGAACGTATTTGTCGCCCACCGGGGTTCGTTTCAAAGCGATGCCTTTTTCTTGGAGCGCCAGCTCCAATCCCAGATTCGTCATCAGCGTCCCAACCACGCCGTGGCCTTTCAGCTGGCCGCGTTGCTCCAGGTGGGGCGCGACGGCATAGAGCACATGGTCGCCATCGGCGATGCGCCCTTCGTTGGTCGAGAAGATGGCGCGGTCGGCGTCGCCGTCAAAGGCCGCGCCCAGGTCGGCTCCGAATGATTTTGTCTCCTCCGCCATCTTTTCGGGGTGAAGCGACCCGCAATTCAGGTTGATGTTGCGCCCGTCGGGCCTGGCGTTCAGAATTCGCGCTTCCATCCGCAAGCGTTCGAGCAGCAGCGGCACGACGTGAGCCGAGGCGCCGTGCGCACAATCCACCACCAGCCGCGGCGCGTGATGCCCTACGGTTTCAGGCGAGAGGCTCGCAAGGTAATTCAAGTAGTCATCAAGCAGTCCGGCAGAGGGCTCAAGCTGCGATGCATTTCCAGCCGACACGCCGTTGGGGATCTCGCCCAAAATCTTTTCGATTTCGAGTTCTGTGGATTCTGAGAGTTTGGTTCCCGAACTCGAAAGGATTTTAATTCCGTTATCGTCGAAAGGATTGTGGGAGGCGGAAACGACAATTCCGGCAGCGAAAGCATGGCGGCGGGTGAGGTAGGCCACGCCCGGCGTGGTGATCACACCCGCATAGGCGATTTCCACGCCGGCCGAGCGCAGCCCCGCCGCCAGGGCGCGGGAAATCCAGGAGCTCGACTCGCGCGTGTCCTCTCCCAGGACCGCCTTGAGGGGGCGCGCTGAAACAGTTTTCTCAAGCGTCAGGCCCAGCGCGCGTCCGAGCTTTTGCACGGTCACGCGGTCAAGCGGGTACTCGCCCGCCACGCCGCGCACACCGTCTGTGCCAAAAAGTTGAGGCTTGGTTGTCATCTCAGGCGATTTTAGCATTTGTCAGGAATTCCCGCGCGACGTCCGCCTGCGCGCTTTTGTCTCCGGGTCGGGAAGGGCTGTCTGATCATGAAACCGAGAGCAACGCGTCCGCTATCCGCACCGCAGGAAGTGCCGCAGCCACGTCGTGCACCCGAACAATGTGCGCCCCGCCAAGAACTGACACCGCCGCGGCTGCCGCATCGCCAATTCGAAGCGCCGCAAGATCCTCCGGAGCGGGGATCCCTCGCACTGTGATCCGCCAGGGCTCTGTTCCACGCGCGCGCGACGGATCCAAACCTTCCCCCGCGACCACTGCTTGCAAGAAAGACTTGCGCGATGTTCCCACCAGCACCGGCAGCCCAACCCGCGCCAGACGGCTGAGCCCCGCGAGAATCTCAAAATTCTGCCTCCGGGTCTTCCCGAAGCCCAGGCCTGGATCAATGATCAATTGCGACCGGCGCACGCCCGCGCGCAGGGCCGTGTTGATGGAGCGTGATAGGCCCGAGCGCAGTGAGCGCCAGATGAAGCGCACAAACGGCCCGCGCTGCATCGTTTCCGGCCGGCCGCGCATGTGCATGAGGATGAGCGGAGTTTTATAGTGGGCCGCAATCTCGGCAATGCCCGGATCAAACCGCAGCCCGCTCACATCGTTAATGATCGCGGCGCCGGCGCGGACCGCTTCTTCCGCCACTTCCGCTTTCGTGGTGTCAATTGAGATTGGGAGAGAAGGCTCCCTCCGCTTGAGCCCCCGGATGACGGGCAGGACGCGCCTCAACTCTTCCTCCGCCGCGACCGGCTTTGAGCCCGGCCGCGTGGACTCGCCACCCACGTCAATCCAATCGGCGCCCTCGCGCGCCAGCTTGAGGCCCTGCTCAATGGCCGGCGCGGGTTCGAAGTAAAGCCCTCCATCTGAAAACGAATCGGGCGTTACGTTGACCACGCCCATGATCAGCGTGCGCTCGCCCAGCAAAACCTTGCGACCCTGGATGCGGAGTTCGAATTGGCGGCGCGGTTTCATGTCTCATCGCGTGGCGCGCGGCTTTCAGGATTTGAAGAGAAGGACGTAACTCACCGCGCCTAGAATCCCGCCTACCAGCGGGCCAAAGATAGGCACCCAGGAATAGCTCCAGTCCGAATCGCCCTTGCCGGGAATCGGCAGGAGCGCGTGCGCAATGCGCGGGCCAAGGTCTCGCGCGGGATTGATGGCGTAGCCGGTCGGACCGCCGAGCGAGAGCCCGATGCTCCACACCAGAATTCCCACCAGCAGCGGCGTCAATCCCGATTGCGCCGAGGGTTTGTAGGCGGAAAGAGCCATCACGCCGAACATCAGCACGAAGGTCCCGATGATTTCGGTGAGGAAATTCGCCGGCAGCCGCCGGACTGCGGGCACCGTGCAGAAGACCAGGAGCTTCGATTCCTTTTCCTCCGTTCCGCTCCAGTGCGCGAGGTAGGTTAGCCACACCAACACCGCCCCCAGCACACCGCCAAGAAGCTGTGCTGCCAGGTAACCGCCCGCCTGGCTCCAGGCGAATTTCCCCGCTACGGCCAGGCCGATGGTCACCGCGGGATTGATGTGCGCGCCACTGATGGGACCGGCCGTGTAAACCGCCAGCGCCACCGCCAGCCCCCACCCGGTGGTGATGACGATCCATCCGGAATTCTGCGCCTTGGATTTGTTCAAGAGGACGCCTGCCACTACGCCATCGCCCAAAAGAACCAGCAGCATTGTTCCCACGAACTCGGCAACAACAGGTTTCATCTTTGTCCTCGCGGATCGGGAATCTGGATTGCGTCCGACGAAGGGAGACAAGTATAAGCGGTTCGCGGGAGGAATGCGCCAAGAAAAGGGCGCGGGCGGAGGGCTTTCGTTTGCCCGGTCGATGGAGGTTTCCAGGCAGTTCTTCGGGGCGAAGAAAGCTAGCTAGGGCGGCGAGAATCCATCAGTTGTTGCAGGCGCTGCTGGAGGCCGTCGCGGACGTCGCGGAATGCCCGCAGCTTTTCTTCATGGCTTCCTTCGACGGCGGCGGGGTCGGGAAAGCTCCAGTGGATTCTTTCCGGTGCGCCAGGAAAAATCGGGCAGGTCTCCTTGGCGTTGTCACAGACGGTGATCACGATGTCGAAGCGCTGGGCGGCGAATTCTTCCACGGATTTGGAGCGATGTGCGGAAATATCAATTCCCGCTTCCTTCATGGCGGCAATCGCCAGGGGGTTGACCTGTGAAGGCTTGGTGCCGGCGCTGGAGGCTTCAACCGCGCCCCGGGATAGCGCGCGCAGCAGGCCCTCCGCCATCTGGCTGCGCGCCGAGTTGCCGGTGCAAAGGATCAGGACTCTCATCGGAAGACCGTTTCTCGCGGTGCTGGCGTGGAACTGCGGCCGCTGTTCAAAAGACTCAAACCTCGGTCAAGCAGTGCGCGCGGCCGGGAACCAGGCCCGCGTTCGATTGCAGGCGGCACAGACCGAGAGCATGACGGGGACTTCCACCAGCACTCCGACCACCGTCGCCAGTGCGGCGCCCGAGCCCGGCCCGAAGAGCGCGATGGCCGTGGCCACCGCGAGTTCGAAAAAGTTACTGGCGCCAATCAGCGCTCCGGGCGCGGCGATGGCGTGTTCCACCTTGAAAATGTGCATCAGCCCGTAGGCGAGTGACGCGTTGAAGTAGACCTGGATCAAAATGGGAACGGCGATGAGCACCACGTCAATGAATTTGCTGGTGACGTTGTCCGCCTGGAACGCGAAGATCAGCACCAGGGTGGCGAGCAGCGCCAGCGTGGTGACGGGGGCAAAGCGCGGCAACAGGACGTTCTCAAACCACTCCTTTCCGTGCCGCCGGATCAGCCAGGCGCGCAGGATGACCCCGGCGCTCAGCGGAATCACGATGAAAGCGACGACGGAATAGAGCAGGACCATGAAGGGAACGGAAAGCGAGGAGGCGCTGCTGACCAGGAATCGCACGATAGGCGCGAAGACCACCAGCATGATCAAGTCGTTCAGCGAGACCTGGACCAGGGTGTAAGCGGGATCGCCGTCGGTCAGGCTGCTCCAGACAAACACCATCGCCGTACAGGGCGCCGCGGCCAGAATGATCGCCCCTGCGGTGTACTGGTCCGCCTGCGCGGGGCCAATCCAGGCGGCAAAAACATGCCGGAAGAAGAGCCAGGCGATCAGGGCCATGGAAAACGGCTTGACCAGCCAGTTGACGAACAGCGTGACCAGCAGACCGCGGGGCCGACGGCCGACGTTGCGAATCGCCGTGAAGTCTACCTTCATCATCATGGGAATGATCATCAACCAGATGAGCGCGGCGATGGGCGCGTTGACCTGACTGCCACTTCCCAGCTCCATTCGCCTGAGACCCGCAACGACGCCCGGCAACTCTCGGCCGACCAGCACGCCGGCAATCATGCACAAACCTACCCACAGGGGAAGGTAACGCGCGAAGACGTCGAGGCGTTTGGCCGGAGCTTGAATCGGAGTCGCGACTGAAATGTCCACGGACTACTCTCCTACAAGATTTGGGGGCCCTTGGCCAGCCCGCAGAGCCGGCGCGTTAGGGCACGAACGCCGGCAACTGGCCAGGCGAAGTTTCCCTGCCTTTCCGGTGAATACGCTGGCTTCCGGTGCGGCCCGCCGCCAAAGCGCGGCGCCGGGTCTGCACGGGCACCATCCGGCAGGCTCCATCCTTGACCGCTTCTTTCAGCCGGCGGAGATCGCTGCGAAAGCCTTCGTCGCGGCGGAACGCTGCGGCCAGAAATTGCAGCAGATTCTTGCGCGTTTCGCTTTCGGCAGGGGCCAGCTGGTAGAACACGCGAAAGCCGTCTCGGCGGTCGAGGACGAGGCCGGCGTGTTTGAGATAGTTCAAGTGACGGGAGACATTGGACTGCGAGGCTTCGAGAACGCGCTGGATGTCGCAGCCGCACAGCTCCCCCCAGCAAAGCAGGTTGATGATGCGCAGGCGGGTCACGTCGGCCAGACCCTTGAGGCTTGTTTCCAGCTCAGTCACTTCAGTCTCCAAGTCTAAGCGTTTAGACGCATAGACTGTATCAGATTCTTCCAGGTCAGGCAAGATGGGACTTGGCCAACACGGGCTGCCGGGCGAGGGGACCGCGGCCCAGAAGTATGAAGTGTGAAGTATGAAGTTTGAATTCCTCGCTACCGAAACCTCGGGGCCGGGTCAGACCCAAGCGCCGGGTTTGGAGGTTCGGGACTGGGCATTCGGTTTCGCGCGCCACGTGGCGGGGAATGGGGATCTGTGCCTCGAATCCCCGCTGGCGCGGGCGCTTGAATGTCAGAATCCGATATCTGGGTGATGCTGTCCGAGAGACCCCGAGGTCACTTCCGCGGTTCAGGATGCGCGGACTACATCAGGCTGGCTGCGGGCGTTCGCGGCCGGGAGCGCTGGGGCTGGACTGCGGCTTGAGGACTTCCGTGGTCTCGGGCTGGCCCGGGGGCGGCGCCTTGGGGCGCTCGGGCAGGGGTTTGCCCTCCAACAGCAGCTTGGCCTCCGAGGCATCGAGCACTTCGCGCACCAGCAGCGCCTCGGCGATGCGCGTCAGGGCATCGCGGTTGGAGGAGATAATGTCCTTGGCGCGCTGGAAGGCGGTCATTACGAAGCGCTTCACTTCCTGGTCAATCTTGATGGCCGTGTCCTCACTGAAGTCGCGCTGCGTGGCGAGATCGCGCCCCAGGAAGATTTCCTGCTGGTTCTTGCCGTAGGCGAGCGGGCCAAGATCCGACATTCCGAATTCGCACACCATGCGGCGGGCGACCTCGGTAGCCTGCTCGATGTCGTTGCTGGCGCCCGTGGTAATGCCGTTCAGGAAGAGTTCTTCCGCCACGCGCCCGCCCATCATGATCGCGAGGCGCGATTCCAGATAATCGCGGCTGTAGTTGTGCCGGTCGTCGATCGGCAGTTGCATGGTGACGCCGAGCGCCATGCCGCGCGGGATGATGGTGACCTTGTGCAGGGGGTCGGCAAAGGGAACCATCATGGCCACCAGGGCGTGGCCGGCCTCGTGGAAAGCCGTGATCTTCTTTTCCTCGTCGGAAAGGATCAGGGAGCGGCGCTCCTTGCCCATCAGGACCTTGTCCTTGGAGAATTCGAAATCCTGCATGACCACTTGCTTGCGATTCTGGCGCGCCGCCAGCAACGCCGCTTCGTTGACCAGGTTGGCCAGGTCGGCGCCGGAAAAGCCCGGCGTTCCGCGCGCGAGAACTGAAAGCTCCACGTCTTCGGCCAGCGGGATTTTCTTGCAATGCACGCGCAGGATGCCTTCGCGGCCCCCCACGTCGGGCAGCGGGACCACCACGCGGCGGTCAAACCGTCCCGGGCGCAACAGCGCCGGATCGAGGACGTCGGGCCGGTTGGTGGCGGCAATGAGGATGACGCCCTCGTTCGACTCAAACCCGTCCATCTCGACCAGCAACTGGTTCAGTGTTTGCTCGCGCTCGTCGTGGCCGCCGCCCAAGCCGGCGCCGCGGTGGCGTCCGACGGCGTCAATTTCGTCAATGAAAATGATGCACGGCGCGTTCTTCTTGCCCTGCTCGAACAGGTCGCGCACGCGCGACGCGCCCACGCCCACGAACATCTCGACGAAATCGGAACCCGAAATCGAGAAGAACGGAACGTTGGCTTCGCCGGCAATGCCGCGCGCCAGAAGCGTTTTGCCGGTGCCTGGCGGGCCCACCAGCAGCACGCCCTTGGGGATGCGCCCGCCCAGTTTCTGGAATTTCTGCGGCTCGCGCAGGAATTCGATAATCTCGTGCAGTTCTTCCTTGGCCTCGTCAACGCCCGCCACGTCCTTGAACGTTATCTTCTTCTGCTGGCTGGAGAGCAAACGCGCGCGGCTTTTCCCAAAGGAAAGCGCCTTGTTGCCGCCGCTCTGCATCTGGCGCATGAAGAAGATCCACAGGCCCAGCAGGAGAATGAGCGGCAGGCCGTTGGCCAGCCAAGTCACCCAGTTGCTGTTGGAATTGTCCTTGATGGTGGTCTTGACGTTCTTGTCCTGAAGAATCTTGTAAAGGTCGGGGTAGTTGGCCGGAATGGTGGTCTTGAATTTGCTCCCGTCCTTCTTGGTCCCGGTCACATCCGTGCCGGTGATGGTGACCTCCTGCACGGCATCTTTATTCACCGCGTCCATGAAGTCGGTGAAGGAGGGCTCAGCCGGGTGCGGTCCGGATTGGCTGCGCACGACCTGCCAGATGACCAGAGTCAGCGCCACCATCAAGACCCAGAAAATGATGTTTTTTGCCGCCGAATTCAAAACCTTATCTCCCTTGTCCTTTTCCGCCCTTTTCCTTTAGATGCGTCCGCCGCCAGGATGGCGCTTACTTTGGTCAATTTCGCGCCGCGACGTAGGGCCAATTCCGGTACATGCCCTCGTAACCAAGACCGTAGCCCACCAGGAACTTTCCTTTTTGCCTGAATCCCACGTAGTCGGTCTGAACATCCACTTTTCTCTCGTCGGTCTTTTCAATCAAGGTCGCGGTGCGGACGGAGTTGGCGTTCCTCGCCAGCATGTAACGGCAAAGATGGTCCAGCGTCACCCCGGATTGCAGGATTGCGTCCACGAGCAGAATGTCCTTGCCGGCGGCATCCACCTTGGGCGTGTACATGATCTCGCGAACAGGAGCTTCGCCCGCCTGGGTGTCGTGAATCTCCGCCTTCAGAAAGAGGCAGACGGTCGGGACCTTGAGAGCCCGAACCAGGTCGGCCATGAAAAGGAAGCAATTCTCCAGGACGCCCACAACGTGAACCGTCCTGCCGCGATAATCGCGGTTGATCCGCGCGGCCATTTCGCGCACGCGCTTCTGAACTTGCCGCTGCGTGTAAACCACGCGAAACCCGTTGACCGCGGGTTTCGGGCGATGCGCAACCGAAGTCTTCTTTCGGGCGGTCTTGGGCTTCTTCTTTGCCATGGTCAGGCGGGAAGCGCTAAGGCGCGGGCTCCGTTCTCTCCTCGATCACGATGACTTGCTTCGACGCGGGCGTGGCTGCGGCAAGGCTGGCGACCGCAAACCCCCGGACCCACACAATTTCGCTCCCGCTTTCCAGCACAGGCCACCGCTTGCGCAGCCCCGCGGGAATCTTCTGCCGGCCAAAGAGCTCTTTCAGCTTTCGAACCTTCCGGCTTCCCGAAGGCCGAAAATGATCCCCGGGCCTCCAGCTTCGCAGGGTCAACTTCCCCGGGAGCTTCTGCGGGTCCAGGCCCTCAATCCACCCCTTATTATACGTCTTTCGCTGGGCATCAGCTTCAATTAATTTGAGGCTGAAGACCGTTCCCAGCTCCGGGACCGACACTTCGCCCGGCATCTCGACCGCAACACAGAACTCGCGGACCGAGTTGCGTTTCACCCCGCGGGCTACCACGAGCCAGTCGAAGTCCCGGCGCGCCTCCAACCCGCCGGGAAAGAGCAACTTGCGGCCGCTCTGCGCCCCTGCCGCGAGCTGGCGCAGCGATTCCAGATGGCGATGGGTGATCCCCCGAACGTCGCCTTTTACGGCCTGCACCATCTGCCGCAGCACACGCCGCTGGATGGCGGCGGGCAATTCCACCAGCGCGCGGACAGGAATCTTCTCTTCCTTGCCCTCCCGCACGCGCCAGGGAAGCGCCCGCGCGTGAGCCAACTGCTCAAGCGTTTCCTCGTCGTCGCGCGCGCGGTCGGAAAGTTCGGCGAGCAGGCGCGCAATTTCGGGATTGAAATTTTTCTTCAGGAGCGGGAGAAGCTCGTGGCGAATCCTGTTGCGCTGGAACCGCAGTTCACGATTGGTTGAGTCGGTGCGAAAAGCGAGCTTGCGTTCCTCGAGCTCGCGCTCGATGTCGTTTCGAGTGAGGCTGAGAAAAGGCCGGAGAATTTTGCCGCCGCCCAGCGCCGGATAGATTCCGCCCAGGCCGCGCGTGCCGCTGCCGCGTAGCAGGCGCAGGAGAACGGTTTCAGCCTGGTCGTCGGCGGTATGCCCGGTCACGATCTTGTCCAGCGTGCCGCGATTGAGGAGCGAAAAGAAAAACCGGTAGCGCAGGTCGCGCGCGGCGGCTTCGAGGTTGCGACGCTTGGGGCGCGCCTCGGCGCCGCCTTCGGGCTCGCTGCGCACGAATTCGATGCCGAGTTCCGCGGCTTGCTGTTTAACGAATTGCTCATCCGCGTCGGATTCTTCTCCGCGCAGCTTGTGATTGAAGTGCACGACGGCCAGCTTGAGCGCCGCTTCGCGCGCGTAAAGATGCATGAAATGCAGCAGGAGAATCGAGTCAGGCCCGCCCGATACAGCAACGCCTACGCGCTGGCCGGCGCGAAAATGCGCGCTTCGCTTCATTTCGAGCCCCCAGCGCGAATACAGGTCCGACCGGTGAGGCATTCGACCTCCGTTACCAGGCATTGTAGCACTGAGCCCAAGGGTCGAAGCAGCGAGCGAAGAGGCTACTTGCGGCCGGCAACCTGTTTCCAGCTTCGTCCGCCGTCGGAGGTGGAGAAGGTGCTTCCACTCCGGGCGTTGACGGTGGCGGATTCGGCGTTGATGGCGGTGACGTGCACCAGATCCTCGTCGGTTGGACTGGTCACTTTGCTCCAGGTTTCGCCGCCGTCGGTTGAACGCAGCACCGTTCCGCCCTGTCCCACGACCCAACCCACACCGGCGCTGGGAAAGGAAACGTCCAGCAGGTCCGCGGCAACCCCGCTGCGTTTGGTTGCCCACGCGTTCTGCTCATTCCGAACTTGTATCGATCCGTGCGGCCCCACTCGCCAGAGGCGTGGACTGGAAACGAAGCCCTCAGCGGTTGTCCCGGCAGATGCACGCGCGTAGTGAAAACTGTTCGCGGCGAGTTTGCGCATCGTGCCCTGCTCCGGCGCCGCTGCCTCACTAACCGCCATGCTTTGCCTGGCTGCGAACGCGCCTGCGGCTTTCGCGGAATCGCTCCGCTGGCTCGCAAGTGGAACGTTTTGGGCTGACACCGAAACGCCCTGGGTTCCTGGCTCCGGCCTTGCGGCGGGAGCTGAGACGGCTCCACCTGCCACGCCCGCGCCCCCGGCGGATTCTTCGCGTTGCGAGGGTGGCGCCGCCATCTGCATTCTTTCCGTCGGTGGAGCGATCATCCCACCCACAGCCCCTTTGGGGATCGCCTTTGGAGGCGCAGGAGTCATCGCCAAATGGCTTGTCTCGGCGGTCCTGGCTGGAGCACCGGCGGGCGCCCCCCTCGACCCGCCGGCGGGAGCGGGGTTGTTTGACAAGCCGCCCCCCCCCGCTCGAACCCGAACCGGCCGCCGGTCGTCGTGTTCGTCGCGTTGAGCACGAACCGCCACGACGGGTCCAGATCAGCCAGCAGGAGCCCATGGAAGTACAGCTCGTCGAGCTGGTCCG
>OFHG01000911.1_pt1 | contig 11049 bp, 11 predicted proteins | sample 1521931 | NCBI WGS metagenome assembly OFHG01 (sample SAMEA2468438, study PRJEB22500) | soil metagenome | biome: Glassland; feature: Farmland; material: Clay | place: Australia | collected 2013-01-31 | depth 0.55 m
GGTGGGAAGTCAGTGCGCTACGGGGCCGCCGGCACATGGTGAGGTGCCCCGGTCGCCGATTCAGGTACACGCGAGCCCGGCCATCGCCGCTTCTCCCCGAAGGTTCCACTGGGGTCCTGGACGAGGGATCAGGAATGAACGGCGGAGACCCGCGGTGAGCTGAATTCGAGCCGTGGATACACGCAAGGGAGGACATCATGGCACGACGCGTCACCAGACGTGGATTCATACGGGATGTCGGAGTCGGGGCGGTGGCACTGACCATCGGCCCCGGGGTCAAGCGCAGCCATGCGCAAGGCCGCAAGACCCTCAAGCTCCTCCAGTGGAGCCATTTCGTTCCGAGCTACGACAAGTGGTTCGACAAGCACTGCGAAGCCTGGGGCAAAAAACACAACGTCCAGGTGATTGTCGACCACATCAGCCTCTCGGACCTCAAGAGCACCTTCGCCGCCGAGGTGGTGGCCGGCAAAGGGCACGATCTCGTCGAGTTCATCTCCCCTCCCTCGGACTTCGAGCCGAGCGTCCATGATCTGAGCGACGTACACCAAGAGGCACTCCGGCGCTTCGGCACCCAGATCCCTGTTTCCACCGAGAGTTCCTACAACCCCCACACCAAGAAGTTCTACGGCTTCTGCCACGGCTGGACCATCGACCCGGGGGATTACCGCAAGTCCCTCTGGACGAAAGTGGGCAAGCCGGACGGGCCGCGCACCTGGGAGGAACTGCTGACCTACGGGGCGAAGATCAAGAAGGAGCTCGGCGTGCAGGCCGGGATCGGCCTCTCGCAGGAACTCGACTCGAACATGGCCGGCCGGGCGCTCCTGTGGTCCTACGGCGCCGGCATCCAGGACGAGCACGAGAACGTCGTCCTCGACAGCAAGAAGACGATCGAGGCGGTCAAGTACATGACCGATCTCTACCGGGAGACCCTCACCCCCGAAGTTTTCAGCTGGAACCCGGCCTCCAACAACCAGCTGCTGATCGCCGGACGGGCCTCCTACATCCTCAACTCGATCTCCGCCTACCGGACGGCCCAGACCACCAGCCCGAGCGTCGCCGATGACATCTTCTTCGTGCCCGCGCTGAAGGGGCCGGGCGGCAAGGGCCTGGCGAGCCAGCATGTCGTCCGCAGTTATATGGTCCCCAAGTGGGCGTCGAACGTGGACAAGGCTAAGCAGTTCCTGCTGGACCTGGTTGGCGTGGCGCACAGCGCGGTGTACAACTCCGAACTGTACGACTTCCCCGCCTTCCCCAATACCGGAGCCGCCTCGGCACTGCCCGGCTGGCTCCAGAACGATCCCTTCGGGTCGAAGCCAGCCAGCAAGCTCGCGCTGCTCGCCACGGCCCAGCAGTGGACCACGAACGTCGGATACCCGGGCGCGGCGAACGCGGCGATCGGGGAGATTTTCACTACCAATGTGCTCCCCACCATGATGGCGAGCGCGGCGCAGGGAAAGGCTTCCCCGAAGGCTGCGGTCGCATCCGCAGCGTCGCAATGCGAGGCCATTTTCACCAAGTGGCGGGCCAAGGGATTGGTGTGAGAACTTCGTTGATCCCCTACCACCAGGGCAGCAGGTGACCCCGATGGCCGTGGTGGAAACCAAGTCACTCCGCAAGGAATTCGGTGCCGCCGCTGCGGTGGACGGCATCGATCTGGTGACCGGTGAGGGCGAGTACCTCGTCCTGCTCGGGCCGTCTGGGTGTGGCAAGACAACCTTGCTGCGGCTCATCGCAGGCCTGGAACACCCCAGTGACGGAGACGTCCTCATCGGGGGGCAGGTGGTCACCCACCTGCCCCCCAGGGCACGGCAGATCGCCATGGTGTTCCAGAGCTACGCGCTGTACCCGCACAAGACCGTCTTCGCGAACATCGCGTTCCCGCTCGCGGCGGCCGGGGTGCCGAGGCAGGAACGGCCGGAGAAGGTGCGGTGGGCCGCCAGACGGCTCGGGATCGAGCGGCTGCTCGACCGCAGGCCCCGGCAGCTGTCCGGCGGGGAGCGCCAGCGGGTCGCCCTGGCCCGCGCCCTGGTGCGGGAGCCGCAGGTGTTCCTGCTCGACGAGCCGCTCTCCAACCTCGACGCCAAGCTGCGCTCGTCGGCCCGCGAGGACCTGAAGGAGTTCCAGCAGCGGGTCGGGATCACCACCATCTACGTCACCCACGACCAGGTGGAGGCGATGGGCCTCGGTGACCGCATCGCCGTCCTCAACGAGGGGAAGATCCAGCAGATCGGCACGCCCGACGAGATCTACCATCACCCCGCCAACACGTTCGTGGCCACGTTCGTCGGCTCACCTCCGATGAACCTCCTCAGCCGCGAACCCATGCTGCTGGGGTTCCGGCCGGAGGAATTCCTCCCCGTCTCGGTCACGGGGGAACGGCCCGGCCAGGAGATCTTCGAATTCGCGGTGATCCGGGTGGAGAACCTGGGCTCGGACCGGTACGTGTACGGGCACCTCCCGGAGGTGGATCCCGAGGCGAGGGTCATCGCGAAGCTGCCGTCGACCGTCACCACGCCGGTCGCTGCCGGGGACCGGATGCCGTTCGCGGTCGATGGCGCCAATCTGCGCCACTTCGACCGGAAGACCGGGGAACTGGCCGTTGGCACCTCGAAGGTGAAGCCATGACGGTCACCGAGCGTCCGGCCCAGACGATCACGGGGAAACCGCGGCGGGCACGGTACCTGCTGGACCGGGAACGGCTGCTCGGCCCTGCGCTGGTCACGCCCGCCGTCGTCTACCTCGTCCTCGTCGTGGCGTATCCACTGGTGCTGGCATTCCTGTACGCGTTCAGCGATGTGACAACCGGCAGCCAGAGCCTGAACTTCGTCGGCTTCCAGACCTTCATCGCGGCGGTCAAGGACCCGGTCTTCCTCAGTGCGCTGACCAACACCGTGATCTTCACGGCCATCTCACAGTTTCTCGTGGTAGTGCTCTCGACCGTGCTGGCCTTCGTCCTCACGGCGAATTTCCGCGGCCGGTGGTTCGTGCGGTTCCTGGTCCTCATGCCGTGGACGACCCCAGTCGCGCTCAGCGCCGTCATCTGGCTGTGGATGCTGGATTCGATATTCAGCCCGTTCGACTGGTTCGCCCAGGTGCTGGGCATCGTCCCACCCGGCGGCCACATCGTCTTCCTCGGGCAGAACGGCCTGGCGATGGGCTCGGTCATCGCGCTGCAGACATGGCGGATCCTGCCACTGGCCACGGTGATTCTCATGGCCGGGCTGTCGGCCATCCCGGCCGATGTCAACGACGCGGCCGAGGTCGACGGGGCGGGCTTCTGGCGGCGCCTGTTCGGGATCACGCTGCCGCTGCTGAGCCCGGTGATGACGGTGGCGCTGCTGGTCGTGATCGTGTTCCCCTTCGCCGGCATGGAGGTTGTACATGTCCTCACCGGGGGTGGCCCGGGAAATGCGACCCAGGTCCTGTCGAGCTGGGCGTTCTACAAGGGCATCAACGGCGGCGACCTTGGCGTCGGCGCCGCCGACGCGCTCTTCATGTTCCCCGTGCTGCTCGGGCTGGCCGCGCTCATGCTGAGGCTCGCCAGCCGGGCCGAGGTGGGCTGAGATGGCTGCCGTCCGGGCCCGGACCGTCCGCGGCCGGGTCGCCGTGTACCTGCTTGCCCTCGCGTTCGCGGTGTTCGCCGGCTTCCCGTTCCTGTGGGCCGCCCTGACCATGTTCCGGCAGGACTCCGATCTCTACGTCACCACCCACAACCCGTTCGTGCTCGCTAAGCCGGCGACGTTCAGCCACATCACCGACCTTCTCCGGAACACGCCCTACCTCCAGTTCATCCTGAACAACATCGTGATCGGGCTGGCGACCGTCGTCATCACGCTGGCACTGAGCCTGCCGGCGGCCTACGCCCTCGCCCGGCTGGCGGGCAGGTGGGGGGAGCGCGTGGGCATCGGGATCTTCGTCACCTACCTGGTGCCGCCCACGCTGCTGTTCCTGCCGCTGTCGCGCCTGATCACGACCATTGGCCTGCAGGACTCCATCTGGTCACTGGTCGTGGTCTACCCGGGCTTCACGATCCCGCTGTCGACCTGGCTCCTGATGGGCTTCTTCAGGTCGATACCGCGGGACATCGAGGAACAGGCTCAGGTAGACGGCTACAGCCGGATGGGGGCGGTGGTGCGCACCGTCTTCCCGCTCGCGCTGCCGGGGATCTTCACCGTCGTAGTGTTCACCTTCACGCTCACCATGCAGGACTTCATCTATGCACTTGCGTTCGTGTCGAGTTCATCGAACATGACGGTCAGCGTGGGAGTGCCGACCGTCCTCATCCGCGGCGACGTTTTCTACTGGCAGTCACTGATGGCGTCGGCAATCATCGTCGCGTTGCCGGTTGCCCTGCTCTACAACATCTTCCTCGGCCGCTTCATCCGCGGCTTCACCCTGGGCGCGGTCAAAGGCTGAGCAGGCGCTCGCCGCTGACCAGCCGGCCGCAGACCTCGCGGCGGCCGACGCCGCGGTCCACGCCGCGGTCCACGCCGCGGTCCACGCCGCCAATCACGCCGCCGCTCCGGCCGTGCTGGGCCGGCGCGCCGGCTGCCGGAAGTGACTTGCTGGTAACGTCGCCGCCATGGCCGAGGGCACTCAGGAATCCGGCGGGACGAGCTCTGCGCAGGCTCCCGGACCCGCCCGTCATGGCGGGGCACAGGCCGTCGCGGCAGCCCGCCGCCACGGCGTGAGCACCATGTTCACCTTGTCCGGCGGGCACGTCTTCCCGCTCTACGACGGGGCGGTCAAGGCCGACCCGGCGATGCGGCTGGTGGACGTCCGGCACGAGCAGACGGCGGTGTTCGCCGCTGAGGCGACCGCGCGGCTCACCCGCCGCCCTGGGCTGGCGGTCCTGACCGCTGGCCCCGGGGTGACAAACGGGGTCAGTGCGATCACCACCGCGCACTTCAACGGGTCACCGGTGGTGATTCTCGCGGGCCGGGCACCCGACTACCGCTGGGGGTCGGGCAGCCTCCAGGAGATCGACCACCCACGGCTGCTCAGCCCGGTCACCAAACGCGCCTGGACAGAACATCAGGCCGACCAGGTGGGTGCCGCTGCTGATGAGGCGTTCCGTCTCGCCACCACCCCGCACCGGGGACCGGTGTTCCTCGACTTCGCGCTGGAGGCCCTGTTCGGCGAGGCAGCTGCCCCGGCCGTGCCCGCCGGGGGCAGCCACCCCGGGGAAGGGCCGGCGGCCGGCCCTGACCCGGATTCCCTGGACGCGATCGGCAGCCTTCTGGCCGGCGCCAGCCGCCCGGTCCTGGTACTCGGCTCTGACGTGTGGCTGGACGGCGCGGAGGCCGCCGCCCGGGCAGCAGCCGAGGAGCTGCGGCTGCCTGTGATCACCAACGGCCAGGCGCGGGGGGTGCTGCCGGCCGGTCATGACCTCCTGGTCACCCGGGCCCGGGCAGCGGCCTTCCGGGAGGCGGACCTGGTGGTGGTGGCCGGCACCCCGCTGGACTTCCGGCTCGGCTACGGGGAGTTCGGCGGGGCGAACGGCGCCCCGCGAGCCCAGGTGGTGCATGTCACCGACGCCCCGGACCAGGTCGCTGCACACTGCCCGCTCGCTGCGGCTGCCGCCGGTGACCTGGCAGCCTTCTTCACGGCGCTCCCGGACGCGGTGCGCCGGGCACGCGGCGGGGCCGGCGCTGCCGGGCCGGCGCTGCCCCGGGGGGAGTCCTGGCTGCCCAGACTGCAGGCCGCCCGCGCCAGCGCGATGGCTGCCGACAGCGCACTGCTGGCCAGCGACGCTGACCCGATCCATCCGATGCGCGTTTACGGGGAACTCGCCCGCCTCCTCGAAACGGATGCCGTGGTGATCGGTGATGGCGGGGACTTCGTGTCCTACGCGGGGAAATACGTCGAGCCGCAACGTCCCGGCGGGTGGCTCGACCCTGGCCCGTATGGCTGCCTGGGGACTGGCCTCGGCTACGCGATCGCGGCCCGTATCGCCCGGCCGTCGGCCCAGGTGGTGCTCTTGCTAGGAGACGGCGCGGCGGGCTTTTCGCTGATGGACGCCGACACCCTCGTCCGGCACCGGCTGCCGGTCGTCATCATCTGCGGCAACAACGGGATCTGGGGCCTGGAGAAGCACCCCATGCAAGCGGTGTACGGGTACGACGTCGCGGCCGACCTCCAGCCGCAGTGCCGCTACGACGAGGTGGTCCGCGCCCTGGGCGGGGACGGGGAGATGGTCACCCGGCCCGAGGCCATCGGGCCTGCCCTGCGCCGGGCCTTCGGCTCGGGCGTCCCCTACCTGGTCAATGTGATCACCGACCCGAAGATCGCCTACCCCCGCTCCACCACCGGCATCTGACCGCCCGCCTCACCCCGCATCCGGCCGGTCCGCTCAGCCGCCCGATCCTGGCTGAACCACGCTGATGCTCAGGATCTGGACATGCTTGGAGCAGGTCAGCGAGCTGTACTTGAGGTAGACCGGCGTCGTCTGGTTCGGCGGGTAGATCACCAGCCAGGTCGCTGTTACCGGGCCGCACGTGGAAGCCGGGTAGTTCTCCGCGTGCACGATCCGCAGCAGTGCGTTGGCAACCGCCCCCGGCGCGAGCGTGACGAGTTGCCGCGGAGTGACCGGGCTCTCGGCGGCCGCGAGGCCGATCTGGGTGACCGGATGCCCGCCACCCAGGGAGACGCCGGGGTAGCCATAGAGGGTGCACGTTACGTTCGAGATGTTCGTGAAGTCGATCACGGTATAGGTGCTGCCGGCCGCCCCCTGCCCGAGCCCGAGCTTCACTCCCAGGGAACGGGTCGGGCACGGCGCCGGACCCGCAGGCGCCGGGGAGGAAGGCGGTGCGGCAGCCGACGTGGCCGGAGCGGGCGAGGCCGCCGCAGCGCTGGCTGGCGTGCTGGCAGAGACGGTGACGGTCCTGGTCGGCGTCGCGGATGGACTGCCGGAGCCGCATGCGCCAACGAGCGCTGCGATGCAGGTGAGAGCCCCTCCGGCGACCGCTCGCCGGGCAATACGAAGTGATGAAGTCATCGCGGTTTCCTTGTGCCCAGGGTGGCTCTGCGAGCCGCCTGATAGATACGACGCCGACGGGGCCGCCGTGGTTGGCCCGTGCCGGCACCTGAGAATGGCACAAATGTCCGCATCGAGCAGGCCGAACCTCGCTCACAAGGCGGGAATGGGTCAGCCCTCCGCGCGGGTCACCCGGCCGAGGAAGACCTCGCGGTCCACCAGCACCCGCTCGACAGTTCCCGCGCCGACCACAACGCCGTCGTCATCCTCACCGCCACGGCCGGGGCCGCCGTCGCCAGGGCGCCCGCCCTCCCGGGCGATGAAGCTGAACACCAGCCTGCGCCCATCCACCGCGGTGAGTTCTGCCTCCACCATGATCTCGGTGCCAACCGGGCTTGCGCGCCGGTGCTCCAGCGACACCGACGTTCCCACCGAGGTCATCCCGGGAGCCAGTTGCGGCGCGATCGCCGCCACCGAGGCCGCCTCTGCCAGCGCCAGTAGCCGCGGAGTCGCGAGCACTGGCACATCGCCGCTCCCGGCCTCAATCGCGGTGTCCGCGTCGGCTACCACGACCCGCACGACCGCCCGCTGCCCTGCCGCAAGTCCCATAGAACAACCCTAGGCCCCTCCGAACCAGCCCCAGCGCCCCAAACCAGCCCGCCGGGCCCGCGGCAGACGACTTTCACGTCTCGGGCCCGCTCCTGCGCCCGGTTAGCCCGGAAGGTGCGTGCCGAACCCGTGAAATGCCACGATGATCATGCGTAGGCTGGCCCGCGATGAACGACAGCCTGGACTTCTGCGACCACTGCGGCCAGCCACTTGGCGAGACGGGCAGCCGGCCCGGGGCAGCCGGCGCGGCAGGAGCGGTCGCGGACCACGAAGCCTGCCGCACCGCCCGGACCCTGGAACCGCCCCGCTACTGCCCCCGCTGCGGTCGCCGCATGATCGTCAAGGTGACCCCCACCGGCTGGTCCAGCCACTGCTCCCAGCACGGCCAGACCACCGGCTCCTGACCCTGACCGTACTATGACCTGGCCAGAGCAGGCTTGCGCGGGCGGGTGACCGGCCCGGGACCTGGCACAGGCGCGGGCGGGTGACCGGAGCGTCTAAGAGCCGAAGGCGAAGCGCAGGGCGCCCCCCGCCCGCGCCCCCCAGCCCTGGGGTGTCTCAGTCGATCGTCGCGATCAGGTCACCCTCCTGGATCACGTCCCCCTCACCCACATGCAGCTTGGTCAAAGTCCCGGACCCCTCGGCCAGGACGGGGATCTCCATCTTCATCGACTCCAGGATGACCAGGGTGTCTCCGTCCTCGACCTGGTCCCCCTCGGTGGCCACCACCTTCCAGACATTGGCCACCATCTCCGCGCGGACTTCGGTCACCCGTGGCTCCTCTCCTTGGCCGGGCGCGGCACCCTGCCGGATGCCGCCGCCATCATTGTGCTGCCACCGCGGTCAGGGCCGCAGCCCCGCCACCACGGAAGTGTCGTAACTGCCGCTGATGAACACGTCGTGGGTGAGCAGGTCAGCGTGGAAGGGCAGGTTCGTGCGCGGCCCGGCAAGCCGGAACGCGGCCACCGCCTCCCGCGCCCGGGCCAGCGCCTCCTCCCGGCTGTCGCCGAGCACGCACAGCTTCGCCAGCAGCGGATCGTAGAACGGGGTGACGTGATTGCCGGCCTCGTAACCCGCGTCGACCCGGATCCCCGGGCCGACCGGATGCTCCCATTCGGTGATCGCGCCCGGGCTGGGCAGGAAGCGCACCGGATCCTCGGCATACACCCGCAGTTCAAGTGCATGCCCATCATGCCGAACGCCGAGCGGGTCGAAACTCACCGGCTCACCCGAGGCGACGAGGAACTGCTGCTCGACAAGATCAATACCGGTGACCATCTCCGTCACCGGGTGCTCGACCTGCAGCCGGGTGTTCATCTCCAGGAACACGAACTCACCGGTGGTCACATCGAGCAGGAACTCGACTGTGCCCGCACCGCGGTAGCCGACCGCCTCCCCGGCCCGGATCGCCGCTGCCAGCATCCGTTCCCGCAGTTCCGGGCTGACGCCGGGGGAGGGAGTCTCTTCGGCGACCTTCTGGTGCCGCCGCTGTACCGAGCAGTCGCGCTCGCCCAGGGCCACCACCGTGCCATCGGCGCAGCCCATGATCTGGACCTCCACGTGCCGCGCCCGCGGCAGGTAGCGCTCAAGCAGGATCGCGGGGCTGCCGAAGAACCGCTCGGCGCGGGTGCGTGCCGTCTCGAAGGCGGCCCGCAGCGCCGCGGGGCCGGCGGCGGCGCTCATGCCGATCCCTCCCCCGCCCGCCGCTGCCTTGACCATGACCGGGTAGCCGATCCGCGTGGCCTCCGCGAGCGCGTCGTCCGGATCGGTGAGCGGCTGCGTGCTGCCCGCCGCGACGGGCACCCCGGCCGCCTCCATCAGGTTCCGGGCGTTGATCTTGTCGCCCATCTGCTCCATGGCTTCCGGCGGTGGCCCGATCCAGGTGAGGCCTTCGTCCATGACCCGGCGCGCGAAATCGTGGTTCTCCGACAAGAAGCCGTAGCCAGGGTGGATGGCGCGGACCCCGGTCCGCCGGGCGGCGGACAGGACGGCGCTCACATCCAGGTAACTGCTGGCTGGGGGCGGCGGGCCGAGCAGCACCGCCTCGTCCGCTTCCCGGACGAAGGGCAGGTCGGCGTCGGCCTCAGAGTAGACAGCTACCGTCGCGACCCCCAGCCGGCGGGAGGTGGCGATGACACGGCGGGCGATTTCACCCCGGTTGGCGACGAGCACGGACTCCAGCACGCAGCGCAGCATAATCGCTCCTGCCCCAGCGGGCGAAGGGCAGCACCTGCCTGGCCAGTTGCGAGTCGCTACCGGCGGCCCGCGTGGCCGCGCCCGGCCACCTTGGATAGTGCCTCCACCACGCCCGGGTCGTACTCGGTCGCGGTATCCAGCCGCAGGCGTTCCAGGGCCGTCGTCACCCGGCCACTGTCGGCCGAGGCACCGACGAGGTCATCGAACGCGTTGGCGGCACGGACGATGCGGCTGCCGACCGGGGGCTCGCCGCCGGGCCCCCGCCAGGGCCAGCCCTGGCAGCGCACGATCTCGGCTACCCGGTCCAGCACGCCAGCCTCCTCGATCACGCTAGCGCCCAGTTCGGCGATGCGGCGCTGGTCATCAGGGGAGGCCAGGACCGTCGCGCCGCCGGGGATGGGGTCGGCCAGCGACAGCTGGCCGATGTCGTGCATGAGCGCGGCGTACTCCAGTTCCAGCAGGTCGGGCTCGCTCATGCCAAGCTCCCGGCCAACCGCCACCGCGAGCTGGCCCACCCGGTGGGCGTGCCCGTCTTCGACATAGCCACCGACTTCGGTGACCCTGGCCAGCGCACGCACGGTTTGCAGGTAGGTCGCGCGGATCCCGGCATAACGCCGGAAGGCGACCTGGGTCACCAGCAGCGGAGCGATGAACAGGGCGAGGGCCACCAACCCCATCTCCTCGGCGGCGAACGCGATGAGCATCGCGGTCGCCGCCACCGCCACCCCGAGCGGCAGCTGGACCCGCATCTCGTCCCACAGCGCCACCCCGAACCTGGCGCGCAGCGCGTCCGCCCGGCCCCGGGCCCCGGCCGCCGCCGTGAGGACCACGCCGACGTATCCGGGCATCCGGGCCGGAGCGCTATCCACGACCTTGGCCCGCCGACCGTCAGGCGCTGTCCAGGCCCAATAGAGCAGGTCGGCGCTCTCCGCGGCCAGGTCCTTCTTGCGGCCGCGCACGCCTTCGATCACCGCCTCGACGGCCTCCTCGCCCAGCTTTTGGGCGATCTTCTCGGTGCCCTTGGCGAACAGCTTGGCGGTGTTGGATTTGGTCGGATCGCCACCTTTGCGGCTCTCGATCACCTTATAGAGCCGGTCAAGTATGGTGGCGTCCAAGGCCGGGGCTCGCGCCATAACCGATGTCCTATCCCCTCCGAGGAAACTGCGGAAATCCACCCTACACCCACTAAATGTTGCGGGCAATGTCACGCCATTGTCACAAAACCTGGGGGATCGGGAGCTTTGCAGGTTCCGGTCGTGAATGTCGGG
>OFHG01000913.1_pt1 | contig 11023 bp, 8 predicted proteins | sample 1521931 | NCBI WGS metagenome assembly OFHG01 (sample SAMEA2468438, study PRJEB22500) | soil metagenome | biome: Glassland; feature: Farmland; material: Clay | place: Australia | collected 2013-01-31 | depth 0.55 m
ACCCTGGACGGAAAGAGCTTGCCCCCACGGTTTTGTCACCGTTACCCTATCGGGTATCGGCACCTCTCAACGCGACTCCAGCGCCACTCACCAGTTCCTTTTCCGCGTCGGGGCGCAACCGCAGCTTGACAGGGCGACGAAGGGAAGGGTATAGCGGAGCGATGGACATTCGGCCCGGACTCGATCTGGCACAGCTCTCCGACGTCGGCATGGTGCGCGAGCGGAATGAGGACGCGTTCGGCTATTGGGAGTCGGACAACGAGGACGAGTTCCGGGAAAAGGGTCGCCTGGCCGTGGTGGCCGACGGGATGGGCGGGCACGAAGGCGGCCAGCTGGCCAGCGATATCGCCGTCCGGACGGTCTGCGAGGTTTACCGCGAGGCCGCCGGTCTCGAGCCGCCCGAGGCGCTCGATAAGGGTCTTCGCGAAGCGCACGAGCGTATCCGCTCCTTCGCTGCTGAGAATCCCCAATATCACAACATGGGCACCACCTGCACGGCCGCGGTGATTCGCGGATCGCATCTCTGGGTGGCACATGTTGGCGACAGCCGGCTGTATCTCTTCCGCAATGGCCGGATACGCCGGATGACCCGCGACCATTCCTACGTCAACCAGCTCGTCGAGCACGGAATCATCACCAACGCCGAAGCCGAGCATCATCCCCAGCGCAACGTCCTCACCTCCGCGCTCGGCATCGGCCGCGACGGCGCCTCGATCGACGTTTCCGCCGAACCCACCCAGCTCGAGCCCGGCAACACCCTGTTGCTCTGCACCGACGGCCTCTGGGGCCTGGTGAACGAACTCGAGCTGTTCGACGCCGTCACTGAGAATTCGCCCGCCGAAGCCTGCCGCCTGCTGGTGAACATGGCGAAGGAACGCGGCGGACCCGACAACATCACCGTCGAAATTCTCCGCTTCGTTACCTTCACACCATCGGGCAACCACGACGGTCATCACTGACCGCCGCTCGCCCCGCCCGCGCTACAATATTTCCACCTCCCGAATCCGCGCCTGTTTCCGCGCTGGAGGCTGCTCCGGTGGCTGAACTGACAGTTCTCTACGACGGCAACTGCGCCCTCTGCCGGGCCAGCGCCGAGCGTGTGCGCTGCCACGACCGCCGGCACCGGATCGAACTCCTCGATCTGCACGATCCCTCCGTCCCGGCACGATTTCCGCAAGTGGACCAGGAAAAAGCATTGCGGCTGATGCAGGCGGTTGACGCCGAAGGCCGCGTCACAAGCGGTGTCGACGCCTGGGCCGAAGTCGGCCGCGCCCTGCCCGGCTGGCGCGCCGTGGCCTGGCTGCTCCACGCACCGGGCATTCATGCGCTGGCCGGTTGGGTGTACGACTGGGTGGCGCGCAACCGCTACCGCTGGAACCGGGAAGCATGCGCCGACGGTTCCTGCGCCATGCACGGGCATCCCTCCGAAAATCGATAGAGCACATTGCGGAAGGTGCACTCACACCGACAGGTTGGGTGCCCCGGCCTTCGGTTTTAAGGCCGGGGTTCCTGCCTTTCTCCTCCCAGAAGCACGATAGGAAAGACCAAGCTCACAGACTGGTTCCATGGATTCTTTTTCTAGTTGTCCGACGGCGGGCGACCGCAGGTCGCCCCTACGAACAGATTTGAAATTCGACATTTCAGAGTGGCGGGCATTCAGCCAAAACCTCCCGCCGCTGTGCCCGTATAATGGCCGCGGTTATGGACTACCGGCCGGCCAAGCTCGCCCGCTATCTGCTCGGCCCGAGTTCCGGTTCCCTCGGGGCTCGCTGGCTGTTTCTGCGGGCGTTGGCGCTCGTTTATCTTTCCGCCTTCCTCTCGCTCGCCTTCCAGATTCGCGGATTGATCGGCCCGCAAGGGATTCTCCCGGCCGGAATGTATCTGGACTTGGTGGCGAAAGCGCTGGGCTGGCTGCGGTATTGGTATGCGCCCACTCTCTTGTGGGCCAGCAGCGGCAATCGGGCGCTCGAGGCGATTTGCTGGGTGGGAGTGGCGGCCTCGATTCTGGCGCTGGTGAATTTCTGGCCCCGGATGTCGTTTTTCGTTTGCCTGGTGCTGTTCCTCTCTTTTATCTCCGCAGCGCAGGATTTCGCCGACTATCAATCGGACGGCATGTTGCTCGCCGCCGGACTGCTGGTTCTCTTCTTCGCGCCTCCAGGCCTCTGGCCGGGCTGGGGTGCCGATCATCCGCCTTCGCGGGCCAGCCTCTACCTGCTGCGTTGGGAATGGTTCCGCATCTATTTCGAATCGGGCGTCGCGAAACTCGCGGGGCACGATCCGGAATGGCGGCACCTGACGGCGATGGACCAGTATTATCAGAATGGCCCGCTGCCCACCTGGATCGGCTGGTACGCGCAGCATCTGCCGCACTGGTTTCAGGTGGGAACCGCGGGCCTCACGCTGGCGACCGAGCTGCTTCTCGTGTGGCTCCTGTTCCTGCCGCGCCGCTTCCGGATAGGATTGTTCTTCCTCGTCACGGCGCTCCAAGTGGGCATAATCCTGACGGCCAACTACGCCTTCCTGAACTATCTGGTGCTGGCCGAGGGCTTCCTGTTGCTCGACGACCGCTTCCTGGCATGGCTCTTGCCGAAAAAACTGGCGGAACGCGACCGAGCCGAGGCGGCTGCCGCTGCGGAAGAAGCCCCGCAGCCGGCGGAAATCGCTACGCTTCAACTGGGCACGAGTGGCGCGGCAGCGGGCGGCGCGGGGCAGACCGCACCCGAGCCGGAGAACGGCACAAGCTGGCGCAGGTATCTGGCGACGGCAAAACTGTGGGCCACCGGAATCTTCCTTGGCTGGATTTTCTACGCGACAACGGCGCTGCTCGCCGGCCCCATCCTGCCGCAATTGCCTGTCACCGTTCTCTCACCCTTCCGTTTCGCCAACGAATACGGCCTGTTTGGCGTGATGACTCGCGCCCGGTACGAGATCGAGTTCCAGGGCAGCTACGACGGCAAAACCTGGACCGCCTATCCCTTCGGCTACAAGCCCCAGGACCCGTCGCAGCCACCCGGATCCTTCGCCCCCTATCAGCCGCGCTTCGACTGGAATCTCTGGTTCGCTTCGCTCGGCCCGTGGCAACAGTCGCCTATCGTCCTCCAGACCGAGGAGCGCCTGCTCGAAAGCGACCCTTACGTTTTGCAGCTTTTCGCCGGGAATCCGTTCGCCGCGAAGCCTCCGCTCGAACTGCGGGCCGTGCTCTGGCAATATTGGTTCACAGACCCTGCCACGAAGCGCGCCACCGGACGCTGGTGGCGGCGGCAGTTGATCGGGCTCTACGCGCCGGTGATCGAGCGTGCGCCCGGCGGCCGTTTTGCCGTGATCCAGATGCCGGGCGGCATGTTGATGCAGCGCTAGATCGAGAAACCACATGAAACGTAGCCGCGACATCTCCCCGCAGGAAGTGCTGAACGCCCTCACCGGCGCCCAGCCGAAGAGCCTCCGCGAGTTGGCTCAGATGCTCGGACTCGCCCGCGCCGGCCGCTCCGCCCGCAAGCAGTTGCGCCACGCGCTGGCGGAACTGAAACGGCAGGGCGAAGTCGTCGAAATGCGCCTGCACGGCCATCGCGCCTTTCGCGCGCTGGCGGCGCCCGAAGGCGCCGAAAGCAGAGCGCCGGCGCATGCCCGTGCCCCCGCGGCCCGGCGCGCGCCGGGCGCCGAGCCCGGCGAAGAGGGCCAGCCCGCGCGGCGCGATCCGAACCTTTTCACCGGCCGCATCGTCGTCCACCGCGACGGCTACGGCTTCGTGGTTCCGGACACGCCCATTGGCATTGAAGGCGACCTCTACGTCAACGCCGACAACACCGCCGACGCCATGCACGGCGATCGCGTGCTGGCGCGGATCGACCGCCGGCGTCCCGACGGCCGCGCCGAAGGGCACATCGTGCGGATCACCAGCCGCGCGCACCCGACCGTGGTGGGAATTTTCCATTACGCGACGCGGGCAGGCGTGGTCGAGCCTCTCGACCCGCGCGTGGCGCGCGAGATCCTGGTCCCGCAGGGCGAGGAGCTGCCGCCGCAATGGCGGCCTTCCCCGGACGAAATGGTGGCGCAGGCGCAGCCGATGGCGCGACGGCCGGAACTCGAAGGCGCCGCGGTGAACGTCGAGCTGACACGCTTCCCGCGCGGCGGCGTGAGGGCGGCCGGGCGGGTGATCGAGGTACTGGGCAAGCCGGGCGAGAAGGGCGTCGACGTCGAGATCATCCTCCGCAAACATCATCTGCCGCACATCTTCCCCGAGGAGGTCTTGGCCGAGGCGCGGGCCACTTCGCAGGCCGTCTCCCGCGACGCCGTCGAGGGCAGGGAAGATTTTCGCGGGTTGCCGATCGTGACGATCGACGGCGAAACCGCGCGCGATTTCGACGACGCCGTCTACGTCGACCGGCTCCCCGGAGGCGGCTTCGAACTTCAAGTGCATATCGCCGACGTCGCGCACTACGTCCATCGCGGCGAGCCGCTCGACCGCGAAGCGCGCCTGCGCGGCACGTCAGTCTACTTCCCCGACCGCGCCATCCCGATGCTGCCGCACGAGCTGTCGAGCGGCATCTGCTCGCTGAACCCGCACGAAGACCGCCTGGTGATGAGCGTCGTCATGCAGCTCGACGCCAGCGGGCGCGTGACCGGCTCGCGCTTCACGCCCGGAGTCATCCGCTCGGCCGAGCGGATGACCTACACGAACGTCAACCGCGTGCTCGAAGGCGATCCGGAAATGACCGGGCGCTATGCCGCGCTCGCGGGCCGCTTCCATCTGATGAAGGAGCTGGCCCTGGGGCTCAGCGCCCGCCGCCAGAAGCGCGGTGCGATCGATTTCGATCTCCCCGAGCCGGTGGTCCTGTTCGACGAACTGGGGCACATGCTGACGATCGCCCGCAGCGAACGCAACATCGCCCACCGCCTGATCGAGGAGTTCATGCTGCTGGCGAACGAGCAAGTGGCGAGGTATCTCGAAGGGCGCGTCCTGCTCTCGCTGCACCGCGTCCACGAGCAGCCCGATTCCAAAAAGGTACTCGAATTCGAGGAACTGGCCCGCGCCTTCGGCTTTTCCCCCGGCCTCGGCGCTGTTCTCGAAAAGCCGCTGCGCGTCCGCCACGGCCAGCGGGCCGCCCAGGCGCGCCCCGGCTATCGCGGCGGCCGCCGCCCGCGGCCGATGGCCGTCAGCATTCCGCAGGAAATCAATATCCGCCCGTCCCACTACCAGCGCCTGGTCGAAAAAATCTCCGGCCGGCCCGAGGAGCGCATCCTTTCCTACCTCATGCTCCGCTCGCTCAAGCAGGCGCGCTACGCCGCCGAGCCCATCGGCCACTTCGCCCTCGGCCTCGATCTCTACACCCACTTCACATCGCCCATCCGCCGCTATCCCGATCTGATCGTCCACCGCATCCTGAAATGGGCGATCGAGAACCCGGCCGAAGGCGCCGTGGTCGGAACCTACCGCGGCCCGGAACTCGAGGAGGTCGCGACCGAAACGTCGGAAGCCGAACGCCGCGCCGTCGACGCCGAGCGCGAACTCATCGACTGGAAGACGGCGCAGTACATGGAACAGCACCTCGGCGAGGAGTACGAAGCGCTGATCATTTCGGTGCTGAAATTCGGCTTCTTCGTCGAACTGATGGAGGTATTCGTCGAGGGGCTGGTGCCGATCGACCGCCTGGAGGAGACGGTGGGCGAGCGCTGCTTCTACCGCGAACTGGACCACGCGATCGTGGGCCAGCACCGTAAGCAGCGGTTCCGGCTGGGAGATCGCGTGCGGGTGCGAGCCGAGCGAATCGACCCGCTGTTCAAGCGGGTCGAGTTCGCCGTGCTCCTCGGCTCAAAATGATCGTGCGGGTGCGCCGGCCACGGTCTATGGCGGGGCGAGCGGCGGGAAAAAGCAGAACGGCAGGTCGCGCGCTGTGCGCAGGCCCGCCGGTGCCGCAAGCAGCGCCGGGATGGCATTTACGGTGATCGAGGCGGTGGCCAGATCGCCGTGCGTTCCGCCGGGAATCACCATCGTCAGCTTCGGTTCGCCGGAGAGATGGATCGTATCGCTCGCGTCCTTGGCCCCGACGTACATGTTCAGCTCGAGGTAGACCTTTTCCTCGCCGCGACACATTCCACGGGCCACCTGATGGATGCCCGTCACTTGCCCGGCCTGGATTTCGAGCGAATCGGTGCGGAGCGGCTCGGTGGCCACGACCGGCTCGATGGTTTCGGTGATCGTATCGACGTCGAGTCCGAGTCCGTCCGACAGCATCGCGACCGATTCCGGCAACCCGACGTGCTTCACCGTTCCCTCGGTGACCCGCTTCTGGAACTCCTCGACGGTCAGCCCGGCGCCCACTTTTCTCTGTAGCGGGAGTCTGCGCCGCGCCGCGTCCACGATGCGAATCGCCTTGGCGTGATCGACCCTCTGGCACGCGGCCGAAAGACCGAGGACCAGCTTGTCCATCACGAAGCCCGGATTCACGCCCGTGCCGAGAATCGTCACACCCGATTCCCTGGCTGTCTCGTCGAGCTTCGCCGCCAGCTCCGGATGTTTGCGGAACGGGTACGACAGCTCCTCGCAGGTCGAAACCACGCAGGCGCCTGCTTCGAGACACTCCATCAACTGGCCGCTGACGTCGGTGAGGAACGACGACGTCGTGTGCACCACTACGTCGACGGGATGGGAAAGCACCTCGGCCGGATCGGCCGAAACCTTCACACCCCAGGGCGCGTCTTCCGCCCCGACCAGTTCGCCGAGATCGCGGCCGGCCTTCTCCGGGTCCTTGTCGATGGCGCCGACGATCACCAGTGCTTGCTTCTGGCGCATCAGCCGGACGATCGAGGCCCCGATCGGCCCTACTCCGTATTGCACCACCCGTATCTTCTTCTTCATTCGAACACTCCAGTGCGCCTGCCCATTATCACAAAGAAACATCCGCATTCAATGATTTTTCGGTCCTGTAAATTAGTCTAGCGTGTTTTCTCCGATACGGAGCGGAGAAGAGTGCGAAATCTTGTGCCCCCCGGCGCGGCCCTTCTTGCCCCTTCCGGCGCGCGCGGGCCATAATGCCCGCAAATGTCCTCCGAGCCCCGCAAACCCGCCTGGCGCGGAATGGCGCTGCGGGTGGCAGGCAGCGCGCTGATCCTCGCGCTGCTGTTCCATTTCGTCCCCTTCGCCGAGGCGTGGCAGGCGATGCGGCGTCTGCCGCCGCTCGTCTGGCTGGCGGTGCTCTTCGGCTATTTCTGCGCGCATCTGGCCGGCGTGACCAAATACAAGCTGATGCTCAACGGCGCGGGCGCAGGCCTCACTTTCGCGCAGGCGGTACGCTGCTATTTCGCCGGACTGTTCAGCTCGCTGCTGCTGCCGTCGGTGGCGGGCGGAGATCTGGTGAAGGCGGGCCTGGCGCTGCGGCTGGGGCGCAGCAAGGCGGGCGTGCTGCCCGGCAGCCTGCTCGACCGCCTGCTTGACGCCGCGGGGCTCGGGGGCCTGGGGACTGCCGGGGTGGTGTGCCTGCCCGGGACGCTCGATCCCGCCGACCGCCGCATGCTTCTGATCATCGTCGCCGCGGTGATGGGGGCGGGACTTCTGGCCGCGGCCGTCGTGATGCTCTTGCCGGCGCGGCGTTTTTCCTACCGGACGCGCCGGCAACTGGTGCGCCTGCGGCGCGCGGCGCGCTCGACGGCACGCAGGCCCGCTCGCGTGGCCGCGGCCATGGGACTCGGCTTCGTCACCCAACTCGGCTTTGTGACCCTGACCACGCTTCTCGCCGCCGCCTGCGGACTTCACTTGCCCTATCGCGCATGGCTCTTCGCCTGGCCGCTCGCCAAAATCTCGGCTTTCCTTCCCATCAGCCAGGCCGGCATCGGTGTGAGGGAAGCGACGCTCGCCGCACTTCTGGTGCCTTTCGGCGCCGCCGGAGGCATCGTGGTTGGCGTCGGGCTGGCATGGGAAACGATCGTCATCGCCGGCGGTCTGCTCTCCGGCCTGATCTCCCTCCTTGTGGGCCGACTCCCCGCCGGCCAGTCGCGCTCGCTCGAAACGGGCGTCGCCCAACGCTAGTCTCGGCGTGTGCATCCTAAAAGCCTCCGCTCACATCTGAAGCGCTGACTGGCAGAGGGAGAAACCTGTTGGGAGCATTGCTAAGACAAAGATTCGTTTGGAGTGTGCTGATCCTCAGCTTGGCCTTCGTCAGCCCCAAGCCGGCACGCGCGCAGATGAATCCGTATTTCACCGCCATCAGCACTCCGGTGCCCAAGGACCACCTGATGCTCATGCTGCTGCCCGATTACCAGCTGGCGCGCACGGGTCCCGATTTCCTCACCTACATGGGCATGGCCGAATACGGCATCACCAACCGCTGGACGGCCGGTTTCATGGCCGAGGGCCAGAAAATCGGCGGCCTGCCCGCCACCTTCGGCGGCGTGCGATTCAACACCTATTTCCAGCTCTTCCCGCACGATCACCTGCTGCACCTGACTCTCTACGGGGAATACGAGGATCTCAACCAGGCGTCGCTCTACAAGATGGAAGTCAGCGGCTTCGGCGGCGAAGATCTCACCCCTCCGCTTTCCGTCGCGCGAAACACCTCGGCCCGCACGATCGAGCAGCGCCTCGTCACCTACCACGATTGGGGCCGGCTCGACCTGACCTTCAATTTCATCTCGGAAACCAACCTCGAAAACTCCGAAAACGATTTCGGCTACGTCTGGGGAGTTTTCCGGCAGCCGAAGTGGGATGGAATGCGCGGCATGAGAGCGATGGCGCCCCCGCCGCTTTCGCCCGCGCGATTGGGCTACGGCCTCGAAATGATGGGCGCGCTCGGAAACACCACCCAGTTCGGTTTCGATTGGCCGCGCCAGCAGCAATATCTCGGGCCCGTCTTCAGCTACGCGCTATCGCCCGGCTGGAGCGTTCGTCTGGAACCCACCTTCGGCCTTTCCGGCGTAAGCGACCGGTTCGTCCTGCGAATGGCGCTGGATTATTCCATCAGCAATCTGCTTGGCCGATTGACCCGCGAGCATTGATCGGGGAAAGCGAACTCAGTATGGTCCGCTTCCCTTCACATGAGTCTTCTCCCAGGCCCTCACCTTGATTCTTGCCTGGTTGAAAAGCCGTTCGTAGTTCCCTTTGCGAATTTTCTCGCTGGCGTCCTTGCTCAGCAGTTTCCAAAGTGGATCGTACATGTAGTAAACACGCAGGTATTTCGTCTGGTCCGACGGCGCCACTTCGTCGGTGCCGAAGAGGATACGGTCAGGGTAACGGTTGAATATGTCGGCTACGCGAGCCGCCGTTGCCGGTGTGCTTTCCAAATACTTCGCCACTTCGTCCCAGGAAATATCGAAATAGACGTTGCTCAGGGCCGGGTCTTTCAAGATGTCGACCACGAAGGCGGCTTGATCCTTTACCGGCCGCACCACGCGGCCAAGCCCCAAGTGGGCCCAGATAATCGTGGTCTTCGGGTGCCGCTTCATCAGGGCAATCATCGGCTCCAGGTAGGCGGGCTTGCTCCCCTGCTTGGCAAACGGCATATCGACGTCGCAATGGATTAGCGCCACCAGCCCCGCTTCACCGGCGAAGTCGAGCAGCCGATCGAGGGCGCGATTCTGGATGCCGGGAGGTCCACCGGCGATCTTGGCGGACACGAATTCCTTCTGAATCGTGAATTCGCCGATTCCCTCGAAGACGCCGGGAAACGTTTCGAGCACCCGGCGAACGTGATCGGCGGCGTACATATCGGCGGGATTGAATCCGATAATCATGGGATCGAAGCGCTGCTGCTCCGCCTTGGACAGCGACTTGTAGGCCATCGCGATCGACGCATCGGTGAAGGAGTAGTAGTAGAGCGGGGCGTCCGATTGCAGGTAGTACGTCGGCGCACGGGCGCCGTCCAGGGCATACGACCACTCCTGCTGTAGGGGAATGCCGAAGAGCGTCGCTCTGCCAACCTTGTCACCCATTACCTTGAGGAATGCCTGCATGGTTGTGCCTTCCTGGATGTAGTTGGTCAGGTGGACATGGGCGTCGTTGAACAGGTAATCCGACGTACGCGACGATTGCGCCGCAGGCGAGTTGGATCCGGCAAGCAGTACGGCAGCGGCCAAGGCAAGCCAGGCGAGCCAACGAGATCGCGGTCTGCGGGAACTGTGTCGCATGGTGGACACCTCAGTAGATAGCGGTGGCGCCGATCGTCAGGATCGGGCCCTTCAGTCCTCCCATGTAAAAACCAAAGGTGCTGTTCACAGGAGAATGAATCACATCAATTAGCTGAACGTTGACCCGGTATGTGCGCAGGTGGGCGAAATACCAGTTCGCGCCGCCGAGATACTCATGCGGAGAGCCCTCGCCGAGCGGACCGTACTTGCTGAAGACCCAGGAGTTCGCCCCGTACACTTCAAACGTTTTGGGTATCACCATGTAAGACGATTGAACGTAGAATCCGGTGTCTCGAATCACGCCCACAGGCAGGGGCCCGGTAGCTGCGAAGTGGTTGAGGACCCGATAGTAGCCCTCGCTTTGGAGCCAGAAGCCATGCCACTTTATCCCGCCATTCGCCGAGGCCAAGTTGTAGCGCACTCCCGTGACGGTGACGCCCGGCGCCAGGGCACCCGTGTCGAAGACGTTCAGACTGTCCGCCAGGCGCAAGGTTGTGTTGTTGGACGCGGTACCCGGTTCGGTCTGCCGCACTTCGGGGCTGTAGGTGTAGGCGACTCCAAAACGGGTGGCGAGCTTTTGGTGATCTTCAAAGTCCCCGAAGCCGCCGCGAGGACCAAATTCGTTTGTGGTCGGCAACCACACGAGCGCGCCGCCGTACGACAGCCCACGGTTGAGCTTGATGGCGGCCACGTCGAGGTTGCTCAGGTTGTTGCCCATCATCACCTTATAGTGCAAGCGCGGCAGCACTTCGCCAGCCGCAAATAGCCCCTGCGTGAAATACGGCCGGAAAAACTCGTCAGCCATCACGCGATCGTAGGAGGTCCAGAATGGGTGTGAGCCCTGCAAGGATATCGTGCCGGGGTAAGCGTTCCAGCCGAGGCCCAGGCTGAAACGCCTGCTGAAGTT
>OFHG01000914.1_pt1 | contig 11017 bp, 11 predicted proteins | sample 1521931 | NCBI WGS metagenome assembly OFHG01 (sample SAMEA2468438, study PRJEB22500) | soil metagenome | biome: Glassland; feature: Farmland; material: Clay | place: Australia | collected 2013-01-31 | depth 0.55 m
GGTAGAGAGCGAGCAGGCAGAACGCCATGGCGTCGTACCAGGGCCGCTGGTAGGGCCAGACGAGCAGCCAGGCGAGGCTGAGCACGAGCGCGGGCCGGACCGCCGGCCGGGCAGCGAAGCCCTCTGGCAGCCGCCGGAGCAGCAGCCAGGCGGCCGCCACGAATACGGCAGCGGCCACCACTGTCAGGTACGGCGGGCTGGTCAGACCGAACGGGCGGGAGAGGAGCGCGTAAAAGGTGTCACTGGTCGCGCTGGCGTCCCGGTAGATGAGAACGGCGATCGCCGGCGGCCCGAACCACAGGTACGACGGGACGAGCACCGCCGCTGCGCCGGCCCCGGCCGCGAGCAGCGTGCGCGGGGACCGGCGGGCCGCCCAGGCGATGCCCAGGCCGAACAGGACGAACGTGATCTTCAGGTCGGCCGCCAGCCCGACCAGGACGCCTGCCACCAGGCCGGGCAGCACGCCGGGCCGCCGGCCCGGCAGGAAGTGCCCCGCGGTGGCCGGGCTCACCAGGCCCAGTCCCAGGAAGCCCATGGCCGCACCCATCGCGTCGATATGCCCACCAGCCACCAGGCCCCATAGCAGCAGCGGATTCAGCGACCACATCAGGTGGGCGCGGGCGCGCCGGCCCGGATCGTCGCGCAGCAACCGGTCGAGCGCGAGCACGATCGCGCCGAAGGCCAGCGCGTTCCACAGCTTCAGCCAGAACACGATCCGCGCGGCCGAAGTCCCGCCGAGGATGGCGGCGGTGGCCTGCTCCACGGTCGCCAGCGGCCCGTAGACGGAATGCTTGGTCTGCCAGGGCAGCGGGGCGGCCTGGCCGACGGGGTCGCCGGACAGCCGCAACTGCAGGGGCGTCATCACGTAGGGGTCGTGACCGATCGCCACCATCCGGCCGTAGGCGGCATAGTCGAGAGTGTCGGTGGACCCGGCGGGCGGGAGCACCGCGAGCAGCGCCGTCGCGATGAGCGCCGCACGCACCAGCAGCCTGGCCTGCGGCCGTGCCCCCCGCTGGATCGCTACCAGCCCAGCCACCACCCCGGCCGCGCCAGCGATCACTGCCGCCCACAGGGCACCGGTCACCACGGCGTCAGGCAGGTGCAGGGGGATCCACCACGGCGGCCCGTCACCGGCGGCGGGGATGTTCACCACCGCTCTGCTCGGCCCGGCGGCACAGACCGCGATCATGATCAGGAGCGAGGAACTGATGCCGGCCACGGCCAGCCGGCCCGGGACCCGGCTCCTGGCGCCGGGCGCCGGGCGCAGCGCCGGCAGCTCGCCCCGGGGCTGGGGGGCGAGTCCGGTCATAGTGGGAAGCACTGCTGGCTCGTCGATGGCGGCACGCTCCGGCTAAGGAAACAGCTGCGGGGAGTGGCTACTGGCGGGGGTTACCCGCCGTGAGCCCGGCACATCCTGAACGCTAACGTCCAGCAGTCCCGGCGGGTTCCGCGAACAGCGGGGTGCCAGGCAAAGAATGTGACAGGAATGCGTAATGAAAAGGTACCAGGGCCGGGCAGGCAGAACTCACCGGGGCGGCTAATGCCCGAATAGAATCATTTGACGGCTAATGCCCGAATGAGGAATAGCGTTCGGGTGGCGCGGCCTCAGGCGTTCTTCCGCAGCCTTGCCAGCGCCTCGGCCAGGATGGCCGCGCCATCGGAGTCGCTGCGCCGCTCCTTCACGTACGCCAGATGTGTCTTGTACGGCTCGCTGTGCGGTGGCCCGGGTGGGTTGGCCTCGTCCCGGCCCGCAGGGAAACCGCACCGGGGGCAGTCCCAGGTCTCCGGGACGGCGGCATCACTCGCGAAGCTCGGCCGGGTCTCGTGGTTGTTGGAGCACCAGAACGAGACCCGCACCCGCGGAGCCGACTCACCACGTTCCGCCTCTCCCATGGGACCCGCCCCGACGCGGCTTCCCCGGATGGCGTTGCCACTACTCACAGACCACCTCTTGCCCTCTCCGCTGCCACGTGACCCTCACTTATTGAGCAACAGGCCGAGGCCGACGATGCAGAGGAACCAGATCACACCAGTGAAGATCGTGAGCCGGTCCAGGTTCCGTTCCACCACGGACGACGAGCCGAGCGAGGAACTCATCCCGCCACCGAACAGGTCCGACAAGCCACCGCCCTTGCCCTTGTGCAACAGCACCAGAAGCACCATAAGCAGGCTTGTGATGATGAGGACGACAGACACTCCGATGACCACTGCCGATATCGTCCTTCCGGGTGCTGTTGCGCTGCTGCTGTGCCGCTCAGGCGCTGGTGGCCAGTTCGCGGTACCGGCAGATCCTGGCGAACTCACCGGCATCGAGGCTGGCACCGCCGACGAGCGCGCCGTCCACCGCTGGCTGCGCCATGATCGCAGCGATGTTGTCGGCCTTCACCGACCCGCCATACAGGATACGCACATCAGCGGCCACATCGTGCCCGTGAACCGCGGAAACCCGGTCCCGGATCGCCTGGCACACCTCTTGTGCGTCCTCCGGCCGGGCGACTTCACCGGTGCCGATGGCCCACACCGGCTCGTAGGCGATCACCAGGCCGGCGATCTGGCGGGCCGGGATGCCGTTCAGGGCGCCGTCCAGCTGGCCCAGGGTGTGTACCAGGTGGTCCCCCGCGCGCCGGATCTCCAGATTCTCACCGACGCACACGATGGGGGTCAGGCCCGACCGCAGGGCCGCCTTGGCCTTGGCGTTCACGACCGTGTCGTCCTCGCCGTGGTACTGCCGCCGTTCGGAGTGGCCGGCCAGGACATAGGCACAGCCAAGCTTGGCGAGCATCGGCCCGGACACCTCGCCGGTGTAGGCGCCCTGGTCATGCGCGGAGATGTCCTGCGCCCCATACCGTATCCGCAGCTTGTCCCCCGCCACCAGGGTCTGGACGCTGCGGATCGCGGTGAACGGCGGCAGCACCACTACCTCGGCGGCGTCGAAGTCCTTGCCGGTCAGCGAGAAGGCCAGTTTCTGGACCAGCGCGATGGCCTCGAGGTGGGTGTTGTGCATCTTCCAGTTGCCTGCGATGAGCGGCGTCCGCCCGCCGCCCGCGGCGCTCACTGGCCTTCCAGGGCGGTCAGCCCGGGCAGGACGGCGCCCTCCAGGTATTCCAGGCTCGCCCCGCCTCCGGTGGAAATATGGGTGAACGCATCGGCTGGGAAACCCAGCTGCCGAACGGCTGCCGCGGAGTCGCCGCCGCCCACCACAGTCAGTCCCGGCACGGCGCTGATCGCCTGGGCGACTGCCCGGGTGCCGTCGGCGAAGGCCGGAAACTCGAACACCCCGGGCGGCCCGTTCCAGAAGACGGTCTTGGCATCGGCCAGCTTGCGGGCGAACAGCTCCCGGGTGGCCGGGCCGATGTCCAGCGCGAGCCGGTCGTCCGGGAAGGCGTCGGCGGGCACCACCTCGGGCACGGCGTCCGCGGCGAAACGGTCGGCCACCACGTGATCCACCGGCAGCACTACCTCCACCCCGGCCCGTTCCGCCGCTGCCAGGACCGCCGAGACCTGCGGGATCTGGTCAGCTTCCAGCATGGACCGCCCGATCGGCAATCCGCGGGCGGCCAGGAACGTGTAGGCCATGCCGCCCGCGATGAGCAGCCGGTCAGCCCGGGTCAGCAGGTTGCCGATGACCGCCAGCTTGTCCGACGGCTTCGCGCCGCCCAGCACCACCACGTATGGGCGGGGCGGGTCGGTGGTGAGCTGGCGCAGCACCGAGATCTCCGCCAGCACCAGCTGCCCGGCCGCGTGCGGGAGCAGCCGGGGCAGGTCGTACACACTGGCGTGCCTGCGGTGCATGGCCCCGAACCCGTCGCCCACGTACACGTCGGCCAGATCGGCCAGCCTGGCCGCCAGCGCGGCCCGCTCCGCGTCGTCCTTGCTGGTCTCGGCGGGCTCGAACCGCACGTTCTCCAGCAGCGCCACCTCACCGCCGTCCAGGCCGGCCACGGCGCTGGCGGCGGACTCCCCGGCCACGTCGCCGGCGAAGGCCACCTCCTGGCCGAGCAGTTCCGATAGCCGGCCCGCGACCGGCCGCAGCGACGGGCCGCCAGCCGCGCGCACGGCGAAGCCGTCGCCCTTGGGCCTGCCGAGATGGGCACAGACGACGACCCTGGCCCCGCGGCTGGTCAGGGTCGTCAGGGTGGGGAGGCTGGCCCTGATCCGGCCGTCGTCGGTGATCGCGGACCCGTCCAGCGGCACGTTGAGATCGGCCCGCAGGAAGACTGTCCGCCCAGCCACGTCGAGGTCATCGACCCGCTTCATCAGCGCCTGTCTCGTCTCGTAGGGGGAATTGACCGCGGGCAGGGGTCAACCGAGCCGCCCGCCGACCAGCGCCGTGATGTCCACCAGCCGGCTGGTGTAGCCCCACTCGTTGTCGTACCAGCCGATCACCTTGACCTGGTCGCCGAAGGTCATCGTCAGGCCGGAGTCGAACGTGCACGAGTAGGGAGTGCCGACAACGTCGGAGGAAACGATCGGGTCGCTGGTGTAGTGCAGGTAGCCCTTGAGCGGCCCATCGGCGGCCGCCTTGAACGCCGCGTTCACCTCGTCCACCGAGACTTCCCGGCTCACCTGCACCACCAGGTCGGTGACCGAGCCGTCCATCACCGGCACCCTCATTGCCATCCCGTCCAGTTTGCCCTTCAGGTCGGGCAGCACCAGTGCGGTCGCCCGGGCGGCCCCGGTGGTGGTGGGGATGATGTTCTGGGCGGCGGCCCGCGCCCGGCGCAGGTCCTTGTGGACGAAGTCCAGGATCACCTGGTCATTGGTGTAGGCGTGGATGGTGGTCATCAGGCCCTTGACGATGCCGAAGCTGTCCAGCAGCACCTTGGCCATCGGGGCCACGCAGTTGGTCGTGCAGGAGGCGTTGGAGATGACGTGGTGCCGGGAGGGGTCATAGGCGTCGTCGTTGACGCCCATGACGATCGTGATGTCCTCGCCCTTGGCCGGGGCCGAGATGATTACCTTCTTCGCCCCCGCCGCCAGGTGCTTGCGCGCGTCCTCGGCCTTGGTGAAGCGGCCGGTTGATTCGATCACCACATCGACCCCCAGGTCGCCCCAGGGCAGGGCGGCCGGGTCACGTTCGGCAAGCCAGGTGATGCGCTGGCCGCCGGCCGAGATGGCGCCGTCCGCGGCGTGGATGTCGAGGTCGAGGGTGCCCAGCACCGTGTCGTACTTGAGCAGGTGCGCGAAGGTGGCCATATCGCCAAGGTCGTTCGCGGCCACGATCTCGATATCACGGGCCTGCCCGCCGGCGTGGACGGCGCGCCAGAAATTGCGCCCGATCCGGCCGAATCCGTTGATGCCCACGCGGATGGTCACGGCTTGATCTCCCTCATGCGTAGCTGCGAAGTCGCCCGGGCTCGCCCCCCGAGCAGTAGACCCTACCTGACAGGGTTCCCGCTGATCGTGCACCCTATCCGCGGCCGTGTCGCCAGGCCGGAAGGCCACTATGCGGGTGACTTCCGGCCCCCCTGATTGGGGCAGCCCGGCCACCCCAGTCCCCAGCCTGCCATCCCGGCTGGTCAGCTGGGGGGAACTGGCGCTGCGGCTGGCAGGTTCTATCGGGCGGGGGCGCGTGGCAATATGCTTCCCGGAATGCGACGGGAGTGGGGCAAGACATGACGGCGTTCGGAATGGGCCCGCAGGTCCGGCAGGGCAGCCCCGGCAAGGCGGTGCTGGCCGGGATCGGGGTCGCGGTAGCCGGATCCCTGGTCTGGGGATTGATCGCCTACCTGACCAAGTACCAGCTGTCGGTGATGGCGCTCGCCATCGGAGCCGCCGTCGGCACTGTTGTGCTCCGGGTCAACGGCCGCAACCGGCACCCTGGTCTGGCGGTGGCCAGCGCAGTGCTGTCTGTCTTCGGCTGCGCCCTCGGCAGCCTCGTGGCCGAGATCCTGGTCCTGCTGAGCCATGGCATCCCGGCCAGCGTGATCATGGCGAATCTGAACCTGGTGCTGAGGGTCTACCCGAAGGCAGTCGGCGGCCTCGGCTTTCTCTTCTGGATACTCGCGGCCCTGTACGGGTACCGGATCGCGATGGGTGCGCCGGTCTGGCGGCGTGGATATGGCCGGCGGCCGGCGCCGCAGGCCGGCGGGCCGTACCCCGGCTTCGGCACCACGCCAGGGCAGGTGGCCGACGGCCAGTACCCGGGGTACGGCACCACGCCAGGGCAGGTGGCCGACGGCCAGTACCCGGGGTACGGCACCACGCCAGGGCAGCCGCCGCCACTGGGGACCGAGCCTGGCCAGTCGGCTGCCCCCGGGAATCCCCCGCCGCAGTAGCCCGCCAGTTCAGGGCATGAGCATCTCCGGGGTGAGATGTGCCTCGGTGCCGGGCACCCCGAGGTCGCGAGCTCGCTTGTCGGCCATGGCCAGCAGCCGCCGGATGCGGCCGGCGATCGCGTCCTTGGTCAGCGGTGGGCTCGCCAGCTGGCCAAGCTCCTCCAGGCTCGCCTGCCGGTGCTCGATCCGCAGCCGCCCGGCCACCGTCAGGTGCTCCGGCGCGTCGTTACCCAGGATCTCCAGCGCCCGCTCCACCCGGGCACCGGCCGCGACCGCAGCCCGCGCACTGCGGCGCAGGTTGGCGTCGTCGAAGTTGGCCAGCCGGTTCGCCGTTGCCCGGACCTCGCGCCGCATCCGCCGTTCCTCCCAGGCGAGCACGCTGTCGTGCGCGCCCAGGCGGGTCAGCAGGGCACTGATCGCGTCCCCGTCCCTGACCACGACCCGGTCAACCCCCCGCACCTCACGTGCCTTGGCGTGGATCTTCAGCCGCCGGGCCGCCCCGACCAGGGCCAGCGCGGCCTCGGGCCCCGGGCAGGTGATCTCCAGTGCCATCGACCGGCCCGGCCCGGTCAGGCTGCCGTGGGCCAGGAAAGCGCCCCGCCAGGCGGACTCGCAATCGCAGGTAGTGCCGGCCACCACCTGCCGGGGCAGGCCGCGGACCGGCCGCCCATAGTTGTCCACCAGGCCGGTCTGGCGGGCCAGGCTGTCACCGTCGCGGCGCACCCGCACCACATACCGGTTACCCTTCCGCAAGCCGCCGGGTGCCAGCACGATCAGGTCGGAGGTATGGCCGAACACCTCGGCCACGTCCTTGCGGAGCCGGCGCGCCGCGGCGCCGGTGTCCAGTTCCGCCTCCACCACGATCCGGCCACTCGCCAGGTGCAACCCACCGGCGAAACGCAGCAGCGTGGATACCTCCGCCTTGCGGCAGCACGGCTTGAGCACCGTGACACGGCTCAGTTCGTCCTTCACCAGGCCAGTCATGGCCATGGCCTCACTCCCCCTCGAATATCTCTGCGAATGCCCCCGCGAGTTGCCGCGGATCGTGGCGCGGCGAGCCGTCGCGCATGGCCAGGTCCGCGAGGACCAGCCTGCCACCGAGCAGGCCCGCTGCCTTCTCCAGTTCTGCGGCGGTGCCCCCGGCAGCGCCGCGATCGGCCAGCACCACGTCGAGCGTAAGCTGCGGCGCGTGGTCCGTGAGCACCTCCAGGTGAGTATGCGGTGAGAATCCCTCGGTTTCGCCCGGCTGTGGTGCCAGATTCAGGGCCACCAGGCGGCGCGCCCGGGTTGAGATCAGCGCCTGCGCCAGTTCCGGCACCAGCAGGTGCGGCAGAACGCTGGTGAACCAGGAACCCGGCCCCAGCACCACCCAGTCGGCGTTGCGGATAGCGGCGACCGCCTCGGGGCAGGCGGGTGGATCCGCCGGGATGAGCGAGATGGACCGGACCCGCCCGGTGGTGGAGGCACACTCGGCCTGGCCCCGCACAGTGCTGATCTCGTCTGGCCGGGCAGGGTCCGCCCCCTCCACTTCGGCCACGAGGTCCAGCGGGACCGAAGCCATGGGCAGGACCCGCCCGTGTGCCCCGAGCAGCCTGCCTACCCAGTCAAGCCCCTGAACCGTGTCGCCCAGCAGGTCCCACAGCGCCACGATGAGCATGTTCCCGACGGTGTGGCCGGCCAGGCCCGTGCCGCCGGTGAACCGATGCTGCACTACCTTGCTCCAGGTGGTGCCCCAGGCGTCGTCGCCGCACAGCGCGGCCAGCGCCATCCGCAGGTCGCCGGGCGGGAGGACGCCGAAATCGCGGCGGAGTATGCCGCTGGACCCGCCGTCATCGGCAACCGTGACGATGGCGGTGAGCTGGCGGGTGACTCGCCGCAGCGCCGACAGCGAGGCGAACAGCCCATGGCCACCGCCCAGCGCGACCACCCGGGGATTGAGGGGGCGCACGGCGGGCACCACCCCCGCGGGCTTGCTGCCCCCTGCCGTCATCGCCACGTGAGTCCCAGGTTCCTTGTCGTCGCCCGCCCCAGGGAGGCCACCGCTCCAGCCGTGGTCACTCTCGCCCCAGGTCCCTGTGCACCACCTGGATGTTCAGCCCGGTCTCCTCCAGCCGTTCGGCGATCTGCTCGGCCATCGCCACGCTGCGGTGCTTGCCGCCGGTACAGCCGATGGCCAGCGTCACGTACTGCTTGCCCTCACGCTCATATCCGGCCAGGACTACCCGCAGGGCGGCCAGGTAGGCGTCGAGGAAATCGGCAGCACCCAGCTGGCTCAATACGTACTCCCTGACCCGTTCATCCTGCCCGGTCAGCGGCGCCAGCGCTTCGATCCAGCGGGGATTGGGCAGGAACCGGCAGTCCGCGACCAGATCCGCATCCACCGGCAGGCCGTATTTGTAACCGAATGAGATCACGCTGACCCGCGGCGCGGTCGCGGCGCCGGTGCCGAAGTAGTCGCGCATCCGGGCGCGCAGTTCGTGCACGTTGAGTGCGGCGGTATCGAGCACCAGGTCGGCCTCGCCGCGGACCGCCCGCAGCAGCTCACGCTCCGCGGCGATCCCGTCCACCACCCGGCCGTCTTCTTGCAGCGGGTGTGGGCGGCGGACACTTTCAAACCGCCGGACCAGGGTCTCGTCGCTCGCCTCCAGGAAGACCACGCGCGGCCTGACTCCCCTGGTGGCAAGCTCACTGATGGCGGACTGAAGGTCGCTGGAGAAGGCACGGCTGCGCACGTCCATCACGGCAGCGATCCGCGGCAGGGCGCCCTTGGCCCGCCGGGCCAGGTTGATCATCGTGGGCAGCAGCCCGGGCGGCAGGTTATCGATCACAACCCAGTCGCGATCCTCTGGTGACTTGCCGGCCGTGCTCCTGCCCGCCCCCGGCATCCCGGTAATGATCACAATCTCCGTCGCCGGGCCGCCCCTGCTGCCGCGCAGTTCCTGGCTGGTTACCCTGTCATCCATCCCTGCCCACCCCCGCGCTTCACGATGCCCCCTCCTCGCGGGCCGTGGCATCGCCCGGCCCGCCTGGCCCGGCCGGCGCACCCGCAATGAAACGCCCCCTCGTCCCTCGTGCCCGGTTCGTGCCGCTCCCGCAGGTCCTGCCAGATCGTACCGAACCTGCATTGAGGGATTCCATCCCGGCGCAAGCCCGGCCACGCCGTGGGGGAGCGGCCCGCCATCGGGTACCGTTCTGTCCCGATCCCGCACCGTTTCCTGGAGGTGACTGAACGTCGCATCGGACACCGGCCGGCAGCCTGCCCCCTTCTTCGTGGACTATGCCCTGTCCAAGGCGGCCGTGCTCAGCCTGTCGAAAACTCTATCGAAAGAATTCGGGCCGAACCGAGATGCGCCGTCTGGCGCTGGGCCGCGTGAACGCGCCCGAGGATCCGGTTCTGCGCGGCCCGTCTGATCGCCTGGCCACCAGCCAGCCACCGGGCAGTGACGGTATCCCGCTCGTCATGGTGCCGGCACCTCACACAGCAGCCGCGTCCCGCTCCTCGTTACGCCGATAATGTACATTATGTCAAGTTAGGCGGCGGGGCCTCGCACTGGACGACGACGAGGCGGTGCAGCTCATCGGGCAACAAATCCGAACACGGGGCCCAGTACCAGCCGTACGTCGCCTCCAGCACCACTCGTGGGCACTGCCCAGCCTTGGCGATCTCCCGGCGCAGCTCCGCCGCGCTGTTGGTGATCCGGGCGGTCTCCAGCCGCTTCCCGTCCGCCACCTACCAGCGTGTTCTGAATGATCATCTGCATGCGCTGGGTGATGCTGGCCGGTTCGCCCAGACCATCGTGGTGGCCGACCGGCCGATCCTGGATGTGCAGCATGACCTGCGTGTGCTGCTGCGCGACCCGCTCGGCCTGTCCATTCCCGGCTTGGCGTTGCACCGGTACGGGTAATGGCTCTGGGTGGATTGTCGGAGTCGGGCAAGAGCACGGCCGGGGCCTACCTGGGAACCCGGCACCGGTATGCCCGCCTGAAGATCGGCTATCTGCTGGAGGTTGCCGCCGCCCGGTGCGGCACCGCGGATGTGTACGCGTTGGACGAGGTAACCATTGCGGAGATGCTGGTTCTGGGCCTGGAGATGTACTGTGCGGCGCACCATTTCCAGCGCCATGTGTCGATCGAGAGCCTGCACCGGGCCGGGGTGTGGCGGCGGAATGCGCGGCCGGGGTGGTCGCTCCACGGTTGCTGCATACCCTCGCGCTGATCGGCGCTGGGCGCCTGCCTGTGCTGTGGTGCGCTGACAGCCTGGCCCTGCCGTGCCCCGATCAGTCTTGCCCGCTGATCGTGCCCGCCGTGAGGTGGCTGGCCGGAAGGTGGCCGCGAAACTGCTGCCCGTACCCCGCCTGCTGGATGTCCGGCTGGACGCCTGCATACCCGACTTGCACGTGGCTCGGCTGGCCCCCGGTGGCCGGCTGGATCGCTGGTACACCCACCCGCCGCACCCCTCGCCGACCCTGGCCGCTCTCGCGACCGGCCAGGGCGCCCAGCCCGGTGCGGTCGCACCAGTCCCGGAGCCGGGCGCCCTGGTCTCACCGCGGTCAGGGAACCGGGCCGGGGGCCGTGCTCACTGTGGCCCGGTGGGTAAGCTTTGCCGTCCGGATCGCCACCAGCGGGTACGCCCAGGCTGCTGCCAGGGCGCCGATGATCTGTGCGGCGATCGCGCCGCCTTCCGCCTGTCCCCAGATCGCCATGCGCAGCGAGTCCACGTAGTCGAGCTTGCGCACGAG
>OFHG01000915.1_pt1 | contig 11003 bp, 10 predicted proteins | sample 1521931 | NCBI WGS metagenome assembly OFHG01 (sample SAMEA2468438, study PRJEB22500) | soil metagenome | biome: Glassland; feature: Farmland; material: Clay | place: Australia | collected 2013-01-31 | depth 0.55 m
CCATGGCGCTCATCGAGTGCAGCACCAACTTGCCGGCAACGATGTTGGCCGCCCACGAAAAAGTGGCGATCAACATCAGGAAGTCCATCAGGGCGTAGCTTCGGCCGCGGGCCCCGCGAGTTTCGCCGGCCGTCGCGCGAGCGTCACTCAAATGATTCCTTCCGGACCGTCGCCGCTTCGATGCGTTCGAGGCTGGGCGCAAAGCCCAGACCGGGCGTCTGCGGGATTTGGATGGTGCCTTGCGCGCTGACCGTCACTTCCGGATCAATGATGTCCTGGGTCCAATAGCGGCGGCTGGCCGAGACGTCGCCTGGCAGGGTGAATCCCGGCAAGGCGGACATGGCGATGTTGTGCGCGCGGCCGATGCCCGACTCGAGCATGCCGCCGCACCAGACAGGGATGTTCTTGGCCTTGCACAGGTCGTGCACGGCGCGCGCTGAGGAGAATCCGCCCACGCGGCCCAGCTTGATGTTGATGATTTTGCCGGCCCCAATTTCAATCGCCTTGCGCGCGTCGTCCGCGTTGTGAATGCATTCGTCCAAGCAGATGGGCGTGCTCAATTCGCGCTGAAGCTTGGAATGGTCCACCAGATCCTCCCAGCCCAGCGGCTGCTCGATCATCATCAGGTAAAACCGGTCCAGCTCTTTCAGGCGGGCGATGTCGGCGAGCGTGTATGCCGAATTCGCATCCGCCATGAGGGCGATGCGCGGGAAGCGGTTGCGAACCCGATCAAGGACTTCGACGTCCCAGCCGGGCTTGATCTTGATCTTGATGCGTTGGTAGCCGGCGTCGAGCTCGCTCTGGATCTTCTCCAGCAACTCCTCCACGGAATTTTGGATGCCGATGGAGACTCCGCAGGGAATTTCCGCCAGAGACCCGCCGACCAGGCGCGCAAGCGGCTGCTGCTTCTGCTGCGCTTCGATATCCCACAGCGCGTTTTCCAGCGCCGCTTTAGCCATGTTGTGGCCGCGAATGGGGTCGAATCGCAGAGCGATGTCGGACGCGCAGGCCCACTCCTTTTTCAGGCTCCAGGGAATAAGGTAGTCCTTCAGAATGTGCCAAGCGGTCTCGGGGTCTTCGTGGCTGTAGAAGGGTTCCTCGCCCGCCGAGACTTCTCCCCAGCCGGTGAGGCCGTTCGCCTCAACGCGGACCAAGACGATCCTGCGGGTCGTAGTCCGCCCGAAGCTGGTCTCGAAGAAATGCACCAGCGGCAGGTGAATTTCGCGGATTTCAACGCGCTCGATTTTCATATTTCTCCAGAAGGAACCGATAGGAACGCTCGTCCTTCTCAAAGGCGGTAACAGCCAGTTTGCGTTTGAAGCATTGCATAAACTGCTCGCGCACTCGCAACTGGACGGCGCGCGCTTCGTCAGGATGGCTGTCGGCAAGCTCCCCGATATTGAGGGGAACCTCCACGGCTGCACGCGGCTTCTTTTTCCCCGCAAGCGGAGGCTTCGCCGCCAGGGCGCGGCGGACGCGCGGCGACTTCAGCCACCACTCCGCCACCAGGCGGTCGCTCGGCAGCCCCTGCTGCAAGCGGCTCCGGACATGGCCGTAGTGATCGGGCAAATAGCGGCGCACAAGGGCTCCCAATCGCACCAGATTGAAGTAAGAATTCTTGGGCTTGAGCGGATCGAACGTCCACTCGACGCAGTCAACGCCCGCCTTGAGCGCTTCCTCGCGCTGCGCAAGTTTGAGCGCCCGGCCCAATCCGCGGTCTTCATGTTGCGGAAGAACGCCCAGCGAGAGCGAATGGAAATACCGCTTGCGGCCGTGCCACGCCGGCATGGAAGCGACGAAGCCCACAACGTCACCGCGCGCCGTGAAGGCGCCCAGCACGTGCCCGCCGATTTTGGGCAGGTTGATGAACAGTCGCAGCGGATAGACTTCATCTTCCGCGTAGCCCCAGATCTTTTTCTGAAGGGTCACGCACGCAGCCAGTTCCTCGCGGGTCTGGCACGACCGGATGATGTAGTCCCTCGAAGTTTTCGCGCGAGTGGACGAGTGCATCGGAACGCGCTTACTCCTTTTTGAATCCTTCCCAGATTTCGTCGAGTTCCAGGGCGCTGCACTCGCGTACCTTTTTGCCGCGCTTCGCGACTTCGACTTCAAGTTTCCGGAAGCGGCGCGTGAATTTCTGATTGGCACGCCGCAGGCAGCTTTCGGGGTCGGAGCGCAGGTAGCGCGCCAGGTTCGCCGCGGCAAACAGCAGGTCGCCGACTTCTTCCTCAACCTTGCGAACGTCGTGCGCGGGGCGAACCGGAATCTCGCTGCGCAGCTCGTGCAATTCCTCCTCGACTTTGTCCAGCAAGTCTTCCACTTTCGCCCAGTCGAAGCCCACTTCCGCGGCACGCACGCCCAGCTCGTAGGCTTCGAGCGTGGAGGGCAGCGTCTCGGCGATGCCGTCGAGAAGCGACGGTTCCTTTTCTTGATCCGCGGCAAGGCCTTCCTGCGCGGCGGCGCGCTCCTTTTCCTTAACATTCATCCAGCTCCGGAGCGCCTCCGCAGCGGTGTTCGCGCGAACGTCGCCGAAGACGTGCGGATGGCGGCGGATGAGCTTGGCGTGGACGCGCTCCACCACGTCGTCAATGGTGAAGCGTTTCTCTTCCGAAGCCAGTTGCGAATAGAAAACCACCTGGAAAAGCAAATCGCCCAGCTCGTCCTCAAGCGCGTCGAAATCGCGCGCGTTGACCGTGTCGATGACCTCGTAAGCTTCTTCGAGCAGAAGCCCTTTGACCGAATCGTAGTCCTGGGCGCGGTCCCAGGGGCAGCCGTCGGGGGCGCGCAGCCGCGCCATCAGTTCCACGAGTTTCGCAAGGTTGTCACCCGCCATCCCGGCCTCTCTGCCGCCGCTTTCACGTCCTAAGGTTTGGTTCGCAACCGAATGCGCTACTTTATCAAGCCGTACAAAGAGTTGGCAATAGAGGCAGGCGCCGCGCTCATGTATCACTTACGAGGATTTGCAGACTTGCCCCTACTCGGCTCCGGGCGCTTCAACGGGATATGCCGTTGACAGAACGGCTGGCGTCAGGCACAGTAGAATTACTCACCTGGAACGCGGGCTAAAACTCATTCAGACGGGTTTCACAGCGTGGCGGAGGCGGCATGATTCTGAAACAGTTCTACCTCGGATGCTTGGCGCACGCTTCGTATCTGATCGCCGATGAGGTTGCGGGCGTGGCGGCGGTCATTGACCCGCAGCGCGACGTGGCCCAATATCTGGAAGAAGCCGAACGCCAGCGCGTGGCCATCCGCCACGTGTTTCTCACACACTTCCACGCCGATTTCCTCGCCGGGCACCTCGAACTCCGCAACCTGACGGGAGCGAAGATCCATCTTGGCGCGCGTGCCGAGGCCGAGTACGCCTTCACTCCGATGAAAGACGGCGACGTGCTTGAGCTGGGCTCGGTGCGGCTGCAGGTGCTGGAAACTCCGGGGCACACGCCGGAGTCCATTTCAATCCTGGTCTTCGCGCCGGGCGCGGAAAAGCCGGCCGCCGTCCTCACCGGCGACACGCTGTTTGTGGGCGACGCCGGACGGCCCGACTTGCGCGCTTCGCTCGGTTGGTCGGCCAACGATTTGGGCCGGCTGCTCTACGATTCCCTCCCGAACAAGTTGCTCTCGCTACCCGATGAGACCGTAGTCTACCCCGCGCATGGCGCCGGCTCGCTCTGCGGCAAGAGCCTAGGGAAAGAGAACTCATCCACTATCGGCGAGCAGCGGCGGTTCAACTACGCGCTTCAGCCCATGACGCAAGGTGAGTTCCTGGCGATCGTTTTGGCCGACCAGCCGGACGCGCCGGCGTATTTCACCTACGACGCGGTCCTGAACACCAAGGAACGACCGACGCTTGAGAAGAGCCTGGAGCAGGGCCTCAAGCCGCTCTCGCTGGACGACGTTTTCCGCCTGAAGAGCGAAGGCGCCCAAATCCTTGACGTGCGCGAGGCGGCATATTTCGAAGCCGGTCACCTGAAGGGCGCCATCAATATTGGCCTGGGCGGGGAATACGCCACCTGGGCAGGAACACTGCTGAGCCGCGAAAAGCCCATCGTCATCATCGCCGAGCCGGGAGGCGAAAAAGAAGCCGGAATGCGGCTGGGACGGATCGGATATGACCACGTGAAAGGGTTTCTGGAGGGTGGCATGCGGCCGTTGGGCTCGCGGGCGGAATTGATCGCGCAGGTTGAACGCATCACGCCGGTTGAGCTTGAGGCGAGCCTCGCCTCATCTCAACCTCCGCTGGTGGTGGACGTTCGCTCCCCAAAGGAATGGAACGAAAAGCATCTACCCGGCAGCCTGAACCTTCCATTGAACCGCCTGGACAACGGCAGCCAAGTGCCGCGCGGCCGGGGCGTGGTCGTGCACTGCGCGAGCGGCTACCGTTCGGCAATCGCAGCCAGTCTGCTGAAACGTGAAGGAATCACGGAAGTGACCGACCTGATCGGCGGCCTGGGCGCCTGGCAAGCTGCTCAACTGCCGGTGGTCAGCGCTTAGCGGCGGGCTTCGGAGCTAAGCGGTGGGACGCGTGCCGGGGTTCCAAAGCCAGCGATGCCCTTCCCCGATTGTCGCGAACCGCAAGGTTGTCGCAATTGCCGCGAATTGCTAAACTGGATGCTTCGAAGCAGCCGTAGATTCTCGTCCTAGGGCGAGTAGCTTACCGAGTCCGAGGAAATGCCATGTCTAAAGAAGAACACGATGGCTCCGGGTTCAAAGTAGTGGACCGGAGACCTTTCAGCGAAGACGGCCAAGTACGGGAGGAGGAGCGCGAGCCCTCGCGGAGCGCCGATCTGCCGCCCCAGCCCGAAGCTCAGCCAGCGGAGGCAGCGCCCTCTCCGCTGGACGACGCACCGCAGGATGCCTTCGAAGGCGGCGCGGGTGGTTTCAAGAACGTCGTGCAATTCCTGGGAACGACGGCCCTGTTCCAGTTGGGCCTGATGCAGGGCCCGAGCGGCGAGGCCATTCCCACCGACCTGGTGAGCGCGCGTCACACCATTGACATGCTGGAAACCTTGGAGACCAAGACACGGGGCAATCTCACCCGGGAGGAATCGCAACTGCTGGAAGACGTCCTTTACGAACTCCGCATGAGCTTCGTCGAAGTCGAGAAGCGCCTGGCGAAAAGAAGCAAATGAGAGTGACTTTCCTGGGCACCGGAACCTCCACCGGAGTCCCGACCCTTGGCTGCCATTGCCGTGTTTGCGATTCTTCCGACCCGCACGACCGCCGCACGCGCCCTTCCGTGATGCTGGAACTCGACAGCCGCGTGGTGGTGATTGACACCACGCCGGATTTCCGCCAGCAGGCGATGCGCGAGCGAGTGGAGCGGCTGGACGCCGTCCTCTTCACTCACGACCATGTGGACCACGTGCTGGGGCTGGACGACGTTCGCCCGTTCTATTTCCGGCAACAGGTGCCGATTCCCATTTTCGCCGACAGCCGTTCGATGGAAGGCATCCGCCGGATCTTCAGTTATATTTTCGATCAGAAGTATGCTTACGGCGGGCTGGCCAAGCTGGACCCGCATCTGATTGATGGGCCATTCGAACTCTGGGGCGAGCGCATGATTCCCCTGCCCGTGTTTCACGGCAATCTGCCGGTGCTGGGTTTTCGCATTCGCGATTTCGCCTATATCACCGATTTCAGCGCCATTCCCGACTCGACGCTCCGACTGCTGGAAGGAGTGGACGTGCTGGTGCTCGACGCTCTGCGCCACAAGCCCCATCCGACTCATTCGACGGTGGAAAATTCACTAAGCCTGGTCGAGAAACTAAAAGCTCGACGGGCCTTTTTCACTCACATCGCTCACGAGTTGCTCCACTCGGAGACCAACGCCGCCCTGCCGCCGCACGTGAGGCTGGCTCACGACGGCTTGAAGTTGGAACTGTGAGGGAACACCGGCCACCATGCGCGTAATTCGCCAACTTTCGGAACTCGGCGAGGTTCCCCGGGCCACCGCCCTCAGCATCGGCAACTTCGACGGCGTGCACCTGGCCCACCAGCAACTCCTGAAGAGGGTGATCAAAAGCGCGCGAGCGGCGAACGCGCTTGCTGCCGCCATCACCTTTGAACCTCACCCGGCGCGCATTCTGAGGCCCGAACGCGCGCCTTCCCTGCTGACCTCCACGGCGCACAAGACCCGCCTGATCGAAAAGCTGGGAATTGACCTGCTCGTCGTTCTGCCATTTACGGAAGAGCTGGCGCGCATTTCGCCGGAAGATTTCGTGCGCACCATCCTAGTGGACGGCCTGCACGCCGTCTCCGTGTACGTCGGCCCCAACTTCCGCTTCGGCCACCGGCAGGCGGGAAACACGCAGGTGCTGGACGAACTGGGACGCGGGCGCGGCTTCCGAGTGGAAATCCTGCCCTTGCTGGAGGTGCGCGGCGAACGCGTATCCAGCTCGCGCGTCCGGCAATTGCTGGCAGAAGGGCGCGTGCGGATTGCGGCGCGGCTGTTGGGTAGATCCTACTCAACCGCAGGGCCCATCGTTCAAGGGACGGGCGTGGGAAGCAGAAAAATCGTGCCCACGCTGAATCTGGCCCCCATCGAGGAGCTGCTTCCCCGCGAAGGCGTTTACATCACCCGGACGCGCCTCGGCGAGAAAGCGTTCGAGTCGGTGACCAACGTCGGCCACAAGCCGACGGTCGGCGAGCATCGCCTCACCGTGGAATCCCACCTGCTGGGCTTCGCGGGGGAGATCGGCGGCGCCGAGATGGAAGTGGAGTACCTTTACCGGTTGCGGGACGAGAGGAAGTTCCCCGATACTACGGCGCTCAAGGCGCAAATCCAGCAGGACGTTCGGAGGGCGCAGCGTTACTTCCGCCACTGCCACGCAGCGGAGAGAGCAATGGGTAAGCGGCGATGAAAAACCGCACCCTCGGCCTCACTGAATCTGCGGGCTCAGACTGTCGGGCATGGATCCTATCGTATAGCGGATGATATTTGTTTGGTCGGTATAATAGAATTTGCTATCCGTTCTATCGCCAACAGGCTCCGCGGTGCAACTCCAGTGGAGAGGGTCGGTCAGCGTCAGCTCAAAAATATACTTAGAGTAAACCTTGGAGTCAGCGGCTTCCGTTCCAGCTCCGCTCGAACCACTCCCGGATGTTGCAGATCCGCCGTTGCCCTGGCCTGGGGTTGACCCCGACTGTCCTGGCGTTGAACCGCTCTGCCCGGGGGTCGAACCGCTTTGGCCCGGAGCCGAACCGCTCTGGGCGGGCGTTGAGCCGCTTTGCCCCGGGGTCGAGCCGCTTTGACCCGGAGCCGAACCGCTTTGGCCGGGCGTTGAGCCGCTATTTCCCTGCGGACCACCGGGCAGAGGCTCGGCGTAGGCAATCGTGACAAACCCATCCATCAGTCCCGGCCGGGGAAGCGCGGGCGGCTCGAGCTTCGCCGACATGTAAGGCTGGAGCTTTGCGAACGTGTCGGCGTATTGCCCGTTGGACAGCCGGTAGGCTTCTTGAGAAGTCTGCACCTGGCGAAGGAAGGAAACCGCGACGGCTTCGTGGGTGCGCTGGAGGGCGTTCACGTAACTGGGAATGGCGATAGCGAAAATAATCATCAAGATCACCAGCGCCACCATCAGCTCAACGAGAGTAAATCCGTCAGGTCGTCGTCTCATCTTTTCTCCCCGGACCTGTCATCCGCCCCGGCCCCGACGACCTGAACTTGCGAGACCTGGCCGATCAATTCATCCAGCTCGTCCATGATTTCGTTTTTGGACAAATCCCTGACTTCCAAACGCGATTTCAGGAATTTGAGGCGCTTCTCAATCGTCTCAGTCTTGCGCCTCGCACTGGCACTGAGGGATTCAATCGTCAGAGCCAGCCGGTTGGCCACGTCCTCAAACTCACGAAACTCATCGTTGCGGCGAAACCGGATCTTCTCGTATTTTCCGGCCGTCATCTGCATCAGCCCCCGCTTCAGCTTGAAAAGCGGACCGGAAATGCGCCTGGAACGCATGAGTGAATAAATGCAGGCCAGCAAGACGGAAATGATGAATATGGGCCAGAAATGGATGTGAAAACTGAGCATCTGCTCCAGCAGAAGGGCGCGCACCACCGGATTGGGGTCGTCCGCCGCATGGCGATAGAGGGGGAAGAATACGAAAGCCCCGGTCAGGACCAGGAAAAGCAGGAAAAAGACGCCAAAAGGCTTGAGTAACCGCAACTGAAATTCGCGATCGACAATAACGCGCCGGCCTACCCAGCGTCGTGCCTTGGCGGCCTTGGCTCGTCCTTTCTTTTCCGGAGCGGCTTTCTCCATAGCTCAACCCCGTTCTTTCAGAGTCATTTCCAAAATCTGACTAGGCGGTGTTCGCCCTATCTGGATTGGCATTGTACAGCATGGCGGCGAAAATGGAAGCGTACTTCAGAGGCTATCCAGGTAGTAACTAGTCGGCAGCGAGGACCTTGTCCAGGTTTCGGCCGCCGCGCAGCCCCTTGCAACGCAAGGAGTTGCCGGCCTGTCCGGGTGCTCCGCCGCCCATCGTCTACGCGCCAGCAAAGGCCCAATCTCGCACGCAAGTACCGCCCAGCGCCTTTCGTTCCATCGAGTCATGACAGTCCTTGCTGCTTGCCCCGTCGGACTCGGCCGGTGACGCGCCGGCTTGAAGTTCGGCGGTGTCCGCCTGGGCTCCACCGAATTTTCTGACGGCTGTGAAGGACGCTATTCGAATTCGCGCCAAACGGGAAGAGGATGGTCAAACTCAAGCATGGTCAAAGCTGAGCGGATGATCCGATGCTGAAGATCGGTGTTGTACGGCTCGCCGAAAGGATGAAGTCTGAATTGTGAAACGAAAGCAGCAGCGGCGCCGGCGGGTGAGGAGCCGTTTCGGTCCAGACCGATCGTCCGTCGGTTTTCACTAAGGCGCGACAGGGAGCGAAGACGCCGAGGGTGTGGCAGCGTCCGCCTTGTCGCTGGGGGAAGATTCGGCAGCTGCGCCGCTGGATTTTTCCGCCACGAAGCGCTCGATTTCCTCCAGTAGCGCGGGGACGATCTCCTTTTCGGTCACGCGGCGAATGGCCTTGCCCTGGCGGTAGATCATGCCGTTGCCGCGGCCGGCGGCGACGCCCAGGTCGGCTTCGCGCGCCTCGCCCGGCCCGTTCACGGCACAGCCCATCACCGCCAGGCTCAAAGGCATCTTGATGTGCGAGGTCGCCTGCTCGATTTCACCGGCGATTCTGAAGAGGTCCACTTCCAACCGCCCGCAGGTCGGGCAAGCAATGACCACCGGGCCGCGGCTGCGAAGCTCCAGCGCCTTCAGCATCTCGTAGGCGACGCGAACTTCCTCCGCCGGGTCCGTGGCCAGCGAAACGCGAATCGTGTCGCCGATGCCTTCGGCGAGCAGCATGCCCATGCCCACGCAGGATTTGATGGTGCCGGAGAACTGCGTTCCCGCCTCGGTCACACCCAGGTGCAAGGGGTAGTCGAACCGCTGGGAGAACAGGCGGTATGCCGCCACCGTCAGTTTAACGTTGGAAGACTTAAGCGAAACGATGCTGTCGCCGAAACCCAAATCCTCGAGAATCCTGATGTGGTACTCGGCGCTTTCGACCATCGCCTCGGGGGTCGGGAAACCGTACTTCTCAAGCAACCGGCGTTCCAGCGACCCGGCATTGACCCCGATGCGGATGGGCACCTTCTGCTCCTGCGCACGACGAACCACGATGCGAACCTTCTCCGCGTCGCCGATATTGCCGGGATTGATGCGCAGCTTGTCGAAGCCCGCGTCCAGCGCCATCAGCGCGAACTTGTACTGAAAGTGGATGTCCGAAACCAGAATCGAATCCGGGCAACGCTTGCGGATGTCGGCCAGCGCCTGGGCCGCTTCGAGGTCGGGAACGGCGAGCCGGACGATTTCGCAGCCCGCTGCTTCCATCTGCTGGATCTGCTCGACAGTCTTGCCCACGTCGCGCGTGTCCGTCTTGGTCATGGACTGCACGACGATGGCCGCGTCACCGCCAATCGTGAGCCGCCCGACCTTTACCGGGCGCGTCTTGCGCCGCCCCGGAAAGTACTCCTGTTGGCTGAAATTCAATGTCGAAAATCCGCCTTTCGATTTGAAAGTATGCCCGCCTGAAAGCGCGGCCCCGGAAACCTTGACTTACGGATGGAGCGTTTTCAGGATGTCGTTGTAGGTCACGAACACCGCCAGCAGCAACAGGAAAACGATGCCAATCTGGGCGAACCTTTCCTTGACCTCCAGGCTCATGTCGCGCCGCATCAAGCTCTCAATCAGGAGCACGAGGATCATGCCGCCGTCCAGGATGGGAATGGGGAGGAGGTTGAAAATTCCCAGTTGCAGGCTGATGAACGAGACCAGCATCAAGAGTTCCGGGATTCCGGCGCGGTAGGCTTCACCGGAAATCTGCGCGATGCCGATCGGACCGGAGAGCGATTTCGGCGACATGCGCCGCGTGATAATCCGGCCCAGCACGTCGAAGGTCACCACGCAGTTGCGCACATTGTCGTCCACCGAGGAAACGATGGCGTCTCCCCAGGGGAGCTGCCGCACCACGACTTCGCTGCGATAGCCGACACCGATCAGCCACCTCTCCTGCCCGCCCGAATCGCCTCGGTAGGGGGTGATGGAGGCCTGGAATTGTTTCCCGTCGCGAAGCGCGGTGGCCTCGATGGGCTTCCCTTTGCGGTCCTGAATGGCCGCCGAGAGTTGCTGCCAGCAGCCGATCTCGCGCCCGTCGAGCGCCACGATTCCCTTCCCGCCGAGATTCACGAAGATCGTCGTGCGTCCGGAAATCTCCGTCACGGTTGGAGCCGAAAGGCGCATCGGACCGAGAGCGGTAGTCCATTTCGGCTTGCCGTCGGCCGCGAACGCCCGGACGCCGGAGTCGTTGATGGATACGACGATCTCGTTCTTCCCGTCGCCATCGATATCGGCGACCGCCGGCGGCCGCTTGATCGCGAAAGGCAGGCCGTCGCGCCGCCAGATGGTGCGTCCTTCCCGGTCGAGCAACCACAGCGTTCGATCGGATGGCGCGACGAC
>OFHG01000916.1_pt1 | contig 10999 bp, 5 predicted proteins | sample 1521931 | NCBI WGS metagenome assembly OFHG01 (sample SAMEA2468438, study PRJEB22500) | soil metagenome | biome: Glassland; feature: Farmland; material: Clay | place: Australia | collected 2013-01-31 | depth 0.55 m
TTTTCGAAAAGAAGTTGCCGGCTGGTGCATTGGAATGAGGTGGTGGAAGTGTTGTTTTCAAGCTGTAAAGGCTTTTTCTCGCCGTTACAGGTAGATTGCTGAACGAGGGCCCATCCGGTCATTGGATCGCTAAATTGGACATTAAGAATTGTGCCGGGTAAATTGTTGAAATTGGACGTCTGTTCGCTCGAAGTCGCGTTAGGAGAGAAGGGCCTGTTTGTACCTGTTTGGTAACCTTGTACATTCCCGGCTGTCCTGTTCAAGGAATACCCTCCATCATTCGTGGAAAAGAGCTCGTCGCCAGAAGCTCCACCTTCTACCCAGCCGTGTTGGCTATCTTCAAAGTGGAGTACACCGCCGGTGGGGATTGGCAATTGAATCCAGGAATGACCGCCGTCCGTGGTACGAAACAATTGGCCCAGGTTGAAATTGCTGCTACTCTGCAGGCGCAGGGCTAACCAGCCGGCCTGGTTATTGATGAAAGAAAATGAGGCCTGGCTAACCGGGCCCTTCGATTGGAAGGAAGAAATCTTCTGCCAACGGTCTCTCGAAACAACTGTAGCATATATGGCGATTTCGCCGGAAGCAACGTTTTGGGTCGCCAGCCAACCGAGCCTATCATTTTGGAAATTCAGATCGAGAACGGTTTCATTCTTTTGCAAAGGGAGCTGCGATTGCCCCCAGGTTGAATTGCGCGCATCCCGCCAAAATAATTGGTCACCACTTAAAAACCACCCAACCTCATTCTGTAAGGCTTGCATATCTTGAACCTGGATCCCCGTCATGGTGAGGATCGTATTTGGAGTAGCAATCGCAGGCGTGGTAACCGTCTGCTGGGTGGAGGTGACCGGCAAAAAAGTTATCTCGCCATCGATGACGTCGCTATCAATCGCCAGGCTCAACTTGCCCCAGGTCTCGATATGATCGCCGGCATATTGTCTAATGCGATGGTGCGGCCACAAAGTATCTGAAACGTAAGGATCACCCAGGACGGTTGCATTTTGATCATATTGATAAGGTACTTGCCAGCGCGCCATCCATACATCATCCGGGGCTGGGTTGACGAGCGCCCATTCTTCGATGTAAGAACTATAAGAGGAGCCATACGCGCCGGAGCGGTATCCCAGGGCGTGCAAGCCTTTGGTCCAACCACTTATAAAAGAGCTCATCGCATTGCGGCAACTTGAATTTTTGACTCCCTCAATATAGCTTTCTACATCGTAATAAATAATACTTCCACCCAATAGGCCAATTTGATTGGAGGCTTTAACCGCGGCATCTGCCTCCGATTTACCTTGTTGGGAGGATATCTGCGGGTCATAAGAAATACGCTCCCTAAAACTCGAGCAGGGTGCTTGTGGACCAACCCAGGTAGGAATAAACGTCCAGCCCTGCTTGGCGACCTGCTGAACCCACTCGGGGGTCAAATCCTGGTTCGAGCAATGTGAAAGGCTGCCGCCAATATAAAGATTGATCGTGTAATAAGGGCTTTGGTACCACCAGGTTTGCATATCTGAGATAGAAGGGATGTTACAGCGATCAAAGCCTTGCTGGTCTCCAAGAATAACCCGGCTGGGAGGATCAACGACAAAATTAGCGGAAAGCGTGTCCGTATATTGCTTATAAGTGAATTGGAGTGTATTGGTGTAGACTCCGATGCAATCCGGCGCGGTTGAGCTTTGATATGTCTGCCAGACGCCGGGGTTCACCTTTACCGTGCCGCTAAAAACCTGGTTGGAGCCACAAGGCCCGGCCTGATCCCAGGTCAGGTGGATCGAATCTGTCATAACCCGGCTGTAGCCAAGGCCGTAGAACCGCATTTCATTACCACTTAAGAACGCGTTTTGCCGGTTCCCTTTTCCATCGGCATTCCAAACCTGGTTTAATTCGATAGGAGAAATTCCAACATTGTCAGCGATCAAGGGAGCAAATATCGAATGAATGGTGGTGGTTATTACAGTGGGTGTTGGACTGGAGGTTGAAATCGTGGGCGCTGGTGTCCCACTTATGGCAGCAATCGAATTCAAGGAAATTCTTGCACTGGAATTCTGATAGGGATTCAATAAAATTGCGCCTACAAAGAGGCAGCCAAGGACTCCCCCCCAAACTATTCGCATCCGTTTCATATCGCGACACCTTGCCAGCTACATGGATTGAGTTTGTTGGTGATCGTCTTCAATGGAGGCAGTATTGACAGAACAAGATCGAGTCGACTGAGCAAACATTTTACCAAACATTTCCATGGTAGCAACTCGGGGTAAATAGGTTCTTCCGGCTTTGCCGTGGGGGATCTCCAGATTTGGGGGTGAGCGGGTGCGTACGCACCCGCTCACCCCCAAATCTGGGACTTATCACGGATAAACCCAAAGAGCCGTTAAATAGAAAAAGGGAAATACAAGTTGAATATAATTCAACCGCATTTCCCTTTTTGTGGGTCAGGTCCACAGGTTATTCTGCGTAGGCGCGCAGATTTTCGCCATCATTCGATCGACGCAGGTGATTCAGCGCCTGTGCCTCGAGTTGCCTGGCGCGTTCGCGCGTGATCCCCATCTTATCTCCAACTTCTTTCAAAGTCATTGATTGACCCGTATCCAAGCCAAATCGCAGTTGCAAGACACGCAACTCACGCGGAGGAAGTCCTTCTAAAGCCTGGCGGAGCTCACCACTAAAAATGCTCTGCATCGCCTCTTCCTCAGGATCTTGTGCGTCCTGGTCTTCAATGAAATCATCTAACCGGTCATCGCCTTCGGCATCACCGATTGGCTCCTGCAGTGAAACCGGAGGCCGCACGACTCTCATCATCTGTTCAATTTTGACAAGAGAGACATTCAAAGCCTGAGCAAGCTCTTCTTTGGTTGGATAACGGCCCAGTTTTTGCTGCAAGTGGTGCTGTTCGCGCAGCATCTTGTTCGCCTGATCGCCAATGTAAGCAGGCAGCCGTATCGTCCGGCTTTGGTCTGATAAGGCACGCGTTATAGCCTGACGGATCCACCAGGTGGCATATGTGCTGAATTTATAGCCGCGGTGGTAGTCATACTTCTTGATTGCCCGCATCAGGCCGATATTTCCTTCTTGAATTAAATCGAGGAAAGGAAGCCCGCGATTCATATATTTCTTTGCCACGCTGATCACCAATCTGGCATTGGCACGGATCAGGTGTTCACGCGCTGACCACCCTTCTTCGATCATCTTGCGCAGATCTTCCATCCGAGAAGCGGTTACCTTTCCACGGGTTAATTCCTGTTGAGCGATGCGCCCGATTTCAACGCTACGAGCCAGCTCGATTTCCTCTTGAGCTTTCAACAAAGGTACTCGAGAAGCCTCCCTCAAATACATGCCAATCATGTCTCCCGTTTCCAGGTCTTCAATCGAACTGCCGGCAGTTTTGTGGGAGGCGTTGAAGACTTGATCCAAGGGCGTATCTTCAGTCTCTTGTTCCGATTCTTCACGAGTATCATCTTCTTCCTGGTCGGATCGATCCTCGAAAGTTATTCCGGCTTCCTGGATGGCATGCACGATCTTATCCAATTGACCAGGATCATCTTCCAAATCGGGGATTACTTGCAAAACATCTTCACGCGTTACAGGTCCCTGTTGCTGACCATCTTCAATCAGTTGTTCCAATAGTTCTTCAAAATTCTCCTCATCCCTGATGTAAGTTCGCTTACCAGCCATCATATCACCACCTTCAGGGGTATTTATAGGAAATCTTCCTAACCAATTTACCGTTAAAGCATCCCGATCGCGTAAGTGATACTCCATCAACCTATCGAAAGGGATACGTACCTTGATTATATTCATATCATGTATTAATTATATATGATTAATATTATATTTTTATTACAAAAATTTGGGCTCTTCTGGATTCGCCGTGGGGGATCTCCAGATTTGGGGGTGAGCATTTTTTCAGCCTTCTAGCATTTGATTAAAAAGTTTATAATTTTGGGGTTAGCAGGATTGGGTTTGGAGGGTTCTATGCGCGAAAGTTCGATAATCCGTTTACAGGAGCGTATGCGCAGGGGCGAAATCAGTGCTCGTAAAATTACCGAGCAATACTTAAAGCGTGTCGAAGCCATCGACATGAGTGGTCCAAAATTGAATGCTTTGATCGAAATCAATCCTGAGGCCATGTCAATTGCCGATCAGTGCGATGGTGAACGTAAATCCGGGTACGAGCGTGGGCTTTTACACGGTATTCCGATTGTCCTGAAAGATAATATTGAGACGGCGGATCAGATGACCACTACCGCAGGCTCGCTGGCCCTGGCTGGGGTAAACGCAGCCAAAGATGCATTCCTGGTACACAAACTACGTGAGGCTGGTGTCGTGATTCTAGGCAAAGCCAATCTTAGTGAATGGGCGAATTTTCGGTCCACCCATTCGGTCAGTGGTTGGAGCAGCCGGGGTGGACAAACACGCAATCCGTATGCATTGGATCGCAATCCTTGTGGTTCCAGCTCGGGTTCCGCGGTCGCGGTAGCCGCCAATTTATGCATGGCTGCCGTTGGAACTGAAACCGATGGGTCCATCATTTGTCCTTCTCAGACGAATGGGATCGTTGGGCTTAAACCAACCATCGGCTTAATCAGTCGTTCAGGCATTATACCGATTGCTCACAGCCAGGACACTGCTGGTCCCATGGGCCGTCGCGTTGAAGATGTTGCCATTCTTTTGGGCGCTATGACCGGAATCGACCCGGATGATTCGTTGACTTCTGAAAGTACTGGCAAATCGTACCAGGATTACCGGCAGTTTCTGCGTAAAGATGGCCTGAGGGGCGCCAGAATTGGCGTGGCGCGTGACTATTTTGACTTCAATCCCGATGTCGATAAATTGATAGAAGAATGTTTGAATGTAATGAAGTCTTGTGGAGCGGAATTGGTGGATCCGGTGAACCTTGATAACGCTGACAAAATCGACTCGACGGAGCTGGAGGTATTACTTTACGAATTTAAATCTGATCTGAATAACTATCTGTCAAATTTGGGTCCGGAGGCTCGCGTACATTCATTGAGTGAATTGATCGCTTTTAATGATGAGAACAGCAGCCTGGTCATGCCTTTCTTTGGGCAAGAGCGCATGCTCCTGGCGAGTGAAAAAGGGCCGTTGACAGAGCAGGTTTACCTGGACGCCCTCGCTACTAATCACCGGTTGGCCAGGGCCGAAGGTATAGATGCCGCCCTCTTAGATCACAATCTGGATGCTATCGTTGCACCTTCGGGTGGACCAGCCTGGCTTACCGATTACGCGAATGGCGATTCCCATTCCGGTGGATTTAGTTCGTTGGCGGCCGTTGCCGGTTACCCACATATCACGGTACCGGCAGGTACTGTCTATGGTTTACCAGTCGGCATTTCGTTTTTTTCTACGGCATTTTCTGAGCCGGTTTTATTGCGACTGGCGTACGCGTTTGAGCGAGCCACAAATTATCGACGACCGCCTAAATTTCATAAGACCGTCCGTTATATCTGACAACTATTGGAATATAATTATTTCTTATCAAGAAAAGAACGAGACAGGTGATTTTGAAGTTGAGGTAGGAGGAATTTGTTGGATAGTACAGCTTTTTCAATACCATCAGAAGTAACCCATACATGGCTGCAAAAATTACGGATTGCCATAACTCCAGGTGCCATCACCCCACTTCTGGAACAGTTTTCAGAAAACCTCCTGGCCCATCTCCGCCAAAATAGGCATGTAATTCTGGAAAAGCCTGAAGGATACATTGATGTCTTGCTGACAACGGCGGTCTTTGGACAGCCGATAAATTGGCGAAACGCAATGCTATTCACCGCTCGCCGCCGTTTTCACCTCAATCATGTGCCGCTTGTATTTACTTTAGTCCATGCTACCCCAGAACAATTTCGCCAATCGCTCGACCATTTTGAGAGAGCATTAAAAAAAGTTCCTCCGGATCAGGAGGACTTTGATTTCCCTGGTATGACGTCGAATGCATATCGAACCCTTTACGAGCAAGGCCGCCGTGGGGGACCTATTTTATCTTTGGTGCGCATGGTACAGTCTCAGTCAATGTCCATCCGTGTAATCCTTTTAATCGGGGACGATAAACCACTCGAGGCGTATACATTCGATTTGGTAGGCGCTCATCCTCGCAGTATCGCCAATGCGGACGAGGTCTTTTACGAAGATCTGATGCTGCGCATTGTCACTGCTGCCAGTACGCAAGAAGTGACCGAGCATCAGGCAGAAGGAGACAAAATTTCTTATTCGGAGTGGAAGGATTTAAGCACCCCGCGTGCCATGCGAATAGCCGGGCGTGAATTGGGCCAGCGTGGTTTCTTCACCGAGATGGTTCGCGTTGCCAACCTGGTTGCCGCACCGGCAATTCATGAAGCCGTTTCCAGCCAGTATAGTGAAGGATGTTATGCAACCTGGGAGCCGAAAATCGATGCACTGATTGCCACGATTACCGGGAGTGCTCGCCCGGTGGCGAAGGATAACCTCACCGAAGATGAATTGGCGGTCATAGCAGGGTTACGCGTAGATGGATTGGGTGCGCTCGTTCGGGAGGTAGAGGGTAAAAGAAACGATCCACCTTCCTCTGAAGCGGTTGAAATGTTGCTCATGGATCGTTCTCTGCCTCAGGCCTTGCTTGGTCGTGAATGGGAAAGTTTAACAGGAGCGAAAGAAAAGTCTGTCCCAATCATTCGTTCAAAATTACACGGCCATCGCGGCGTTATAGCTTATGATCCGAATTTTGTGGAACACGTATATTTGGATCCACCCTACTACTATTATCCTGTTTCATGTTCCACCGAGGCCCAGGCCAGGGCGATCACAATAGCCTTTGCACGGTCTGAGGCCTTGTTAGAGCCGACAGACCCCCGAAATATCATTTTTACAGTCCTCCCTGGACATGGCATCGTAATTGCCGAAAAATGGGTCCGTGGGAAGAAACCATTTGAATTGATCTGGGAGGCAATGGATAGCGGGAAGATCGAAATCGACCGCCTGGTACCCCAAGGGCGTCTCGAATTTGTCCTCAACGCACATGGATTTATGGTGCTGAGAGCCTGATGCTGACAGACAGAAAAATTAGCGAGCATTTCTCAAAACGTCCGGAAATAGCTGTCTGGATAGCAAAGATTGATTCTCGTGGTACTTACCATCTTGAGGAGGTCAATCTTATCCCTGCGCCCCTATCTTTGGACCAGGCATCGCAGATGCTCCCACCTGGCGTGTACACAACTTTTCGCACATTTAACGGTGACAAAATCCTGGGCCTTACTGACCATGTAAATCGCTTAGAGGGGTCTGCGAGTTTAGTCGGCCAACCCATCCAGCTCAGGATTGGATCCCTGAGGGCTATACTGCGCGAAGCTGTTGGTGGTTATCCCTCACAGGAAAAGCGGGTTCGCTTGTCGGTTGATTTGCAGAGTTGTGTTATTTATGTGTTGGTCGAGATGTTGCAAACTCCAAGTGTGAATGACTATGCGCATGGCGTAAATGTTAAGACAATTCACTATAAGCGGCAAAACCCTAAGGCTAAACAGACCCAATTTATTGACACCGCTCATTCCATCCGGAAAAATATCTCAGCCGATATAGATGATGTGTTAATGACCGACGAGGATGGATTTATCCTGGAAGGATTGAATAGCAATTTCTTCGCAATTAAGCAAGGCGAGCTGTTCACAGCCGGTGAAAATGTACTTTCAGGAATCACACGGGAAATAGTCTTGAGAATTATGCGTCAAATGGACATTCCATTTCACCCCTCCCCCATTCATATCACCGATTTAGAAAAACTCGAGGAGGCTTTCCTCACAAGCGCCAGCCGGTCGATATTAGCGGTGGCCCGCATCGATGAAATCAAGATTGGCGGATTGATTCCGGGACCAATTACTGCTTCAATTACAGATGCCTATTGGAAGTACGTCATAGCCAGGCTAGAGGATTTGTAACCCTATTTGATGATATTGTAACGCAGTAGTTCTGTGAAAAGGCGGCCAACAGGATTGGCTCTTTGGGTTCTTCCGTGATAAGGGAGATCCCCACGGCGAGGCCGGAAGAACCACAGGATTTTACCAACAATCGGGTTTACAATTATGTTAGCACCTTGATTGGTATTTTGGGTTGTTGCATACCGTGAGAATTGTACGTTGAAGGTCATTTGAATTTGGGGGATGATATAAATAAATCTACAAGATTGCCATGTAAATTTTTCAACTCGATCTAAAGGCAGGTATTACCGTCATGAGCTTTGCCACCACCGTTAAGAAATCAAAAACTAGAGAGAATCCTTTCAAAGGTATGGACCAGTTTCGCCGTTTGTTTGCGTTTGTTCGACCCTATCAAAAACGCTTGATCCTGGCTTTATTTTCTGTGGTCCTGGGGAGTATATTGGGATTGGCTGGACCGTATACCCTTCAATTTTTAATCGATGCCGTCTTCAGCAAAGCCGATACCGCCCTTCTAAATCAAATCACCCTCATCCTGATTTTAATTTTCGCTTCCCAAAGCGTTTTCTATTTCATTCGCTCTTTCATGCTCTCCTATATCGGGGAGCGTGTTATGGCGGATTTACGGATCCGTCTTTTCGAGCATTTGCAAAAATTATCCCTCAACTTTTACAATGATCGCCGTACCGGTGAATTGGTGAGCCGGTTAACGAACGATGTCTCGACGGTCCGTAACGTTGTGACCAGTGACGTCTCCACCGCGCTATCCCAGGTTCTAACTTTTTTCGGCGCCTTAATTTTGATCATCGTTACCGACTGGCGTCTCACGCTGTTTATGTTTGCATTGGTCCCCCTGGTGATGTTATTCGCAATCCTATTTGGACGAAGGTTACGGAGGATTTCATCCTCCGTTCAAGATCAACTTGCCGACGCCACAACCATTTTAGACGAATCATTGGGGGGAATTCGGGTCGTTCAATCATTCACCCGCGAGCCCTTTGAAAATAGTCGTTTTCGCTCAAGCATAGAAGCGGCCTTTCGCCTGGCAATGAAAAGGGTTCGTCTGTCTTCGATGTTTGGCCCGCTGATTTCATTCTTTGGTTTTGCCGCCGTAGTTGCAATATTCTGGTTTGGCGGGCATGAGGTCTTACGTGGGAACTTGACCGCGGGACAACTTTTCATGTTCCTGGTTTTGACGTTGACCATCGCCGGGTCGATTGGCCAGTTCAGTGGTTTATGGACCGGATTGCAGGAAGCGTTGGGCGCCACACGTCGATTATTCGAAATTCTTGATACACATCCGGACATCGAAGATGAGCCCGGCGCGGCTTCCCTTCCAGACGTAAAAGGCAACATTAAGTTCAATAGGGTTACCTTTGCATATCAAGACAATCCCGGCGCCCCCATCTTGAAAGATGTATCGATCGAAGCTCGCGCAGGTGAAGTGCTGGCTCTGGTTGGCCCCAGCGGAGCGGGTAAAACCACTTTGGTCAACATGATCCCACGCTTTTTTGATCCGATTTCTGGGTTTGTTTCGATTGATGGTTGTAATTTGCGCGGCGTTCAATTGAAATCTTTGCGCCAGCAGGTAGGCATCGTCCCCCAAGAGACCATTCTCTTTGGTGGGACGGTGAGGGAGAACATCTTGTATGGGCGCCTGGATGCCTCACAAGATGAAATAACGCTGGCCGCCGAATCGGCTAATGCCCATGAATTTATTTTACAGCTCCCTAAGGGGTATGACACAATCGTGGGCGAGCGTGGTATCAAGTTGAGTGGTGGGCAGCGCCAAAGGATTGCCATTGCCAGAGCTATCCTGAAAGATCCGCGCATCCTGTTGTTGGATGAAGCTACTTCATCTTTGGATAGCGAGAGTGAAGGTCTGGTGCAAGAGGCCTTAGAACGGTTGATGAGGGGGCGTACAAGCATCGTGATCGCTCATCGCCTCTCAACCATCCAGAACGCCAATCGCATCGCCGTTTTGGAAGAGGGACGCCTGGTAGAGTTTGGTACCCATCAAGAATTGATGGCGCTGAACGGGTTATACGCACGCCTGTACCGGATACAATTCAAATTAGACGAAGACCAGCCGAAGGAAGAAGAGGCAGTAATACTGGAGGAGGCCCCAAAAACGTCCAGGCGCTCGATGAATTTTCTTTCCGGTCTTACCGGACGATAGACTAGTAGAGTGTCAAGCATGCTTTGATGGGTGAAATGGGATAATTCTGTCTCCAGCAAGGAGGCAGAAATGGCCAAGAAATACATGGTGGACTTGAGTGAAGAGGAACTGAAGTTGCTCAATGAGCTGCTCACCTCCGGAATACAACGGGTTCGAAAAGTGACGCATGCGCGCATCTTGCTCAGTGCCAATAAAGGCTGGACGGATGAGCAAATTCAGGAAGCCCTGAGTGTCAGCATTCCCACCATTGAGCGTGTGCGTCAACGCTTTGTGGAGCAGGGTTTGGAAGCGGCGTTGAGTCCTCGTCGATCCCGACGGAAGTACCAGCGCCAATTGGATGGCGTTCAAGAAGCCCACCTGATTGCCCTGGCCTGTCGTCAGCCACCCAAAGGGTATAAGCGCTGGAGTTTGCGCTTGCTGGCCCGCGAGATGATACGGCTGGAATATGTGGAGGAAGTATCGCATGAGACGATCCGTCAGGTGTTGAAGGACAACGAGTTGAAACCCTGGCTGCGCGAAGAGTGGTGCATTCCGCCCAAAAGTGATGCGGATTTTGTTTATCACATGGAAGATGTCCTGGATGTCTATCAACGCCCGGCCGATCCGCGCTTTCCCCTGGTCTGTTTTGACGAAACCCCGGTGCAACTGGTCAGCGAAACCCGCACGCCCTTGCCGATGATGCCTGGAAAGCCGGAATGCTATGATTACGAGTACCATCGCGAAGGAACGGCAAACCTGTTCATGTTTTTTGCTCCGCTGCGTAACTGGCGGCACGTCAAGGTGACCAACCGGCGAACGAAAAGGGATTGGGCCATGTGCATGCGCGACCTGGTGGACGTTTATTTCCCGGACGCTGAACGCATTATTGTGGTGGAAGACCAACTGAACACTCATGATC
>OFHG01000917.1_pt1 | contig 10998 bp, 11 predicted proteins | sample 1521931 | NCBI WGS metagenome assembly OFHG01 (sample SAMEA2468438, study PRJEB22500) | soil metagenome | biome: Glassland; feature: Farmland; material: Clay | place: Australia | collected 2013-01-31 | depth 0.55 m
GGTCCAGGGTGTGAGGGCGTTGGTGGTTGGCCTGACGCGTGCGAGGAGCCCGTCGCTGTCCGCCAGCCAGACAGCGTTCTCGTCGATCGCGAGCCGGACGGGTTCGCCGCGGAGGGGCCCCTGTACCGGACGATCCCGCCCCCGGCGAGCTTCGTCGGGACCGGCGCCCCGGACAGCTCGTTCGAGCCGATCTACGCCCTCGGCCCCGGGTTGAAGAATGTGGCCGAGGCGGCGCCGGGACAGCCGGGCTTCAAGGGCGGGCGCTGGATCGTCCTGCCCGTCATCTGGCACGTGCCTGCCATCCAGCTGACGCGGTCGTCGGAGGTCCACGCGCTCCTCGCCGACGGCTCGATCGAGCTCGCCTCGGAGGTCACCCGGGTCGAGTGCCCGACCATCCCGGCCCCGGGCGGCGGCCCCCGACCGGCGGGGCTGCGGGTGCTACCCGCCATACCCGGGACGCTAGTACATCACCGTACGCAGTCCCCGGGCCGACGCTGCGGCGATCACCGGCCCGGGTGCGACCAGCCCGGAGGGCGTCCCGGGGTGGAAGACCAGGGGCAGGCCATCGTCCGGCCCGGCGGCCAGGACCTCCAGCTGCCGGCCGTCCGGCGTACCCACCGGGAAATGCTCGCTCGGCATGCTGTGAGCGTAGCGGCCGGGCAGCCGCCGGGCAGACTCAGCCGGCCCCTGGCGCTAGCCGGCTCCCCCCGGTCCTGCGGCGCCACCCGGCCGCCAGATAGCAGGCGCCTTAAGTCTGCGCAAAACGGACATCACAACTCGCCGGCTGCCCGGGACCGGACAGTAGCGTTGGTGACCCGGCGTCCAGCGCCTCGCTCAGCCGCTGCGGGCAGATCAGGTGGACATGCGAGTCCACCGCGCCCGCGGTGCCGGACGCGGCAGTGCTGGCAGGCCGCCTGGATCGCGGAGAGGCACTGGCGGCGGGAACAGCGAAGCCGCGGGCGGAGTTCCGCACATCGGGACCAGGCGACAGGAGGGAATGCGGGTGACGGCACATTTGCGGGACCAGCTCGGACGGTTCGGGATCTGGCGAGGTGCTTTCCAGGTGACGGCTCAGCTGGCCGCCGATATAGAGCAGCTCGGCTTCGGCGCGCTGTGGCTGGGCGGCTCGCCTGACGGTGATCTGGCGCAGGCAGAAGAGCTCCTCGATGCCACGAGCACCCTCACCATCGGCACCAGCATCGTGAACATATGGAAGGACGCCCCGCATGAGGTGGCCCGTTCGTTCGCCCGGTTGCAGGACCGCCATGCTGGCCGCTTCGTGCTCGGTGTCGGGGCCGGGCACCGTGAGGTGACACAGCAGTACGGGCATCCGTATGAGGCTCTCGCGGCCTACGTGGACTCACTTCGCGGCGAAGGTGTCCCGCAGGACGCTCTCGTCCTCGCCGCCCTGGGCCCGAAGGTGCTCAGGCTGGCCGGCGAGCAGACAGCCGGCGCGATCCCATACCTCGTGCCGCCCGAGCACACCCGCCAGGCACGGGAAATCCTTGGCCCGGAGCCGCTGCTCGCCCCCGAGCACAAGGCGGTGGTTGACCCCGACCCCGCGCGTGCGAGGGCACTCGGCCGCGCCCGGGTAAGCAGCCCGTATCTCGGGCTGGTCAACTACACCAGCAACCTGCGCCGGCTCGGCTGGGCCGAGGACGACCTGCGCGACGGCGGAAGCGACCCGCTGATCGACGCGCTGGTCGCGCATGGCAGCGCGGACCAGGTGGCGGCCCAGCTCAGCAGCCACCTGGAGGCCGGCGCGGACCACGTGGTCATCCAGCTGCTCACCGAACCGCAAGCCGATCCACTGCCCGGTTACCAGGAGCTGGCGCGGGCGCTGATGCCCTAGCAACGCAGTGCCGCTGAGCCGGCGGCTGTGGCCTCAGCTGCCCTGCCCCGTCATGGCCTTGATGATGCCTGTCATGACCGCGTCGACATTGGCGTGGGCAGTGCCGGCGGTGATGACCAGCACCGGACCGGAGGACCACATGGTGCTGAAAACGTGATCGTTACCTGGCCCGAGCTGCCATGCCTGCTGGCCGGCGAGCGTCACCCGGTGCACTGGGCCGTCGGTGAGGAGGCTGGCCAGGCCAGCGGTATCCCAGCGTTCTCCTGGCCAGCTGATCTGGATGGTGACCCCGGTGCCGTTCCCGGTGAAACCGCCGCCGATATAGGCCGTCTGGGGATCGCCCGCTATCTCCTTGTTCTCCCGCACCCAGGCATGCGCGCCGGTTCCCATGAACGTGTACCCGGTGGCCGGGCGCAGCACCCAGTCGATGATGCTCTGGTAGTGGCGGCTGCGGTCCCACGCGCGCAACTGCGCGCGCATCGTGGGCAGCGTTGGCTCCAGCGCTGCCTTGACCGTGTCGTCAGAGCCGACCAGCGCGTGCGCCGGCACGTACCCGGCGGCCTTCATGGTCACTGTTTCACCTGGGCCGATCCGGTAAAGCGTGGCGGTGCCGTCAGGGCGCGCCAGTACGCGGTCGCCGTTCGGCATTACCAGCCCCGCCCGTAGCGGGCTGCCGGTGAGGGCGCTGGTGATGGTGACCGCTACCGGGATCGGAGCCAGCCGCACTGTCACTGGTGTTTGCGTCGCCTTCACCTGGGTGGGTGCGTAATAGCGGGCCTGCACGCGCAGTGCCGTATCCGCGGCGATGCCTGCTATCTGGAACTTGCCGTGGGCATTGGTAGTCGTGGATTTTCCGCCGCCGTGCAGGCTCGCTGCGGCAACTGGCTGGCCGGTGAGCCGGTCGATGACGGTCCCCCGTGCTGTTATCCCCCGGGGCGACAGCGCAAAGAACAGCGTGATACCCACGGCTGCCATGACGATCAGGACCAGCGGAAGGATCAGGATCGGCCGCCGGTACCACGGCTTGTGCACGGCGATTGGTGACTGCGGCGGTGGCGCTGGCGCAAGCGGCGTCTCTGTGAACTTGGACATGGCAACCATCTCCTTGGGAGGCTGCCGCGCCCCTCAAATGCTTTTGCGGGCGTGACCCGCGGAGAATTCGCGGCAGCCCTTTATTTCAGCGTGATCAGGTATCACGCCTTAGTAAAGGGCCCAACGCCCCTCAGGTGGGGGGCAACGGCCCGGCCATAACGGCAGCTAGCTCGACTTTCGCGGTTATGCGGCGAGGTCTGCCCAGGCCAGGCGGATGAGGTGTATTTCTTCGCGTGTTGGCTGGTCGGGGTGAGATGGGCGGAAACGGGCGGCGATGATAACGCGGCGTAGCCTGGCGGCCATGTCGGCGGTGGAGGGCTGGGTCTTGGTGGCGTACCAGGGGGAACGGGCGCGGTGACTGGTCACGTCGGCGGGGTCGTGCCCGTCGGTGGCGTACCAGCAGGTGGCGAGGGCCTGGCAGGCGAGCATGAACCATCCCAGTGCCCGTGCTGATCACCGGCGGCCCGGACTGCCCGCCCGCGCCCGGGCCTCCTCCCTGCTGGGGACGGGGCGGCGGAACCCGGGCCCTTCGCCTCTGGAGCGCCCGGCCGGTCGCCTCTACAGTCCCCGGCCCGCGAGCGCGACCGTGCTGCTGAGGAACAAGGGGGGCGCGATGAGCCTGTCTTCGGGCCACGGCGTGCCCGCGGTGACAGGAGGCCGGGCGGCGGGACCCGGCTCAGTTCCCGGAACCGGGGCCGCTATCGAGGTCGTGCATCTGCGCAAGACGTATGGGGCCACAGTGGCGGTCGATGACGTGTCGTTCTCCGTCGCCGAAGGTGAAATTTTCGGCATCTTGGGCCCGAACGGGGCGGGCAAGACCACCACTGTCGAGTGCGTGATAGGCCTACGGAACCCCGACGCGGGCGTGATCCGGGTCATGGGCCTGGACCCTCATGTGGATCGCGAGGATCTTCACGCGATCGTGGGGGTCCAGCTCCAGGCGAGTGTCCTTCCGGCCCGCTTGAAGGTGGGCGAGATCCTGGATCTGTTCCACTCCTTCTACCAGCACCCAGCCGGCCTGGAGGAGATCACGGACTCCCTGGGGCTAGCCGAGAAGAAAAACGGCTACTACCGGTCCCTGTCTGGTGGCCTTAAGCAGCGGCTCTCGGTCGCGCTGGCGCTCATCGGCAATCCCAAGGTCGCCGTCCTTGACGAGATGACCACGGGCCTGGACCCGCAGGCACGCCGCGACACCTGGCAGCTGATCGAAGGCGTCCGCGATCGCGGGGTCACGATCATCCTGGTGACCCACTACATGGATGAGGCCGAGCGCCTGTGCGACCGCGTCGCGCTGCTGGACAGGGGGAGGATCGTCGCCATCGACACCCCAGAAGGCCTGGCCGACCGGGCCGGGGTGGCCAAGCGCGTGCGCTTCGTGCCGTCCAAGCCGTTCGAGGACCGGCTGCTGAGCGGCCTTTCGGAGGTTCGCAGCGTCGAGCACGAGGGCGAGCATGTCATCGTCACCGGGTCCGGGGAGCTGGCGAACGTGGTGATCCTCACGCTGGCAGCGGCTGGGGTGACCGCCACCGACATGCACCTGGATTCGGCGAATCTGGAGGACGCGTTCGTGCAGATGACCGGCCGTCACCTCCACGAGGACGAGATCGGGAGGGTTCACCGATGAGCAGTCACGCTTCCCTGCTGCCGGCCAGGACACCCCGTTCCGCCTTTGGCAAGCTCCTCGAGAGCGAAGCCAAATACGCGTGGCGAGTCCCGGTCGGGCTGATCTTCGGGGTCGCTGCGCCGGTGCTGGTGCTGGTGATCCTCGGCACCATCCCCGGCGTGAACAGGCCCGTCAAGGCACTCGGCGGCCTCACCTACTTCAGCATCTACTTCCCGATCCTCATCGCGGTCGCACTTGCTGTGCTCTCACTCATCAGCCTCCCCCTGCACCTGGCCAATTACCGCGAGCAGGGCATCCTGCGTCGGCTGTCAACGACCCCGGTACCGCCGGCCTGGATGCTCGCGGCGCAGGTCATCATCAACCTCGTCCTGGCCGCACTGGTCCTTGGCATTCTGGTGGTGGTGGGCACTGCGGGATTCGGCCTCGGCGCGCCCAAGGCACCGGGAGGATTCACGCTGGCGCTCCTGCTGACCATCGCCGCCATGTTCGCCATCGGCCTATGGGTCTCGGCCATTGCCCGCTCCACGGGCGGCGCCAGCGCCATCGGGCAGCTGCTGTTCTATCCGCTCCTTTTCTTCGCCGGCCTGTGGCTTCCCCGGGAGAGCATGGCACCTGTCCTGCGGGACATCAGCGACTGGACTCCCCTGGGTGCCTCCGTGCGCTCGCTGCAAAGTTCGATGCTGGGCGCTTTCCCATCGGCACAGTCGCTGCTGGTCCTGGCCGCCTGGGCGCTGGTGTTCGGCGTCCTGGCTGTGCGTTTCTTCAGGTGGGAGTAACGCGCCCGGCCGGGCGCACAATGGCTCTGGTGCCCCCGCCGGTCTGCCCCGGCCCCCCCACCGGTCAGTCCTGGCCAGCGGGTTCCAGCACGAATACCGGGATCTGCCGGGCCGTCTTGCGCTGGTAGTCGGCGTAGGGCGGGTACGCGGCTACCGCACGCTGCCACCACTTCTCACGTTCGGCGCCGGTGACCTCGCGGGCGACCATGTCCTGCTTGTGCGGGCCGTCCTGCAGTTGGACCCGCGGATGCGCCCGGAAGTTGTAGTCCCACCTTGGGTGGGTGGGGGCGCCGCCCTGCGATGCCACCGCGGCGTAACGGCCCTCATGCTCGACCCGCATGACCGGGGCCTTGCGCAGCTTGCCGCTGCGTACCCCGCGGTTCGTGATGATCACCACCGGCAGGCCGGTGTCGCGCAGCGTGGTGCCCTGCGTCCCGCCCGAGCTCTCATACAGTTCTACCTGGTCGCGGACCCAGGCCTGCGTGCTCGGCGCGTACTCGCTGTCGTCAGCCATGGCGTCAGTTGATCACATCCCGGGCCGCGTGCGGGCGGCGGGTCTTCCCGTGCCCGACCGCCTTGGTGATCTGATCAAACGTCTTCTCGATGTTCGCCGGGATGGTGAACACGTCGCCCAGGAACGGGCGCACACCACGCACCCGCCTCACCTCTCGGTCCAGGCCCGTCACGCCGGCTGCCGTGGGAGCCGGTCACCAGCCGCCCCCCACGGCCGGCCCGACGACGGAACCCTGGGCGCGCCCCACCATGTGGTGAGTCACCATCTATGCAACCGGTGCTACGTCACACGAAACGGCGCGCCGTGTATACGCCGTGTTAACTTCCGCGGCCCAGGCTCAGGCGGGCGGTTCGGGCTCGCTGCCCTGCTGCGGCGGGACGGACGGGGCCAGTCCCCGTTCTTCCGCCGCCACCCCGGCGGGGGGGATCGACTCCGCGATGCGCTTCAGCAGCGAGCGCACGGTTGCGGTCGCCGCCCGGTGCAGCAGCACCCGGTCCAGCCCCGCTCCCACGCTGGCCAGCGGCGGCCGGTAGGCACCGGTCAGTGCCAGCAGACTGGCGTCCTCCCCCACCGGGGTAAGGCTGATGTTGGCGTCCAGGACCGGGAACAGCCGCCCCCTGACACCGGTGGCCTCCCAGCGCAAGGTCAGCATCACGCTCTCGTCATGCTCAACCGGTTCCAGCAGCAGGACCCGCACCAGCTTGGAAGGGCCGGAGGAATCGCCGAACGGCCCCACCCGGATCAGGCCATCGGCGTAGGCGCCGTCGGAGGCGGCGCTCAGCCAGCCGCCATGTGTCAGGTCCAGCAATCCCGCGCGGGCAGCCGGGAACCCGACATCAATGCTGACCTCCTCGCTGACGAACATGCGTTCTTTGATCCCACTTCAGCGTCGGTTACGGGAGGGACGAAAGTCCCTTTCACGGTAGGCAATATTCATACCACCTACCGTTAATGTGACGAGGCTCACATAGTAGATTGCCGGGCATTCCGCCCGGTGGTGCGACGACGGCCCCGCGCCGCGCCGGGAGAACTTGGACGGCCCCAACGATTTACCGCAGGCCGGGCAGGGCCTACCATGCGCACGTGCCTATGCTGCTCGGGGTCGCCAAACGCCTGCTGGTGGGGCGTCCTATGCACAGCGACCGCCTGTCCCACACGCTGCTTCCCAAGCGCATCGCGCTGCCCGTGTTCGCCAGCGACGCGCTCTCCTCGGTGGCCTACGCGACCGAGGAGATCCTGCTCGTACTGTCCGCCGGCGGCATCGCCCTGATCGCGTTCACCCCCTGGATCGCCGTCGCGGTCGGGGTGCTGATGCTGGTCGTGGTGGCCTCCTACCGGCAGAACGTGCACGCCTACCCATCAGGCGGCGGTGACTACGAGGTGGCCACCACCAACCTCGGGCCGCGGGTGGGCATCGCGGTGGCCAGCGCGCTGATGGTGGACTACACGCTGACGGTGGCGGTGTCGGTCTCGTCTGGGGTGGCGAACCTCGCGTCGGCCTTCCCGGCGCTGAACGCATACGTGACGCCGGTCGCCGTCGTGGTCGTGGCGGTCATCGCGGTGATGAACCTGCGCGGTGTCCGGGAGTCCGGAACCGCCTTCGCGATCCCCACCTATCTGTTCATCGGAGTGGTCGGGCTGATGATCGCCTGGGGCACCGCACGGCTGGCCACCGGCGGCCACCTGCAGGCCGAGAGCGCTGACCTTCATTACCGCAGCGTCCGCACCTACAGCGGGCTGCTGCTGGCCTTCGTGCTGCTGCGCGCGTTCTCCTCTGGCTGCACCGCGCTCACCGGGGTGGAGGCGATCAGCAACGGTGTGCCCGCATTCCGCAAGCCCAAGAGCAAGAACGCAGCCACCACCCTGGCGATGCTCGGCCTGATCGCGGTATCGATGTTCGCCGGGGTGACCGTCCTGGCCCTGATCAGCCACGTCCACACCGGACCGCCCGGGGACCTGGCCGGGCTGGCCCCCGGGCAGCCGCAGCGAACAGTGATCGCCCAGGTGGGGCGCGCCGTGTTCGGCGGCTCCTCACCCCTGTTCTACCTGCTCCAGTTCGTCACGGCGCTGATCCTGGTGCTGGCCGCCAATACCGCCTTCAACGGGTTCCCGGTGCTGGCCTCGATCCTGTCCCGCGACGGTTACCTGCCGCGCCAGTTGCACACCCGGGGTGACCGGCTCGCGTTCAGCAACGGGATCATCCTGCTGTCCGGGTTCGCGATCCTGCTGATCGTGATCTTCCAGGCCTCCCCGACCCGGCTGATCCAGCTCTACATCATCGGCGTGTTCGTATCGTTCGTGTGCAGCCAGACCGGGATGATCAGGCACTGGAACCGGCATCTGCGCACCGAGACCGATCCGCGGGTCCGCCGCCACATGATGCGTACCCGGGTGATCAACACGGTGGGTGCCTGCTTCACCGCCGTGGTCCTGATCATCGTGCTGGTCACCAAGTTCGCCAGCGGCGCCTGGATCGTGGTCGTGGCGATGCCGGTGATCTGGCTGACCATGCGCGGTATCCGGCGGCACTACGAGCGGGTGTCGCTCGAACTGGCCCCGCCGCGGGAGGTGGCACTCACGCTGCCCGCCAACAACCGTGCCATCGTGCTGGTCTCCAAACTGCATCTGCCCACGCTGCGGGCGCTGGCTTATGCCCGCGCCACCCGTCCCAGTCATCTGGAAGCGGTCACCGTCGATGTGGACCAGGCCGAGACGCGCCAGCTCACGCAGGACTGGGACCGCAGTGACATCCGGGTGCCGCTGACGGTGGTGGCCTCTCCGTACCGGGAGATAACCCGGCCCGTGGTCGACTACATCAAGGGCCTGCGCCGGGAGAGCCCGGACGACATCGTGACCCTCTATGTGCCTGAATACGTGCTCGGCCACTGGTGGCAGCAGTTGCTGCACAACCAGAGCGCGCTGCGCCTCAAGACCAGGCTGCTGCTCCAGCCCGGAGTGATCGTCGCCAGCGTCCCCTACCAGCTACGGTCCGCCGCTCATCTGCGGCAGTCGCCGCTGGCGGCCGGGAATCCGGCCACCCCGGCTACCCCGGCCACCCCGGACTCCCCAGCCCGCAACCCACGACCCGCTGCCGACGGGCCGGGCCACGGCGCCGGTGCCGCCAAACCCACCGCCCACCCTCTGCAGCGGCTTACCGCGGACCGCGAGACCTTGCACGCCGAGGAACTGCAAGCCCAGATCAGCGAAGTCAGCGCGACCCCCATCGCCGAGGCCGTCGACCACGAACTCGTCAACGTTGCGGGCACCTTGCGCGCGGTCACCTTGCGGCCGCGGGGCACCAGCCTGACCATGGAGGCAGACCTGTGGGATGGCACAGGCAGCATCAACCTGGTCTGGCTGGGGCGCCGCGACATCCTGGGCGTACGGCCCGGCCGCCGGATCGTCGTGCATGGGCGGATCGCCCGGATCAACGACGAGCGCACCATGTACAACCCGAGCTACGAGCTCCGGCCCGGCCCGGAATCCACCGACTCGGTGTGAAAGCGGTAACCCATGCCAGGCTCGGTCAGCAGATACCGGGGCCGGGACGGATCGGGCTCCAGCTTCCTGCGCAGCTGGGCTGCGTACACGCGCAGGTAGTTGGCCTCGGTCTGGTACTGCGGACCCCAGACCTCGCTGAGTAGCTGCCGTTGGGTGACGAGGCGCTCACGATGACGGACCAGGACTTCGAGCAGCTGCCATTCGGTCGGTGTCAGCCGGATATCGCTGCCGTTCCTGGTAACGCGTTTGGCGGCCAGGTCGACGGTGAAATCGGGCGTCACCACCACCGGCTCGTCGGGAGCCGGGGATGCCCGGCGGACGGCGGCGCGCAGCCGGGCGAGCAGTTCGTCCATGCCGAACGGCTTGGTGACATAGTCGTCAGCACCGGCGTCGAGGGCGGCTACCTTCTGGCTCTCCTGGCCCCAGGCGGACAGCACGATGATGGGCGTGGTGGCCCACCCACGGACCCCCCGGATCACTTCGATGCCGTCCATGTCGGGCAGGCCGAGGTCCAGAATCAGCACATCGGGACGGTCACGGGCCATCGCGGCCAGGCCCGACGCGCCGTCGGAGGCCGTGCTCACCTGGTACTCGCGGGCGGCAAGGTTGATCCGCAGTGCCCGCAGGATCGGCGCTTCGTCATCGACAACCAGGACCCGGGTCACGGATCAGCCACCGCGGGCGAGGTTGCGGAGGTAGCAGCCACGGGGAGCACGACCCGCATGGTGAGCCCACCGCCCGGGGTGTCCAGGGCGGCTACGGAACCTCCCATGGCGTCCAGGAATCCCTTGGCGACCGCCAGGCCGAGTCCCACCCCGTTGCCCGTGCCGCGTTCATCCAGGCGCTCGAACGGCTCGAAGATCCGGCTCTTGAGGTGGTCGGGGACACCGGGGCCATAGTCCTCGACCTCCAGCACGACGCGGTCGGCGACGCGGTGAGCGCGCATCACCGGCGCCCGGCCGGGCGGGGAGTGACCCAGCGCATTGGAGAACAGGTTCGCCAGGACCCGGTCCAGCAGCCCCGGGTCCGTGCGTACGAGCGGCAATCCGTCCGGCACCACCATCTCCATGGACATGGCGGCGCCCAGCCCGCGCAAGGCCACCGGCGCGACCTCGTCGATCGAGGTGGCCCGCAGGAAGGGGCGCAGCGAACCGGTGGTCAGCCGGCTCATGTCGAGCAGGTTGCCGATGAGCGCATCGAGCCGGTCGGCCCCGTCCTCGATCGTGGCCAGCAGGGCAGCCTCGTCGGCGGGTGCCCACTGGACGTCGGTCTGGCGCAGCGTGCTGACGCTCGCCTTGATGGAGGCGAGCGGGGTGCGCAGGTCATGACTGACCGCGGCGAGCAGCGCGGTGCGCATGCGGTTGCCCTCGGCCAGGGCTTCCGCCTGAGCCGCCTGGGTACGGAGCCGGTCCCGGTCCAGCGCGGCCCCGGCCTGGGCAGCGAAGCCGTCCAGCAGCCTGGGTGTGATCGGCGGTGACTGCCCCGACACCACCAGTGCCAGGCCGGGCCGCACCGGCACCCGGGTGGGCTGGGCGTCCGCCGGAGCCTGTCCGCTCACCGCCACCGGGAGCCACTGATCACGCACCTGCTCCGCCAGCTCCGCCCGTCCACCCCAGGTGCTGGTGAGATGGTCGAGCAC
>OFHG01000918.1_pt1 | contig 10994 bp, 13 predicted proteins | sample 1521931 | NCBI WGS metagenome assembly OFHG01 (sample SAMEA2468438, study PRJEB22500) | soil metagenome | biome: Glassland; feature: Farmland; material: Clay | place: Australia | collected 2013-01-31 | depth 0.55 m
GCTTTAGCCGGGTGGCAGATAATGTTGTCGCCCACGAACATCAGCATGCCCCGCCAGCCCGCCCCATAAAGGGCCTCCAACTCCGCCAGGACCTGGGCCGTGGTTTTAAAACGGGGCCGCCGCCCCAACAGGACCACTACCTGGCAAAAATCGCACCTGAAGGGGCAGCCCCGGGAAACCTGGACCGGCATGATATTGTAATTGGCAAAGTCAATCAAGTCCCACCGGGGGACGGGACTCTCTTTCAGGTTGGGAAACCGCCTGGCCCGGTAAACCGGCTTGGCCTGGTTTTGGGCCAGGTCCTTAAGAAAGACGGGGATGGTCTCTTCCGCCTCCCCCAGGAAGAGATGATCCACCGGGTTGTCCCGGTCGGGTTCCGTGGTAAAATACACTCCCCCGGCACAAACCTTGACCCGGGCTCCCTGGCAGCGTCTGATGACCTCCTCGGCCGACTCCGATTGAATGGACATGGCGCTTATGAAGGCCATATCTGCCCAATTGAGGTGTTCCTCGGTCAGCGGCTCGACGTTGAGGTCCACCATCTTCAGGGACCATTCCCGGGGCAGCATCGCCGCCACCGTCAAGAGACCTGAACAGGGAAAGGTGGATTTGTAAGGGAGAAATTTGAGATAGTTCTGGAAGCCCCAAAAACTATCCGGTAAGTGGGGATACAGCAGTAGAACCTTCATCTCTTCCATGGGGTCTCTGGGGCCGTTTCAACGGCCGGGGGCATTGTAATTATTAGCGTGTATCTTCAGGAACCAAGATCTTTAGGCTTACGATGCCAGAAGCGTTTGACTAGTAACAGGAAAAAGCCGGTCGCAAAAACGTAAAAAACCGCCTGGGCGATACTCCGCACATCGCCGGGCCCGGCGGCGGTACGCGGGCGGGCGAAGGTGGTGATCGACGGGGAATGCGGCGCATAGCCAAGCACGACGGCGTTGGTGGCGGCGGGCCGCCGCGCCCCGACTCGTGGGCCCACGAGGGTGGCACCGCCGATGACCTGGCGGTCCTCATCGACGACGATCCGGGCCTGCCCGGTGTAGCCGTCGGCGTACAGCGCCGCGCCGGCCACGTTCCCGATGGGGTAGTCCACGGCGCGTACCCGCAGCCCGGCATCGCGGGCCTGGTCCTCCCTATAGCCGGCGGCGGCGACCTCCGGGTCGGTGAACACGACCTGGGGGACGGCACCGTGGTCGGCGGTGGCGCTATGCGGGCCCCACGGGGCCGGGTCGAGGCGGCCCCTGGCGCGGGCGGCGATCGCGTCGCCGCAGGCCCGGGTCTGGTATTTGCCCTGATGGGTGAGCAACGCCCGGTGGTTGAGGTCCCCGGCCGCATACAGCCAGCCGCCAGCTGCGCCACGGACGGCCATGGTGTCATCGACGTCCAGCCAGGTCCCCGGTTGCCGGCCGGCCGTCTCCAGCCCCAGGTCGCCGGTGCGGGCCCGGCGCCCGGCAGCCGCCAGCACCTCGTCACTCGCCAACGTGCTGCCATCGGCGAGCTGCGCGCTGACCGGCCCGTCACCGGCCTGGCTGACCTGGGCCGCGGTGGCGCCGGTGTGAACGCTGACGCCACGCTCGCGCATTGCATCCGCCAGCAGCTGCCCGGCTACCGGCTAGCAGTTCGGGAGCAGCCGGCCGGCCATCTCCACGGCTGCGACCCGGCTGCCCAGGCTGGCGAACCTGGGTGAGCTCGCAGCCCGCGACCCCGCCGCCCAGCACCACCAGCCGCCGCGGTACCTCCTTGGTGCTGGCGGCGTCCTTGGTGGTCCACGGCCGTGCCCCGGCGAGCCCGGGCACGGGCGGCAGCGCGGGCTTAGACCCGGTGGCCAGGGCGACAGCGTGCCGCGCGGACAGCGTCACGGTCCCCTCCGCTGCCGTCACCTCGGCGCGGCGCTGCCCGGCGGGCCGGCCGTGCTCGCGTACCAGGACGATATGGGCGCCTTCCAGCCAGGCGACCTGCCTGTCATCGTGCCAGTCGCTGGTGAACGCATCCCGCCGGGCCAGCACCGCCCGGGCATCGACGACCGGGGGGTCGGCGTGAAGCGCTTCGCGGGCGCCGGCCACCCGCTCGGCCCCGGCCAGTGCGTGCATCGGCTGCAGCAGCGCCTTGCTGGGCATGCACGCTCAAGAGCAGGTCCCGCCGCCCAGATCCTGTTCGACGATCACCGTGGACAGGCCGCCCTTGACCGCCCGGTCCGCGATGTTTTCCCGGTCGATCCAGCCCCGATCACGATCACGTCATACTCGCGCCAGTCAGCCATGCCTGCCTCCCGCCCCTGCACCGTGAAGTCGTACCAGCCATGGTTCCCTAGGTTCACGTTCTACCTCGGAGCATGTACGTGAATGGGGTGCCGTCCGCTCCTGGACTGTCGCCAAGCTGACAAGGCAGCTACCGGTTCACGGCTGCAAGCCCCCTCATGGTCCAGACCGGGGGCCAGGCCGCCCGCCGCCGGCCAGGGCGGCAGAGACTGTCAGCAAGGTGACTAACGCGCCCAGCACAGCGGCCTTGCGCTGGGATGCTGTGCAGCCTGCAACCGGTACGTTCAGCCAGCAAGCAGTGGCACACGTTTGCGTGGAGGGCGGCAGATGACAGAAGGTGCTGCGGGCACGCCCGGTGGTTTCGTGCGCCGGCGGGTGCTGTCTGCGCACAACGGCGCCACTATGCGGACCGTTGTCGACTGCGGTGAGTCAGGCCGGGTTGTCCTGGATGAGCCCGCGCAGCATGGCGGTACCGGGGAAGGGCCGACGCCGCTGCAGGCCGTGCTGGGGGCACTGTGCGGGTGCGAGGCGGTGACGTTCCGCCGCACCGCCACCGAACTGGGCCTCAGTTACAGCGCCCTGGACTTCGAGGCGGCCTTCACCATCGACATCCGCGGGCGGCAGGGCGACCGGCCTGTGCGCCCGCACTTCCAGACCGTGCGGCTGCGTGCTGTGGTGACCACCAGCGAGCCCATCGGCAAGCTGACCGCCGTGATAGAGGAAACCGAGGCCCGGTGCCCGGTCCTGAACCTTCTCCTCGACGCCAAAGTCGACGTCAGGATGGAGTGGCTGCGCAGCGACGGCAGCACCGAGGAGAGCATTACCCGGATGTGACCCGCCGCCCGCCGGGAGATCACCAGTGGGCGGTGCGAAATCCCAGGCGGAGCGTGAAGGCGATGCCGCCGGGAGCCCAGCTGGCCGTGGCATGCCCCATGACATCCGCGACGAGGCTCGCGGCCAGAATGGCACCCACTGCGGCTCACTGCACAACGGCCAGGACCGGCCTGTCCTTTCTCAATGCGCCTGCTTGCGGAGCTGCCGGGCGCGGAGGTCGTCGTGCCACCGGAATGGCGTCGCGACGATGGTTCCCGCCGGGTGGTCCTCTTCCGCCTTCGTGAGCACTGTGCGCAGCACGAGTTCATGGGTGGCAGCATCGCCGGGGGCACCGAGGGTCAGGCCGAAGGGGTGCGCGATGAAGCAGGCGAGGGACGGGCGTGTGAGTTCGGTGATCGCTGGGACCTGCGTGATGGAGATCGTCGCGATGCCCGCGTCGTCAAGTCCCCGCTGGAGCAGTCCGACCGACTGCTGGCAGACCGGTCAAGCGGGAACGAGGAGCACCAGGTCGACCTGGTCGCGCTGGAACACGTCGATGGCCACGGGGAGGTGGCGGTCGAGGACTATCCGGCCGTCGAGGACCGCCCCCATCATTGACACGGCTTGCCCGGACACGGTCCCGATGACACCCTGATCCGCCAGCCGCCGCAGCGTGCGGACCGGCCAGACGACCTCGGGATCTGCGCTCGCCCGCCTGGTGTCATAGCCGATGTGGTGAAAGGCAACTTTCTCGCCGATGGGAAGGACGCGGGGAGGACCGGCAGCAGGGATGGGATCCTCGCCGGGGAGGTGGGCGCCCGCCGTGGACAGCAGGCCGATGCGGGCCTCAGTGAGCGGGCGCTTGAGCCGGTTCCGGGCCGATGGCTCCGCAAACCTGAGCCAGTCGAAGCTGGGGTGGCCGCGCCGCTGGATGTAGTCCCGCTCTACGGCCGGGAAGTGCAGGGAGTCGTCATGCGGAAAGGTCACGGGTCGGTCACCTTTCCCGCCGGCAGCCAGCTGAGGAGGAATCAGGAACCTGTGGCGACTCGTGCCGCCCTGAGGGGATGCCGAGGTCGGCTTCCAGCGCGGCGATGGCGTCGGTCACGCGGGCCTGGAGGGCCGGCTCGCGCGCGGAACGGGCTGCCCCCGGGCACGCGCCGGCGGCCACCCCCACGGGGTGTGGCCACCCCGCGCGGGTGGGCGTGACGGGCCGGGCGGGCTCCCGTGGCGGGCCGGACCGCCGCTGGCTGCGGGAGCCCCGGCTGGTCCCCGCACTGGCGCTGGCTGGCATCTTCTTCATCGCGATCGCAGCCGTCTGGCTGACGGGAAACGCGCGCGAGTCCCCACTGGCCCGGGAAGCGCCGCACAGCCAGGCGATCGCCGCCGTCCTGACCGCGCCCGATGCAACCGTGATCAGCGCACTGGTGAGGACCGGCGGCACCGCCACCGTCGTGATGTCCCCCCGGGAGCGCATGCTCGTCTTCGCCGCGGACGGGCTGCGAGCGCTGCCGGCATCCCGCTGCTACGAACTGTGGCTGCTCAGCCGGGGCAGCGACCGGCCTGCGGGGCTGCTTCCCATGCCCAGGCATGGCATGACCGGTCCGGTTACCGCGCCTGGAGTGGAACCCGGGGACCGGCTCGGCCTCACCGTCGAGCCGGTCACCGGGTCCCGGCACCCGACTTCGGTAATGATCATGATAATCACGCTCTAGCCGCGGGCAGGAAAGGAAGCCCGTCATGGCACTGCACCATGACGGGTTCCGGTCCCGGCTGTGTCCGGAAATGCCGGAATGGCTGCCGGTGCACCGGCAGCGCGGCCTGGGTGTCATGCACTACGCTCGCCCAGTCAGTCCAGATTCGGCCCGCCCCGAGGACCGTGCAATGACACCACGCCTGGCCAGGTTTGCCGCGGCGGCCAGCCTCGCCGCCTCCTGTGCACTCGCCACCGTCCCGGCGCAGGCCGCCGCCACCGCGCCCGCCGCCGCCCCCACGCAGGCCGCCGCCACCGCGCAGGCCGCCACCACGCAGGCCGCCGCCACCGCGCAGGCCGCCGCCGCGCAGGCCGCCGCCACCGCGCCCATGAAGGCTCCGCCGACCGTAGGGAACTTCTACGTGTCGGCCCCGCACACCCCGCGTACGGCAAAGATCGGCGCCAGGCCGCTCAGCTTCACCATTCACCTCCGGCAGGACTCCCGCTACCACGTGGCGATCAGCGTCTACCTGGGGTGGTGGGCGTGGACGACGCCAGGGCTCCAGCAAACCCGGGGAGTCACGGTCCGCTGGCTCAACCCGGAGAACGGCCAGTGGGAGAAGCCCTGCAGCGTCGACCACAGCGGAGACTTCTATCTCGGCCCGACGGATCTCGGCCTGGTCCTGGCGAAGAACCAGGTCGTGCAGATCCCGGTGCGGATGTGGTTCGGCCCGCACGCCAAGCAGGGTACCTACCACCTCACTCCCGGCGTCGCCTGGTGGGAGGTCTTCAACTCCTCCGGGCAGAGCTTCCCCGCAGTGCTTGGCGAGGTGCCGGCGGACGGGAACACCTACCTCGTCCACGTCAGGCGCTAGCGGTCGTTCTGCGTCCAGCCCGCCCGCGGCGGTGTTTCCACCCGGGAGACCACCATGACCGACCCCAGCTACGACGCCAGCGTGGTGCAGGCCCTGCTTGACGATCACGCGATCAGCGTGACCGGCGAAGGACTGACGCTTCACCTGGTCCGTGGCCACCGGCAAGCCCCGGCGAACCACTGACCGGCTGACGCGAGGAAGTTCCCGGCCGCCGCCGTTCAACGCATGGCCTGCCACCACGCGAGCAGGGTCGCGGCGAATCCCTTCCGCCGGGGGCGTTCACTGGCGATGGCCGGAGCGATGGGCTCAAGAACGGCTTCTTGCCGCTTGAGGAGCGCCGAAGGGTCGGCGCCTGCCCGGTCGAGCAGGGCGAACTTGACCAGCAACAGGGAGCGCACTTCGCGGACGTGCTCCACGGGGGTGTCCAGCCAGTCCGCCGCCGCCTTCCGCCCCGCCGGGATTGCTGAATAGTCAGAGGGTTCGCTGCGGCCCGCGGCCATGCTCGACGACTTGCGGTGTCACCAGCCCGGTCGAGCTCGACGCCAGCGGTGTGCGCCTGGTGGCCTCTATCACCGTGGCGGCGTCCGAGATCCCGGGCTGACCGAGGGCAGCCAGGTCATCGCAGTGATCAAGGTGCCCGAAGTGATCCTCGCCACCGGCAGCTGACCTCAACCGGCGGAAGAACCAGGCAGGCGGGCGGCTGACGGAGGTCGCGGCCCTGGAAGTCGGCGTGAGCCCGAGGACCCATCGGCTGGCTCTGCACGCGATCGGCGCGATTCGCGCCTGGTCCGAGCCCGAACCGGGATCAGTTGCGGCGTTGACGGGGATCGGGCGCAGGAGCAGGCTGGACACCGGCTCCGGAGCGGAAGGTGGGATGGCGGCACGGGCAAGGACGCGGTGCTGCCAGCCGGGGGCGGAGCCGTGGCGCTGGCAGGCTGGAGGGACAGTGTCAACAAATGGCCTGCAACGAAGTCAGGCGCGGGATATGGGTATCGGCCACACGCGAATGCCCGACCGTGTCTTGACGTGGTGGCGGCGGGCGCTGGGCTGGTGCCGTAGTTACTGGGTTGACATTGCCTGGGCGGGGTTTGTCGGGCTGAATCTGGCGGCGATGCGGCTGCTGCCGTCCTGGCAGACCATTCCATTCCTGGCTATCTGGGTGAGCCTGACCGCGATCTACGGCTTCCGGCTGTGGCGGCTGCAGCCGACGATCTTGACCTGGGCCGCGGTGACGCTGGCCACCGGCGGCATCATCGGCGTGCAGGTCCTGCGCGGCCAGCAAGAAGCCGACTACCTGGTGGAAGTCCCGCTGATCGCGCTGATGTTCCTGGTGATGGTCTGGCATGGCCGCAGGCGGCTGGCCGCGACGGAGGAACGGGTGGCGGCGCTGGAAGAAGTGCAGCGGGTTTCGCAGGAGAACCTGCGCCTGCTCACGCAGCAGCACCGGTTCCTGCAGGACGCCTCGCATGAGCTTGGCACGCCGATCACCGTGGCGCTTGGGCACGCGGAACTGATCGAACGCGCGGTCACCAGTACGGTGGTCGCGCAGGATGCCCGGGTGGTGACCGAGGAACTGATGAGGCTGCGGCGGCTGGCCACCCGGATGCTGCTGCTGGCCTCCGCGGGGGGCCCGGACTTCCTGCACCTGGCACCGGTCGTGGTCGAGTCGGTGGTGGTCGACGCGTTCGACCGGTGGAGTCACACCCCACGGCGGTGGGGGCTGACCACCGAGACCGACGCGGCCGTTCACGGTGACCGCGACCGGCTGGCGCTGGCCCTCGACGCACTGCTGGAGAACGCCATCACGCACACCGGGACGGCCGACCGCATCGACATCAGCACCCGCCGCGAGGATGGGCACATCGTCCTGGCCGTGGCCGATTCGGGCCCCGGCATCCCGGCGGCCGACCTGGAGCGGATCTTCCACCGGTTCGCCCGCGCCGAGCCGCGCCAGCGCCGGGAGGCCGGGGGATTCGGCCTCGGCCTGGCCATCGTCCAGGCCATCACCGAAGCCCACCACGGCTCAGTCCGGGTCGAAAGCACACTGGGCCACGGCTCGGTGTTCGAGATGCTGCTGCCAGCAGCACCGGCATCGGCGCCCCCGAGCCCGCCAGCGCCGCGTGTGCCCGCGGCAGGCAGGTCATTAGCACTGGGCGGGGATCTCCTCACCGCGATCCCGGTGCCGGAATCGAGCAGCCGGCCGGCGGACGCAGGTAGGGCCTGACGGCTGTGGACGGCGATCAGGCCCTTGACGAGGTCGCGGTAGTTGAGCGGGAATTGTGGCACAGGTCGCCGCCTGGTTCGGGCTGGGCACGGTGATCGACGTCCGCCCACTTGCCGAAGGGCTGATGAACCGCAACTGGCGGGTGACCACGCCGACCTGCGTGGCCGCGGTCAGGCAGGTGCTGGACAGTGACGCGGACCAGGCCCGCCGCCAGCATGCACCTTCGCCCCGATGAGGGGGCCCTCGGGGGGCCTGCCGGGTGGACGCATGGCGACTTCCACGACCTCAATATGCTGTGGGACGCCGGGCAGGTCAGCGCGGTGCTGGACTGGGGCCGGCTCGGCGTTCGGCCGCTTGCAGGCGAGGTGGTCAGGTCGGCGACGATGCTATTCGGCTACGGCGACGACCGGGGCCTGGACACAAGCCGGGTCACGGCGTTCACTTGCGGCTACCGTGCGGTGGTCCCGCTCGCCGGTGAACAACTCGTGGACGCCGCACACCCCCGGCCCCTCCGCGGACGGGCCGGATCGGATGCGTGTTCTAATCGTGTCGTGGACGTGGTACGGCCTGCCTGGTGGTGCTACCGCAGCAGTGCGCGAACGGGCACGAGTGGAAACTGGGCCGGGTCATCGTGCCCTGGATGCACTGTGACTGCCCGCCGGCGCTCGCCGCACCAGGCACGGCCCGTCTGGGCATCGCGTGGTGCACTACAACGCGGCGCCGGGCTGCCGGTCCACCTGGTACCTGCCGCGGCAGGAGCCAGCGGGATGAGCCCGGGTCAACGGCGGAACCGGGCGGCCAGGCCAGCGCCATGGGTGGCATGCGCTGGATTTTTCGTGACGTTCGTTGCTTAGCTGGCCGACCAACGTCCCTAATACGCCTCCGGCCGTAGTGCGCACAGTGGATGTGGGCCCTGGGGGCGGGGCGCAGCCTGCTGTTCAGGGCTGGACGGGGCCGGGCGCAGCCCAAAGACCCGGCTGGATGCCAGGCACGCGGAGGCCGTGCACCAGCCGCGCCAGCACCAGACCCTCGGGTGACCGTAAGGGGGTCGGCAATGCACAGACAGATCAGGCGCGTGTTGGCCGCCGGGGGGGCGGCGCTCAGCGCGCTGGGGATAGCGGTGGCCAGCGTTGCCTGCGGAGGGACCACCACAGCCCCGCAGGCGCCGCAGCCGTCCGGCCCGCCCGGGGCGCAGCTGTGGATCCAGCGCTACAAACTCCCTCCCCGCGGCGGCCCTGGTTACGCCCAGGTCGTGGCGGTGAGCCCGCGCGGGGACAAGGTGTACATGACCGGGGAGGGGGCCACGGTGGCCTACAGCGCCGCCACCGGTGCCCGGCTGTGGGCCAGCCATGGCGGTGCGTCCGTGGCGGTGAGCCCCGACGGGGCCAAGGTGTTCGTGACCGGGGGAACGAGCAACCCAGGCCAGCGGGGGCCGCAGGGGACCGATTACGCCACGGCCGCCTACAACGCCGCCACCGGCGCGCAGCTGTGGGCCAGCCGCTACAACGCTCCGGGCAAGTCGGGCGGCTACGGCCCTGCCGGCGCCCGTTCCGTGGTCGTGAGCCCGGGCGGGGACACGGTGTTCGTGACCGGGATCAGTGTTGGGGCCGGCTCGGGTCCCGACTACGCCACCGTCGCCTACAGCGCATCGACCGGGGCGCAGCTGTGGGCCAGCCGCTACAACGGCCCCGGCAACGGGCCCGAGCTCATGTTCCCCGGCGGCCCCCAGAACGCGGCGGTGAGCCGCGACGGGGCCACGGTGTACGTGACCGGGGCAAGCAAGGGGACCGGCCCGGGTTCGGACTACGCCACGGTCGCCTACAACGCCGCCACCGGCAAACAGCTATGGGTCAGCCGCTACCACGGCCCCGCCGGCGGCGGCGGCAGCGCCGTGGCGGTCAGCCCAGGCGGCGGCACTGAGTTCGTGACCGGCGGAAGCGAGGGGGCCGGCCCGGGTCCCGACTACGGCACCGTCGCCTACAACGCCGCCACCGGCAAACAGCTGTGGGTCAGCCGCTACAACGGCCCCGGCAACCGCGACGACGCCTCCGGCTCCGTGGCTGTCAGCCCGGATGGGGCCACGGTGTTCGTGACCGGGACCAGCACCGGGACTGCTGCCACCGGTGAGGACTACGCCACGATCGCCTACAACGCCGCCACCGGCGCCCGCCTGTGGCTCCAGCGCTACAACGGCCCGGCCAGCCGCGACGACAACGCCTGGGCCATGGCCATGAGCCCCGGCGGGGGCAGGGTGTATGTGACCGGGCACGATCCCGCCGACGGCTCGGGCGCCACCGTCGCCTACAGCACATCAACCGGGGCGCAGCTGTGGGTCACGCGTTACACCGGCTACAGCGCCACGGCCGTGGCCGTCAGCCCCGACGGGGCCACGGTGTTCGTGGCCGGGTACAGTCACGGTCCCGGGCAGCCCGGATACGTGACGGTCGCCTACCGCGGCTGAGCCTTCAGGCCGGCCGGAACGCGCCCGGGTGGCAGTCTCCCGTGCTGCCACCCGGGCGCTGCAGTCCCGGCGGGCGAGGATGTCAGCGATGTCCGCAGGCGGCCGGTCGGGGGTGACGGTGGGCCACCGCCCGGGCCGTTCCCGGCCGCATGGAGCGCCGCCGCCGCGCGGCCGGGACCACCAGGGCGGCCACGCAGAGGCCGAGGATCACCGCGGTAGCGATCAGCAGCGCGTGGACGCCGCCACCACGGCTGGGGCAAATGCGGCAGCGATCGCGGCGGCCAGGACCTCGAGCACGGCCGGCCACCGCTTCCGCCGCTGCCGTGAGTGTGCGCCCCATCAGGAGCCGGGAGGATGAGCGGGCAGGCGGTCCCAGTTAACGGATGCGGGACCTTCGACTCTCACCTTCCATCGCGCTGAAGCGGCAGGACGCAGCCAATAGCACCTACCACGGGACCGCCTGTGCAGGAATGGGCGGGGGGACCTCTGCCGACGGGAGGGATGGGCCGATGAGACGGGCACTTTTCGGGCTGGCAGTTGCGGGGCTCACCGTGCTGGCCCTTGCCGGGCCCGCGGGCGCCGCGGCCGGCCAGGTGCATGTATTCAGATTCCACCGAGCTTTCGCGGACGCAATGTGGACTAGCAGTACGGACACTGGTTCCACCGAGAC
>OFHG01000920.1_pt1 | contig 10987 bp, 10 predicted proteins | sample 1521931 | NCBI WGS metagenome assembly OFHG01 (sample SAMEA2468438, study PRJEB22500) | soil metagenome | biome: Glassland; feature: Farmland; material: Clay | place: Australia | collected 2013-01-31 | depth 0.55 m
ATGTAGCGGCGCTCGGAGCCCGGGATTTTCGCCGGCTCGGCCCACGACCAGCCGCCACTTTCTCTCAGGGAGGCTATGTCTTCCTGTCCAACCCAGAGAACCAGCTTGCCGGTGGGAACCATCATTTTGGTGCATTTCTTGAGGAAATCCGCGGTTACGCGTACTGCGCGGCTGGTCACGCAATCAAAACCGGGTTCCGGTGCCGGGAACTCTTCGAGGCGCGCACGGACAACGTTTACACGACCCACTAGGCGCAACTCGCGGCATGCTTCGGCCAGGAAAGCGGCCTTTTTCACGTTTGGCTCGAGCAGGGTAGCTTGAATCTCTGGAGCTGACATCGCGATCGGCAGTCCGGGGAATCCCGCGCCGGAGCCTACGTCCAGAAGGCGGCCGGTTCGGATGCCGGCTACATGAGCGCCAAACAGCGATTCGCCAAAATGGCGCGTGAGGATCTCTTGCGGGGCGGTAATCGTGGTCAAACTGATTGTCTGATTCCAGCGGAGTAAGAGCTTGACGTAATTGGCGATCTGTCTGGCCAGCGATTCCGAGGCCTCTGCCTGGAATTCGCGGAGTGTGGCAATAATGCTTTCGGGCGCCAAGGCGGCTTCCGCGGCTGGCGCCGTCGTTTCCTCCTCGTTGTTTTGCCTGGGCGTCATCCTTGTCTCGCGCTCAGCATGTGGCCGGAATTGCGAGGAAATCGTAGCGCATTCGGCCGTTTCCGCCAGGGATTTCTTTCGAAGTTGACAGGGTCGATTCGGTCGAATTAAGGTTTCTGCTCTGCGATGAAGATACTGGTCATCGGCGGCGGTGGACGCGAGCACGCGCTCGTCTGGAAGCTGGCCCAATCTCCGCTCGTAGAGCGGGTCTGGTGCGCTCCCGGGAACGACGGGATGGCGCGGGTGGCCGAATGCCTGCCGGTTGCTGTGGCCGATACTGCGGCTTTGGTGAGTCTGGCGACGAAATTACGGCCCGATCTCACAGTTGTCGGGCCCGAACAGCCGCTTGTAGACGGGCTGGCCGATGCGTTCGCCGTGCAGGGTCTTCGCATCGTCGGCCCCACGCGTGCGGCGGCCCAGCTCGAAGGTAGCAAGATATTCGCCAAGCAGTTCCTCGAGCGGCAGGGGATTGCGACAGGCAAAGTTTATGGGATTTACAGCTCGGCCGCTGAGGCCCACGCCGCCGTCGGCAGAATCAATGGCCCGCTGGTCATCAAGGCGGATGGGCCGTGCGCCGGCAAGGGCGTCCTGGTGACGAATTCCCGGGATGAGGCGCAGGCATTCATCGCGCGCCTGATGGAGGAACGGGAGTTTGGTGAGGCTGGCAGCCAAGTCCTGTTGGAAGAGACACTTGAAGGGAAAGAACTGTCATTCATCGTCCTGACCGATGGGGAGCACATCCTGCCATTTGCCCCGGCCCGGGACCACAAGCGGGCTTTTGACGGCGACGAAGGACCGAATACGGGTGGAATGGGGGCTTTTTCGGTCGAGGGGATGATTCCCAAGGGGCTGGAAAACGAGATTATCCAAAAAGTCGTCCGGCCGACACTCGACGGAATGGCTCGCGAGGGCGCGCCTTACGTCGGATTTCTCTATTGTGGCCTCATGCTCACCGCCGACGGCCCGAAAGTGCTCGAATACAACTGCCGGATGGGCGATCCGGAATGCCAGGCGATTGTCGCGCGGATGGATTTCGATTTCGCCGAGGCCCTCGATGCCGCAGCCGAGGGGAGACTCGATCGCGTGGCGGCTCGCTGGAACCCGGCGGCAAGCGTTTGCGTGGTGCTGGCCTCGGGCGGCTATCCGGGGCGCTACGAGACGGGAAAGCCGATCTCGGGCCTGGCCGAGGCCGAAACAGGCGGCGAGGTGGTGGTTTTCCATGCCGGCACGCGGTTGTCCGACGGCGGGTTTGTGACCGCGGGCGGGCGGGTGCTGGGTGTGACGGCTGCCGGGCCGGATCTCGCGTCGGCCGCCCGTCGGGCCTATGCGGGCGCCGGCCGGATCCATTTCGACGGCATGCATTATCGGAAAGACATAGGAATTTACGGATAATTATCTAATAGACATTTCTTGCAGGCACAGGGAGGAACACGAGTGAACGCGTCTTCCGCTGCCGCGCCCCGCGTGGCGATTCTGATGGGTTCGGATTCCGATCTTTCGGTGATGGCCGAAGCGGCCGCCCAGCTCGAGGCATTCGGCATCGGTTTGGAAATGGAGGTGCTCTCGGCGCACCGCTCGCCCGAGCGCCTGCACGATTATGTGAAGGACGCCCCGGGCCGGGGCATTCGCGTGTTCATCGTTGGCGCGGGCGGCGCGGCGCATCTGGGCGCTGTTGGCCACGGTGCAGATGCCGGCGGGCGTTCCGGTGGCGACGATGGCGCTCGACAAGGCCGGGGCGCGCAACGCGGCCATCTTCGCGGCGGAGATTCTCGCGCTTTCAGACGCGCAACTGGCCGAAAAACTTCTCGAGCACAAGCAGGAGATGGCGCGCTCGGTCGAGGCGAAAAGCGCACGGCTCAAGGAGAAGCTGGCGGCGGCGAAGAAGTAGGTTTCGAGGGCTGTCGGCTCAGTGCGGCGTGGGGTTGAGCGTCGGCGCGCCGGCCGGGCGCTTGGGCTCGACCGCGGTCGGCGGCTGAATGACCCACGCGAATCCGTGTGTGGTATCGATCGTGGCCATGGCCTTGATCTGCGAAGCCGGGGTCGTGGCTTCCAGCGTCGCCTTGACCAGCGCGACCATTTCCGCCAGGTGAACTTTCCGCGGATTTCCGGCGGCGATGTCCTTCTGCGCCTTGTCGAGTTTTGGATCGGTCTCGATGTCCTGGGCCAGGCGGCCGGTGGGCTGGGAAAGCCATGCAGGGAGGCCGGGCGTTTGGTCGTCGGGAGGGTAGCGGACTTCGACCAGTCCGGAAGTGTTCTGCTTGGTGGGGAAGAGGTCGGTGGAGCGTGGGCGCTCGATCTCGGTATCCCAGAAATTTTCCTGAAGGAACTTCTGGTGGATCCAGTAGGTGAGGGCCGAGACGGTGGGCGTGCTGCCGTCGAAGGGCTGATGGACCAGCAGAATCTCCGCGAAGGGCAGGTTTTCGGGCAGGTGAATCTGGGCGTGGAGGTTGCGGGCTGCCTTGCGCAGAGGTTCGAGCACGGCCAGGCCGACCCTTTCCAGATTGGAGATGTTGGCGCCCGAGCGAAGATGCGGCGCGTTGCCGGTGAAGCCCTGAATCAGTTGCGGGAGCTGGCGATCGATTCGCAAGAGCGTATGCCCGTCGGGCGGCTCGATCCAATCGGCGGCTCCGAGGACGACGGCGAGATCCTGTCCCCCCAGCGGAACGATGAGCGGCGGAAGGTCGTCGGGCTCGAATTCATTGCCGATCACCGCGACTACCACGCCGTCGTGGGCCGCGATGACGGTCACCTGGCCCGAAGCCAGCGTGGCGACGACTTCGCTGACGCGCTCGGTGCTTTCGCCTTGGCCGTCCTGCGCGGCGCGCAGGTTCGTGGCGGCGCCGCACAGCAGGAGCAGAAAGGCGGCAAGCAAGGCTTGGAAGCGGGTGCGGCCGGCGAGACGCATGGTTTCCCCCAAAGTAGCACAGGCGGGGCGGGAGCAGGCAGAATTTGCGATTTTCAGTAAAATAGGTGCCGTTGGCAGGGGCATTCGGCCGGCAGTATGGCGTCGAGCCCGGGGAAAGGGTGAAACATTGCGTCATCCGCGCACGATCATGCATGAAGGAAAATCGCTCGAGGAGATCCTCGAAGCGCACATCGAATTCACGAGGGCCCGCGAGGGCGGCGTGCGCGCCGACTTGCGCGGCGCCGATCTCTCCCGCGCCGAACTTTCGGGCGCCATGCTCACCTACGCCGACCTGCGCGGCGCGAGGCTGGAACGAGCCGACCTGCGCGGCGCAAAGCTTGCCGCGGCAGATCTGAGCGAGGCCAATCTTCGCGGTGCCGATTTGCGCAACGCGGACATGACCGAAACTGTTGTCGCCGGCGCCGACCTGACCGATGCCCAGCTCGGCGGCATCGAGTTCTTCCGCGCGGAGCTGACCGGGGCCAAGCTCTGCCGCGCGAATCTGCGCGCGTCGAACCTGCGCGACGCCAAGCTGCACGGTGCCGATTTCCGCGGCGCCGATCTCACCACCACCATCCTCAGGGAAACCGATCTGAGCGGGGTCGACCTTTCGACAAACGACCTCTCGAAAACGTTGCTGCCGGCGGGTTGGAAGAAGCCGGACGCCAGCTAGGCGGGGGAGCTTCCGAACCACCCGGGGAACAATCGGCAGAGAAGCTCCAAGTTTTCTTGGGGTTAGGCTCGTAGTGTAGCTTCGCGTCCAGATTGTTCCCAATTCGCACATGATAATAATCGACTTTATCTGAACAATACATTAAATAACTCAATATACACATTGACATAGTGAATTTATTGTCCTAACCTGCCGTTGTTCGTTGAGGTGAGCCATGGATATTTCAAAGGCGGTTTGCCCTGAATGCCACGAGGCGCTCAAGGTTTCCCGGATGGTTTGTCCGGGATGCGGGCTGGGCATGGAGGGGGAATTCGAATTGTCGCCGCTCGGGAAGCTGGGGCCAGAGGAGCAGGCGTTCGTGATCGCTTTCGTGCGGCATCACGGCTCGATCAAGAAGATGGAGAGCGTTTTCGGGATCAGCTACCCGACCGTGAAAAACCGGCTGAACGCGATCGCGGCGGCGCTCGACAAAACGTTTGAAGCCCCCTCGCCGAACCTCTACGTCCTCGAGCAATTGTCGCGGGGCGAACTGACGGTGGAAGAAGCGCTCGAAAAACTCAGTTGAGTTCCGGAAAGGAGAGACACATGTCTGTCGAACGGAAAAAGATTCTGGAGATGCTGGCGGAGGGGAAAATCAGCGCCGAGGATGCCGAACGGCTCCTCGACAAGGTTTCCGGCTCGACGCCGGAAGCGGGGCCGGGAAACGCGGCTCATGCGGGGGAAGCGGGGGTGACGGCCAAGAAGCCGCGCTACCTGCGCATCCTGGTCGAGCGGCCGGGCGAGGACAACGTGAACGTGCGCGTGCCGCTGGCGTTCACGCGTACGGGCTCGCGCTTGCTTGCGGTGCTGCCGCGGCGGGTGAGCGAGCGGTTGAGCGAGCAGGGCATCGATCTGGAGGCGCTCTCGGCGCTCAACGACGAGGATTTCGCGAAGGCGCTCGAAGAGCTGCACGTGGACATCGAAAAGGGGAACGGGAAGAAGGTGAAGATTTTCTGCGAATGAACCTGGGTCGCTGATCTTCCCTGCGTGGCAGACAAAGCAAGATACTGCAGGAACGGACGACGACTACCTTGCCCACGGGAGGGTCTGACGGGCGAACCTCCCATGTCCGCGAAGCAGGTGATAGACGAACGAGCCGAGACAAAAGCCCCCGATTGTGAGCGCCAGCAAGGCTGCCAAAAAGATCGCCTCAACCACGTATGCCGCAAGACTGAATCCGGCGTGAATGAGCAGTGCGGTGGCCAGGGCGAAGGCTCCGGCCATCGTTTGCGCAACGCGTCGGGGCGACGGGGCGGGGCCAAGGCGAAGCGCCCCCGGCCGGCTGCCGATGGTCCGGTTGTACAGCGCATCGAACGGATTCAGTTTCGGAAACAGGGCACTCCACCACAGAACGGCGCAGAGGGCCGCGAAGACGGCTGGGGACTGGAACAGGATACCGGCAGCGACCCAGATGAACACGATTCGGGGCTGAAATAGAAGCGAAGAATACTGGAGCGGGCAGACGGCGGGAGCAGGTTCTTCGAACCCCTGTTGAAGGATAAAGTTGCGTTTCACCGTATCCTGCATCGCCGTTTCTCCTCGAGAAGATTGGGTTGGAGAGTATCGGGGATTTCCATTAGGGTCTCGGTTTCGTGAGAGTCGATCATTAAGCCTCAAGTCTTGATCTTCCGAAGCGCGTTTATTTCCATGGTAGCCCTCTTTTGGTTCGGCCGACGGCGGAGACGCCGAATTCTACCGAAACGTTCAGTGGCAGCAATGGTGTTGGGTTGGGTGCCCCGCCCTTCGGATTTAAGGGCGGGGGTTTTGATTTTTCCTGCCAGAGGAGTGTGGTGGCGATGGGAGGTGAAGGCAAGAACCCCGGGCGCAACTTCGGCGCCCGGGGCACCCAAGGCTCCGGCTCCGGGCATGCGACTCGGCTCTTCACTTGCAGGTTGAGCTGACTCGGCGTATCCCCCGGCAGAGACGCCGAATTCTACCGAAACGTTCAGTGGCAGCAATGGTTTGGTTTGGGCGCCCGCGGATGGGGGACGGACTAATCTCGGGAAGCGGCTTTGGCGGCGGGGGTTTCGGAGTCGCCATCGCCTCCGGCGGTGCGGTTGCGGCGGCGCGGGTCGATGCCGAGGCGCTTGATCTTCTGATTCAGGGTGGAAAGCGGGATCTGGAAGCGCTCGGCGGCCTCGGTCTGGTTCCAGGCGGTGCGTTCGAGCATTTCGAGAATCAGCCTTCGTTCGACTTCCTCGAGGATGGCGGCCAGGCTGGGCGTCGCGGAGAGGCCCGCGGGCGAGTTGAAGGCGCCTCCGGTGGAAGTTCCCGCGCTGAGCAGCGCCGGCGCCGGCAGGCGAACGCCGGGAAGCAGTTCGCGGGTGAGGAGGTTTTCCGGGAGCAGGTCCGGGCCCATCTGTTCCGTGCTCGAGAGAACGACGGCGCGCTCGACCACGTTTTCGAGTTCGCGGATGTTGCCCGGCCAGTCGTAATCGACGAGCAGCCGCATGGCGGCCGGGGTGAAGCGACGCTCGGGTTTCTGGTTCTCGTGGCAGTAGTAGGCGAGGAAATGGACCACGAGGAGTGGCACGTCCTGCTTGCGCTCGCGCAGCGGCGGCAACTGGATTTTGATGACGTTCAGGCGGTGGTAGAGGTCTTCGCGGAAGCGGCCTTCGCGAACCATCGTCGAAAGATCGGCGTTCGAGGCGGCGAGGATGCGCACGTCGGTCTTGATGGTCTCGGTGCCGCCGAGGCGCATGAATTCCCGCTCCTGAATCACCCGCAGCAGCTTCGCCTGGGTTTCCGGGCCGATCGTCGAGATCTCGTCGAGGAACAGCGTGCCCTGGTCGGCGACTTCGAACAGCCCTTTCTTCGGGGCCACGGCGCCGGTAAAGGCACCGCGCACGTGCCCGAAGAGCAGCGATTCCAGCAGGTCGACGGGCATCGAGCCGGTGTTGATCGGGACGAACGGCCGCTCGGCGCGGGGCGAAGCGGCGTGAATGGCCTTGGCGATCAGCTCTTTTCCGGTGCCGCTTTCGCCGTAAATCAGCACGGTCGACCGTGAGGCGGCCACCTGGCGCACAAGATCGAGCACGGCCAGCATCTTGTCGCTCTTGCCGATGATATTCGGGAAGTTGTAGCGCTGCTTGAGGGCGCGCTTGAGCTGGAGATTTTCCTCGCGCAGGCGGCGCGTATCGACGGCTTGCGAAACCTGCGCCAGCAGCTCGTCGTTCGACCACGGCTTGGTGATGTAGTCGAGCGCGCCGCTCTTGAACGCCTCGCGCGCCATGTTGATCGAGCCGTAGGCGGTGATGAGGATGATCGAGACGGAGGGGTCGCGGCCGCGGATGTCCTTGAGCAGCTCGATGCCGTTGCGGTCGGGCAGGCTGACGTCGAGCAGGAGCACGTCGAAGGGCCGTTCGTCGAGGCGCGCCAGAGCCGCTTCGGCGCAATCGGCCAGCGTCACCTCGTAACCTTCCGATCCGAGCAGAAGCTGGAGTCCTTCGCGGATTTCCGGTTCGTCGTCAACGACAAGGATCGACGGCTCAGGCATGGACCTCTTTCCGGGGTGCGGGGAATTCCAGACGGAAGCTCGTGCCGCGGCCGGGGTGCGACTCGAGTTCCACCTTGCCGCCGTGCTCGCGGATGATGCCGTAGCTGACGGCCAGCCCGAGCCCAGTGCCCTGTCCCGGAATTTTCGTGGTGAAGAAGGGATCGAAGACGCGGTTGACGTGCTCGGGCCGGATGCCGTGTCCGGTGTCGGAGATGTGGACCTCGACGTGGGAATTGGACCGGGAGGAGACGACGGTGAGGCGGCCTCCGGACGGCATCGCGTCGCGCGCGTTCAGAAACAGGTTCAGGAACACCTGCTGCAGCCGGTTCGCGTTGCCGAAAATCGCGGGCAGACGGGAATCGAGCAGCAGATCCACCTCGACGCGCGAGGAGCTGAGGGGGTGGCGGACCAGCGCGAGGGTGTCGCGAATCACCGCGTTCAGGTCGACGTCGGCGAATGTGGAGCTGGCGGCGCGGGAGAAATTCAGCAGGTTCGAGGTGATTTCGCTCGCGCGGAAGGTTTGCTTGACGATCTTGTCGACGAGCATCTGCCGGGGGTCGTCGGCGCCGATCTGGCGGGCGAGCATCTGGGCGTAATTCGAGATGACGGCGAGCGGCGTGTTCACCTCGTGCGCCACGCCGGCGGCCAGCAGGCCGAGCGAGCTGAGCTTCTCGGTCTGCCGAATCTGTTCTTCCAGGCTGACGCGCTCGGTGATGTCGTCGAGCAGGATGAGCCGGCCCTGGCGCTCGCCGGCCTTGTCGCGCAGCGGAGCGATCGCGATGTTGACCACGATCTCGGCGGCGGCGGTGCGGAGCGGGAGCTTGTAGATGCTGGCCACGCCGGGCTCGGAGTCGTCAGAGAGCGCGATCTCGGCGGCGAGTTCGGGCGGCATGACGTCCTCGATCAGGCGGCCGACCGCGCCTTCGCGGCTGACGCCGAACCGCAGTTCGAGGAAGCTGTTCCAGCTCTCGATGCGTCCGTCGAGGTCGATGGTGAGGACGCCGACCGAGAGCGACTCGACGATATTTTCGCTGAAGTCCTTGAGGCGCTCGATCTGCGTGGCCTTCTGCTCGAGCGAGGAATAGAGGCGCCCGTTCTCGATGGCGATGCCGATGTAGCCGGCCATGGTGAAGAGCAGGCTGAGGTCGTCGCTCGAGAGGTAATCGCCGTCGACGGTCTTGCCGAGGCCGAGCACGGCGACGGTGCGTTCGTGCACGCGGCAGGCGAGGAAATAGTTCAGCCCCAGCTGCTCCACCGTGCGCCGCTCCTCGGGCACCAGGCCCGGCGCGTCGCCCGATTCGAAAAAGAGGTAGCCGCGCCCCTCGGCCAGCGTCCCGAGAAATCCGAGATCGAGCGAGCCTTCCCAGGCGACGCCGAGCGAGCGGGCCAGCGCGAAGCGGCCCGGCGCGGCCGCGTCCTCGACGAAAATGGCCATCCGGTCGACGAGCAGGGCCTGCGAAATGCGATCGAGCAGCGAAGCCAGCATCGGTTCGAGATGCACGCCGGCGGTCAGCGTGCGCCCGAACTCGACGAGCGTGCGCCGGTAATCCAGCCGGTCGCGGTAGAAGAATCGGTCCAGCCGCTCCTGCACCCAGTCGCGCAGCGGCTCGAAGAGAAACGCCGCCGCGACGATCGCCAGCAGCACGCCGACGGGCCCGGTGGTCCAGGCGGTATGGAAGAGCAGCCCGATCGCCGCCACCAGCGCGAAATAGACGCCCACGATGCCGGCCGTCGCCGCCGTGTAGGCCAGCCCGCGCTGGAACATGATGTCGACGTCCATCAGCCGGTAGCGAATGATCGCGTAGGCGAAGCCGATGGGCACGAGCACGAGCGACAGCACCCACAGGTTCATCCACGGCCGGATCGTGGCCCCGGCCAGATACGGCCCGATATAGCCGAAGAGGAACGGAACGATGCCCGCTACCACGCCTGCCGTGGCCACCTTCAATTGCTGCCGCACCAGCCCGGCCGACGCACGGCGGTAGCTGCGGAAGAAGAGCGCCGCCGCGGCCAGCGAGAAAATCCCGAGATAGGCCAGCTCGATGCGGTCGAGCGTCCAGCGCGAGCCGAGCCAGGGCGTGAACCCGAACAGGCCCGCCGCCACGCTGGCGTGCAGCGCGAGCAGGGCCGCCGGAACCGTGTAGATCAGCCCCGCCCGCAACGGCGACCGCCGGCGGTAGGGGAAGACCATCGCGAAATGGAACAGAAGCGCCGGCTCGAGCAGCAGCGCCACGACGTTGGCCCAATACACCTCGGTGTCGAACGTCGAGAGCTTGCCCGAATAGTGGAAGCTGTACAGGATGAAGGAAACCAGGCAGAAGAGGTAGAAGTGGACGGCGCGCGGGGCGTTCCATCGCCGCACGAAGATGAACAGGCCGATCAGCAGATAGACCAGGCCCACCAGTCGCAGGAAATTCTCCGCACCTAGCGGCTTCGGCGCCGGTTCGGTGACCACCGGCACGACGATCGATTCGCCCTGCCGCTCGACGCGGTAATTCAGCTGCGTCCACAGGCCGGCGCGGTAGAGGTCGCGCGTTACGTCGGTTGCGCGGGTGACGGGGGCATCATCGACGGCCTGGAGCACGTCGCCGGTCTGGATACCGGCCTTGGCCGCGGCCGAGCCGGGTGTCACCTGGCGCGCGGTGACGCCGCCGGCGGCGTTGGCGAGCGGCAGCGAGGAAATCACGCCCACCACCGGCTTCTGCGGCGAGCTGAGGCGATAGACCAGCGACGTCAGGTCGTATTCGAGATAGGGCGCGCGATCATGGCTGAAGAAGGGAATGACCTGCTGGCCGTCGATGGTGACGTCAAGCAGTCGCTTGGGGGTCTCGAGGAACACAGCCGTCATGTCAGCTCCCTATCAGGCCGAGGCGGACGGCCGACTGGACCGCCGACAGCGCCGTCTGGCCGAGCCCGCCCATCACGGCCTGCTGCTGGCTGCTGCAATGCTGACGATGGCTGGCACCGCAAAGGCAGCCGGCTCCTCGATGCCCTGGGAAGGGCCGCTGCAATCCATCCTCGATTCGATTCAAGGGCCGGTGGCTCGGATCATCGCGGTCATCATCATTATTTCGACGGGCCTGGCGCTGGCCTTCGGCGACACGTCGGGCGGCTTTCGCAAGCTGATCCAGATCGTGTTTGGTCTGTCCATCGCGTTCGCTGCGTCATCGTTCTTCCTGTCGTTCTTCAGCTTCTCCGGCGGGGCCGTCGTATGAGCA
>OFHG01000921.1_pt1 | contig 10979 bp, 12 predicted proteins | sample 1521931 | NCBI WGS metagenome assembly OFHG01 (sample SAMEA2468438, study PRJEB22500) | soil metagenome | biome: Glassland; feature: Farmland; material: Clay | place: Australia | collected 2013-01-31 | depth 0.55 m
ATATGGATTGACGCGACGGTGCGTATCCATAACCTTCCCCGCTCCTCAGGTCCCCATCGTCTAGAGGCCTAGGACACCGCCCTTTCACGGCGGCAACGCGGGTTCGAATCCCGCTGGGGACGCCAATAAAATCAATGAGTTACGTAAAAACAAAAGTTCACATAACGTTTTTGTCACTCATTTGTCACTGAGATGTCGCAAGAAATCGGGCCAAAAAGGCTCTTCAACCCTCTCCGCCGACCCGGCATTTATACGATGTTCGAGCGTATACACGATGTGTTTAGACCAACCATGGGCATGATCGCATAAAGGCACCGTACAAGGACCGTGCACAAGAGGCTCTGACACCGATCGTTATTCGACCAGAATCGGACATACAGATGTGTCTACTCTTTCAGGGGTAGTCCAACCCCGGATGAACAACCTACTGAGGGACTATGATAGCGATACCACACGGAGACCCGTAAGGAGGAAACGATGCAACGATCGCTTGCCGGCATGTTCCTGACCGCCGCACTGCTACTGTCCGCCGGCAATGCCATTGCCGGCAAAGTCGATGCCCCGAAAAACATCGTCGGCATCCTAGCCTGCAAGATCGTACCCTACTCCGGCATTAACCTCCTGATCCACTCGGTACGGGAGATTCGCTGTGAATTCACGCCACGCGATGGCGGCCCGGTCGAGCGCTACAAGGGCGAAACGGGCATCAGCTTCGGTATTGACGTGAACGTCGGCAAGCACACCAGCATCCGTTACTCCGTACTGGCCAATCACTTCCAGCCGGGCACCCACCAACTGGCCGGAAAATATTCAGGAATGGGCGGCGGTGTAACCTTTGGCCTCAGCGTCGGCAATACTGCACCCATCGGCAAACGTGACGGCAGCATTTCACTGCAGCCGATCGGCGGCAATAGCAGTGGCGGCGGCGTAGCCGCCGGCTTCACCTATCTCTATCTGGAAGCGGGCAAGTAGCTGTTGCCAGCGGTTGCCGCATCCATCTATTACGCTCCCTTATCCTGGGACTGTCGCATACCGGCCTGTCGCCATGTTGGTATCAGCCCAGCATCTTCGCCAGATACCCAGCCTTAAGGTGAGTGTAGCGCTTTAGCATCTGGATGTGTCTTGTGGCCGGTGATGGCGGCATGCATCACAAGCACCTGCGTTGCATGCATGCGACTATTTCTGTAGGGGGTTATACGAATATCACTATTCCACTCACCTCATGATACTTGGGATCTGACCGCAAGACATAGCTAGATACCTGCTATAGGTCTTGGTCTTGGCATGCATCACATGCCTCGATTGCTACCCAGGGAGGTGACCATGGAAAGCAAACAACGCTGGCAGGATTGGGTCAATCTGATTCTCGGGGCATGGTTGTTCTTTTCCCCGTTTTTTGGCTTCGGGTCTATCAAGGATATTGCGTCATGGAACAGCTATATCTTCGGGGCGATCGTGTTCGCAAGCTCCGCCATCGCCCTGTTAACGCCGCAAAAATGGGAGGAATGGCTCAATGGCATCATCGGCCTGTGGCTGATTGCTTCTCCATTCGTTCTCATCTTTTCAACCCATCGAGCGGCAACGTGGAATGACGTCATAGTCGGCATTCTCATATTCATCAGTGCCATCTGGGCTGGATCGGTACAGCCACCACGCACATCGCTTGAGCATGCGCACAAGGCGTGACTGCTTGAAATCCAGGTAAAAGAGGAGGATTCAAAATGGCTACGACGATTCAACATGAAGACAAGGTGATGGAACGTGCGGTGATCAGCGGATCGAGCATGGAAGCGCTCACCGGTGCCGCTGCGGCCGTGTTGGCGATCCTGGGACTGGCGCATATCGCGCCGCAGATGATGGTCGCGATCTCGGCCATCGCCTTGGGCGCGGCGCTGATTCTGGATGGCATCGCCGTTGGCGCGGAGTATTCGCGCATCCTTGAACAAAGTGGCAATGGTTCCATCAGCCGCATGGGCTTCAGCGGTGGACTTAGTACCCAGATGCTGGGCGGCATCGCGGCGGCAGCCCTCGGTATATTGGCGCTACTGCATATCCAAACGGTGGTGCTGACCGCCATCGCAGCCATCGTTCTCGGCGCCACGGTGGTGTTCAGCAGTGGAGTTGCCACGCGCCTGAATGCGTTAAAGATCGAAGCCTCTGGTGACCACGAATTTGCCAAGAGGGTAGCCCGCGAAACGCTCACGGCAGCGACAGGAGCGGACATGCTGATCGGGTTGTCTGCCGTCGTCCTGGGTATCCTCGCGCTGGTTGGCGTTGCACCCACGCCCCTGACGCTTGTGGCCATGTTGGCGCTCGGCGCATCGATTCTTCTCACCGGCAGTGCCGTGGTCGGGAAAATGGTAAGTATGTTCAAGGCTTAGTCCCTGGATGGCTGATGCCAATCGAAAGGGGAGTAAAAAACGCGTGGCGTATCGATACTTGCATAGGTCATGAGCCTGCTATCTTGGTAAAGACCGCACCGGCAATTAAGGAGGTGAATCATGGCAAGCGCAGTAACACAATCACGTTCATCACGAAAAACGGCGACGAGCAGTGCTGGGGATGCTCCGTCGGTCGACCGATCACAAATGATTGCCGAGGCCGCGTACTATCTCGCAGAGCAGCGTGGATTCTCGGAAGGAGATCCTGTACGGGACTGGCTGGATGCCGAAGTGCTGGTTGACCAGATGCAGGTGCCGAAAGGCACAAAGCGAAGAACCAAATCCAAATAATTTAGTCGGTGCCATGTGATCGGAAGAACCTGTGCAATCGCACGGGACAGGTTAATTGTGTCTTCAGATATGAAGGAGGAGGCAATGGAGTTGAAAGAAATCCAACGTCTGGCCAATGCGCTCGGTATCCCTGGCGCCAATCAACTGAGCGTGAGTTCGCTTATTCGATCCATCCAATTCGAGGAAGGGTTGATGCCATGCTTCTCAGAAGCATGGAGCGCCCCTTGTCGGATCGATGAATGCCCATTCTCTATCGTCTGTAGCAGCAACGTGGTTGCCAGGATAGCAATCAGGCACTGAGCTGCAGGCCCATTCAAGCTCAGAGGTAGATGCACGCCCCTTTGCCTTGACTGATCGCTGAATAAGGAATCGCAGCGCTTCTGGAGGAGGGGGCATGGGGCTTGAGGACATTCGACGACATGCCAAGAGGCTCGGTATCGAGAATGCCGACCATATGAAGAAGGCTGAATTGGCCCGGGCGATTCAGGCTAAGGAAAACATGCCTCCGTGCTTCGATCAACCATGGTGCCGACCGAGTCAGCACCATAAGTGCGATTGGAAGAAGGAGTGCAAAGCCAAGCTTGAACCTCTCCATGGCCTTGTCTTATCGAGCAACGTCATCATCGGCCACCAAGTTTCCACGCTGCTCTCCTCCTCATATGGCTGGAAGATGCAGGTCGTACACACAGACAAGCAAGCGTATGCGCTCATCTTGCAGGACAACATGGATGCGGTCGTTGCGGATATCGACGGAATCGATCTGGGTGGGTTGGCCGTGTTGGCCCATACCAAGCACCACTGGCCATCCATCAAGACATTCGCCATCACCGAAGACGGGGATTTTTATATCAAGAAGTTGGCGCGTGATATGGGCGGGTGCGAAGGCTTCTTTTATCTGGTGAAAGGAAGGATGGAGATCGACACCCATATGGGTCTTGGCGCTCAACTGATGCGTCGGATTTCCAAAGAAAACCGCCCCCATCTTCCCTATGTGTCTGCGACAAAATGAATCCCGTGCAAAAGGAGGGACACATGGCGTTTCGTTACCCTGCATTTATAGATATAGCCGACGACAAGGTCCTTGTTCGCTTCCACGACTTCCCGGAAATATTCTGTGCCGGGTCAGATGAGGAAGAGGCTCTTTTTCATGCAACCGAGGCCCTCACCACCATGCTTACCCGGAGCATGGATCATGACCAGGATATCCCACGCCCCACTCGGAATGTCGAAGGAGCGATCTGGATCATTCCAAATGTCATCGTCCAATCCGCGCTGAGGAGATACTTTCAATCCGGGGCATCAGGAAGCAGCGATGGCTTGGCTGATAAACCAATACTGAACAGCGCCTGGTAAGGTTTCTCTGAATTGCACATACCGAATCTTGGGGCAAAAGCATGGTATGGCGTCAGTCTCGGCTTTCCATTCCAGATCGCCACTCCCGTGCGGCCTCCTCGGAAATCGGGGTTCGCCGGCCAACATTCATGATCCTTGGGCCTTTGCCTTGTTGGCGTAAGGCATAAAATATCGCTCGCGATATCCGATAGGCCTCACAAAACTCTTCGACCGTGAATGCTCGTCTTCTGTTCTCTGTATCCAGCATAAAACGCTCCTGCAAATGAATTTGCAAAGAGGTCTTCTCGTTTGGAGCGCAGTAAAAAAACGCGAACCCACGAGAAGGTAACGTCGGGGCGCATGGCCCTTACGTTTCCTCTCGTAGCGTTCGCGTCTAAAAGTTGTGCGGAAGATCCGCTTGGCAGGGTCCGCATTGCTGCCTTGTGCCCCGGCTGGATGCATGCCCGTGTCATCCGTTCGGGAGTAGGGGATGACTGCATTCCCTATCGTCTCAATGGTCTCGGTAAGCGATGGTGCTTTAGGCTGCCTTTCGTGTGGCACGAACGACCTGAGGCGCCGGATTCTGCGATTCTTCCGGTCGTAGTGTGCATCTGCTGCTCCAGCCACGAAGCGGCACTGGGGCCGTTCTGAGGCCCATCAAGCCAGGCTTCGAGGCGTCGGGCCATATCGGGAGATATGCCGGCCTGGCCGTTGATCAGGCCGGATAGGGTGACTCGGTTGACGCCGAGCTGACTGGCCGCCTCAGTCACGGTCAGTCCCAGCTAGGGCAAGCGTGGGTCGTTTGGATGCCGGCGGTGCTGCCATCCCGGAAGAACCGCTCCACGCCTTTGTGGCGGAAACTTCTGATCACCTAAGCGATGCGTAGCGCGTAACGCTACGGGTTACAATATCCCTGGCCGGGTAATCGATGCTGACGTTGTGAATCAGCATCATAGTGCTCGTTGCCCGAGGTTCACCACATTGTCCTTCTCGACCAAGCCGAGCGTTGGCAAGGACTTGCGCACCACGTCGGCCACGTAGGAGGGCGCCAGGTGCGCATAATGGCGAACGGTGATGCGCATATCGCTGTGCCCCAGCACGACCGAGACGACCTCGATGGGGGCTCCGGCCATCACGAGCTGCAAGGCCTAGGTGTGGCGCAGGATGTGGAAGCCGATGGCGGGGACGATGCCGGCACGCTCGCAGGCCTCGCGCATGGGGCGCGTCTGGTGACTCTTGTCCCATGGAGTGCCGTCTGTACGGGTGAACATGAACTCATCGTCGGGCGTCCTGTGTTGATGCGGGTGAAGAAGGTGATGCCGTCTTCGTTCAGTGGGACGTTCCTCGACTTGCCCGACTTCGAATCGCGGATATGGATGGCTTTAGCATCCGTACTGAAATCCGAGACGCGCAGGGCGCCAAGCATCTGCGCCTGCCATGCTATTTCGCAATCTCTGTGTCATGCGGGGACGGGGATGTCAGATTGCAGATCGAGATAGCGTGCACGCGACTCTGCGCATTCAGTGTTTTCAGTAGTTCGCTGATATGGTATTTAATCGTATCGACCGAGATATTCAGCGCGTTTGCGATCTCCTTATTGGATTTGCCATTGCACATCAGCCCCAACACCTCCCATTGGCGCCGGGTCAGGCTGGTGCCGTTCGGGTCGTCGGCGATCTCGGGCGGGGCGCAAACGCTGCCTTGCAGTACAGTATCAATACTGGCCAGTAGTTCATTGGCCGTCATACTCTTATAGACATAGCCGGCAGCACCGAACGCGAGCATCGTGCGCACCAATATCGGCGAGTCGATGGCTGAACAGATGAGAAATTTTGTCTTCGTGTGCGTCTTGATGATGTTATAAACGCCAGAAAGTCCGTTCATTCCCGGCATGCAGACATCCAGCAATACTAATTCAGGGTTAAGTCTCGCACATACGAGATTTAGACTCTCATAGTCCGACGCCTCTGAAATAACCGTATTCGGATAGCGGCTTTCCAGGACGATTTTTACAATATCCCTGTGCATATCGTGATCGTCAGCAATGACGATATGAGATGGATATTTAGCCGGATTATTTAACGAATTCTGCAAAAACACCCCCCCAAATCCCTACGCTTTTGGTGCAGCTTCTCCCCAGTTTGTTCTATCTAAAGCAATAATCTCGATTATTTGCCGGATAGAATCATATTGATCATTCTTATGTATATGACGAAAAAGTAACCTACCTAATCAGGTAGGTTGCAGTGAAAACCCTGCCCTATGGGCGTGATGAGGTGCGGATGGATGCAGTGGGCTGCAATGGTTGGACATGTACGCGCTGGCCGGTACTCGATCAACGCGAGTACCGGCCAGCAGTGGCTGGCTAATCCTTATCGACCAGGCGGGTGTAGGGCAGGTTGTCGATCGCCGACGGGTGGCCTGTTTCAAGCACCGGCTGCCATTGTCCGAGCTCCGATTCCGCGCCGCGCAGCATCAGCACGTACTTCCCATCTTCGATATTTTTGTGTAGCTCATCGATCTTCTGCTCCGGGATGCCCGTGCGGTGCAGGGCCACGGACAGCTGCGACAAGGCCGCGGCCCCGGCCATGGTGCCGGCACCGGCAACGGCGCCACCGACGCCGCCGACGATGGCCTCGACGATGAAGCCGGCCGCCGCCACGGCACCGATTCCAGGCACGACGAACAAGCCGGCAGCCCCGGCCAGCGCCCCCCACAGGCCGCCCCAGAACGCCCCTTGTTTACCCCAGGCCTTCATGCGCTCTCCGGCATTGAGGTTGTAGATGCCCAGCGTGTCATCTCCAATGGCGTGCATCTTTCCCAGCACGGAGATCAGGTCCATCTGGAAGCCCTTGTCGATCAGGGCTTTGACGACATCGTCAGCCTTCTCCTCATTGGGGTAGATGGCGACGAGAACGCGGTTTTTCTCTCGCCATGATGGCCTTTCCGCTGTGCTCATGAGAAACCTCCTTGTACCGGATGGGAGTGTCATCCGTCGTGACCCAAGAATGCCTGTTTTGGATCACATCGGCGAGGCGTTCAAATCACACCCCATCGTGCCTTGCGGCAGGCCATGAATTCCACTTCAATGGTTGTGATGTCATGGACTGACCGGCTCCGGCTACTATGCAGTGGCGGCAGTGTTTGCGCTGACGGCATGGCCTGCGTGGGCGGGCGCCGGAACGCATCGGCCGGCATCAGATGGCATCGCTTTGCCGTTAGCCTGGCGGCCCTGGGACTGGGCGGTTGCAGCCAGCTGCCGCTGCTCGACCCCCAGGGTCCCGTCGGCCGGGCGGAGCTGCATCTCATCGGCATCGCTTTTACGTTGATGCTGATCGTCGTCATCCCCGTCATCGTCATGGCCATTTGGTTCCCCTGGCGATTCAAGGCGTCGAATCCCAGGGGGGAATACGATCCGGCATGGTACTATTCGCCCCGCATCGATCTGCTCGTCTGGCTTGTCCCCGCCATCATCGTTGTGGTGCTCGGCATCCTGACCTGGCGGGGGACCCACAGGCTCGATCCGTTCCGGCCCATCGATGCAGGTGTGCGGCCGGTCCGTGTCGAGGTGGTATCGCTGGACTGGAAATGGTTGTTCATCTACCCGGACCTGGATATCGCCACCATCAACCAGCTCGTGCTTCCTGCCCATGTGCCGGTCAGCTTCCGCCTGACCTCCGATACGGTGATGACCTCCTTTTTCATCCCGCACCTCGGTAGCCAGATCTACGCCATGGCTGGACGGCAGAGCCGTTTGCACCTGTTGGCCGATCACACCGGCGTCTATCGCGGGCAGAACCAGCAGTTCAGCGGCCGTGGTTTCGCGGACATGCATTTCCAGGTCAGGGTGGTGTCAAGAACACAATTCGCAGCCTGGGCGAAACGGGCCGGGCAGGGCAGGCCGCGGCTCGATCTTGCCCGCTTCCGCCGGCTCAGCCGTCCAAGTACGCGAGAGCCTGTCGCCGACTACGCCCCGGTCAATCGTGGGCTATTTCAGGACATCATCGATGGCTTCCGCGATGGACATGGCCCCCTGGCCGCTGCCCAGGCAGGGCGCTGAGATGCTCGGGAAGCTCAGCCTTTCGGCGATCCCGTTCGACAATCCGATCATCATGGGCGCCGTCGGCGCCGCCCTGTTCCTGGCCGCCGTCATCCTGGCGCTGATCACCTATCACCACAAATGGACCTATCTGTGGAGGGAATGGCTGACCAGCCTCGATCACAAGCGCATCGGCATCATGTATATCGTGCTGGCGCTGGTGATGCTGCTTCGCGGCTTCTCCGATGCCATTCTGATGCGTACCCAGCAGGCCCTGGCCTATGGGCCGGGGCATGGATTCCTGCCGCCCGGCCATTTCGACCAGATCTTCAGCGCCCACGGCACGATCATGATCATCTTCATGGCCATGCCGTTCATGGTCGGCCTGATGAACATTGCCGTACCGCAGCAGATCGGGGCCCGCGACGTGGCCTTTCCCTTTATGAATGCCATCAGCCTGTGGCTGACCGTGGCTGCGGCCATGCTCGTCATGGTGTCGCTCGGCATCGGCGAGTTCTCGAAGGCCGGCTGGACGGGATACGCGCCGCTGACGGAGCTGAAATACAGCCCTGGCACCGGCGTCGACTACTGGATCTGGGCCTTCCAGATCGCCGGCATCGGTTCCTTGATGACCGGCATCAACTTCCTTGTCACCATCCTCAGGATACGTGCCCCCGGCATGCGGCTGATGCGCATGCCCACCTTCGTCTGGACCACGCTGTGCACGAATGTGCTGATGGTGCTGGCCTTCCCGGTGCTGACCGTGGTGCTGGCGCTGTTGACGCTCGATCGCTACCTGGGCATGCACTTCTTCACCAACACCCTGGGCGGCAACCCGATGCTGTACATCAATCTGTTCTGGGTCTGGGGGCATCCGGAGGTCTATATCCTGATCCTGCCGGCCTTCGGTGTGTACTCGGAGGTGGTCGCCACCTTCTCCGGCAAGCGCCTGTTCGGCTACCGCTCGCTGATCTACGCCACGGTGGCCATCACCGTGCTGTCGTTCTCCGTCTGGCTGCACCACTTCTTCACCATGGGCGCCGGTGCCGCCGTCAATGCCACCTTCGGCATCGCCACCATGCTGATCGCCATTCCCACCGGCGTGAAGATCTTCAACTGGCTGTTCACCATGTACCGCGGCCGTGTGCGCTTCACCACGCCGATGTACTGGACGATCGGCTTTCTGACCACCTTCGCCATCGGCGGCATGACCGGGGTGCTGATGGCCGTGCCTCCGGCCGACTTCGTGCTTCACAACAGCCTGTTCCTGGTGGCGCACTTCCACAACATGCTGATCGCCGGCACCCTGTTCGGCTTCTTCGCCGGCTATGCCTACTGGTTCCCGAAGGCCACGGGCTTTTCACTGGACGAGGCATGGGGCAAACGCGCCTTCTGGTGCTGGTTCGTCGGCTTCTACCTGGCCTTCATACCGCTGTACGTGCTGGGCTTCATGGGCATGCCCCGGCGCATGGAGCATTACGCCAACCCCGCCTGGCATCCATGGCTGCTCGTCGCTGCCGCCGGCACTGCCGTGATCCTGCTCGGCATCATCTTCCAGATCGTGCAGCTGGCCGTCAGCATCCGCCGTCGCCATGCCTTGCGCGATCAGTCCGGCGATCCCTGGAACGGGCGCACCCTGGAATGGGCGACGTCCTCACCGCCGGCCGCCTACAACTTCGCGGTCATCCCCCATGTGCGCGACTTCGATGCCTTCCAGGACATGAAGGATCAGGGCATCGCCCATGTGCGGCCTGAGCGCTATGCAGACATCCTGTTGCCGGCAAACAGCGGCAAGGGCTTCGTGATCGGGGGCCTGGCCTTCACCCTCGGCTTCGCCATGGTCTGGCATATCTGGTGGCTGGCGGTGCTGGCCGCTATCGGCATCCTGTCCACGGTGATCATGCGCTCGATGCAGGACGAGGTGGAGCAGGTCATTCCCGCTGCCGAGGTCGAACGCATTGAGCGGGCGCGGGCGACCGCTGTCGCATCGGGAGCTGGTCAATGACGGGCGAAGCCGTAGCCATGGGACGGGAGACAGGGGAGGAAGATGCCTTCGCCAACCGGGCGTTCGGGTTCTGGATCTATCTGATGACGGATCTGGTGCTGTTCGCCTCGCTGTTCGTGACCTTCGCGGTGCTGAGCCGCAGCTATGCCGGCGGCCCCGACGGCCGTGCCCTGTTCGATCTGCCGCACGTGTTCATCGAGACCATGCTGCTGCTGTTCAGCAGTGCCAGCTACGGCATGGTCATGCTGGCCTTGCACCGCGGGGGCAGGGGGGCAGTGCTGGGCTGGCTCGTCGTCACCTTCCTGCTGGGCCTGGGCTTCATCGCCATGGAGTTGCATGAGTTCCACACCATGATCCTCGCCGGCCACGGTCCGCAGCACAGCGCCTTCCTGTCCGCCTTCTTCACGCTGGTGGGCACCCATGGTACCCATGTCAGCTTCGGCCTAGTGTGGATGCTGGTGATGACGGTGCAGGTTGCGACGAAGGGACTGAGCACGCCGGTGCGCGCCCGCCTGCTGTGCCTGAGCATGTTCTGGCACTTCCTGGATATCGTGTGGATCGGCGTGTTCCCGCGGCCCTTCCTGAGCCGCATGGAAACCTCGGTGAACCACTTCATTGAGCTGGTGCACACGCCGCCCTCGGCCCGGGCCGATCTGCTCACGCCCCGCGATCGGGGGGGGCGAGGCGTAGAACGCCATGTAGACCATCGACCCGTTCGCCGGGACGGCGGGCAACGTGGCTTCGCCGAATCGATCGCGAAGCGTCACGAGCACGGGTTCGACGCGCTCGAACCAGCTCCAGTGGTCGTCGTGGTTCGCGACCAGGGAGTACAGTCGCTCGGGAACGCTCGAGTACCGCCGCGTCTCCGGGT
>OFHG01000922.1_pt1 | contig 10952 bp, 9 predicted proteins | sample 1521931 | NCBI WGS metagenome assembly OFHG01 (sample SAMEA2468438, study PRJEB22500) | soil metagenome | biome: Glassland; feature: Farmland; material: Clay | place: Australia | collected 2013-01-31 | depth 0.55 m
GGGCAATACTGGATTGCAGCCTGGAGCTATTACCTCGTCACGCTCCTCCCCGTGCTCGGGATTATTCAGGTGGGGAACCAGTCCATGGCCGATCGGTATGCCTATTTGCCGAGTATCGGGCCGTTTCTTCTTGCGGCACTCGGGCTGACACTGGCATTCGAGAGAAGACGAGCAACTGCTGCGGAGTCTTCGTCCGGGGAGTATTCCGCTCTTGTGGTACTGGGATTTCTTGCGCTGTCACTGTCCTGTCTCACGGTGAGGCAGACGGGTGTCTGGAAGGACGGCTTAACCTTCTGGAGCTACGTCATAGAAAAGAAGCCGCAGGGCATTGATATCGCCTACAATAACCGCGGGAACATCTATTTGAGGCAGGGTCGGCTCGACGATGCGCTTCGGGATTTTAATACCGCATTGGCGATAAATCCGAATTTCGTACGGTTCTACCTCAACCGCGCCGAGGCTTTCAACCGGCTTGGTGATCACGAGAAGACTCTCGCAGACCTCACTTCGGCAGTAACGTTGAAGCCGGACTACGAGTTGGGATATCTTTACCGCTCAATGTTCTACAACGCGCTCGGGGACCATGAAAGGGCGCTCGCTGACCTCACCGCCGCGGTAACGATAAAGCCTGACTACGTAGTGGGATATTTTCACCGCGGCAATACCTACAGCCTGATCGGCAGATACAACGAGGCGATTGCCGATTTCAGCACAGCGATCGCCTTGAGTCCCGACAATGCCTACCTGTATGTCAACCGGGGGACAACCTATTATCAAATGAAAAGATTCGATCGGGCAATCGTCGATTTCAGCAAAGCGCTTTCGCTAGCCCCGAATTCTCCTAATGCGCACTTTCATCGGGGGAAGTCCTACTTGATATCGGGAAACACGAGACAAGCGGCTTTGGACTTCGAAACGGCCTGCAAGATGGGATATATGGACGGATGCCGTGCCATTCAAGCCTTGACGCGGTAAGAAAGAAGTGCGATATCTTTTTAGCGATATCAGCTGTGTGACAAATACTGTCATCGTCCATAAGCATTTATTGTCACTTTCCTCATTTGGTTACTGTAACGCTTTGAAATCATGATGTATAATTGTGGCATATAAAATGCTCTATGTAAGACAAACGCTTAAGGACCTTCGGAAGGAGGTGAGGCTGCCCAAAAGGGACCTGAGGCGAAGCAATGATATAGATTAAAAAAAATACGGAGCCATTAAAATTTTATAGGAGAAAATATCATGAAAATCAAGAACAAAAAGAAAAAAGGTTTTACCCTGATCGAGCTGTTGATCGTCGTGGCCATCATCGCCATCCTGGCCGCCATCGCCATCCCGCAGTTCGCCGCGTATCGTATCAGAGGTTATAACGCCGCAGCGAACTCCGACGTCAGGAACGGAAAAACAGCGGAAGAGGCTCTCTTTGCCGACTTCCAGTCTTACGGCTCCAGCAAGACCGCTTCCGCCACCGGTGATATCCTCGCTGACACCTTGACATTATTTACAGAGGACTCCAGTTCAAACGAGAGGCCGCTTACCTCCGGTCTTTCCAATAACGTTTTAGCAGCAGCATATGCTGGTAATAATATTACCTCTCCTTCTGGTTATAGTGAACGTTGGCAAAGTTATACTATGTTTGCCAAGCATACGGCGGGTGACAGGATATTCGGTGCTGATAACAATATGACGTCTATCTATTGGATAGCAGGCACACCGGCCATTGGTTTAACAGCTGGTAATTGCGTTGCTTCTACTACTAACGGAGATTTGACTGCAAGCGGCTATACTGCATTGTAAGCAGAATATTTCAAAAAAATAGATGCGTTAAGCAAGCAGGCCGGGGCAACGCCCGGCCTGCTTGCTTGTCTTTTCAGCCCATATCCTCAATGATCTTCGATCTTCAGAAAAACATGAGCGTCATACATTACTCAGGAGTAACCAAAAAATATAGATCCTGGCCAAAGGGAAACAAAATTCTCGCGCTCGACGGCTTTTCCCTCGATGTGGAACAAGGCGAGGTCTTCGGCTTTCTGGGACCGAACGGGGCGGGAAAATCGACCGCCCTTAAGATGCTCTTAAACTTTATCTACCCTGATGCGGGCACCGTTTTACTCATGGGCGGGAAGGTTTCGGACTGGCGGGCGCGGGGGCTCGTTGGATATCTTCCTGAAAATCCTTATTTTTACGATTATCTCACTGCGGAAGAAATACTCTGGTTCGGCGGGAAAGCATCAGGACTTCACAAACACGACATTCGCGACAGGTCTAAAATGCTTCTTCAAAGGATGGGGCTTCTCACTGCGAGCAAAAGGCCGCTCAGGACCTATTCCAAGGGCATGGTACAGCGGGCCGGTCTGGCCCTGGCGCTCATTCACAACCCCGAAGTGGTCATCCTCGACGAGCCCATGAGCGGACTCGACCCCATCGGCAGGAAACTGGTTGGAGACTTGATCCTCGAGCTCAAATCGCAGGGGAAAACGGTCTTTTTTTCTTCTCATATTTTGACGGACATAGAGCGGTTCTGCGACCGGGCCGGGATCATTGTCGGCGGGAAGCTGAGACTCGAGGGCAGTATTGCGGACCTTCTCTCAGCCTCGGGGACGCTCGAAAATGCATTCATGAAGGAAGTAAATGCGTCTGGAGGAGGTTTGGGAACTTGACCACAATCTGGCCCCTCGCGTTCATCACGTTTAAGGAAGGCACCCGGAACAGAGCGTTTTACGGCATATCGCTTATCGCCCTCATGCTGATGGGTGCTACTTTTCTCATCTCAGGCATGATCATGCGCGACGTGGGAAAGGTTGCGGTAGACCTGGCCCTTTCCACTGTATCGTTCACCGGTTTGCTCCTTGTTTTGTTCGTGGGCATCGACCTGATGGCAAAGGACCTGGACAAGAGGACAATTTATATGGTCCTCGCCCGGCCGATTTCCCGGCGGCAGTATATCGTGGGGAAATTTTTAGGCATCTCCCTCTTAATCGCGACTACCGTGGTTCTCTTGAGCTTTTTCGGCGCAATCACCCTAGGCATAGTCAAATGGGCATACCCGACGTATTTCCCGCGGTTCTCCTGGGGGCTGGTGTTCCTGTCCGAAGCGTTCACCGCCCTGTCTCTCACTCTGCTTGCCTCATTGAGTTTTCTCTTCGCGTCGTTTTCGTCCACGTCTTTCATCACCTTCGCTCTGACCATTAGTTCATACTTCATCGGGCGGTCTCTGAGCGACGTGAAAGCACTCGTAGAGTCCCCGCAGGCCGCTGGGATATCGGTTTCTCCTGTCACCGTGAAAGTCGTGCAGGCCGCTTACTACATTTTCCCGAACCTTTCCCTCTTTGACATTAAAACGCAAGCAGCTCATGGCCTTGCAATACCCTTATCCTACATCTTTTGGACTTTCTTGTACGGCATCGTCTATATCTGCATGGTTATCGTCTTCGCCTCATTTCTTTTCACGAAGAAGGAGTTTCCCTGATGCAAGGCCGCACGACAGTGTTCTTGCTCGCCATCCTTTTTATCGTGCATTTTTTTTTGCTGGGCAGGGCTGGTATTGAGAAGAAATTCCTGCCTTCCGGCGATGGGGGCGAGTTCGTAATCCCGTCATCCGTTCTAAAAATCACCTCGCTTGAATTTAAAGGGCTCGCGTCTGATCTGCTTTTTATCAAGGCGATGGTTTTTGAGGGAAGTACCTACGATCGCAAAGCAGTGCCCCGCGTAAAGCCGGAGGAATGGCAGTGGTTTGACAAGGTCTTAACCTCATCCACGGATCTGGATCCCTACTTTTTCGATCCTTATTTTCTCGCTAATGCTCACATGACCTGGGAAGCCGGTATGATCCGCGAAACGAACGTGTTGCTCGAAAAGGGGACGCGGTACAGAGATTGGGACTGGATGCTTCCTTTTTTTGCCGGGTTCAATAGTTTCTTTTTTCTGCACGAAAATGCCAAGGCCGCTGAATACCTCATGACGGCTGCCCAAAGACCGGGCCCGAGCGCAAGGCTTGTAAGCCTTGCGTCCAAGCTGGCATATAAGGAAAACAAAACGGAAAATGCCATCTTGTTCTTAGAGACGATTTTGAAGAAGACGGAAGATGAGCGTCTTAAAGAAAAATACGAGACCCGCGTTCGTGCGTTACGAACAAGGCTGCTTCTCGAAAGGGCTGTATCAGCCTATAAGGAGAAGTTTCGAAGATTTCCGGCTTCTCCGGAGCGTCTGATAGAAGCCGGGATAATTAAGGAAATTCCTCAGGATCCCTATGGAGGTGAATTCTCAATCAGGCCCGACGGACAAATTACGTGTACAAGCGATTATGAGCTCCTGCCTGGACAGCGGTAACGCGAAAATCCCGGTGCTTATTTTTTATTTCGAACTCCCCGTAAGAAATTACATGCCGTTGTATCTCCCAGGGAGCACGATTTCTTGAAATCGGCAAATGCGGCTGCATGCATGCCGTGAAGGTAGTACGCATACCCGCGGTTATGGTAGCCCTCGGCGTTGTCCGGCTCTAATGCAATTGCCGCGTTAAAATCCTGGAAAGCATTATCATAGAGCCCCCGTTTCCCGTACGCCATACCCCGATAGACGTAGGTGCGCGCATCCTTGGGGTCTAACAGTGCTGCCTTATTGTAATCACGTATCGCATTCACGGTTTGTCCGGTGCTGTCAAATGCATAGCCTCGATTGACATAGAAAGATGGCTCTGCCGAATTTGCGGAAATCGCACGATTCAGATCCTCGATCGCCTTGACATACTCTCCCTTCTTCACATAGGCAATCCCGCGGAGCCCGTAATAAATCTGATTGTCGGGATTCAAGCGAATTGCTTCGGTGACATCCCGGATGGCATCACCATATTGCTTGTTCGTAATATAATAATTTCCTCGATTGTTGTACGCATCGGCGTAGTTTGGATTGAGAGCAAGCGCTTTCGTGAAATCTTGCAGCGCGTCCTCCAATCTTTTTTGCAAAAAATACGCAACGCCGCGGTTGTTATAAGCGGAAGGAAAATCGGGGAAAAGAGAAATGGCCATGTCATACTCATCTACGGCTTTATCAAGGTTTTTCATTTTTACATAAGCAAGTCCACGGTTCACGTAGGCGTTATATAAACCCTCTCTTGATCCGCGTCGTATTTTATATAAAGATATAGCTTTTTCGTACAGTTCGAGAGCCTTGTCATACTGTCCGTTGGCTGCATAAGCTAACCCAAAGTTATCATAGCCTCGTGGCTTCTGGGGGCTTTTTGCGACCACATCACTCCAAAAGCTCATTTCATCTCGCCATACCATATTTCTCGCAAATGAAAAGCATATTAGTATTAGTATGATAGCCATGGATACCACAATACTACTACTCGATTTTCCATTTTCGAATTCGTCAAACAACTTTATTTCCCCTTCCTCTGCTCCTCATGCATGATGTCTATCTTTTTCAGTTGCTCGATGCTTCGGCTAAGATGCTCGTTCTCTTTCTTAAGCTCCAGCACCATCCCGAGGATGTGCCGCCAATTCCGGGCGTTATCGGCCTTTGCATTGTCCGGATAGGCGAGCAGGAATTCATCAAATTTCTGCAATGCCTGCGCGTAATCTCTGCGAGGATTGTCGTAGAACGCATGCGTAAAGGCAACGTCATAGAGGGCACGTGCGCCGCGTTCGGAACCCGCAGACTCTTGGGCTATCTTGTTGTACGCTGTGATCGCCTCGTTATATTTCTTTTCATTGAACAATCTGTCCGCACTATCAAATGCAGCGTCCTGTCCATGGCCTTCCTGATGCCCACCCTGGATTCTTGCCTGAATGCTTGCACAGCCCCCCAAGCAGCACGTTAATAAAAGCAAAAGAAGAAATAATCTTCTCATCCGCTCCTCCTCTTGTCCACGACGAAAACGCTCTTGGGTATCGTCTTCGCGTAATCCTTGAGTTCCGCCGCGATTTCCGAAGCTTCCAGGGGGTTCGTAAGTTGTCGGTGCTCGTTCGTCACGATCGCTATGGAGATGGTCATGATCGGGAATTGCATCTCGACGCCCTGGCGTGTTTTGCCCAGGATGTAGCCTCGTTCGCGGTCCCCGGCGTCGTAAAACTCGGGGATGCGGTGGTCGAATTGGCGGATAATTTCGGTTGAGATATCACGCATGTATTCAGGGGTGGTAATAACCACGAAATCATCGCCTCCCACATGGCCGATAAAATCCTCGGGAGAGCCTTTCAATCTGACCGCATTTTCGATGATGAGGGCTGTTTTTTTAATCACCTCGCTGCCGTTTGCATATCCGTGCCGGTCGTTAAAAACCTTGAAATTGTCCAGGTCAAGAACGCAAAAGGCGAGAAGCTGGCTGGAATCTATCCGCTTTTTCAGCACGTTTTCTATGGCAATGCCTCCCGGGAGGCGCGTCAGGGGGCTGGCATCGAGATACATTTCTTCGAGTTTCCGGAGTCTCTTTCCCATGGCAATAAAAGCCTGCGACAGGCCGCCGATTTCATCAGCGGTATCGATCCCGGGATCAAAGTCGAAGTTCCCCTCGGAGATATGTTCGGTCCCGACTTTCAACTTGTTGAGGGATGATGAGATATGATGGGTGACCACGAACCCCGCCATGGCTCCGGCAACGATACTGAAGATACAAAGCACAGCGGTGGTCACGAAAGCCGTTCCGCCAATAGCGCTGATCTGCCTCATTTTCCGGTCCTGGGCCGTCTTTGCCGCAAGGGACAAGTTTCGCAGCGTATCGATAAGTTCCTCTTTGGATTTTTTCAGTGTTCCGTTTGAAATCGCGTTAGCCTTATCGGTCTGTCCTTTGCGAACAAGCCGGATCTCCTGGTTGAAAAAGCCTGCATAGGCGGTATGGAGCGCATCAATGGTATCGAGGGGGAGACCGGTTCGATCGGGGAGCGCTCTGAGCGAAGCAAGCGAGGATTTGAATTCGTCGCCCCGTTTTAAAAAAAGACGACGCATATCGTTACTTTTCAGGATGAGAAAGCGTTTTTCGTAGGTATCCTGAGCAAGTACGGCATCAAGCATCTTGTTTGCCGCTTCTTCAACAATGACATCGGTTTTTACGATGCTCTTGTTCAATTGGTTTATTCGTTGCAGACTGATGAGGGCATAAACGACGACAATTACCGTTAATCCCGCGAGCGTCATGTATCCCAGGAGCATTTTACGGGCAATATTCAGACGGGCAAAAAGCCTGGTTGGTACTAATTTGTCCAGGATCCCCGAGGGGATGGATATATTCATTTTCGACTCTAAGTAATTCATGTTTCTAGATTAACAAATAAACGTGGTATTGTCAATAATATTATGGAAACTGCGGAGCTTCGTCCTGTATCGGCGGTTCTTCGCCGGTTTCGGCGATTTCATCACAATACCTTCTCGGCTCGGTGCCCGGCATAAAGGCCTCACGAAACGATTGTTTGCAGTTTGCAGTGCTGAGCAGACCGGTGCGGGGGTCGATCTGTTTGAATATAATGCCGTCCGGTACGGTAAAATCTTCCTGACTGCTGTTACCGAGCGCTTTTTTCATGAACTCAAGCCAGATAGGGAGGGCCGCGCGTGCGCCGGTTTCCTTCGCTCCGATGCTTTGGTGATTGTCGTAGCCGACCCAGACGCCTGCAACAAGGCTTGGCGTGTAGCCCACGAACCAGGCATCCCGGAAGTCGTTTGTGGTGCCGGTCTTTCCGGCCGCTGGTCTGCGGAGTTCCCTCGCTTTCCAAGCTGTCCCTTTTTCGATCACGCCCCTGAGCAGGTTCGTTGTCAGGTAGGCTGTTTCAGGTTTTATGACCTGCTCGGGAGCAGCGCCATTTGCGTAAAGGACGCGGCCGGTGCTGTCGTTAATCGTCAGGATGGAAACAGGACCGACCCGAATCCCATGATTGTCGAACACGGCATAAGCCGACGTCAGCTCACTGAGCGTGACATCCGAGCTCCCGAGGGCCAGCGACGGATAGGGACTGAGGGGGCTCTTGATGCCGAATTTTTTAGCGTATGCGATGACGCTATCAACGCCAATCTTTTCGAACAGCCGTACGGTAGGAACATTCAGCGACAGGGCCAGTGCCGTTCTCATGGTAACCGGTCCATGATAGGTCCTGGTAAAATTTTCAGGTGACCAGGTTTTTTTATTGTCTACTTTGATGGTGAGCGGAGAGTCATCGAGGATGTCGGCAGCGCCGAACCCGCGATCAAGCGCTGCCGCATAGATAAACGGCTTGAATGCCGATCCTGGCTGACGCTCGGCCTGCAAAGCGCGGTTAAACTGGCTTTGACTGAAATCCCGTCCGCCGACCATGGCGCGGATGTAGCCGCTGGCCGGATCGATAGCCAGAAGAGCAGCTTGAAGGGGGATGGCGGACGCTCTTTTTTTGCCGCGACGGGCCTCAATTTTTGAAAGGCCTGAACGCACTGCCTGCTCAGCTTCATTCTGAAGCTCTTCATTGATGCTGGTATGGATATTGAGTCCGCCGGAGTAGAGGATGCTCGAGCCGAAACGCTCTTCGACCCTCTGCCGCACGTACTCGACGAAGTAGGGAGCGGGCCCTTCCGTCTTCAAGACCGGCTGCACCGGCAGAGGCGCTTTTTTGGCTTCCTCGGCCTGCGCAGGGGCCAGACATCCCGTAGCAACCATTCGGTTTAACACATAAGCCCGCCTGCCGCGTGCATTCTCCGGCGACTTGAACGGAGAGTAGTATTTCGGAGAGCGGGGCAGTCCGGCGAGCAGCGCGCATTCCGCGACATTCAAGTCTTTCACCTTTTTGCCGAAATAGACCTGCGAAGCAGCCTCAACACCGTAGGCGCCGCTGCCGAAGTACATCTGGTTAAGGTAGAGGGCGAGAATTTCGGGTTTTGTATAGTGCTGCTCGATCTTGAGCGCAAGGGCGATTTCCTTGAACTTCCTTGCGTAACTGCGCTCAGGCGTGAGAAAAAGCACCTTCGCAAGCTGCTGGGTGAGCGTACTTCCGCCTTCAAGCACCCTTTTGGCCCGGATATTCCGGTAGAAAGCCCTCGCAATACCGCGCAAGTCAATGCCATGATGGCTGTAGAATCTCGTGTCCTCGGTGGCAATGAGCGCTTTAATCAGGTCTTCGGGCACATCCGCCAGAACAACAGGGGTGCGGTTTTGTATGAAGAATTCCGCCAGAAGTTTGTTGTTGTCCGAATAGACGCGGGAGGTGATGCTCGGCTTGTATTCTTCCAGAGTCTTGACTTCGGGCAGGTCCCAGACCGAATAAATCATGAACCCGGCAGCTCCGCCTGTGAGAACGGCTGTCAGGATCAGAAAAAGATAAAGAAGCGCCGATTTCCGTGTCTGCATTGCGGCTATTATACATCTTTGTCCGGTAAAAAGTAAACTCCGTTAGAAAAAATTGTTACGGATCAAAGATGATGCTTTTTGCCGTTAACCATACGCCGGCTCTCTCATCGAATAAAAAAAAGCAAATCATTCGGCGGACACACGGCTTCCGCAGTATTGGCAACTTGCCTTGAGTTTTAATACATAAGGTGCTATTATTTATCCACTCAACGTCAATCATTCCTGAACTGACTACATTGGTGTTTACCGTAATCCGCCAGAGAAAGGATTTAATGTCTGATAATGGTTTGATCATAGTTTTTACCGGTGACGGGAAAGGAAAAACGACCGCTGCCCTGGGAGTCGCACTGCGCGCGGTCGGTCACCGGATGTATGTTTCCGTGGTCCAGTTCCTCAAGAGTTCCCTTGCCACCGGCGAAGCGAGGGCGGCAGAACGGCTCGCGCCCGAGTTGGAATTCGTTTCGTTGGGCAGAGGGTTTGTAAACTGCTGTGGCAGCACGACCCCCCTTGCAGAGCACCGGAAAGCTGCAGGAGAAGCGCTGACGCTCGCGCGGCAGCGCATGCTCTCGGGGGCCTGGGACGTTCTGGTCCTCGACGAACTCAACACAGCAGTGGCGCTCGGCCTGGTCGATATCGCCGATGTTCTGGATATGATCAGAAACAAGCCGCCGAAACTGCATCTCATCGTGACAGGCCGCAATGCACGCCCCGAACTCGTTGCCGTTGCCGACATGGTGACGGAAATGCGCTCCATTAAACATCCCTACGACAGCGGCCTCCCTGCCCGGAAGGGTATTGATTTTTAAAAGTAAAATTGACTTTGATTTTTCAAAATGCTAGTATAACCATATACATACAGGAAGAAGAATAGTACTGTATGCCCTGATAATGAAAACAAGCCCGGTCATTGTAACCATAGAAGATGAAATGTCTCTGCCAAGTCTCTACGGGGACATGGACAAAAACCTCAGGTTGATCGAAAACACCTACGGCGTGGTCCTGAATGCCCGGGGAAACCGGATCCAGATCGAGGGCGAAGAAAAGTCCGTTGCAAGGGTTGAACGACTTCTCAAACAGCTCGCCGACATGCTTGCCCAGGGCGTCATATCTCAAAAAGAGGATGTCAACACGGCCATTCATGCCTTTTCAACAGATCCCTCAACTGCCTTGAAAGACTTATTTCAAAAAGCGATCCCGGTTTCGAGCAGGAAAAGGCCTGTCGCGCCTAAGAACGAGACCCAGCGTAAATATGTCGAGGCAATCAGGCAGCATGACATCGTGTTCGGCATCGGGCCAGCCGGCACCGGCAAGACCTATCTTGCCATGGCCACGGCGGTCTCCGCACTCCTGCGCCGCGAAGTGAGCAGGATCATCCTCGTGCGTCCTGCCGTGGAAGCGGGGGAAAAACTCGGGTTCCTGCCGGGCGATCTTTATGAGAAGGTCAATCCCTATCTGCGCCCGCTCTATGACGCCCTGTACGATATGATCGAAACGGAAAAGGCGAACAAACTCGTGGAACGGGGGGACATTGAAATCGCCCCCCTCGCTTTCATGCGCGGCCGTACGCTGAATGACTCCTTCATCATCCTCGACGAGGCCCAAAACACGACCAGCGAACAGATGAAGATGTTCCTTACCCGGCTGGGGT
>OFHG01000923.1_pt1 | contig 10952 bp, 12 predicted proteins | sample 1521931 | NCBI WGS metagenome assembly OFHG01 (sample SAMEA2468438, study PRJEB22500) | soil metagenome | biome: Glassland; feature: Farmland; material: Clay | place: Australia | collected 2013-01-31 | depth 0.55 m
GGCGTGGCTCGGCCTCGAGGCCAAGGAGGCCGCGTACCTCCTGGACGAGAAGGAGGACAGCCACGCGGTGAAGCACCTCCTGGAGCGGGCTGCCCAGGTCGCAGGTATCCCGGCGGCCGGCGCGCCGAGGTCGGGGCTCGCGAGCTTCGACGAGGAGGGCGACGATGAAGGCTGAACTGGCGCATACCCAGAGGCACCTCGCGGGACTCCGACTGCACATGGCCGACGGCGAGGTGCTGACCAAGTACGTGTTCCCCTTCGTGGACGAATCGTGGACCGTTCCGTTCACCGTGGTCGACGCGATGACGTACGGCCCCCGTCTCTTCCGCGGCTCCCTGGAGCTCCGCTCGGGAGCGCTGTATGCGGAGGAACCCGTGGCCAAGCTCGAGCCGATCACGGCGCTCCCGCTCCCCCGGCTCGAGGAGGTCGTCCACTTCGACCCCTGGTGGGCGTTCCGAGGCATCGCCGGGATCGACCGGACGTGGGCGGACGCCATCCTCGCGTCGAACATCGCGAAGACGTTCAACCACGAGGGGTCCGTGTACAAGGTCCACGATCTGGAGTTCGACGCCGCTCTCAGGGCCCTAGACGGCCTGGTGGCCAAGGACCCCGTCTTCCGGCCGATCACGTTCCGCAAGGGGGACCTCTCCCTGCTCGCCCTGCGCAGCCCCATGGGGAAGTGATCCGGGCGTGGCCGTTAGGACGACCGAAATCCCCAAAGGGCTTTTAGCGGGCTCCCGCTTCCTGAGCGCGATGGACCCGGAGCGGAAGGAGGTCCTTGAGCGCCAGGGCTACCGCATCGTCGGCAACCACAGCGGGGTCAAGCTCTGCCACTGGACCAAGGCGAGCCTCACCAAGGGCGTGGGCTGCTACAAGCAGACCTTCTACGGGATCGAGAGCCACCGCTGCCTCCAGATGACGCCGACCGTGGACGCGTGCAACCTGGGCTGCATGTTCTGCTGGAGGACCCAGGAATGGGGCGCGGATTCCCTCATCGAGGCGGACGACCCCGCGTTCATCGTGGACGAGTCCCTCCGCGCCCAGCGGGAGCTCCTGTCCGGCTACGGCGGGAACCCCAAGGTCTCCAAGGAGAAGTTCGCCGAGGCCTGGAACCCGAACCAGGTCGCCATCAGCCTCACGGGCGAGCCCACCCTGTACCGGCGCCTCGGCGAGATGATCGACGAATTCAAGCAGCGGAAGATGACCACGTTCCTCGTGACGAACGGCACGACGCCCGCGGTCCTGCGGCGGATGCATGCGGAGGGCCGCCTCCCCACCCAGCTGTACGTGACCGTGGCCGCGCCCAACGAGCCGATCTACCGGGAGCTCATGGCGCCCAAGTCGGACCACGAGTTCGAGAAGCTCCAGGAGACCCTCCGGCTGCTCCCGACGTTGCCCACGCGGACCGTGATCCGCCACACGCTCGTGGCCGGCTGGAACCTCGGGTGGGAGGAGGAGTACGCGCGCCTGGACGCGCTCGGCAAGCCCAACTTCATCGAGTGCAAAGGCTACAGCTTCGTCGGGGAGAGTCGGCTCCGCCTGAAGGCGGAGAACATGCCGCCCCACGCCTCCGTCCGCCGCTTCGCGGAGCGCCTCGCGGAGCTGCTCGGCTACGGCGTCGCGGCGGAGCGCGAGGACAGCCGCGTCGTCCTCCTGACGCACGACGGACGCCTGCATCCCATTCCCAGTTAGAACAATCGGGTCGTCGGCCTTAAGTCGGGGAGCCCGGATGCGCCGGGAGACTCCGTGGCCGACCTCTGGACGGACTTCATCAACCTCCTTTTGGGGGCGTATGGGAACCCGTTCGTGTTCCTCCCGATGGTCTTCCTGTATGCGATCGCCATCGCCGTGATCCTCCCCATCCCCATCGAGCTCAGCCTGGTCGCGCCCATCCTGAGCCAGGACTGGGGCTACCTGGCCGCGATCGCGCTGGCCCTCGCCGCGGGCAAGACGGTGGGCGCCTGGCTCATCTTCGTCTTCGGGGTCAAGGTGGAGGACAACATCCGATGGTGGTCGCAGAAGTGGCGGTTCGCCAAGTGGTTCGTGGAGAAGGCCGATCTCTTCGTGCAAAAGACGGGTTACCTGGGGCTGTACGTCCTCCTCAGCATCCCGCTCATGAGCGACACAATCCCGATCTACCTGTACTCCCTGTTCAACAAGGAGGGGAAGTCCCTAGAGCGGAACCTCTTCCTGGCCTCCAACTTCCTCGCCGCGATCAACCGCGTGGCGATCCTCGCGGTGCTCTTCGTCATCGGCGTCGACCTCCTGCGCGGCGCATGACCCATACCCTTATCCTGCGCCCCAGGATGGCGCGCCTGTGTTCGACCTGCCCTCCATCCTCCGGGCGCCGGAGCTCCTGGACAAGGCGCTGGGCCGGTCGGCCAAGGCGACCGCGAAGGGTCGCGACCGAGCGGAGCGCACGCGGAACCTGGCGGTCGCCAAGGTGCAGATCGCGGGGCAGACCCTGGAGAGCACGCTGCACGGCTACGTGAAGGGGTTCCCCACTCTGGACCGGCTCCCCCCCTTCTACCGGGAGCTCGTGGACATCCTCGTGGACCGGGACCGGCTCCGCAAGCATCTCGGCGCGGTCGACTGGGCGGCCGGGAAGGCCAAGGAGCTGACCCGCGAGTACGCGCGGCGCATCGGCCGGGCGCCGATGCAGGACCTGCCCCGCCTCCGGAAGGAGGCCATCGGACGCTTCTCCTCCGTCGTGCACCAGGTGGCCGAGGACCTTGACGCCCTCGTGGAGGCCCGAATCGCGTTGCGCGGAGTTCCCAGCCTGGACCCCGAGCTTCCCACGATCGTCGTCGCGGGCTATCCCAACGTGGGCAAGAGCGCCCTGGTCCGCGCGGTGTCCACGGGAAAGCCGAAGGTGGCGGCCTACCCGTTCACGACGCAGGGCGTCACGGTGGGCCACTTCGAACGCGAGTACCAGCGCTTCCAGATCCTCGACACGCCCGGGCTCCTCGACCGCCCCATGGAGAAACGCAACGAGATGGAGCGGCAGGCGATCGCGGCCCTGCGCTACCTCGCCACGACCGTGCTCTTCCTGCTCGACCCGACGGAGACCTGTGGCTTCCCGCTGGACGCCCAGCTCCGGCTCCTAGCTTCCGTCCAGGAGACCTTCCCAGACGTGCCCATCGTGATCCTCGAGAACAAGTCCGATCTCGGCGGTCCCACGACGGGCCACCTGCGCGGGTCTGCCCTCACGGGGGACGGACTCGCCGAGCTCATGACCGTCCTCGCGGTGAAGGCTACCAGCCGCGCTCCTGGAGGCGCGCCTCGACCGGGAGGGCCTTCGCGTCCGTCCCCTTCATGGGCAGACCGAGTCCCTTAGAAACTTCGGCCACCACGTTGGGGTCGTCGAAGTGGGCCACGGCTTCCACGATGGCGCGGCCGCGCTTCTCCGGGTCCTCGGACTTGAAGATGCCCGATCCGACGAAGACGCCGTCGCAGCCCATGAGCATCATGAGAGCCGCGTCCGCGGGGGTGGCGACGCCGCCCGCGGCGAAGTTCACGACCGGGAGGCGCTTGATCTTCTTGACTTCCGTGAGGATCTGGAAGAGACCCTCCGTGACCTCGTCCAGGTTCTTGCCCGCGAAGACGATGTCGGCCTCCTTGACCTCGAGGTCCTCGCCCGCGATCGTTCGGACCTCCTTGAGGAGCCTCGCATAGTTCTCCGCGAACTTCGTGGCGATGGCGTAGAGCTGCTCCTTGTCCCGCTCCTGGAGTTCCGCGATGGCCGCGTTGACCATCCAGACATGGCGCGTGGCCTCGACCACGTCGCCCGTCCCCGCCTCGCCCTTCGTGCGGATCATCGCGGCGCCCTCGTAGATGCGCCGCACGGCCTCGCCCAAGTTGCGGCAGCCGCAGACGAAGGGCACGCTGAAGTCCCGCTTGTTCACGTGGAAGAACGGGTCCGCGGGGGTCAGCACCTCGGACTCGTCGATCATGTCGACGCCGAGGGCTTCCAGGGCGCGCGCCTCGGCCACGTGGCCGATCCGGCACTTGGCCATGACGGGGACCGTCACGGCGTCCATGATCTGCTGGATCTTCGTGGGGTCCGCCATGCGGGCGACGCCGCCGGCCGCGCGGATGTCTGCGGGGACGCGCTCGAGCGCCATGACCGCGACGGCGCCCGCCTCCTCGGCGATGGCCGCCTGGTCCGCGTTCGTGACGTCCATGATCACGCCGCCCTTTTGCATCTTCGCGAAGCCGCGCTTGAGCAGCTCGGTCCCGAACCGGAGCTGCTTCAGGTCGAGGTCGAGGGGCATAGCCGCACTCCCGTTCGCACCTACGGGACGTGGGTATTTCTAGTTTTTCGTGTACGCGATCGAGCCCGGACGGCGGGGCATCCGCCTCGGGTGGGCGTTCGGCACCTCAAGTCCCATTAGGAGCGGAATTCCGCAGGACCGTCAGCTGGCCGGCACTTGAACCTTCCGTCCGGAGATGTGCGCGATACCCACACAGCGAGCCGACCGAAAGGAGAGAGCCAACGGCTACGTGGGTTCTGTCTGATTAGAGGTTTGCCAGGCACGATGGTGACCGTCGGGGTACGATTGTCCTCGCCGCGTGATTTGGACTGAATACAACCTGAAGCCGCGCCGAAGAAACTGAAGTCCAATTAGAGTGGATCGAGTGTTTCTCAGTAGATGAACGACAACAAGGTTCGGGGGCTTCTGGCGGCCTCTCGGCTTGTTAAGCACTGCCGAGCACCTCTTGCGCCCGGCCCTGAAGCGTGGGGCACCATTCCCCTTTCAGCGGCCGAAGGTGTGGAATCGACCTTATTTCCAGGTCCCACACTGAAGCGCACGGATTAGAATCCCGTAGGCCTCCCTCCCGGGACATTCCCTGTCGGCTCTGGAGAGATAAAAGGGCGATGCGGTTCAGTCTCATGGGTTCGCAGGAAAAGGCGTAAATGGGGTGTCCGTATTACCAGTCCCTTCGACCGTCAGGAGGCCATGCCTCCGGAAAACGGTGGGGGAATCGAAAATGGTACGTGAGGTTGACTACGCCCCGAAGCCGATCGATCCAGATTTTCTGAGCAAGCCCGGCGAGTATCCGGAGACGGGACAGCACCACACCCACAAGGTTCTGGGAGAGGGCGTGCAACGCAGCGATGCGAACGAAAACCCGTACCCGACGAAACTTGGCATTCATGGCACTCACGTTGCCGTGGATTGGGAGACGTGTATCGCAGATGGCGTTTGCATGGACGTTTGTCCCACGGACGTTTTTGAGTGGGCCTTCAATCCGGGCGTGAAGGGGACCGGCAACGACAAGATCATGCCGAAGGGCGGCGAGGACTGGGACAAGTACCGCACGGACAAGTCCGACCCCGTGCGAGAACCGGACTGCATCGACTGCATGGCGTGCGAGGTCGCTTGCCCGACCCACGCCATCAAGATCACGCCTTAGGCGAGACGCTGGCCCACCACCGGTTCCGGAAATTCCCCCTAGAGACGAGGGAAGTGACGCAATAATGATCCTCGAGTCCTTCCTTCACGGGCCGACAACCTCTCGAAGTGTCCTGAGGAAGATATAAGAGGTGACTTGGCCCTTGATTACACGGTGGGTTATCGTGCCGATCCGCAGCCAGTTCCGCTCCGCGGAGAATCAAATCGTGCGCTTGAAGTCGGATCTCGATCGCATTTCACGCAACCGATTGGTTGCCTATCGTCAAGGCCGCATCGAAGAGGCAACGAAGCAATCGTTCCGGCTTCTAGAAACTGAGCTGAAGAACGTCGAGGCGCTCGCATCGTACGTGAAGACGATTAGCCCAGCCGCCGCCCGTGAAATCATCGGTCACCATTTGGAGGCCTCCAGGCGCTTCAAGGACCTGCGGATCGCCGGCGATGTGGCTTCCTTGCAGAGCTGGCTCAAGGAAGACCTGGCCCCCCTCGTGAACAAGAGCGAGCAGGCAGCTCACCTAGTTGCGACGAGTGTCCGGCTGGAGAAGGGCAAGAAAGCCAGACCCTTTGCCTGGGGGATGCGGAAGGAGCGATAGCGTCTGGGATGCCACCTGTCGAGGGCGTCTTCGAGAGTGACCGCGGGCCCCTTCGATGGCATTCACCAGGTCTCGAACCGCCCAGCTTCTTTCGCTGGACGCAAGACTGGGGTGCCAGATCAACGGAAGATCGCCTGCTTTGCAAGCAGGAAGTCCTGGGTTCAAATCCCCGGCGGTCCACGTCTCCAACTCCTGTAGGGGAGGTTCGGCGACCGAGCCTGGGAATGCGAAACTTTGAGGTTGCGGACCGGCAGTTCCCGCCTCCAGGAGAGACGATGCTAAAGGTCAAACGCGTCTACGAGCCCGCCGCCCGGGAGGACGGCTACCGCATCCTCGTCGACCGCGTGTGGCCGCGCGGCTTCACGAAGGAGAAAGCACGAGTGGACGAGTGGCGGAAGGACCTTGGGCCCAGCGACGCCTTGCGGAAGTGGTTCGGACACGATCCGAGGAGGTGGGAGGAGTTCCGCAAGCGGTACCGCATCGAGCTCCAGAAGACGGGGAAGTGGGCAGACCTCAAGGCCATCGCGGACCGCGCGAAGAAGGAGGACGTGACCCTCGTCTACAGCGCGAGGGACGAGGTTCACAACCAGGCCGTGGCCCTAAAGAAGATGGCCCTGGGGCGATGAGGCCCCAGGTCGAGAGAAGGAAAGGAGAAAGAGGAACAGGCCAGTTCACGATCGCGCCGAATCCCGACGTGAAGACGTCGCCCGATCCGCCCACATGGATCGACTGACTCAGGTCGATGCTCAGGGTGATCGGCGTCGTCTTGCCGGACCTTCCGCTCCGTTCATTGTCTTCCGTCGAGCGCCTACACCTCCAGGCTTGACGCGATCCCCGCGCTTGGCGTAAAGATGACGCGGCGCCGTCCGGCCGCCACAAACGGGGTGAGAGTGCACACGATCGGGTTGAATCAGGAACGTATCAGCAAAGTGCGGGCGAATCATGTCTCAGCCGGCCCGGGGGTGGCGGCTCGTGCTATCCACCATCGAGCCGGCGACCGGGGTGTTGCTTACCGTTCCTGTGAAGCCGCAGTGCTCGCACGTGATCCAGACAGAAGTGGCCCTGTAGTACCATCTTCGAGTGAGTTTTCCACAGTTCGGGCACGTTTCAGCGTGGCTTGGGTTCTCAACCAGTACGGGTCCCGGATCACCTGGCCCCGGCATGCCATCACCTCCTGGCCACCTACGCGACTCGCACAGCTCCCAGAGAAAGGGGTGGCCTTAGTCGCGACCCCTCCTCGCACTTGATATGGGCGCAAAGAGGATGACTCCCCGAGAGCGTACGCCCCGAAACGACATGCCGTTCAAGCAGCCCGCCCTGTCGGGTGCACTTAGCCGCCCGACAACTCCCTCACAAGCTCCTCCACAGTGCGGTGGTACTTTTCCGGCACGCCTTCTCCGATCTCTTCACGTTCTTGTCTTTCGTAGGCCTCTGTGAGGGAGCGGTCGTCGTCCGAAAGGAGGTTTTCCATCTCGGGGAACAGGTCCTCTTCCTCCATCCGGATGTGGCCGCGCAGCATGTGGGTGTAATTCTTTGAAGCCGCAACGAATTCCTCTTTGGCCCTTGGTTCCCTCGGCAGTCGGGTCCATGTCTCTCCCATCCTCGCGATGAGTGCACGACCCTCTTTGTGTTCCTGCTCCATCCGGTCGAGGAGTTCATTGTGGGGGCAGAGGTAGCGCCCCCCACAGCGGCCCTCCATTTGGGGGACGAGGAGGCGTTCTTCCTTCCCATGATGGATCTTGTCGGCGTACATGACGAAGAAATCCAGCAACTCCTCCACCTTTCCGGGAGGCACGGGCTCGCCCTTGACCACCCGACGCGTCACAGTCTCCAGGGCACCCAGCCCTTGCTCGATGACCCGATGCTCGTCGTTCAGAATCTCAATCGCTTCCAATGATCTCCGCTCCTCTCGGCCTCTCCTCAGTGGCGGTGCCCGCCCCCCGTTCCCGCCCCCCGCTCACCTTCTCTTTCTCCATGTTCTCCACCGCTTGTGATGCTTGTGTACAGGTGGTGGGTGTACAGCTCGAAGCCCAGCATCGCGGACGTGTAGGCCCTCGCGGCGTCCACATCGTGTGAAGCGTGCTTCCTGAGTTCCATCGCATGCTCAAACTTCTCGTTTACCGCGTCCTCCACCGCGCGCTTCAGAAAGTCGACGACCTCCCTCGGGTCCTCCTTCTCGATCGCCTTGTCCGCCTTAGGGAGCACGGGACCCCAGTCGAGTCCCGCGGGCTTGAGGCCCGTGTACGGAGCTTCCTCGCCCTCCCGATGCAGGCGCACGACGGTCTCGAAGAACCAGTAGTCCGCAAGGTCCTTCGCTTCCTTCCCCTGCTTCCGCACGCGGAGGGTCTGCTCGTATGCCTTCTTGATCTCGTCCTCGGCCTTCTTCGGCGCGAACGGGAGGATGAGCGTCACGTCCTCTTCGTCGAGCGCCCTTCTCGCGGCGGTCACAACGGGTCCGTCCAACGTATCGCAATGAGGCGGCATCCTCTCCCCCATCGAGACGAGAACCGGGTTCTATTTCATTCCTGCGTACGGGTTGTCATTGTTGCCGGGAAAAGCGGGTCGTCAGGAGCGACACGGCGAAGGCCACTCAGACCTCAACGAATACAATCGCACCGTTGTCTGCCATCTCTGCGCGAAAGCCCAAGGCTTCGATCGCGGAGACGACTTTCTGGATCGTCTCAAAATCGACAGTGGGCGTATCCTCCGCATCGTGCCGATGGATGGTAAGATGAATTCTTGCCATGTGCACCACCTCCTGATGGGGCACTTCTCGCCTCGATGCTCCGGTCGATACTCGACCAGACCATGGGACGCGTCCACCGATAGGGACCTTCAAGGCTCCAAGCCGTCGCGAGCCGATGGGGCTCAGGCGGAGGGCAGCCCCCCGGTGGGCACGCAATCCGAAGGCTTGCCGGGAAGCGCGCGGTATCTTCTCGAGGAGCGCTCCCCGTCCGGTCTCCCACCATCAAGGGATATCAGGGAGATTCGCGTATCCACTCGACGCACCGGGGCACGTGGCTGAACTGAGGGCCCGGAGCGAGGACGAATCACCATGAAAACCGCGGAGCTCGTCGTGCGTTGCCTCGAGAACGAGGAGGCGAAATTCGCCTTCGGCATTCCAGGCGAGGAGAACTTGGACCTGATGGACGCCTTCCACGACTCGTCCATCCGGTTCGTCCTCACCCGTCACGAGGAGGCCGCCGCTTTCATGGCGGACGTGTACGGGCGCGTCACCGGCCAAGCGGGAGTGTGTCTCGCGACCCTGGGCCCGGGATCGACGAACCTAGTCACGGGCATCGCGGACGCCTACCTGGATCGCTCGCCCCTCGTTGCCCTCACGGCCCAGGAACCCCTCTCCGAGGTCCACAAGGAGTCCCACCAGTACGTGGACGTCGTGCGCCTGCTCGCCCCGATCACGAAGTGGAGCGCGCGCGTCGAGAACGCGAACGTGGTGCCAGAAATCATCCGCAAGGCCTTCAAGATCGCCCAGGCGGAGAAACCGGGTTCGACCCACGTCGAGCTGCCCGTGGATGTAGCCGAGGCACAGACGAAGGCGAAGCCCATCCCGTGGCAGCGTATCCGGCGTCCTTCTCCCGATCGCCCCAGTCTCGACAAAGCCGCAAGGCTCATCGGGAAGGCGAAGCGTCCCATGATCCTCGCGGGAAACGGTGTGATCCGCGGCGGGGCCGCCCAAGCGCTCGCCCGGTTCGCGGAGGAGATGCGAATCCCCGTCGCATCGACGTTCATGGGGAAGGGATCGGTGCCGTGGACCTCCCCGATGAGCCTCCTCACGATTGGCCTCCAAGCCTACGACTACGAACTCACGGGCTTCAACCAAGCGGACCTCGTGATGTGCATCGGCTACGATTTTGTCGAGTACGACCCGAAGCACTGGAACCCTCGTGGGGACCAGCGGCTCGTCCACATGGACTTCACCCCCGCAGAGGTCTCCGCTCACTATATGCCCGAGGTCGAGATCGTCGCCGACATCCGGGAGTCCATCGACCTCCTCCGGGGGAGGTGCGAGCCGAAGAAGGATGTGGGCTGGGCCAAGGAGTTGAGGACGCATCTCCTTGAGCGCCTCGACTCCGGGAGCGAGAACCGTAAGGGGGCGGCGAAGCCCCAGACTATCCTCAAATGCCTGAGGGGGGCCATGGCCCCTGAAGACATCCTCATTTCCGACGTGGGTGCCCACAAGATCTGGCTTGGTCGGTACTTCCACGCGCTCGAGCCGAACACCGTTATCATCTCGAATGGGCTCGCAGCGATGGGGATCGCCCTCCCGGGCGGCATCGCCGCGAAACTCGCGGAGCCGGACCGGCGGATCGTGACCCTGAGCGGGGACGGCGGATTCCTGATGATGGTCCACGAGCTCGAGACCCTGAAGCGGGAGAAGATCGCGACTGTGAACCTCGTGTGGCGGGATGGTGGCCTCGGGAGCATCCGGTGGAAGCAACGCAGCAAGTTCGGGCGTACATTCGGTGTGGACTTCGGCAACCCGGATCTGGTCGAGCTAGCAAAGGCCTTCGGGATCCGCGGCTTCCGCTCAGAGGACGCCCGCGAGCTCCCGTCCGTCCTAGAAGAGACCCTTGACCTCAAAGAACCTTCCGTCGTAGACATCCCTGTGGACTACAGCGATAACCCCTTCATCATGTAGGGTCTCGGCCGGAGTGCCACGCGGGCGTGAACCTCATCCGTACATGATGCCCCTCCGGTCCGAGAGGCCCGTCATGAAGGGGTTGGATCGCTCCACTCGCGGTTGGCAGACCTCTAATCGGACAGAACACAGTCGTCTCCGGCACGCTCCATGCAAGTCTCCTGCAGGCGGTCGAGGCTAATTCGTATCCGCCTTTGCGGCCGAACACCTACTTGATGCTCGCCGTCCATAGTCGTGATTCAAATCCCTCTTCCCACCGCGCCGGAAACACTTATGGCCTCAGCG
>OFHG01000924.1_pt1 | contig 10941 bp, 14 predicted proteins | sample 1521931 | NCBI WGS metagenome assembly OFHG01 (sample SAMEA2468438, study PRJEB22500) | soil metagenome | biome: Glassland; feature: Farmland; material: Clay | place: Australia | collected 2013-01-31 | depth 0.55 m
CGCTATAATAATTTTCTAAAAGCGGGCGTAGCTCAGTTGGTAGAGTACAAGCTTCCCAAGCTTGGGGTCGCGGGTTCGAGACCCGTCGCCCGCTCCATTTTTCCCTTTTATTGATGACGAATCGTATTCAACTCAGACCCCTTCCTGAAAAACCAGGGAGGGGTTTCTTGTCTAAGGGGGCGGCGATGTCTAAATCATTTTTTGCAGCGCTCGGCATTGTACTAGCTTCAGTTGTTCTTCTCACTTCCCACGTTGTATGGGCTGAGGACCGTCTGGCAATCGCGGATTTCTCCACGGCCGCAATCGGAAGCGTGGTACCCGCGGGATGGGAGCTCAAGGAAAAGTCAGGCAAGGCGGATTTCGCAATCGTCAAGGACGGCGATATTTCGGCAGTCCGGTTCCGGAGCAATAACACGTCCTTCTCCCTTCAAAAAGAAGTGAAGATAGACCTCAAACAGTTCCCGGTCCTCACCTGGAAATGGAAGGTGACAAAGCTGCCGAAAGGGGGCGATTTCAGAAAATCGAAGACCGACGACCAGGCCGCGCAGCTCTTTGTCGCATTCACCAAGACCAAGGCCATCGTGTACATCTGGGACACCAGCGCGCCGCAGGGGCTTATGAAAGATACGACGCCGGTCTTCTTCATGCACGTCAAGGTGGTAGTCGTGCGCTCGGGTCCGTCTGAGACGGGGAAATGGATCGCCGAGACAAGGAATGTGTATGAGGATTACAAAAAGCTCTTTGGCGAAGAACCGCCCGCGGTGTCCGGGGTGAGGCTCCAGATCAATTCGCAACACACCGGGACCTCCGCAGAGAGCTATTTCGCGGATGTTGCGTTTAAAAAACAGTAAACCGGCAATCCGCCGTCAGCAATCGGCAGCCGACTGCTGACCATCGACTGACAGGCCGCTATGGCAAATAAAATCTACTTTATCACCGGCGGGGCGCGGTCGGGAAAATCGGCTTTTGCCGAGAATCTGGCGAAGGGTGTTGCCGGCAAGCGGGCATATATCGCCACGGCACAGGCGCTCGATCCGGAAATGGCTGTTAAGATTGAGAGGCACCGCAAGGACCGCGATACGGTCTGGGATACCTACGAAGAGCCGCTTGCCGTTGCCGAGTTGTTGCGGAAGCTCTCGAACCGGTATCAGGTGGTCCTTCTCGATTGCCTCACGCTTTGGCTGAGCAACGTCATCGCTCATGCCGCGGGGGACGACGCGGTGACGGCGCGCTCCCTGGAGCTGGTCGCAGCGATCAAAGACTTCGGCGGTTCCTGCATCGTCGTATCGAACGAAGTGGGACTGGGAATCGTGCCGGACAATCCTCTTGCCAGGAAGTTCAGGGATTTCGCCGGCATGTTGAACCAGAAAATGGCCGGGGCGGCGGATGAGGTTTATTTCACGGCTTCAGGGATACCGGTGAAGATTAAATAAACGTATTGCGGAATATAAAGAATCGATAAAGATCACGGTTTAGAGGAGGGAGCACAAATTGGGTAATCTGCAGGAGGTACTAAAAAAGATCCAGCCCGTCGACACATCGCGCACCAACGTTATCCAGGCGCAGCTTGATAATCTGACGAAGCCGCAGGGGAGCCTTGGCCGGCTGGAAGAGCTGGCCAAAAAATACTGCCTTATTACGGGCAAGGACAAGCCCCGCATCAGGAACAAGATCATTTTTACCTTTGCCGGCGACCATGGCGTCACGGAAGAAGGCGTGAGCGCCTTCCCGAAAGAGGTGACGCCGCAAATGGTCTACAATTTCATCCGCGGCGGCGCCGGGGTGAACGTGCTGGCGAAGCACATCAATGCGAGGGTGATTGTGGTTGACATGGGCGTCGACCATGACTTCGAAAAAACAGACGGCCTTGAGATCAGAAAAATCGGCCGCGGCACGCGTAACATGACGAAGGGCCCGGCCATGACGCGCGATGAGGCCGAACGCGCCGTTCTTGCCGGCGTCGAGCTGGTCGAGAAATACCGGGAAGGTCTCGACCTTCTCGGAACGGGAGACATGGGCATCGGAAACACAACGCCTTCTTCGGCCATCGTGTCCGTCATCACCGGCGCAGAGCCTGAAAAAGTGACGGGCCGCGGCACGGGCATCGACGACCGGTCTCTCCGGAACAAGGTGGCGATCATTAAAAAGGCGGTCGCCGTGAATGACCCCGACCCCAAGGATGCTCTCGATGTTCTTGCCAAGGTAGGCGGGTACGAAATCGGCGGCATCGCCGGCCTCGTGCTCGGGGCAGCGCTCTATAAGATACCGGTCGTGGTCGACGGGTTCATATCGACGGCGGGGGCGCTCATTGCCGCGGAGCTGAACCCGCTGGTCAAGGGCTATATCATCGCCGCGCACCAGTCGGTCGAGATCGGCCACCGGAAGATGCTTGAGCACCTTGAGCAGGTGCCGCTTCTGGACCTGAACCTCAGGCTGGGCGAAGGCACGGGGGCCGCCCTCGGCATGTCGCTCGTCGAGGCCGGCGTGAAGATTTTGACGGAAATGGCGACCTTTGCCGACGCGGGAGTGGCGGAGAAGAATGAGGAGCCGGTGAAGCGTGAGGCGTAAGAATCTACCGATTAGCGAACAACGAGAGGCGAAGGATGGTCAAAAATTTTATCAACGCGGTGCAGTTTCTTACGCTCGTGACTGTGAACAGGGAACAGGGGGCTGAGGAGGGAAGCCTGGCGAGGTCCATGGTTTACTTTCCCGTGATCGGCTTTCTGATCGGTTTTCTTCTCGTCAACGTGGACAAGGCGATGATCTTGATCGCGCTGCCCCAGACCATTTCCAATGTTCTGCTTGTTGCGCTCTCCGTACTCGTCACCCGCGCACTCCACATCGACGGTCTCGCGGACACGCTCGACGGCCTCATGGGCGGGCGGGACCACTCCTCCCGGCTTTCCATCATGAAGGACAGCAGGTTGGGGACCGCCGGCGCAGTCGGCATCTTCTTTGTTCTGTTCATAAAATACGTCTCCCTCAACAACCTGTTCGATAGCGAGAAGGTGGCGGCGCTCCTGACCGCTCCGGCGCTTGCGCGCTGGTCGCAGACGCTCATGGTCTTCAAGGCGAATTACGGCCGCGAGGACGGGATGGGCAAGGCCTTCGTCGGGCATTTGCGGGCCAGTAGTATGGTTGCTGCATCCGCAATAGCCCTCGGCCTGTCGGCATTTGTCGTTGTAGGGCAGGATACCCGTTCCGTATTTCTCCTCATCAGTCTGGTATGCGGGGTGATGCTGCTGACGTTCGGCGGGAGATGGTACCTTGTCCGCAAACTCGGCGGGGTGACGGGAGACGCGATCGGCGCGGTGAGCGAATTAAATGAAGTGCTCGTATTTCTCCTGTTTGTGGTATTTTCGAGCGGAAGTCAATAGTATGCCGGTGAAAGTCTATCTTATGCGCCACGGCGAGGTGACCAACGGCGGAGAAAAACGCTACAACGGACATATCGATGTGGACATCACGGAACAGGGTGTGGAGCAGATGCACCGCCTGGCCGGATTGCTTGCGGGGAAATCCATCGCGGCGGTGTATTCGAGCGACCTTATTCGCTCGGTCAAGGGCGCGGAGATCATTGCAAAAAGCCTGGGCCTGACCTCCACCCCCCTGAGATCGCTCCGGGAACGGAGCGTCGGCGCCTGGGAGGGGCTCACTGCCGGGGAAATCAAGGAGCGCTATCCCGACGAATACTCATCCTGGAGGGCCGACCTTCTCAACTATCGTCCTCCGGGCGGCGAGTGCCTGGTAGACGTTCAGGAGAGGATACTTCCCGCTTACCGGCAGCTTGTGGCCGGCCACCCCGACCAGGAGATTGCCATGCTGCTCCACGGCGGCGTGAACCGTGTCATTCTTGCCGACGCGCTCGGCCTTCCCCCCTTGAACCTCTTTCGGATCGACCAGGCATTCGGTGCGCTCAATATCATCGATCATTACGAGGACGGTATGGCCGTGGTCAGGCTCGTGAACGGGTAAACGGCCGAAAAGCTGTTGACTTCGGCCCCGTTATCCCGTATTCTATAGGAACATAAAGCTGGGGGAGCCGCATGGCTGAGAGTCCTTCGGGACGACCCTTGGAACCTGATCCGGGTAGTACCGGCGTAGGGAAGGCGAGAACAGATCCACTATCATAAAACCCTTCAAGCCACGCCGCCTGCGTGGCTTTTTGTGTTTTAATGCCGCGGATCTCCACGCGATAACGGCAAAGCACATGAATATTACGTTGAACGGCGAAAAGAAAGAAGTTCCGGGCGGTCTCACGGTCTTCGGCCTGCTTGAGTTCCTGAAGATCCAGCACCAGCGCGTTGCCATCGAGTTGAACCTGGAAATCGTCAGGAAGGACAAGTACGATAATACCGCTATCAAAGAAGGCGACAGCCTCGAAGTAGTTAGTTTCATGGGTGGCGGGTGCGCGCACGCGCGATCGGAAATCGCAAATTGAATAATAATAAGGATGGGTTTTATTTATGACTGACGACAAGCTGGTAATAGCGGGAATAGAATTTCACTCCCGGCTCTGGGTGGGCACGGGAAAGTACAAGGACTTTGTCGAGACGAAGAAAGCGATCGAGATATCCGGCACGGACGTGGTCACGGTGTCCGTCCGGCGGGTGAACATCATCGACAAGTCCAAGGAAAACCTGCTCGACTATATCGACCCGAAAAAATACAAGATCCTTCCGAACACGGCAGGCTGTTACAATGCCAAGGATGCGATCCGCACCGCCATGCTCGCGGCGGAAGCGGGGATCACAAAGCTGGTGAAACTCGAAGTCCTGGGCGACCAGAAGACCCTTTTCCCGGACAACGAAGCGACGCTCGAGGCCGCGAAGGTGCTGGTGAAAGAGGGGCTCATCGTACTCCCGTACACGAGCGACGATCCGATTATGGCGAAAAAGCTCGTGGACCTCGGATGCCCCGCGGTCATGCCGCTTGCCGCTCCCATCGGCTCCGGCCTCGGCATCAGGAACCCCTATAACATCCGGATCATCATGGAGACCGTGAAGGTCCCCATTGTGGTGGACGCGGGCGTGGGAACAGCCTCGGACGTGGCGCTTGCCATGGAACTCGGCTGCGACGCCGTGCTTTTGAACACCGCGATCGCCGGCGCCAGGGACCCGATTGCGATGGCCGAAGCGATGAAGTATGGCGTTCTCGGCGGTCGGCTCGCCTACAAGGCGGGGCGCATCCCGAAGAAGCTTTACGCCACGGCCAGCAGTCCGCTGGAGGGGATGATCGGAAGCTGATTGTGCAGGATGGAGCAGAGGGCGTAGTGCTTGGCCCTCGGTTTACATTTTGTTCTCTGCCCCATGTCCTTGCTCTGCGCGGAGGTCTCATTGTCCATCGACTTCAAGCTCTATCTGATTACCGACCGGAAACAGATCAAGATGCCCCTTCCCGCAGCCGTGCGGTTGGCGCTCGAAGGCGGCGTCCGGGCCATCCAGCTCAGGGAAAAGGATCTGCCGATGCGAGAACTGCTCGCCCTGTCGCAGGAGCTGAGGGCAATGACGAAAGAGTTTGGCGCAAAGCTTTTCATCAACGACCACGTGGACGTTGCCGTGGCTGTTGATGCAGACGGAGTGCATCTTGGACATCAGAGCATGCCGGCAGCAGCAGTCAGGAACATCGTCGGCAGGAAGCTGATGATCGGCGTTTCAACCCACACGCTCGATGAGGTCCGTGCCGCGGAATCCGGCGGCGCAGATTTCGTGACGTTCGGCCCGATCTATGAAACGCCGTCAAAGACGCACCTTGGCGCTCCGGTGGGGATCGAGGCGCTGCGAAGTGTCAAAAGGGCTGTTGATATTGATATCCCTATCTTTGCCCTGGGCGGCGTAAGAGGCAAAAACATCGGCCATGTGTTGTGGGCCGGCGCCTATGGCGTGTCCGTAATATCGGCGATCTTCGGCGCAGAGGATATAAAGAAAGCAGCGAAGAACATAACCGCTATGGTCGAGATCGTTGACCGGTCGATCTGTGTTCAATGCGGCCGCAGGTGACCATGACGTAGTTTTTCAGACGCAGAAACGAATCGAGGTGCGGAATGACACAGATATTGGAAGCCAGAAAAGGGAACGTTACTCCTGAGATGGAGGCTGTGGCCAGGGCCGAAGGGGTCAGCCTTGACCACGTTCTTGAAGGAGTGGCGGACGGCACCATCGTCATCACGAGGAATGCCAGGCACACGTCCATCACGCCGCTCGGCATAGGCAGAGGGCTCAGGACCAAGATCAACGCGAATATCGGCACGTCCAAGGACCGGATGTCCGTTGAGGACGAGATCGAGAAGCTCAAAGTCGCCGTTTCCGCCGGGGCCGATGCGGTCATGGACCTCTCGACCGGCGGGCCGATCATCGAAATTCGCAAGGAGATACTCAAGCATTCGACGGTTGCCATAGGTACGGTGCCGATTTACCAGGCCGCGGTCGAGACCGTGGGAGAAGGCCGTCCGATCGTTCAGATGGACCCCGAGATGCTTTTCCGCGTTATCGAAGAACAGGCCGAGGAAGGCGTAGACTTCGTGACCGTGCATTGCGGTGTTACCCAATCGAGCATAGAGCGGCTCAAGCGCCAGGGCCGGATCATGGATGTGGTGAGCCGCGGCGGCGCGTTCCATCTCGAATGGATCATTTATAATGATGCAGAGAACCCTCTTTTCAGCCGGTATGACCGGCTGATCGAGATTGCGAAAAAACACGACATGACGCTCTCTTTGGGCGACGGCATGCGGCCGGGGTGCCTTGCCGACGCAACGGACCGGGCCCAGATCGAGGAATTGATCACGCTCGGCGAGCTGCGCGATATCGCCTTCGAGGCGGGGGTGCAGGTGATGATCGAAGGACCGGGCCATGTGCCGATCAACCAGGTCGAGACGAACATGAAGATACAAAAGGAGCTTTGCAAAGGCGCGCCGTTCTATGTGCTGGGGCCGCTCGTGACCGACGTGGCGCCGGGATACGACCATATCACCTCGGCGATCGGCGGCGCGATCGCGGGCGCTGCAGGGGCCGACTTCCTCTGCTACGTCACCCCTTCAGAGCATTTGCGTCTTCCGGACCTCGAAGATGTCCGTGAAGGGGTGATCGCTTCACGGATCGCGGCCCACGCCGCGGACATCGCAAAGGGCGTGAAGGGCGCAATGGACTGGGACAGGGAAATGTCCCGGCGGCGCAAAGCGCTCGACTGGAAAGGACAGATCGAGCTTTCGATCAATCCCGAACGGGCGCGGAGACTCCGCGAGTCGAGCATGCCCAAGGAGTCCGACGTCTGCACCATGTGCGGAGAATTCTGCTCCATGAAGGGCGTGAGCCAGTATTTGAAAAAAGAAGCAGGAAGCAAGAAATAAAAAGCGGGAAGCAAGGAGTAGACGGAAATGCGGATAGCGGATCGCGGCATGCGAAAAAACGGAAAAATATTTTTGCTCATTCTCTGCCTCATGGGTCTGCCCCTGTTTGCACAGGGGGCGACCGGCCGGGCGCCGGAGATCGCCCTTTCCCCGAAGAAGGCGGGCCCCGGAGACATCCTCCTGATCACCGTGAAGAATGAGGACGGCCCCGTTGAGGGGACTTTTAACGGCAAAAAAATCTTTTTTAATCCGTCAAAAAATTCCTACAAAGCGGTCGTCGGCATCGACCTGAACGCCGAACCGGGAAGGTACACCCTCGAGCTCACGATCAACGGAAGGACGACTTCCCGCGGCGTGACGATCGTCAAAAAGAAGTACCCTCTCCAGCGCCTCAAACTCCCCGAGGACAAGGTGACCCTCTCGCCGGAGAATGAAGCGAGGGCCGAGCGCGAGCAGAAGGAGATGGCGGCGATATGGCCGGTGGAGTCCGTTCGTGACTGGAACGGAAATTTCAGCGACCCCCTGCCGGGGAAGGAGATTACGACGTTTTTTGGCATGCGCAGGATCATCAATAATATCCCGAAGAACCCCCATACCGGCGTCGACCTCTCCGCTGAAGAAGGGGAACCGGTGCGCGCGCCGAATGACGGCGTCGCCGTTCTCGTGGAAGAGCAATTTTTCTCGGGCAACAGCGTGGTGCTCGACCACGGCCAGGGGATCCACACCATGTTCTTTCACCTCTCCAAGGTCAACGTGCATCCGGGACAGGCGGTCCGGAAGGGCGATATCATCGGTTTTGTCGGATCAACGGGGAGGGTCACGGGCGCATGCCTGCACTGGGGCGTGCGCGTGCAGGGCGCGCGCGTTGATCCGCTGGAGCTGATTCATTTGAATCTGGAGTGACGCCGCGAAACGTTTCACTTCTTAACTATTGATTCACGTGTTGTCACCTTTCACGCTTCACGCATATCCCGTATGATCAAGGTCCTCTCCATAGCAGGCTCCGATCCCTCCTCAGGCGCGGGCATCCAGGTTGATCTCAAGGCCTTTGGCTCCCTCGGCGTCTTTGGCATGGCAGTGCCGGCGGCGCTGACGGTCCAGAATAGCCGTGGCGTCTTTGGCGCGGAGCCAGTCTCGCCGCGCATGCTCTTGAAACAGCTCGAGTCGCTGCTTTCCGATGTCAAGCCTGATGCAGTTAAGACCGGCATGCTTCTTACCAGGCAGAACGTTGATGCCGTGGCTTCCGTCGTAAAGAAATTCAGGGTCGGGAGCCTTGTGGTGGATCCCGTTCTGCAGTCCAGTTCCGGGAAGCCGCTGCTCGAACGCAGAGCAATCGCGTCGCTCAAAAAGAATCTTTTCCCGCTCGCCCTCATGGTAACGCCCAATATTCCCGAGGCCGAAATGCTGACCGGCCTTTCGATCAAGACGGAAAAAGACATGGATTTTGCCGCGGGCAGGCTGCTCGATCTGGGGCCGTCGTACGTACTGATCAAGGGTGGACACGGAAAGGGTCCGGCGACCGATACGCTTTACGGCGGCAAAACCGTGCTGAGCTTTTCCACAGCCCGGGAAAAAGGTGAGTTTCACGGCACCGGTTGCGTACTTTCCGCAGCTATCGCGGTGTTCATCGCCCGGGGATTGCCTGTGGAAAAGGCTGTGGAAAAAGCAAAACAATTTGTGGATAAGATGTTGAAAGCCGCGAAGCCGGTTGGGAAAAGCAAGACCAAGTACTTTCAATTCTGAGACGATGGATTGATGGTAGAAACGACGAGTTGAGCCCCGCGCCGTAGAGCGCGGGATTCGAACGACAGGTTAGGCAGCCTTCTGGATTTCTTTGGCTTCATACTCCGGGAACATGATTATGGCGGGGTGGACATTAAATGCTTTTGCAAGTTGTTCTACGCGCCTTTTGCCGATCTCCACACGGTCATTTTCCAAGAGGCTGAGATTGGTGGCGTTAATGCCCGAGTGCTTGGCAAGTGCTGCGTGCGTCCAGCCTTGTAGATCACGGAGCATCCGTATGACCTGACCGGTCGTCAATTTTGCATGAGGTTGTGGCGGGACGAATTCATTGCGTTTACTCATCTTCATGTGTCCTCCTAGTAATTGTGCGGGGTTATCTCAAGAACCAGCACGGTTACAATTTCCTTTTCTACGGTATAGATGACCCGATACTGCAAGCTCAAGCGCGATGAACGCTGACCCGTACGGGCTCCCTTAAGCTTTTCATCGTGAAACCCGGTAAACTCGCGTAATTTGTCAGGGCCGTGCCTGAACACAAGACTCTTCCAGAGTTCGTACTTCTTCACTACCGCTGGAGGTAGCTTGCGGCAAGCCTTATCGATGTCGCGATGCTCTCGTATCCGCCACATTGCCGTCTATAATAACTTATTAAAGATAATAGGTCAAGTTGATTTTAAGAGTGGGCGGAACATGGGGTGCGTCTATCAGCCCGAGAGAACATATAGTAGCATATAGGGTCAAGTAGCATATAGAGTAGCATATAGGGTCAAGTAGCATATAGGGTCAGGTCTTGGGATATCAGTTTCAACTCAAACCCTTCATTGCCTTGCTTACAGTAGTATAGTGAATATTGAGATGGTCTGCAATCTCTTTCAGAGTATATCCATGCTTGACATGGGCGGTAGAAATATGTTTATTTCTCTTAGTAACGCTCTCTCCTTCCGAGAAGAGCTTGGACAATGGTGGTCGGCTCACATAGCGCTGAGCCCGCGGTATCTCCTTTATCTTTTCCTTGTCGGTTAAATGATCTTTAAACTTATCTATAAATCCTTCTTCGCCCAGGAGTATCTGTCCCTGAAGGTCATCCCAGGGGGAGCCTTTTTGTATTCCTTCGCTTACAAACTTACGGTAGCGCTTCTGCGCCTCTTTCTTGTTGCTGCTAAACAGCTTCAGTATCCACCCTACGGTTAAATATTCAGGCGCAGTCTTTAAACCGGCAGTGGCTCCATAGCTGCTCCATTTCCATTCCTCGGGTTTTGTCACCATGCTGGCCCGCACCGGATTAAGGACTACGTACCTGCACAACTCAAGGAGATAATTCTCTTTCTCTACCAGAATCGACTTATATCGCCCTTGAAATATATGCCCCGTTTTGCTGTGCCACCAATTGTATTTCTGGGTATAGACGCCGTTTAGCTGCCGCATACCTCGGGCGAGATTCGCGTCAGGGGTTTCTATCATGAGGTGATAGTGATTGTCCATAAGACAGTAGGCATGGCAGAGCCAGTTATACTTTTTAACGACCGCATTCAGAACAAAAAGAAAATTCTCTCTGTCCTGATCGCCGAGAAATATCTTGTTTCGCGCATTGCCGCGGGAAGTGACGTGATAGACGGCATTTGGATATTCTATTCTTAGTGGTCTAGCCATGGCCGGAGTTTATCATAGTATTTCTGATATTTCAAGACCTGACCCTATGCTCCTATGCTCCTACTATGCTCCTACAGTCTTTGCCGCTTTTAAAGAGGATGTGGACATGGTTGTCCATAAGCGCCCATGCGTAGACCGCGCTTTTCCCTTCTTCGACGTTTTGGCCGAGCCGTTCGAGAAAACGGGCCTTATCTTCGTCGTCT